>JAEEGJ010017311.1_pt1 | contig 16325 bp, 20 predicted proteins | sample 8958761 | NCBI WGS metagenome assembly JAEEGJ01 (sample SAMN16246546, study PRJNA631951) | gut metagenome | biome: gut microbiome; feature: rumen; material: RS-attached | host: Bos | place: Iran: Karaj | collected 2018-10
CCCGACCTTCGTGAAGGTTTGCTCTTGGTACGATAACGAATGGGGCTACAGCAACAAGGTTTGCGAAATGGCTCGCGTTATCACCAACTACAAGGGCTAATTAAAGTTTAAATAGTGTTAGTGGTGTGGGCGTAACGCTCTAAGCAATTTGATTCCCACACCTCCGCTAAAAAAGCTTTTGGACCTCGCCAATTCGGCGGGGTTCTTTTTTTTGCGCCGAAGGCGCAGTAGGCAGTAGACGGTAGGCAGTAGGCTGTGGATTCTAAACAGGAATGTTATGAGATTGTTTTTATTTGTCATGCCCGATGCCGATCGGGCATCGCCCTCTCGTTTATGAAAAAAGGAGATTGAGTAAAGCTCGATGCCATCCCGAATCCCAGCTTCTCGTCATCCCGAATCCCATAGGGATGAGGGATCCAGTTAAGGCTAGATTTTTACTGGATTCTGCTCCTACAAACAACTAATGACTATTGACTAATGACTAGCCACTAACCACTTCTTTCAGAAAATCTGCTTTGAGTTTGGAGAGGAGCGTCGCTGCTTGGCGCTTTTCTTTGCGCTGTTTGCGGTTGCAGAGCAGCGCTGGAATGATGCTTGGATGGTGAAGGGCAAATGGCAATGAGGCTTCGGCGCCGAATGATTTTGACAATACGATTGCCATTGACTTGAGATCGCGCATTTCTGCATGGCTGTGCACATTTTCAGTGTTGATTCTTTCCACTGCGCTTTCGGCTTCGTTGCTTGTCGCTTGAGCTACAAGATACGGCACGGAGAACATTTTGCCTCCGGCGTGCATCATGCGAAGTGTAAAGTCTGCAAGTCTTGCGTATTCAGGGAGCGTTGTGTCGAAACCGCCTGTGCGCTGAATAATGCGTCTCGAATAAATTCCGAGATACGGATGCGGTGCGGCGACGTAGCGCAGTGGGGCGTTCTCGTCGATTTCTACAAAGCCTGATCCTTTAGCGGCTGGCCTTAATAAAAATCCGCCTAAAAAATTTCCTTTGTCTGTACGAATGCGAGGCGCGAAAGCATCGACCATCGGAAAACTGTCTGTGACTTCTGCAACGTTGTTCAAAAAGTCGCGGTCGATCCTGATGCTTGGGTGCACAAACACGACCCATTCTCCTTCGATCTCGTCCAGATGTTTATTACATTCGTTTGTATAGAACCAGGCTAGTTCTTTATCCGTGAATGGCGGTTGGGGTAATTTCCCTTGAGACTCGTCAAAGTTTTCGTCAAAAACAAAAACGTCGAACTGGCGCATGGCTTATCTCAAATGGATTCTAGAACTCTATGCGCAGACCGAGCCTGTGCTCATATCCCATGCTTTCGGCGAGATACGAAAAGGCGTAGTCAAAGCCGAACAGGTCTGAAGTATAGCCAAGGCCGAGGCTGAACACGCGGGCTTCGTTCGATTCATCGGGCCTGCTGGACGAAGACGCCAGTTCCTTGATATCGCGAGATAAGTCTAGCCATGTACGTGTGAAACCAGCGCGAATGCGGAAAAATTCCCCGAGCGCATATTCGGCGCCGAGGTTCAGGTCGGGTTCTGCATAGCGCGGAAAATCTGTTTCGGCAAACAAGGTCAAACGCGGGACGCTGCGCGGCTTGAGAAATCCGCCAAAGGCGAAAGTCTGTGATAACGGATAGGAGTCGTCGGCGTCTTTTTTCACATAGCCGCGAATCATTGCACCGAAATCTCTTGCCACAAAAGAGATGCCGTAATTTTTTGAATCAGACATCCAGGTCAAGCCCCAGTCGAATGCAGCTGCTAAAGCGGTTTGGTCTCCGGCTTCGCCTGTCAGTTTATCTGATGCAAACTTGAGCGTTGCACCAACACGGATGTGCTTCATCGGATAAGCGACTGTTGCCGTTGTCAGCTGGCTGAATGGCTTGTATTCCTTACCTGTTTCTTGCCCATATTCATCGTAACCCGTGATCGAACCGTAAGAAATCCAGTTGTACGAGAACTGTAGAATAAATTTTTGATATTGCGTTGTGTAAGAGAGCGATCCCTGGTTGCTTGCGAATTCACCTGTTTGCCAGTGGGCTTCGGCAACGCGTTTTTTACCCTCGGCAATGAGTACTGCTGCAGGGTTTAATTGTACAATAGACGGATCCGTGGTCGGGAGTGCCGCCGCTGATTTTTCCAGGGCCGCATTGCGTGGACTGTCAAATGTCGATAGAAATGAAAAAACTTCTTGCCCTGCATCGTGCTTAGAAAAATAACCAAAATCTGCTGCGGGGCATGCAATTGCAATAGATGCTATTACGGAGAGTTTTTTCAATAAATCCATGATATAAATTTATAAAAAATCAGAAGAAAGTTTTTGAGATATGAAGCTGTAAGCTTATTTTTTTTGTTTATTGGTGCTTATAATGCCTTTACAATATGGAAATGTTTTTGTATATTTGCTCCTGCTCGGGCTACTAGCTCAGTTGGTAGAGCAACGCCCTTTTAAGGCGTGGGTCGAAGGTTCGAGCCCTTCGTAGCTCAGTAATCGGTTCCATTTTTTGGAGCCGATTTTTTTATATTAAGACAAAAGTTTGTTTTTGTGAAAATTATATGGCTAAAGTTCCCTTTCTTGACCTTAAATGCTTGAACGCTCCGTACATGGAAGCCCTGAAGAATGCGGCCTGTTCCGTTGTGGAATCGGGCTGGTATATCCGTGGGCATTTTTGTGAATGCTTTGAACAGGCGTTTGCTGAATATTGCGGTGTGAAGTACGGCGTCGGCGTAGGGAACGGTCTTGATGCCTTAACCCTTATTTTGCGGGCGTCCATGGAACTTGGACGTTTGCATGAAGGTGATGAAATTTTAGTGCCTTCGAATACGTTTATTGCGACGGTTCTTGCTGTTAGTGCTGTAGGGCTTAAGCCAGTGCTTGTGGAGCCATCTGCAAATACATACGATATGGATCCGAAGCTGCTGGAAAAGGCATGTGGTGCGCGAACCCGCGCCATTCTTGCGGTGCATTTGTACGGGCGCCTTTGTGATATGGATGAAATTTGTGAGTTTGCCAATACGCATGATTTGCTCCTGTTCGAAGACAGCGCTCAAGCTCATGGTGCTCGTATGAGCGATGGTCGCTGTGCGGGCTCGTTTGGGGCGGCGGCTGGTTTCAGTTTTTATCCGACGAAGAATCTGGGAGCGCTTGGCGATGCGGGCATGGTCCTCACGAACGATGCCGATATTGCAAACATGGTGCGCGCTCTCGGGAATTACGGTTCCGAACGTAAGTATGTGAATAAATTCAAGGGCGTGAATTCCCGCTTGGACGAGATGCAGGCATCGTTGTTGCTTGCAAAGCTTCCGCACCTGGACGAATCGAATGAACGCCGCCGAGAAATTGTGGTCCGTTATTGTTCTGAAATCAAGAATCCGAAAGTCATTTTGCCGGAGATTCCTGCAACGCCATCCGAGCATGTGTGGCATGTGTTCGTGATTCGTTTAAAGAGCGAAGAATCCCGCAATGAATTGCAGAAGTTCTTGGGTGCACGTGGCATCGAGACGCTTATTCATTACCCGATTCCCCCGCATCAGCAAGAAGCGTATGCACACGAGTTTAATGGCGAGTATCCGATTGCTGAAACCTTGGCAAAGACGGTTCTCAGCATCCCCATGAGTCCTGTGATGACTGATGATGAAGTCATTGAAGTGATTGCGGCAATTAATGAGTTTTAAGGATAAAATGTGCGAAAAAGGAGATGCCCGCTCTCTGGCGGACATGACAACGAGTGGATAAGACTAAATCTGAACAGGTGAATTTTTGGAAAGCGTTTATGGGTTCGGGAATGGTGACGTTCCTGAATGCATTGCGTGTTTTTGTCGTGAACAAGCTTTTGGCTGTATTCCTTCCGCCAGCATCATTTGCATGTGTCGGGCAGTTCATGAATTTCATGACGATGGGGCAGGCGACTTCTTCACTAGCGCTCCAGAATGGCTGGGTGAGCCTCTCGGCGCAGAACAAGGATCACTTGGAACAGTTACGTGGTGTTTGGCGTGGCGGTTTTCGCTTGACGACTTTTGCAAGCATCGCCACGTTTGCCATTGCTCTTGTCCTTTGCTTTACGGTGCCGCTTGAAAAATTTTTCCCGGGCATTCATCCGCGTCTGGTGCAGGCGGCGGTTATCTTTGCTTTGCCGGGCGTTTTTGCGACAAATATCATTACGATTACAGCTTCCGTGATGAACGGGCTTGGGCATTACCGCCGTTGGGCGCTCATCAACATGGTGTCTTCGCTGTGGCAAATGCTCTGGGTCGCATTCTTTCTTTATTCGGAACGCTTGAGTGTCCTCTCGATTGTGGCAACTCAGTCTGTCGTTGCTGGCATTTTTGCAGCGCAAATTGCATCACGAGCTGGGTTTAGCTTAAGTGAAATCCGCAAGTCTGCGCTTGATATCCGTGCTCCGTGGGTCTCTTATGCGTTGATGGGGATTGTGCCGATGGTGCTTTCTCCTGTGGTGCTGACGTTCATGCGAATGACCATTGGCGAGAATTTGGGATGGGATGCGGCAGGCATTTGGCAGGGAATCTGGAAAATTTCAGATTTTTTGACGGCGTTTTTCTCGGCGATTCTTGGCGTGATTATCTTGCCGAAGGTTTCTGCGAAAATGGTAAAATCGGAGTTTTGGAATATGTTCCGCCCGCTTTTGTTGAAGTCGATGGCGCTTGCGCTTGTGGCGGTTTTGATCCTCTATTTTGGCCGTTCGCTGCTGGTGGCGTTGATGCTTTCTTCGGCATATGCTGGTGCCGCCGACTATATGCCTATGCAGCTGCTGGGCGATTTTTTCCGCGTGGGCGGATGGGCTCTTGGACTTGTGCTGATTGCCCGCCGTGAAACGAAAAAATTCTTGGTTCTTGAAATTTGCTCTGAACTTGTCCTTGCAAGTGCAACCGTAGCTTTCGTTAAGCTTTATGAATTTAATGGCCCGATGATGGCGTATGCTCTCGAAAACTTTTTGACGCTTGTCGCCTCGCTTATTCTTGTCTGTCGTTTAGAGTGGTCTAAAACGGAAAGGACCGAAACATGAATCCGAAAGTTTCTGTAATCTTGCCGAGCTATAATCACGAACCGTATGTTGAAGCGGCTGTCCGTTCTGTGATGGAACAGACGGGTGTTGATTTTGAGTTGATCGTTATTGATGATGGCAGCAAGGATCGTTCTCCAGAAATTTTAAAACGGCTTTCTGAAGAATTCGGGTTTACGTTTATCCATCGCCCGAATCAAGGTGTTGTTGCAACGCTGAACGAGGCGCTTTCTCTTGCTCGTGGAAAGTATGTGTGTTCGTTTTCTTCGGATGACATTATGCCTCCAGATCGTCTCAAGAAACAGAGCGATTTTCTGGATGCCCATCCAGAAGCGGTTGCGTGTTTTGGACAAGTTGTTCCGCTGTATGAAGGCGATAGGGTCGGGACCGAAATGGACTGCCGCTACCTCCGTAGCGTACCGCAGGTGACTTTTGAGGAATCTTTTCTGGGGCAAAAGGCCTTGCATGGTTGTGCCGAAATGTTCATTCGCGAAAAGATTCTTGAAATTGGAGCTTATGATAAGCGTTATTTCTTCGAGGATTATCCGCTTTTTTTGAACATCCTTTACCATTATGGCCCGCAGCCGGTTTCGAAGGATTTTGTGTGCTGCTATTACCGCGAACACGGTGATAATTTACATGTAAATCACGACCGGATCTATAGTGAAATATTGCGAATCCTGGCTGAAAATTACAGTACGCATCCCTTGTATAAAAAGGCCGTCTGCGCTTGGAAAGCCAACTGGTTTTCTGCTGTGGCTGCCCAGAATAAACTAAAAGCACTATGCCTGATTCCAAAGGTGATTTCTATTTCTCCTCGCTTCTGGATGCGCTTGCCTAAGCTGTTTATTCCGCGAAGGTTCCTGAAATTCTAATCTTCTACAATTTCATACGGCACATTGCCTAGCAAAGATGCGTATTTGGGAAAATTAGATGGATAAGTCTTGAATTTGCGATTGCGGTAGAGCTTTGCTTTTGATGCTCGTGAAATGAGGAAAAATTCTGTGAAAGCTTTCAGGTAATCGGTCGCGTTTTTTGAACCGTTGAAATCGATGTGGATGCTTTTCCCCTTGACCGTAACAACATTTGGAAGTTTTTCGGCTTCTGCAAGGAATGTCGGGCTGTCCGCCGTTACAAGCGTTTTTCTTAATGTTGTATCCGATTTTTCATGCCCCACTGGATGGGGTGTTTCCTTTTTCAAAACATTCATCGCCGCATTCGAGAGTTTCCGCTTGCCTTTCTCAGACAGCTCCTTGAAAGTGAATTCCTTGAAATCTCCAAGCTTATTCTGGAAGCGGAACGAAATTGCAGTGTAGCTTTCGCCTAGCAGTTTGCCGTAATGTGCAAGTTCTTGTTCTAAAATTAGCGATGGTTTGAAAAGTTCGTTAAAATAAATTGGAAATTCTTTGCCGACGGTATCCACGCACGAATAGAGATGGAACTGTTTGTGATTTGAATCGAGCTGGCGCTCTAGCGCAGAATCGTTGTTGAAATCTTCTCGGTAAAGTAAAACTGGCTTGGCGATTTCGCAATTGTGACTGATTTCATTTTCTCCAATAATCCAATTTACTTTGTTTGGCTGCAAAATTTCTTGAAGTCCAAATGGCGATGTATGGAAAATCTTGAAGTCGAGATTGTGCTCTTTGGCGAATTTGTATGCGCTGGTCATTCCGCGGAGCCTGTCGGTGAGTCCACCGTGCATCCATTTTCCATCGGCCATGAATATGAGTGTCTGGCGATTCTCGCAATCTTCGTGATTTTCGCTGACGTTGTAAACCTCGCTACAGGTGTCGCTATTTTCGTACCCCTCGTTCAAATGCCTTAGCTTTATCCCGCGCTTGATCAGATAGTCATGAACGCGTTTTTCACCGAAAACGCGCCGCGCTGTGCGGATGAAGACTTCTTTGGGCGTTAAGGGAATCACGAAAGTCCTTTTTTCAAAAGCTTGAGGAAAAGCGGGCGAGGGAGATACGAAAGTAGAATGGCCATGCGGTTTCGCAAGCGGATTTTCAGATCAAAGAAGGTGCCCAAACGGTACTTGCGAATGTGTGCCATCGCTCTTTTGCGGCAATCTGCAAATTTATCTGAATCCTCGGTTCGCATCAAAATGCTGAAGCTTGCGCTCACGAGCATGCTGCGGGCGGCTTTGTATAGTTTTTTCGATCTAGGTTTCATTGCTTCAAAAACATTTTCGGCAACGTCTAGCAACACAATCTTTGATTCGTCAAATGGCGTGGCGAGGTAGCTGCCTGGGCGCTTGCGATAAAAGTAAAGGTTCGACTTTGTCGTTACAACTTTGTTAGCACCAAGCAAAATTTCTGGAATCAGTGCAAGGTCTTCAAAAATTTGACCAGCCGGGAAAAATTTTCCTTTCCACAAGTCTGCCTTGTATAGCTTATTCCAGGCGGAGTAATCTGGCAACGAGTCTTGGTAAAGCGAAATCCTGGCCGCTTCTTCTGGCGTGAGGCTTGCCGAAATAGATGTGTTGGGTGTTGTTCCGTCGCACTTGTACGCTTCGTCGATATTCTTGATGGAACAGCAGGCGATATCGGCTTGGTGTAGTTGTGCAATGAAAAAGAGCGTTTCAAGAAAGTTCGGAGCTACGCAGTCATCGCTATCGATAAACGTCACGTATTCGCCGCGCATGATCTTGAGACCCGTATTGCGCGCTTCGGATGGTCCTTTGTTCGGTTGCCCGATGAGCTTGAATCTCGAATCAGACGAGGCGTAACCGGCTGCTATTCTAGCTCCGCCATCGGTTGAGCCGTCGTCGATGATGATGGCTTCAAAATCTGAAAATGTTTGAGCGATAAGACTATCGAGGCAATCCTTGATGAATGCCTCGGTGTTGTACATCGGGATGATGACGCTTACGGCTGGCATTATTTGCCTTCGGTTTCGTCTACGAAACCTTTAAGTGCTTCGACCCAGCCTGCACGGACAAAAGCGCCAGCTTGGACAAGGTCGTTTTGAGCCTTTTCGTATGCCTTGAGGATGTTGTTGTATTCCGAAACATCCCGCATCATCTTCACGTCGTGGTGGAGCTTTTTTTCAAGCATGTCCTGCTTCCACTGGGCGACTGCGGCAAGATGTTTGCAAGATTCGCCAAAGCAGTCCAGGTAAGCAGGCACGGTATCGAGGAACGTCTTTTCGTATGGCTTGGCTTTGAATTTCGCCTCTTTAACGAGGGCTTTTTGCGAGGTGACGTTCTTTTGCAGTTCGCCCATGAGCCTCACGATACGGATAAAATCCACCTGCGGCCAAATAAGGCTGAACGGCCACATCTTTTTCCAGTGGAACTTGAATATGGATTCGTGCGCGGTATTCTTGGCGCGCATCATTTCCTTGAGGTTGTTGTAGATAATCTGGGATGGTAATTTGTAAATGTCTTCGCTCATACCTGAAGAATATAAAAAATAGGCGTGTTAGTCCTTGTTTTTTACTTTAAATTTGCTTGTTTTTTTTAAATTAAAGTTTAGATTATTTCTGAAAACTCCTCTTTTTAAAGGAATACTATGGATAAGAAGAAAATGAAGATCCTCGTCGTGGTTGACGTTGTCATCCTCGTCGCTCTCATTGTTGTCCTGAAATCCCTCCAGGGTGGCTATGAGGAACAGGCTAAGAAAACTGTCAATGAACAGGAATCGGCTTATTTGGAAAAGAATACGCAAGTCCTTGTGGAACAGTGGCGTTCCGTCGATCAGTACAGCATGGCTTGGAAGCTTGTGTATTCCATGCTTTCCGGTGCAAAGACTGAAGCTGCTTTCAAGAGCAATCTTGCTGCGATTGAAAACGACAAGGACGCTCGCTTCAAGCAGATTTCTCACCTTTACACGGGTGCTGGCATTAACGATGCCGTACAGAACAGCATCTATGAAAAGGCTGGCTTTGCCGAAGGTTCTATCCTCGTCAAGAACGAAAAGGGTTCTAAGGAAGTCGCTTGCGGTAAGGACTGCGTCGTGAAGTTCACTTTTGCGAAGGGCAAGCTCAAGAATGTCGATTACAGTGCCCTGGTCCAGTATAACCTTGCAAACAGCCTCAAAATCGAAAAACCGGCTGAATACCATTTTGAATAAGGGAGAACGTCATGAATTTAAAGAATATCGCTATCGCTCTTACCGTTCTCGTCTTTGGCCTTATTGCCATGCTCTTCATGCAGAAGGGCAACTACGTCAACCAGGCTAAGGAACATTACGATGCTACGACGGCCAAGTCCTTCAAGGGCAACTCCATGGTCCTTGAACTTGTCAACAATGGTATCGAAACGAACAAGTCTACATGGGCCATTGCTTGCCAGGCTCTCCAGACGGTGAAAACCTCTCAGGATATGGCAAGGCTCGAAGCCAAGTTCTTCCCGGCAACGAAGGGAACCATGAGCATTACGAACAAGACTCGCCGTTTTGAAGCAAGCTCTGCTAACGTCATCGTTTCCACTTTCGGCAAGGTCGAAGAGGACAAGAAGACGGGCGTAAAGAGCCTTGCTGACCTCCAGTCCGTTGACGTGAGCGTACTCCTCGGCAATGTTGTCGCTGCCGCTGAATCTGACGAAGGTGCAGAAGAAGGCGACGAAGAATAGCGCTTTGTATTTCTTGTCGTGCCCGCTTTCGAGCGGGCTTTTTCTGTTTAATAGGCATAATCCTTTTAATATGGAATAATATTTTCTTACTTTTTTGATACGTTATAAAGCCGGCTTAGTATATATTTGATGAGAGCAATGATAAAACTATTAAAAAGGAGGATTCTCCATGTTACAACCTGTCAACGGAAAATTTGATATGCCGACGCTCCCGTACGGAATTGCGGATCTAGCCCCGGCATTGAGCCAAGAGTCTATTCTTTTTCATTTTGGCAAGCATTTGCAGACTTACGTGAACAATCTCAATGTCGCACTTCCAGGGAGTGGTTTTGAAGGCAAGTCGCTTGAGGAAATTGTTAAAAGCGCTGAAGGGGGAATCTTCAATAATGCAGGGCAGATTTTGAATCATACGCTGTATTTCTTGCAGTTCAAACCAGCTTCGTCTAGCAATGTTCCTACGGGCAGAATTGCCGAATTGATCGTTCGTGATTTTGGTACGTTTGAAAAGTTCAAAGATGATTTTCAGACGAAAGGCGCGGGTCTATTCGGTTCCGGCTGGGTCTGGCTTTCGGCTACGGATAACGAGAAACTTGTAATCACGCAGGAAGTCAATGCCCAAAATCCGCTAACAAAGGGCTTGAAACCGCTCCTCACGTTTGACGTGTGGGAACATGCTTACTATATCGATTACCGCAATCGCCGCCCTGATTATCTCAAGGCGTTGTGGACTATCGTTGATTGGAACGTCGTAAACGAACGTCTCGGTTAACTGTTCATAAACCCCGTCATCAGTTCTACTGCTGCAGCAATACATTCACCTTTTCTGCAATCTCAGACATGTGTCCTTCGAGAAACTCTCCTGGACAAGCCTTGTTCGCAAACCACTTGTGGAGGGTGAGGTTCTGTAGCAGTTTACCCTCGGCGTCTGTTTTCCCTATGAGCGACTTGTCGTGCTTCCAGCGGAGCTGGGTAATCCCGTTCCTACGGCATACATCGGCGACGAGCTTGATTAATGATTCGTATGCTTCGGTGTAGACGGCGTAAGGGGATTTGCTATCGCTTGATACTTCGATGGTTATAGCTCGATGGTCGTTTTCGGGGTTGCTGCTGCACCAACTACGGGATGATTCCGGCACGTACATGGCGATTCGCCCGTCTTTACCGATGCCGTAATTTGAAGATGCCATAACAGCCTTGTTCGCAAAATGTGTTCCGAGATTTTCGACTGACATCTGGCCTGCTGTGCAGTGGATGGTAATCGTATCTATCGCATGCGTTCTTATTGTAGTCTTGTTCGGTGATAGGGCAACGTAAGATACGAGTGGACTGTTGGTGTAGTTTGCCATGTGCATTCCCCTTCTTGGTTGGTTTGTACAAATGATTTATACTTTACTTTTTTTGTAATATACTTTCATTTGTGAAGTTTGCAAAAGTGTATGCACAAAATTACAGATACAATACAAAGGATGTGGGGTGCTAGAGAATTTTCTTCATGCGGATGCATTCAAAGACGCCCCAGCGGTGCGGCTGATCACCGATGAGCTTGTATCCGAGCTTCTCGTAAAATCCTGTGGCTTCTAGGCGGCTGTCGATGATGATCTGTTTGTAGCCGCACTCGGCGATCCATCTTTCGGCTTCGCGGACGGCCATGGCGCCGAGCTTTTGACCGCGATATTCTGGCATGACGACTACGCGCCCGATTGTTGCCGTTTCGGCGTCGATTTCATAGAATCGGCACGTTGCTATAGGGTATTCTTCATCAAGCAAAACGATAAACTTTGTGCCGTCGCAATCGTGTTCGTCAAATTCATCACGGAGCGAAATGTGATACGCCCGATTCATCGCCTGGATGCGCACTGAATAAGCGCCTGCGCGTTGCCATTCTTCTGTTGCACGGAGAACTTTAATATCCATTTGGTTGCCTTTTAATCTAGTTTGTTGAAGAAGATCTCGCCGTTTTGCTGGACAATGGTGATGGTGTGTGTGCCTTTGTTGCCCATATCGTTGTAATGGACGAGGTATTTGCCGTCGCCAAGAAATTCAATCTTTTCGATTTCATGAATGTCTTCGCCATCCTGGGCGTCGCTGCGGAATTTCCAGACGGCGTAGCCGCCACCATCGCTGAACTCGTCGTTGTACGCTTTTGAAAGCTCTTGTGCGAGTTCCTTTGTGCAATACTTCGCGATGACAGAATCGCTTGCGAACTCGTTTCCGAAAATGTAGTTGGTGTAAAACGACTGGATTTTTTCTATGGCCTTGGAGTCGGTGTTATTGCTTGTACTCTTTTTTGATTTTTCTGGCAAAAAGCCGTGGTTTTTGAAAATGTTGAAAATCTTGATGTATCGCTCGTCATTATGTTCGCTAGGTCCAATGGAAAATCTATTTAAACGCTTTTCATCCGCAACCTCGATGGATACATTTGAACATAGATAGGCAATCTGATATATATCCAAATAAACGCCAAGGGGCTTTGTTTCGATGGATTTTAAATCGAAAATATTTAATTCAATAAATTCATTGTAAATGGTTTTGGCTTCTTGCGGTTCTGCTGTTTTTACTGTTTTATGAATGGCTTTGCCGTCGTCTTCATAAGTTGTCTTGGTGCATTTAGAAAAGTCGGCAGTTTTGCATGTGAACTCCAGAGCGAGACCGCCCATATCGTCATTGGAAAAGGCGTACCGTAGAAAGAAAAAATCACCTGATGAAATTGGTTTTAAGTCGTATTTGCTTAGAATGTTCTTTTGATTTTGCTCGTCATCTGCGTTGAATTCATGAAACTCGTCAATGCGAAAAATATTTGCTTGGTCTAATTTAAAGATGATATCATGATGAAAGAATATCAGTGCAACTACGGATATTGCCACGGCAATCCAAATAAATTTTTTCTTTGACATAATTCTAAGGCTTGATGGTTATCGGTGTTCCGTCCTTGACGGCGTCGTAGATTTCTTCGATTTCGTCGTTTGTGACCGCGATGCAGCCGGCAGTCCAGTCTTTCCACTTGTGCCAGAATTTAAAGAGGAATGCCGGAATCTTGTTCGGGTAGCCGTGAATCATGATGTCGCCCCCAGGCTCGTAGTTGCCTTCTTTCGCGGCCTTGATTTGTTCCGCGTTCGGGTACGAAACCTTCAGTGATAAGTGAAAGACGCTTTTGGGATTGTGAAGTTCGATGGTGTAGTTACCCTCGGGCGTCTTGTTGTCGCCGGACTTGACCTTCGCTCCCACGGGATCCTTGCCCAGTGAAATCCTGTACGTCTTGACGACATTCTCGCCGTTGCGCAAGTGCATTTGGCGCTTTGCTTTTTCTACGAGAATGTTGTCGATGGGTGAGGAGAGCATGGCTTTGGGGGATTCCTTATCTGATGAGCAAGAGAACAAAAGAAATGTTAGTAAAAGTAGGAGAGTTCGTTTGATTTTCATTGGATGTCTTGATCTTGGATGCTTTCAAAAGTTATTGCTGTAAAATTTCGTTTATTCGACAGTTTCTACGAAATCACCCGGATTGTAGATTGACCAGTCGTTTTGGTATTTGAAATTGTTGTCGGCTTCTGTATTGATTGTGGACTTGTATTTATCTACCAGGTACTGCGGGCATTCGACTTCTTCTAGCCTGTGCTTGGGCATGTTTGCTCCGTAGAACCAGTCGGCGGACCACAGACAACCTTCGAGCAGGTTGTCTTCTCCGTCGAAAGCGACCTTGCATTTTTCCCGAATGCATTCCTGGATATCTTGAGGCTTGCTGTTATCGTAACCGAACTTGTTATAACATTCCGCTGCGAATCCCCCGTATGGTTCCCCCCATTTGGTGTTGTCGTTCGGGACCATCTGTGGGAGGACGTCGTATGCTCCGTTGCCGCTGCCCGGAATCATGAGGTCAACCTGTGTACTTTGGCCGTCGGAACCTTGTGCCAAAACCATGACAATCATGTGCTTGCCCTTGATGCTTGGGGTGGTTGACGTTTTCGTGTATTCTGATTCTCCGGTAAACTGTATATGGAAGCACTTTCCGCACAGGAGTTCCTTTTCGGAGTAGCCGGCCGCAAAACCGTAGGCGAGCGTGTCGTTTACGGCTACGGGAGCCATGTCGGTACACGTGAATGCCCCCTGGGAGGGTGTCTTGTAACCGCAGGCGTTGGGCACGGCGGAGTATGTCCCGGAGGCACTTCCCTTTGCCAGCGTGAATGCAGGAATCTCATAGCTATGTACGCTGCAACTCTTGGAGGCGCCATAGCGGTCCTTATACGGGTCTGTACCGAATTTCTTGAATAGTTCAGGGTCCGAGCAGTTGGGGAGGCAGGCATCCCAGTAAGCGGCGGCAAAGCCCTCGGCACCGCTTTCCTGGATATTCTTGTATTGGGCGACGGGGTAGTTCTTTATAGACTTTAAGTTTCCCCTGTCCTTGATAGTGGGGCCTGTCTTGATGGCTTCTGCGCTGGAAGAGGATTCTGGCGGAGTTTCTACACTTGAGGAATCATCTCCGCATCCGTAGAACGTGAATGCTGCTGCAGATAGCATGGCAAGAAAGAATTTGTTCATAGTTTCGATTCCTTTTATTACGGCATAAAAAAGCTAAAGTAGGCGCCTATTGGTGCATTGAGTAGGAATTGAACATATGGTTTTTCTGAATTGAACAAATATCCGAATTCAATATAGGCGATACTAAATAATCCTATTCGTGCTGACCCTCCGTAGTCAAAACCGGTATCTTCCTTCCATCCTATTTCTGGCCCTAACGCCAAATCGAGGATGAAGATTTTTAATAAATAGTGTACGTTTGGCTGTAAGAAAATACACGATTGTTCTTCATCAGAATCGTAAAAGTAGCGTGTCCTGACTGCCCACCAAAAATCGTGTGTTATCAACTCGTCATTGGTGCGTTTGATGATTCGGGAATATGAGGTTGTCCAGTCGAATGCTACGGATAGCATGTCCGAACCGGCTCCAGCGGAAATGCCATGGGGATATACAAAGATGTCCGACGCAAACGCATTTGCGGGAATCATCAAAAGGCCGAGGGCAAGGATTATGTGCGCAAGTCTTTGCATGGTTATAATATAAAAAAGAAATGTTCGGACGCTATGGTAGAATGTTTATCGGCGTGCCGTCCTTGACGGCGTCGTAGATTTCTTCAATTTCGTCGTTGGTGACGGCGATACAACCGGCAGTCCAGTCCTTCCACCTGTGCCAGAATTTAAAGAGAAACGCAGGAACCTTGTTCGGGTAGCCGTGGATCATGATGTCGCCACCGGGCTCGTAATTGCCTTCTTTCGCGGCCTTGATTTGCTCCGCATTCGGGTACGAAATCTTTAGCGATAAATGGAAAATGCTCTTGGGATTGTGTCTTTCGATGGTGTAGTCGCCTTCGGGCGTCTTGTTGTCACCGGATTTGACCTTCGCTCCAACTGGATTCTTGCCCAATGAAATTCTGTATGACTTCACAACGTTCTCGCCGTTGCGCAAGTGCATTTGGCGTTTCGCCTTTTCTACGAGAATGTTGTCGATGGGTGAGGTGAGCATGGCTTTGGGGGGTTGCTTTTCCGATGAGCAAGAGAAAAAAAGAAATGTTAGTAAAAGTAGAAGAATGGTTTGTTTCATAGGATTATTCATTACATGAAGAACAAGTGACACCAAAGTCGCGAGTAGAAATATTAAAGACTGTGTTTCGGGACGAGTTCTTGTCAAAACAAGGTATCACTATCTTTAGACATTTGTGTTGTAACGAATTGAAGACCTCCTTTTTTGTTCCTTTGGGGAATAGACTTCCTTCTTCAATTTTGGATGAATCAATCCATTCTACGAACCATTTGTAATCAGAATTTTTGAGATTTGTTCGTGTCATTCTTGCTGCAGAAATTATAGACTGTTCTGGGCAATCGTTATCTTTCAAACAAGAATCAGAAACCATTTTTCCCCAAAATGGGTGTTTTTTTAATAAAAGGGTGTCTTCAATGGTTTCTATCCAAAAGGGAATGATGGTTCGCATTCCGGATGAAACTGCATCAACGTCATAGCAGTCCTTGTCCAATGACATGTTTAGATTAAAGGAAATGCCGTTGTAATACTGGCTTAAATTTTCAATTCGGCAAAAAGAATCCGTATTTTCATCATTCTTGTTCTTGCACGAAATAAGAATTGTGCAAAATAGTAGAACAATAATGTATAAGCGAATGTTCATATATTTCGTTTGTCGAATGATTGCTTTTTAGAGTAAGCTTTATTGAATATAAAATATTATGATGCAAAAGAAAAACGCCCAGGCTTTTAACCTGGACGTTTTTGAATTGCTTGTGGATCCTATAGCCGCTAGGCGGCTCCAGGATGACATTCGAATTACTTAAGGAACTGCATGTACGGCAGCTTGCTGGCGAGTTCCTGCACCTTGTCGGCGTTGGCCATGAGGGCGGAACGTGCGTGCCAGGAGCCGTCGAGGAACTGACCGCGGGGGCCGTCGGCAAGCGTGAGCTCGATGGTTTCGTCACCCATCTTGAGCGTACGGCTTTCGGTGCTCGTCACGAGTTCTTCGCTCGGGTGTGCTTCGATCCAGGCGAGAATCTTGTCAGCCACTTCGTGGCTCACCTTGTAGCAGGGAACGCCAATGGCGACGCAGTTACCGAAGAAGATTTCGGAGTAGCTTTCGGCGATGATGGCGCGGATGCCCCAGCGCTTGAGAGCCTGCGGAGCGTGTTCACGGCTGGAACCGCAACCGAAGTTCTGGTTC
>JAEEGJ010017315.1_pt1 | contig 16323 bp, 8 predicted proteins | sample 8958761 | NCBI WGS metagenome assembly JAEEGJ01 (sample SAMN16246546, study PRJNA631951) | gut metagenome | biome: gut microbiome; feature: rumen; material: RS-attached | host: Bos | place: Iran: Karaj | collected 2018-10
GGTTCGGCGCGGCCGAAGACGAGTCGAAGATCATCGCCGCCAACGGCGGTCAGGCCCTCCAGCTCAACACCGACGCCGGAACGCTCACCAACAAGCTTGAGTCAAGCATTGCCGATTACATCAACACCAACGGCATTGCCGCTGCGGGCGCCTACATTGAGACCGAGGCCAAGTTCGTCGCGAGCGACACGCTCGACGCCGGCGTCCAAGGTAATACGGATAATACAAAGTTCGCCATCTACGCCTACGCCGACGAGAATGCCAACCCCTGCACGACGAATCTCGTTGTGTATCACGCATATGAATATACTGACGCGAATGAGGATCTAGTTACAATTTACACGAATGAAGTTATTTCGTCCGTGCAAATTAATACAGAGGTCTATACGAAAATACGTGTCGAGATGAAGCAGATAGATTTCGGTGATAATGACATGCGAAATGTATTCTCGGTTTCCATTAATGATGCTGAACCTATTACCTCGCCACTCGCAAAGGCAGATGGAATTTGGTTCCAAACAGTTGAACAGGCGGAAAATGATGACAATAAGCTCCTTTCTTCCATCAACTTCAAGGGCACGGGCGAGGTGGACAACCTCTCGGTCGGCGTCATCAATGAGACCACGACATACGCGATTGACTGGAGCGCCAGCCGGAACGTGATCGCCTCGAACCTCACGGACAACGTCCAGCTCGCCGCCGGCGAGACCAACTTCGTCGACGCCGTCCAGCTCGCCTTCTACCCGACCGAAGGCAACGTCATCACCAACGTCCTCTTGAATGGCGACGCGATTGATGGTGTAATGTTCCCCATCGACTCCTACTCCTACACCGTCAACAGCACCGACGCCACCCTCACCATCCTCGCCGGCACCCAGGCCGCACCCGCGACCGTCATCTCCGTCGCCACCGTTGGCAATGCGACCGTCACGGACAACCAGGACGGCACCTACACCATCTCCGTCCCGCTCGACAACGGCCTCTCCTCCGTCTTCGTCAACGGCGCGGCCGTCGATCCTTCTCTCCTTACGGAGGGCCAGGGCGGCACCTACACCCTCGACGTCTCCTCCCTCTCCGGCAACGTCAACGTCGTCATCGCGACCAAGAAGGTCCGCACTCCGATTGGCCACAAGTGGTTCGAGAACCCTGGCGTCATCGCCACGAACCTCGCTGGCAAGGGCGGAGATGCTGGTCCCTATAAGTTCTCAGTAGGCTCAGATTTCGCAGCCATATCTTATGGTAACCACGATAAAACGGGCACGGGCTTCAAGCTCTTCAGCGTTGACGATCTTCTTGGTAGCGATGCGACGCCCATATACACCGAGACTAGGGCGGATGCTCAAAGCCTCAACATCAACTCGATTCGCGGTGCTGCCATCAGCGAGGCTCTGGATGTAGCCCTAATTACCGCCTACAATGGCGGAAAGGCTTATTCGCTTCCGCTGTCGGCAAACACCCTTGAACTTGGCGTCAACGCTTTCGAGATTACCAATGATCGGGGCATCACCTTTGATCGCGCCTACTTCTCCGCTGACAACCAGTATCTCTACACAACGGAGGTTGATGGTGGCACAAATACCAAGATTGCCAAGTGGGCAATCGCCGACGGTCTCAAAGGCTCAGGACAGAAGCTCACACTCGTCACTGAATACACAATGCCATCGCGCGTCCGCGATTTCGCCTACGCTGTAATCAACAACAAGGAACTCTTCTATGTCCTTAAAGATGGAACGGCCGGCGTGTGTGTTTACGATGTCGCAGGTGGCACGAACGTGCAGTTAACGGCGCAACTTTCCAATGGTGGCAACTATGGCTCCGTTGCAGTCTCGATGACTTCGACTTCGACACCTACGCTCACAGTTCTTCCTTCTATGAATAGTGGTACTCCTGACCCGATGGCGGTCTACCAGCTTGCGGCTGATGGCCTTTCCATCGCCAATACGCTTGCCACCTTCACAGTAGCCGAACTTACGACAGCCGGCGTCACAGGCGGAAGCTATATCCGTTCTGCCTGGCCTTCCGAAGATGACGAAACCCTCTACCTCGGCTATGGCAGCGACAAGCTCTACGTACTCCAGTACGTCGAGCCGCCGACACCGACGGTCATCTCGATCGCCCTCGTGAACGGTGCGACCTACACGGATGCCAACGGTACGCTCACCTTTGCGGCTCCTCCTGGCTACACAATCAGCTCGATCTTCACAAATGGTGTCAATACTGGCTCCACGACGACCTTCACGACCAACGGCCTCACCGGCACGGTCAAGATTATCGCCGCCGCGACCAAGACCCGCACCGCTCCCGAACACAAGTGGTACGAGAGCCCGGGAGTCATTGGAAGCACAGAATGGGGTATTGGCGCGATGGCGTCTGGTGAAGATAGTCACTACTATGGGCCGTACAACATGGATGTTGACGGAGACTTTATTGCTGTTCCTACATGGACGGGGAGTCCTTCATATCTTGAGCTTTACAACAGGGATGCTGTTGATGCCGGCAATGCACCGTATCTTGCAAAGATTGACCGGGCCGACTATGATTATTCCTTCATGGGCTCGGGAATATGCGTCCCCCTGAATGTCGCCATAGCAGGGGCTTATTCTGGTTCCCATGTTGTTGCATTCCCGCTCAACAATCCGAACCCCGTTCTTGGTGAAGATGCGTTTGTCATTTCCAACAGCCTCAATGCAACGCTGATTCAGTTCAAATTTACGGATGATGCGCAGTATGTCTACGCGAGGCCTTATAGCGGAACCGTAGTATACAAGTTCAAGGTACTCAATGGGCTTAAGACCACTGGTGTCAACCTTGTCGATCCTGTAACGTATGAATTTAATCAACGCGTTCGTAGCATTGAGCTTGCCCAGATTGGAGGCAAGGACATCGTATATGCGTTGTTAGAGGACAAGACCATTAGTGTGGTCGATACTTCGGTCAACGCACCGACGGCGACTAATCTAGTTTCTGATGTTGCGTTGAGCAAATACATCAACATATCTGTTTCGGGAATCGCCGATGGTACGCCTCACCTCACCGTCGCGTCATGCACACAATCCGCAACTCGAGTTGATGTTTACACGCTGAATGCGGCTGGAACCGCAGTGGACACAAGCATTGAGAAAATGTCCTTCAATACCGCTGCGGTTACAGCGTGGGGAGTATCAACGGGTGGTGCCACTGGTGCAGATGCTGTTGTAGTTGATGACGAAGGGACGCTCTATCTTGGATATGGCAGGAAGCTCTACGCCATCCAGTACGTCCTTCCGACCTACGCGGTCGACTGGACCGGCAGCACGAACGTCAATGTCACTGTCGATGGTCTCGCCCACGATGGCGGCACCTCCGGCAGCTTCACGAACGGCACGGTCATCGCCTTCACGGCTGACAGCGGCATGATGATCACGAATGTTGCGGGCGAGGCTTATGGCCCGGCCAGCACCTTCACGCTCACCGTCACCGAGGCCACGAACATCGTCGTCAAGGCCGGTGTCTCGCAGCCTATTGGTCGCATCAAGCCCGAATGGGCGGAGCAGGCCGACACGACCAAGTTCTGGGCGTGGGTCGATGATAACCACGTCTCCGACTACGCGAGCGTGGACTACACGACTGAGTATCTGCTCAATATTGCACCTCAGGCCGGTGTAACGCCAGAGCTAAAGATCGTCAGCATCGCGGTCGGAGCTAGCGCCACCACGATTGAGGTCACCTGCACGGCTGGTCGTCTCGCTGTTGACCTTGCCAATCTCAACGGCGTCCTAAACGTCGCGGTTGGCAGCTCGGTCACGGCCCTCACCCCGAAGGCCATCCCGGCGGCGAACCTGGATGCCTCCACGCCTGGCTGGGCCACGATCACGATCCCGAATGCGGACGGCTGCTTCTTCCGCGCCCGTGTCGACTTCGCGGCTCCCCAGGCCTCGCTGACGGCCATCAGTGAGTAGCCGGTAGGGACGTTTCCACGAAACGTCCGTCACAAATTCGGGCCACGCGGTAACGCGTGGCCCGAATTGTTTTTCAACCGGACAACGGGGAGTAGGGGAGAAATGGGGGGTATTGGACTGGCGTGACTGGCGTGGCGGGAGGGACTGGAGAGGCGAAAGGCATGGCTATTTGCTTGCGCGAAGCTCATGCCGCCGGTCCCGCCAGTCTCTCCGGTCCACCCCATCCTCTGGTGTCAGACACCCCGTTCAGCCCCGGTGTCAGACACTCCGTTCGGCCTTGGTGTCAGACACCCCGTTCAACCCTGGTGTCAGGCACCCTGTTCGGCCCTGGTGTCAGACACCCCCCGCCTCCCCGGTGTCAGACACCCCGTTTGGCCCTGGTGTCAGACACCCCGTTCAACCCTGGTGTCAGGCACCCTGTTCGGCCCTGGTGTCAGACACCCCCCGCCTCCCCGGTGTCAGACACCCTGTTCGGCTCTGGTGTCAGACACCACCCCAAAACTGGTAAGCTGCCCATTCTTTAGATGTCCGCACCGTAGTTGCATTATCGCTCCGCACTAACACCGAGAGAATCGCGCCTTCGCGACCGCCGTGGTGTCAGACATTCCGCCCCACCTTTGACAGGGGGCGCGGCCCTCACCACGAACGCCAAGCTGAACGAATGCTACCTGCTTAACTGCGACATCACGCAGGCCAATGCCGGCGGCTCGATCGCACGGGCATCACGGTCAGTGGCAGCAGCGTCACCGTCACGGTCGCGCTCACCCGCGTCGGCGGCATCGCGGGCGGCATCAACGGCACGCTGAAGCTCTACGGTGCCTCCGACCTAACCGCCGGCTTCACCCGCGGAGCACTTCAATCGGTTACGCTCGACAACGGGAAGTTCACGAGCGGCAATACCGCCACCGCGACCTTCACCGGCACGGGCAAGACCTTCTTCAAGGCCTTCATCGAGTAAGGGGCTCTCCTTTCTCGCACAAATTCGGGCCATGCGGCAACGCGTGGCCCGAATTGTTTTTTTGCTTGCCTGGCGGCTGTGCAGAGCGCCTCTCTCAGCCAACGGTTTCGATGGCTGTCGATAGCCTTCGATAGCTCTCGATAGCCGTCGAGTATTTGCTGGCCTGACGGCTGTGCAAGGGCCTCTCTCAGCCAACGGTTTCGACGGCCATCGATAGCCATCGATAGCTGTCGAGTATTTGCGCAGGCCTGACGGCTGTGCAGAGCGCCTCCCTCAGGCACCGCTGTCGATAGCTATCGACAGACTCTCCTTGTTGTGCTATCATGATAGCACAACAAGGAGAGTAATATAACCATGACCGAACTATTCAAACCGTCGACCGGATACAAACGTCTCGACCTCTACATAATCCTCAACATAGTGCAACTTGAAACGCTGGCCTTTTGCCGCAAACATCTTGGCCGACAGGACGACCCATGCGGCCGCCAGTTCGACCAGATGACCCAGGCCGCCCGCTCCAGTGTTAAGAACTTGACCGAAGGCAGCGAGCGCATTGCCACTTCGGCGCAGAGCGCCATGAAATTGCTGGACATTGCCAAAGCGAGTGTCTGCGAGTTGCGCGACGATTATCTTACGTTCCTCATGGATCGCGGTCTGCCGCCCTGGCCGCTGGATTCTCCCGAGGCGCGTGCCGTCTCTGGTGTCAGGCTCGATCCGGCCAATTACGGCAACGACGTGAATCACGATTTGGCCGTCCACATTATTGCCCAGCGCGGCAAGTTTGCGCAGTGGTTCCGCGATGGCGATGCCATCACCGCCGCCAACGCGCATCTTATTCTCATTGGCCGCGCGCTGAACATGTTCGACCGCCTCATACGCCAGCATGGCGACGCTTTCGTCAAGGAAGGCGGATTCTCCGAGCGCATGACCGCCGCACGCGTTGAGCAGAAGCGTGCGCAGAAAACCCCAGTCGATGAAGACGCCCCCGCATGTCCGGTGTGCGGCGGCCAGATGCGCCTTCGCCATGGTCCCCGTGGCGATTTCTGGGGTTGCCTCGGCTTTCCGAGTTGCAAAGGCACAATCGATGCGGCAAAAAGGCCGGCGCTTGCCTGACGACTGCGCAATGCGCCTCGCTCAGACGCCAGTTTCGATGTTTTCGCGCTGGCCTGACGGCTTGTGCAGGACGCCTCGCTCAGCCAGCGGTTTCGATGGCCATCGATAGCTTTCGATAGCTTTCGATAGCTATCGAGTATTTGCTTTTGCCTGAGGGCTGTGCAAGGCGCCTCCCCCGGGCTCCGGTTTCGATGGCCGTCGATGGCTATCGATAGCCGTCGATAGCAGTCGAGTATTTGCTTTGGCCTGACGGCTTGTGCAGAGCGCCTCCCTCAGGCAACGGTTTCATGGTTGTGCTATCATAGATAGCACAACCATCAAGCCATGAAATCCATCTCGACACACCAGTACTTCCTTGAAGACATCTTCGCCGAGGGGTGGCGCGTTGCTTGCGCTATCTTCGCCAAGTGCGCCCTCATCGTGATCGCCTTCGGCTTCATAGTGAATATCCTTTCCGGAATGGCCGCGGATCGGCTTGGGCTGGAGAAGCTTGTCGAAGCGGGGCGCCTCACTGCACGCGCGGAGCTGCAAATCGCGAATCTCATCGACAGGGCCTTTACGTTTCTTATCTTCAGCGTCGCCATGATTGCCGTGGTCAAATGCGCCGAGCGCATTGTGACCCAGCGCGAAGCATCCGGCGCCGAGGCTCTCGCCGAAGGGCTGCGCCGTTGGCCGCGCTACCTTTGGACCGGCTTCCTCGGCGGCCTCATCATCATGGGTCTTTGCTGCCTTTTCATCATCCCGGGCCTCGTCTGGATGATCTACTACATGTTCCTGCCGTACGTGGTGTCAGTCACCTCGCTCTCGGGCAAGAAGGCGCTCGACTATTCGAAGAGCCTCGTCCAGGGTGCCTTCTGGCGCACAATCGGCTATTTCTTCGTCATCGGCTTCGCGGCGGCCATACCGGCACTCATCCTCGCACTCTGCGGGCAGACGGCCGTGAACCTCCTCACGCCGCATCTGCCGAAGGCCGCGCAACTTGCGGCCTCCGCCCTTGCGCTCGCCATCGCGCAACTTCCGGTCATCTTCCAGCTCTCCCTCGGCACCGTTTTCTTCCTCAACACCGCCTACCTCAAGCGGTGAAAGGGGCGGGTAGTTTTTAACGCAGAGAAAGCAGAGAGGCGGAGACGCAGAGGGGTGCGGGGCTGGGCGCTTCGCGCGATCTTAGGAAACCGGCTGGGCGAGGAGCCGTCTGCGACGGCTTGGGGCGCGGCCCCGCCGGCGGCCCGGTGAACAAGTTCCCCGCCCGCCAACGGTGCCTTGCCCCAGCCCCTTGCGGGGCTTTCCTCGCCTCGCCGGATTGGGAAGCCCACCATTCGGCGGGACAGGAAATTTTAGGAAAAGTCCCATGGTGGCTTGAAGCTTTGAAGTAAAGCCCTTCTTCAAGCCAGCCCAGGGTCAATATCAATTATCTATTATCTGTTATCTGTTATCTATTATCTGTTATCTATTATCTGGCTGTGCTATCATAGATAGCACAGACATGAAAGCCGCATTCATATCCTCCGCGCCGTCTAATGTCGCGCGCGTCTACGGGCCGGACGAGACCGCGCGTCTCGCCGCCAATTCCGACCTTCTCCCCGGCGTCTTCTCGAAGGACGACGCCCTCGCCGGCCGCCTCGCCGACGTCGAGGCGCTCTTCTCGACCTGGGGCATGCCCGTCTTCACAGAGGAGGAGATCGCCACGTGCCTCCCGAAGCTCAAGGCCCTCTTCTACGCCGCCGGCGCAACCGACGCCTTTGTGCGCCCCTTCCTCGCGCGCGGCATCGGCGTCATGAGCGCCTGGCGCAGCAATGCGGTGCCCGTCGCGGAGTTCTGCCAGGCGCAGATACTTCTCGCGCTCAAGGGCTATTTCCGCAATGTCCGCGAGGGCCGCGCCTGTCGCGGCCGCGCGCCGGCCGGTCCCGGCATCTACGGCGAAAGCGTCGCCCTTCTCGGCGACGGTGCCGTGGCGCACTGCCTCATGGACCGTCTCGCGACGAGCAACATCCGCGTCACAATGATCCCCTCGAAGCCTCACGAGCGCACCGTCTCGTTCGAGGAGGCCTTCAAAACGGCCTTCGTCGTGAGCAACCACCTGCCTGACCGCGACGACAACGTCGCCTGCATCGGGCGCGCGCATTTCGAGTCGATGCGCGAAGGCGCGACCTTCATCAACACCGGTCGCGGACGCCAGATCGACGAGGCGGCGCTCATCGACGTCATGTCGTCGCGCCCCGACCTCACCGCCCTGCTCGACGTGACGTGGCCGGAGCCTCCGGCGAAGGATTCGCCTCTCTGGACGCTGCCGAACGTCATCGTCACGTCGCACATCGCCGGCTCCCTCGGCGACGAAGTCCGCCGCATGGCGGCCTCGGCCGTCGACGACTTCATCGCCTACTCCTCCTCCGGCCGCACCGGCCCGAACTTCGTGAGGGAGGAGATGCTGATCACGAGCCGAGGCTCGTGACGAGCAACCGGGCAACGGGACGTTGCAAACCATCCCCACCCCCCCTCCTGTGCGGTATTCTTAACGCAGAGAAGCGGAGGCGCAGAGAAGCAGAGTTTTTTAATGACCTAAGGCTCACTGGATACTGGACACTGGCGGCTGAGTACTGAATACTGGATACTTTTCGCTTCCGCCTCCGCACCGATGGCGCTTCGCGCAACCACGGAAGCGGGTGGCTGCGCGGGGCTTCGCCCGCGCCCGGCGGGCCGTTGGCGGAATTGCGTGCAAGCACGCATCCGCCCACAGCCTCGCCTCTGCGATGCTTTGCATCGTCGCCACCCGACACTGAAGCCCGCTTCGCGGGACACAGAAATTCACAAAAAATCCCCATGTTTGCTTGATGCCAATCCTCAAGGCTCCCTTCAAGCCTTTTTCCGTGGGGTTCAGTGTCGGGCGAAGCCCGTTTCCGTGTCCGCTGGACGCGGCGGCGATGCAACGCATCGCAAGGGCAGGGGGATGGCGATGGCCATGCTTGCATGGGTCGGCGCAATCCCCTGCCCGTAGGCCGCCAACGGCGGCCCGCCGTGACAGCGGCTTCCGTGGTTGCGCGAAGCGCCCTCTACACGCTCTACACGGCTAAACTCTCTGCGCCTCTGCCTCTCTGCTTTCTCTGCGTTAAAGAACAACCCCGCACCTCCCCCTTTGTGATGTTGGTTGCTGAATACTGGATGTTGGTTGCTGGTTGCTGAATACTGGATACTGGATGTTGGCTGCTGAATACTGAATACTGAATACTGGCGGCTGTGCTATAATTTTCCCATGAGCAAAGCACCCTTTACAGAAGAAGTCCACGAGGTGGACTTCTGCGTTGTCGGCGGAGGAATCGCCGGCATGTTCGCCGCGATCTCCGCGGCGCGCCACGGCGCGACCGTCGCACTAATGAACGACCGCCCCGTCCTCGGCGGCAATGCGTCGTCCGAGATCCGCATGTGGGTTTGCGGATGCGGCGGCAAGAACCTGCACGAGACGGGCCTCGTCGAGGACATGCTCCTCGACAACTGCTACTACAATCCGGACCGCCTCTTCCCAATCTGGGATGCCCTCCTCTACGGCGCGGTCCGCTACGAAAAGGGTATCCTCCTCTTCCTCAACTGCTCATGCAACAAGGCCGAAATGGCCGACGGACGCCTTGTGTCCGTCACCGGCTGGCAGACGACGACGCAGAAGTGGATCACCATCCGCGCCAAGCTCTTCGCCGACTGCTCGGGCGACAGCGTCCTCGCCCCGCTCACGGGCGCGGAATACCGCGTCGGCCGCGAGGCGCGCGCCGAATTCGGCGAGTCGCTCGAGCGCGACGAGGCCGACCGCCGCACGATGGGCATGAGCTGCCTCATCCAGGCACGCGAGATGACCACGCCCCAGCCTTACACGCCTCCGCCCTGGGCGCATGTCTACGCCTCGGACTCCGACCTCAAGCCGGGAATCGGCGACTTCGCCCCCGGCGGCAACTACTGGTGGCTCGAGCTCGGCGGCATGCAGGATTCCATCGCCGACACCGAGGACGTCCGCGACGAGCTCCTCCGTGTGGCTTACGGCCTCTGGGACCACTACAAGAACCGCGGCGAGCACGGCGCGGCGAACTGGACGCTCGACTGGGTCGGCTTCCTCCCCGGCAAGCGCGAGAGCCGGCGCTACATGGGCGACTACATTCTCACTCAGGGCGACATCGAGTCACTTCGCGCCTTCCCGGACATCGTGGCATACGGCGGCTGGCCGCTCGACGACCACGACCCGCACGGTTTCGAGGGCGACACGCCCTCGAACATCGCGATCCACGTCAAGCCGCCATACGGCATACCGTACCGCTCGCTCTACTCGCGCAACGTCCCGAACCTTCTTTTCGCCGGGCGCAACATCAGCGTCACCCACGCGGCCCTCAGCTCGACGCGCGTCATGTGCACATGCGGACTCGTCGGCCAGGCGGCCGGAACGGCCGCCGCCATCGCCGTCCGTCACGGCACGACGCCGCGCGGCGTCTACGAGTCACACCTCGCCGAACTCCAGCAGACGCTCATGGACGACGACTGCTTCCTCCCGGGCCTTGTCCGCGACATTCCGGCCCTTGCGCGCAAGGCGCGCCTCACGGCCTCGGCTGGCGACCCCGAGCCTCTCCGCAACGGCATCGACCGTCCCGTCGGCGACGATGACAACGCCCTCGACCTTCCGCTCGGCGGCGAAGTCGCCTACTCGTTCGACGCGCCGACGGACGTCGCCGAGGCGCGCTTCGTCTTCGACAGCGACCTCGCCCGCCTCCGCGAATCCAAGTACAACATCCGTTCCAACTACGCGATCAAGTACGTGCCCCAGAAGGTGCCTGACACCCTTGTCCGTGACTTCCGCGTCGAGACCCAGGACGCCTCCGGCGCCTGGTCCGTTCTCGCACACGTCACGGACAACCACCGCCGCCTCGTGCGAATCCCTGTCGGCCGCTCCGTCTCCGCCGTCAGGCTCGTTCCCGAGCGCCTTTGGGGCGACAAGCCGACATGCCGCATCTTCGCCTTCGATTGCCGCTGATGTGGCAGATAGGGGACTTGAGATGGGAGATATCGATGGCTATCGATAGCTTTCGAAAGCAATCGATGGCGGTCGAAACTAACCACTAGAACTAACCATGTCCTTCCTTGGCATTGATTTTGGTACGGATTCTGTTCGAGCGTTGATTGTCGACGTCTCGGGTCATACGCTGGCCGAGGCGGTGCGGCCTTATCCGCGCTGGGGCGGGGGCCGATACATCGACGCGGCCGCCGGAATGTTCCGCCAGCACCCGCTCGACTACCTTGAGGCGATGACGGACGCCGTCCGCGAGGCGGTGTCACATGTCGACGCGGCCGAAGTCAAGGGCATCGGTGTCGACACCACCGGTTCCACGCCCTGCCTTACGGACGCCTCTGGGCTGCCGCTTGCCCTTCGCCCTGAGTTCGCCGAAGACCCAGACGCCATGTTTATCCTCTGGAAGGACCATACGGCCATCGAGGAGGAGCACCGCATCAACGAAGTGGCGCATTCGGGCAACTGCCCCGACTACACGGCCTACGAGGGTGGCGTCTACTCGTGCGAGTGGTACTGGAGCAAGGTGTTGCACGTCCTTCGCGCCAACCCGCGCGTCCGCGCAGCGGCCGCCGGCGCAATTGAGCACTGCGACTGGATTCCCGCCGTTTTAACAAAAACAAACGAGGCCTTGTGCCCCGCGTCGCGGCGCTCGCGCTGCGCCGCGGGGCACAAGGCCATGTGGCACGCCTCCTGGGGCGGGCTTCCGCCGGAATCGTTCTTTGAGCGGGTCGATCCGCTTCTTGTGCCGTTCCGCAGGGCAACCCCAGACGAATCGTTCACGCCCGAAAAGCCAGTCGGCCATCTTTCTCCCGAATGGGCGGAACAGTTTGGCCTTCCCGAAACGGTCGTCGTCGCCGGCGGCATCCTCGACGGCCATTGCGGCGCGGTCGGCGCGGGTGTGCGGCCAGGCAGACTCGTCAAGGTTTGCGGCACCTCAACCTGCGACTTCCTCGTGGCCGAAAGCGTCAACGGCCTCATTCCCGGAATCTGCGGGCAGGTAGACGGATCAATCGTCCCCGGCTACATCGGGCTTGAAGCCGGTCAATCGGCCTTTGGCGACGTCTACGCCTGGCTGAAGCGCTTCCTCTCCTACGCGGGCGAGGTCTCGGTGGCGGCAATCGAGCGTGACGCCGCCGCAATCGCGCCGGGTTCGACGGGCCTTGTCGCGTTGGACTGGTTCAACGGACGCCGCACGCCCTACTACGATGCCACTTGCACAGGAGTCCTCACAGGCCTCAATCTCGGCACAACGGCCCCTATGGTCTTCCGCGCCCTCGCCGAGGCGACCGTCTTCGGGTCGAAGCGGATAACGGACCACTTCGCCGAACATGGAATCACCACCTCCGACATCGTGATGACCGGCGGCATCAGCCGCAAGTCCCCGTTCGTCATGCAGATGTTCGCGGATGTGCTGTGCCAGCCGGTCAAGGTCGCCTCGTGCGAGCAGACATGCGCGCTTGGCGGCGCGATTTTCGCAGCTGTCGCCTCGGGTGCCTATCCAGACGTCCCCACGGCCATGGAGCACATGGCCTCAGGAATAGACCGCGTATACAATCCTAATGCTGCTACGGCAGAAGTCTACGCAAAGTTTTACTCCAAATATTGCCTGTTGGCCGCCTCTGGCGGCCTACAGGCAAATTAAGCCATGTATCTCGAATACTACAAGCTAAGCGAATTTCCGTTCAGCATCACGCCGGACCCGAAGTTCCTGTACTTTGACACGTCGCACCGCGACGCCTACCAGCACCTTCTCTACGGCATAACGAGCCGCAAGGGCTTCATCGCGCTTACCGGCGAATGCGGCTGTGGCAAGTCCACCATCTGCCGCGCCGTTCTTGACGCGCTCGGCGACACGGCGAAGACGGCCCTCATACTCAATCCTGTCCTCGACGGCCCGCAACTTCTGCGCGCCATAGTCGAGGACCTTGGAATCCGCCCAGCGGCTTTCGACCGCTTTTCACTTATCCAGGCACTTAACGCCTTCCTCCTTGAACAGGCGCAGAGCAACACGCTGGTGGTGATAGTCATCGACGAGGCACAGGACCTGCCCGCGAAAACACTGGAAGAGGTGCGTCTTCTCTCCAATCTTGAGACCTCCAGCCAGAAGCTTCTGCAGATTGTCCTCTCTGGCCAGCAGGAACTAAACGACAGGCTTGCCGACCCGTCATTGCGCCAGCTTCGCCAGCGCATAACGGTGCGGTACCACATTTCGCCGATGGTCTCCAACGAAGTCGGGCCATACATCCGCCACCGCCTCAAAACGGCCGGCGCGCCGGACAACCTCGTCTTCACAGATGCCGCCGTAATGAAAGTCGCGCGCTACTCCCACGGGATTCCGCGACTGATCAACGCCATCTGCGACTACGCGCTCCTTGCCGGCTTCACGGACGGGACGTTCACAATCGACGGCAAATGCGTCGACCGCGCCGAATACCAGTTGGAGGGATCCTTGCCATGAGCCTCATAAGCGACGCCCTCAAACGGCAGGAACAGCTGCGCGCAGCGCCCGGAGCGGGCGCTGCGCAGCATGAGGTTTCAGTGGCTGCGCCACCGGAGGTTGCGGTGGCCGCGCCACCTGAGGTTGCGGTGGCTACGCCACCTGAGGTTGCGGCGGCCGTGCCGCCTGAGGTTTCGGTGGCTACGCCGCCTGAAACTTCGCCGCGTCAGCGGCCCAACTTCGCCGCGCCAGCGGCGCAACCTCGCGCGGCATCGCCGCGCCCAACCCCTTCCTGGCGCGCGAACGCGCAGCTGCGCGGCGGCCGAATCATTCGATACTCCTTATGCCCGTCATCGGGCTGATTATGCTGCTGGTCCTCCTCTTTCTCCGCCGAGAATTCGTACCGCGGGAAAGGGCCGAGGATGATTTGCCGCGTACCCCGCGCAAAGTCGAGGATCCTGCCCCCGTCCTGTCGCGCGATGACCCATCGCGCGAAGAGGGAACAGGGAACAGGGAAGAGGGAATAGAGAACCCGTCCGCCGACGGCCGGGACGAAGCCCGGCCCTCCCAGGTCATTGTCGAAGGGATTGAACTATCTAATGGCGCGCCAGTCCAAGTGCAGCGCGAGGCGGACGAGCCGTCCGCGCTCCGGCAGGAGGCCCCGCCTCCAACCTCGCCGCCGTCAGGCGGCCCAACCTCGCTCGGCGATGCCGCGCCCAACCTCGCCGCGCCAGCGGCGCAACCGTCCAACCAGACGGCTGAGGCTTCACCTCAGCCGCTCAAGTGGCCGTTGTTCACTCTCACAGGCATCGCGGTCGGCCGCGAGCGATTGGCTATCCTGAATACGGGCGAAATGCTCCTTTCGGGCGAGACGGCCAAAAACGGCGTGAAGGTAAAGGAAGTGAATGCTTCCACCGTCGTTTTCGCATGGGGCGGCGAAACCAAGACCCTCCGCAAGGGCGAACACTCCGACAAGCCCGCTGACTAGCTTTAAGCTTTTGGGATAGAAAAAACCAATAGCCGAAAGCTAAAAGCTCTAAGCAAAAAGCCAAAAAAGGCTAGTGGTTAGTAGGTAGGGGACGAATGATTGGTAGTAGGTAGAGGCTAGCCATCAACTGCGAGCCTCGTAGCCCATCAGGCTCCTTGCTCGCCTATCTGTTATCTATTATCTATTATCTATTATCTGCCTGCGGTCAGCAGGTGGCCAAGCAGCATTAGTGCTGCTTGGCCACTGCTGCCGCAGGCCTCCGGCCCTTGTACCACGCGAGCATGACGGGCGTGGCGATGAAGATCGAGGAGTAGGTGCCGACGATGACGCCGATCAGCATGCAGAGCGCGAAGTCGAAGATCGCGCCGCCACCGAAGACGAAGAGCGACAGGCAGGCGAGAAGCGTTGTGACAGAAGTCAGCAGCGTGCGGGAAAGGGTCTGGTTGAGAGACTTGTTGCAGACGTCGGAGAACTTGAGGTTCGGCTCCTTGCGGATGTCCTCGCGGATGCGGTCGAAGATGACGATCGTGTCGTTCACGGAATAGCCGACAATCGTCAGCAGGCAGGCGATTGCCGTGACGCCCACCTGGCGCCCGAAGAGCGAGTAGAGGCCGAGCGTGATGAGGACGTCGTGCGCGAGGGCCGCGACAGCGCCGAGCGAGAAGCCGAACTCGAAGCGGATCGTGATGTAGATGATCATCATGATGAGCGCGTAGATGACGGCCTTCGTGGCGTCGCGCTTGAGGTCGGAGCCGATCTGCGAGCCAATCGTGTCCTCCTGCGTGTTGGAGGCGCCGGACTCCGGGAAGGCCTTCATGACCGTCTCGTCGATGGCCTTGGCGATTGTCGGGTAGCCTGCAACGGTCTCGTAGCCGGACTTGATCTGCACAACGGGCTTGCCGTCCTCGCCGGCCGACTGCGTCTGGATGATGGCGTCGTCGATGCCGCCGGCCTTGAGGGCCGCGCGCAGGTCCTCTGTCTTCGGCGTCTGGTCGAAGGTGTAGGACATGACCGTGCCGCCGGTGAAGTCGATGGACATGACGGTGCGCGGATTCGTCTTGCAGCGGATGGCGAAGATGACGAGTGTGATGACGATGATGGCCACGGAAATCGGGGCGACGATGCGGCCCTTTGCCAGGAAGTCGATATTGGTCGGCTTGGTGATGAGCCGCTTCATGCCGTAGCGCTTGGAGCTGCCCTCGGTGATGAAGAGGTTGAAGACCATGCGCGTGAGGACGAGCGCCGTGAACATGTTCACGATAATGCCGGCGGCGAGCGTAATGGCGAAGCCGCGGATCGGGCCGGAGCCGAAGACGAAGAGGATGATCGCCGTGAGGAAGGTCGTGATGTTGGAGTCGAAGATGGCCAGGAAGGCGCGGTCATAGCCCGCGTCAACCGCGGCATGCGGCGACTTGCCGGCATTGAGTTCCTCGCGGATGCGCTCGTAGATGAGGACGTTGGCGTCGACGGCCATGCCGATTGTCAGTACGATGCCGGCGATGCCGGGCATGGTGAGGACCGGGAGCTGGAGGATGCCGCCGTTTTGCGTGACGTCGGCTTGTCCGATGGCGGAGAAGAATCCGGAGACGAGGACCATGCCGAGCGGGAGCATGAAGAGGTTCATGAGGAGCGCGAGGTCGGCGACGGCGCCGTAGACGAGGTAGTAGGCCGCCATGAAGACGATGACGAGCGTGCCGCCGATAAGCGAGGCCTGGATGCCGCTGTGGATGGCGTCGGAGCCGAGGGAGGCGTCGACCATGCGCTTCTCAAGCACCTTGATCGGTGCGGGGAGGGAGCCGGCGTTGAGGATTTTGCGGAGGAGGATGGCCTCCGCGTTGGAGAAGCGGCCGG
>JAEEGJ010017317.1_pt1 | contig 16323 bp, 15 predicted proteins | sample 8958761 | NCBI WGS metagenome assembly JAEEGJ01 (sample SAMN16246546, study PRJNA631951) | gut metagenome | biome: gut microbiome; feature: rumen; material: RS-attached | host: Bos | place: Iran: Karaj | collected 2018-10
GGGTGAAGACTGAACAAAACAAGTTTGAAGAGTTCCTCTATCAGACTCTGGGCATCCGCGTAAAAGTTCGCGTGAAATAAGTACTGAATGGCAATACGAATGCGTTCTATCAATGCGAGTGTCTCTACTGGAAATGAATAATGACCATCTTTCCGATGGTCATTTTCTTCATTTGTGATTATAAGTGATGCAATATTTTTAATTTAAACTCAATGTGCAGAAGGGACAGTCCCCTTTGTGTGAAAACATTTGGAGATTAGTACCAAATTTAGAAGCACATGTACCCAAGAATGATGTGTACGAAAATGTGGAAGTCGAATGGCTTCCACATTATTTATTATAACTTCATGAGGAGTTGATGTCTGTCATGAACTAATTCCTGGCACGCTTGTAATCATACAGATAGAAGATGAAGGCAAGCACACCTACTGTTGCTATAAATGCTACTGTAACCATATCCTATTTCTCGTTAATACCTCTCTTAAAATATATATTTCCAATTCTTATCAGAAGAAGGAAAACCACAATCCCTATCGCATACAGATAAACGGGATGTTTCATTTCCTCAAAGATTCCGCCAATAATCACACCTCCGAATACAAGTTTTGCCAAATCCGTGTAGATGTCAGCTGCTTGTTTAGCTGTGCAGTGGGCGCTTTAGCCCGTTCACGTCTCGTACTCATCGGCAAAGGTACATTAAAAGTTCGACACTTGCAATACTTTTGCCATAATTCTCACATTTTTAGCTTTTTTCTTCATAAGCATTCAATTTAAGTTTATAAATAAGGTTTCACGCTGCAAAGGTAAGGATAATATTCCTATCAGTCAAATATTTGAGAAAAAAAGTTTGCTCGTTTGCGAGAATATGCTTATCTTTGCAGCAAAACTAAGAAGAATATGGAGATATTGAGAATACCATTTAAACCAATAACCCTGGAGGATGCAGATATCTTTTCAATAGAGAAGATATTTAAATACTATTGGAAAGATTTTTGTCATGCCTGTCGTTCGCGCATATTCTATCAAGGAGAGGAAGATTATGAAGACTATTTTGTGATGTATACAATGATGAAGACTGTAAGTATATATCCTTTTAAAATGTATACATGGGAATCATTGGTGCGTTTAAAGGTAACGTGTCAAGATCTTGACAAATTTCGTGAAGCAGTTAATTTTTTTATGGAACTCACGACAAGAGCAGATGCAGTATTTCCAATGTTGTTAGTTTTGTATAAGATGCAGAAATCTATTTCAAAACTTCTGGAAGAAGAATCTGGTATGATAGATTATATTTATCCGAGCATGAAGGAATATGACTATCATTCATTTGATAATTACATAATTAATTATACTGATGAAAAAAAACCTAATGATTCTACAACGGTAGAATTTTTCGCTGAATTAGACAAGACAATTATAGAATGGTTAAAGAAAGAACGAGAATGGGATGAGAAATGGCAGAATCTTTTAAATTCGGTAAATTATGATGAAGAGAATAGTAAAATCATAGCAGGACCTTTGTGTAGAGATCTAGCAAAATGTATTATAGATAGTTTTAATGATTCGATATCTAATTTCCAAGCAAACCATCTAGATAAGATTTGCTTTCATAATGGTGATGTAAAACATGCAATTGTTTATCGTATACTTGTATCCTATCTCAATTCGGTTGGTGAAGTTAAGAATATATTTAAAGAATATCCTGATTATATGCTCCAATCAAAACTATTAGATATTCGTTCATCATTAATCAAGGAATTCAAACAATATAAACTCGGCTCTCTTTGGTGTGAGAGTATTGACTTGGAAAAAAGATTAGAATATGTCGGTCATTATTTTGTAAACCATAGAGAAGAAATATCTGAAGGAGAAAAAAAATTCTTTTATCTGTTGGACGAAATATGTGTCATAACAGATGTGTTAACAGATAGAGTAAAGAAGTTCTGGCCAGAGGCCGAATATGTATACGATTCTGAGGAAGAAAGCCCTCAGGCAGAAGCTAAGGCTGAGGCACCAAGTCGTTTCTATTCAGTTGTTATCGTCCACTCCAAGGCCCAAGAGGTCATTTCGATGATGCATCAGTTTTTGAAAGGCAAGACTAAACCCAAGGATGTAGCCATGCCTTTCAGAGCGGCCATGGAGGCAGGAGTCATAAGAAGGCCTACTTATGGGGAATTTGTATCTGAATTCGGAGAAGGGGGAATCAAGAAGAGTATGTTTGAAGACTGTTGTCGGCCTGATAGAAATCCATTCTATGGCGAGGCTTATGACAAAATGGTGGAGATGTTCAAGCAATTGATTGAGAAATAGACACCATATTAGTGGTCTTTTCTGGTCATTTCTGGTCGAACAGGAATGACCAGTTCTTTTTTATTGCCAATCAAATAACTCGTTTTATCTTTGCACTGTCATCAGATGGAAGTCTGGGGCCGCGCAAAGGAAAAGCCTTGCGTGTACATTAATAAACTAATAAATATTATCATTATGGACACAAAAGTTTATCCCAAAGAGGTTTGCGAGCAGCTGGCTCGCGAGTTGGTAAAGGAGCAGACCGAGGTGGCGAAGCACCAGAGCATGGTAGAAGGTCTCAAGAATGCCATCTTCGAGAAGAAGAAGGATGTGATCATGCGTAAGATTGATGGCCGCTCGTTCAAGTTGAATGGCAAGAAGGTCGTCGCCGTCAAGATTTCTTTGTATCACGACCCAGACGGCCTTTCGGTCTGGATCAACTTCGTAGAGAATCCGTTCTGCACCTTGATCCGTAGCTACGAGCTGACTACGAAGGAGAAAAAGCTCTTCCATGCGTATGTCAAAGCCTTCGAAAAGTATCAGAAACAGTTCTATGACGAGGATGTGAAGAAGCGTCTGCTCGATGTGATCGATGAGCTCTCTAAGCTGAAGCATCAGCTCAAGATGGGTTTCGTGCGTGTGTGGTCGATGACCTATGATGAGGCGCTCGATCCGGATTTCTTCGTGAAGTCTGGCCTGCATGTTCCTGTCTTCAAGGGTGTCTCGCCTGAGGAGAAGCTGCTTGAAGATTTGTATTGCCTGAAATAGAGAATTAGAATGTAGAACCCGAGGTTTGTGAGAGTCCTCATGAGATAAAGTTGCAACACCTCCACATATCTCACAAATCATCGGAAAGCATGAAAGAAGTTTTATTGCAGATTGAAGACTCTGCTTACGTGAAGTTTATGGGGATGGTCAGCCTCTGCCCCCAGGTGAAAGTGCTGAGTGAGGGTGTGGCCATCGAGACGCGTGGGACTACCGACTTGTGTGTAGCCCGTGCCATACGCGATTTGCGTGCCGACGGTGTGTTCCGTTATCCGTGCGATTATACTTATTTGATGTTAGCCGCCAACGAAGGGTTGGCGAAAGGCATGGCGTTCTTCTGTTCGCCCAAGGATTTCATTGACTACCTGAAGGAGCTGGAACTGGACGGTCTGCCTGGCCGTTCTACGCTCTACGATACGCTCAGCAAGGTGGAAGGCAAGTATCCCGACTGGACTTTCAAAGACAATCCCAAGCCCAAAGAGGTATTAAGGAGGAAGAACGTTGTAAAGTTGTTTTTGAGCGCTTTCGGAAAAGCGAGAAGGACGGCTTCGGACGGTATGTCGGACAATCGCCCATAAGTCGGACAATGTTTCGGAAGACTCGGAAAAAAGCCTTTGACGCCCCGAAAAGCCGCCGTATCTTTGCATCACAAATCAATAGTATTCACTTTTAAATCAGTTAGAATTATGAGTAAGAATTCAGAAAATTACGGGCTTGTTTATGTAGGCAATCCCTATGGCGTGAAGATCCTCAAGTGTTGTGCTTCCTGCCATTACAAAGAGGTTAATAACGAAGGCCTCCGCATCTGCGTGCTGGCGAATCTGATCGTGAAGCAGAAGTTCGTTTGCTCCAAGTATAAGTTGAGCGATTCGCTGAAGGTCGCCGGCAAAGGAGTTGGTACAGTGAAGCACAAAGACACTAAGGAGATTGTTATCAGATAGGTTTATTTTGACAAAAAAAATTAAGGTTATGGTATCACAATTGTTAATCAACAAGCTGATGGAAATGGAAGGTCTTCGTCAGGAGGCCTACGTGGACGCAGCTGGTGTGCTGACCATTGGTTATGGTCACACGAAGAATGTCCGTATGGGCGACAAGATCAGTAAGTATTGGGCCAAGGAACTGCTGATGCAGGATCTGGCCGAGGTGGAAAAGCAGGTTAAGGCGTTAGGCGTCGCCAAAACACAAGGGCAGTTGGATGCGCTCGTGTCGTTCGCCTTCAACCTGGGTATAGGTAATCTGAAACGTTCAACGTTGTTGAAGTGCATCAAGGAACAACGCAGCATGCGCGAGATCAAGCGCCAGTTCATGCGCTGGGTCTACGCAGACAACAAAATCCTGAAGGGCTTACAGCGTCGTCGTGCATGGGAAGCCAAGCGCTTCTTCGAGTAATAATAACCGAGTCTGAAGGTGAGTGAAGGAAAGGTATCCGGATGTAATTGAGCTCAAACTAAAACTTTCACTTTTCCGACAGCTCATCGACAAAAGACAAAGTTATGAAAATTCAAGTAGAAATTAGCAATGAAACGTTGCAGGCCGTCATGAACGGCAAGAGAGTGGAAGGATCGCTGCGCCTGCAGCTGTCGAGTATGGGAACACACGGCGAGATCGGCTTCAAGGCCTACAATCGCAAACCCCAGCAGAAGCATCGTGACCGTCTGATCCAGACGCTGGAACACGGCTGGGTAAAGGAGTCGGTCGAGCGTATCAAGATGTATCAGAGCATCCCCAAGAATCTGGGAACGGTTCGCGTCTGCAAGACGATGGAACGTGAGACACAAGAGGCGAAGGATGCCCTCATCGACGAGGAGATTACCAGTTGGGGTGTTTAATTAAGAAAGGAGGATTGAGTTATGTATTGTTATCAGAAAAACTTTAGTTATCCGACGTTGCCCGTTGACGAAGCGCAGTTCTATGCGCTCGTCAGGGCCACGCAGTGGAACGAGAACATCGACAAGTACCGCAAGACGGGCGAGGCCTCGCTGAAGCGCAAGCTGCCTGCGTTCATCTTCCAGGCGACGTTCGACGAGACGGAATCGAAGAATGGTAAGCTGGGTGCCTGGCGCAAGCAGAGTGCCACCCGCCTGACTGGCCTCGTGGTGATGGATGTGGATCATGTGGAGGATCCTCGTGCGGTGTATGATTCTTGGCACGGATTAAACGGCTTTGATGAATTAAAGACACAGATCCTGTTGGTCTACGTTACTCCCAGTGGCAAAGGTCTGAAGATCGTGTTCAAGGCTCGCACGGAGTGGGGTAACCTCATCGACAACCAGCACGCTATGGCCAAGTTGCTTGGCGTAGAGGTCGACGAGAGCTGCAAGGATGCCAGTCGCATGAGTTTCATCTGCAAGGAATCGGATATTCTGTACATTGATAAGGAGTTGTTTACGTATGAGAACAAGGAGTTTGCTGAGAAGTATAATGATCAGTATCGTAGTGGCTATTCTGGTGCTGTTAAGACTGCTGTTGTGGCCAGTGCGAGTGTTAAACAAGGGACTGAGGCTGTCGGCCAAATGGATCCTCAGCCGATGGGCGATCTAAAGTGGAGAGGTTATGATATTCAGGGAATTATTGATCAGAAATTTGATACGAAGCTGCCGTGTGCTGCTGATTCAAATCGTCACACAGAGTCGCTCAAGCTCGCTACCGACTTGCTGCTCATGCTCGATGGCGACAAGCAGACCGTGCAGCGCATCGTCGAGGCCCAGCCGTGGGTTCAGGAGATCATCGCAGAGAGAAACGAGAATGTGGGCCAGACGGTCGCATCAGCTGCTGAGTGCGTGGCTCAGAAAGAGAAGAAGTATGCCAGTAGCCTACCATCCAAGGCGATGCTCGAAGCGATTCAGAAGGCCACAGGCAAGACGTTTCAGGAGATTACGAAGGGCCAGGCGTCGGCGGCGGAGGGATCCTCAGAGGATGATATCAACCGTCTGCTGTGGCTCTGGGGTGAGCAGATAGAGCAGTTTGTTGAGGATTTCCCGTTGATACGCGATATCTGCAAGGGTTTGAAGCCAAATCAGTACCCTGCAGCCCTGTTCGTGGGTGGCGGACTGCTGATGACGCTGATGACACGCTGCACTTACCGCTTCTACCATCGTCCGGAGGAGTTGCGCAGACTGAACAACTCGACGCTCATCATTGGCGATCCAGCTTCAGGTAAGTCGTTTGCCACAAGGCTCTTCAAACTCCTCGCTGCGCCCATCGTGGCAGCCGACAAGAAGGGCAAGGAGGCCATCAACGCCTATCGCGAGGAGATGAAGACCAAGGGTGCCAACAAGGAGAAGCCTGCCCGTCCGGAGGTTGCCTTCTGGTTTCCCCCTTCTGACATCACCAATGCCGCCTTCATCCAGAACGCGATGGCCCTTGAAGCCCTGGGTGGCCGTACGCAGTACCTGAACATGCCTGAGGTTGAGATGGCCGACAAGATGTGCGGTGGTCATAAGCAGGTGACTCAGATGCTCCGTAACATCTACGACCGCCAGCGTGCGGGCGCCCTGCGCGCAACGGCCGACGGCGTGACGGGCAACCCCATCCTGCGCACCAACCTGACTATCTCGTCGACGCCCTATGCTACGCGCCAATTCTATAAGCATGAGCTCTTCAACGGCACCTTCGGCCGCATGGTCTTCTCTTACAAGGCACGCAGCAGCCGAGACGGTCGCATCCCCCGTCAAGGCAAATATACAGAGGAATTCTACCAGAAGTTGGACGAGTATCTGGTGCGCCTTGACGTCTGCAAGGGCCGCTACATCATCAAGCCGCTAAACAAGCTCACGGATCAGTTGGCGCATAACATGGCCTCGCTGGCCGACCTGGCTGACGATGACGTGCTGTGGGACGTATCCAAGCGTGCGCTGGTGTCTGCATGGAAGGCTGGCTGCGTGCTTTGGGTGCTCAACAACCAGACGTGGACCAAGTCGATGGGCGAGGTAGTGGAATGGCTGGTTTACCGCGATATTTGGAGCAAGATACAGATTTTCAGCGACCTGCTGAAAGATGGCGACACAAGCACTTCCGACGCCGGCAAGACCGGCCCTAAGAACATGCTCGACAGCCTGCCCGATACGTTCAATGAGTCGCAGTTGGAGGCTCTTCGCGTGAGTGTCGGCAAGAGCAAGGAGGGCACCAAAGGGCAGTTGCGTCAATGGTTGTTCCGCAAGTTCATTACCTACTCGAATCAGACGGGACTGTACACGAAAACGGAAGAGTACCTGAAGAATTAAGAATTAAGAGTTAAGAATTCTCTAATTCTCAAATTCTCAAATTCTTGATAATAAAGACAAGAGTTATGGATAGACAAGAACTTCAGAAGCTCCGCGACCTCCCCATAGAGGGGGTCGCAGAGCGACTCGGACTCAGGGTGAAAAGACACATGAGCCTCTGCCCGTTCCACGACGACCACCATGCCTCGCTGTCGTTCAAGGTCAGCAGGAACACCTTCCGATGCTTCGTCTGCGGAGCGTCGGGCGGTCCCATCGACCTGGTGATGCGTTATCTTGGCAAGCCGTTCCTTGATGCCACAAGATGGCTGGCTGACGAGCACAACGTCATCATCAGCGATGCAAAAAGTACACAAAAAGAACCGTCCCCTTTGTGCACTTTTGACGCCAGTCGTTATGCGCGCTTCTTCGAGCACCCCTTCTTGAATGAGGAGGCGCGGCGGTTCCTGTTTGAGGAGCGGCGGTTGGACGAGCGGGTGGTGCGCTGGTGCCGCCTGACATCGTGGCGCGACAAGCAGGGCGTGCCTTGGCTGCAGACGCCTTACTATGACCGCGAGGGTAGGCTGGTGGGCGTTCAGAACAGGAACCTGGTGTTTGGTTCAGGGTTAATGGTTCAGGGTTCAGGGTTAAACTCTCAACTGTCTTCAGCGCCCCGTTTCCGCTTCCCGCAAGGCTCTGAGTGTGGCATCTACAACCTGCCCGTGCTGAACCTGCTGAAGGCGGGCGACGAGCTCTACATCACCGAGGGATGCTCTGACTGCTGGGCGATGCTGTCGGCAGGCCACAAGGCCATCGCCATCCCCTCGGCCACGCTGTTGAAGCGCAGGGACGTGGAACTGCTTCAACAGCTGGACTCCTCCCCTAATCAGGGGAGGTCGGGAGGGGTCTCCTTCCACATGTTCCCCGACCGCGACGAGCCCGGCGAGCGCCTCTTCCTGCAGCTGAAGGAGCGTCTGCCCAACCTCGTCCACCACCAGCTGCCCCCAGGTTGCAAGGACTTCAGCGACTACTATCTGTCAACGAAATAGGGCGCAAAAGTGCTCAATGGGATCGTCTGCTCCGAGCTCCTGCCTTGCCTGAAGGCACATCCTGCCCCGCCTGCTCCGTGCGGACGGCCCGGGAAGTGCCTTCGGACGGGGCGGGAAGAGGCAGCGGATAAGCAAAGAATAAAATAAGGAAGAAAAAATCTTCACTAAATTTGTGAATTTCAAAAGAAATGCTTATCTTTGCAACCAAAATAGAAACAATATGGTCATCGAATACGAAAAAGACTATCTTGAAGAGCTATATAACGACGGGAAATGTACGAACAAAAAGTACCGTTTCCAGAAGCCTGTTGTGGCAAAATACCAGAAGCGCATCGATACGCTGATGGCAGCGACTCGGATTGAAGATTTGTTCGTGTTCAATTCACTCAACTTCGAGGCTTTAGACAATGGCTATTTCTCAATTCGCATAGATTACCATTATCGCCTGGAGTTCAAGATAAGGCTTGAGGGAACCGAGCCTGTAGTGACCATTTGCACAGTAACTGACATTACGAACCATTATCAATAAGCAATGATGAAGAACAGAATTACGACACATCCGGGAGATGTACTGAAGGAAGAATTGGAAGCAAGGGGTATTTCGCAGAAGAAATTCTCTGAAGTGCTGTCTATCCCATATACACAGCTAAACGAGATACTGAACGGAAAGCGTCCGGTAACTACGGATTTTGCATTGATGATGGAGGCTGCTCTTGGTATAAATCCGGAACTGCTCATCAACATGCAAACACGTTATAACATGTCCGTAGCCAGGCAGAAGAAGCCACTTCTTGCAAGACTGATTGACATCAAGAAAGCTTGTGCAGCAGTCTTCTGAATGATGCTTGCTTAACGTGAAAATGGGTGGATAAAGCCGAAAGAAAAGTAGTCCTGATGCGTGAGTGTCAGGGCTTTCTTTTTAACAGGAATTAACGGAAGATTTTGGCCTAAATACTTGCATAATTCGGGAAAATTTCGTACCTTTGTATCATCAATAAGTGAATTGATAACTTTGCGGGAATCAGCGACCCGGAGTAGCTCGCTGAAGTGATAATTTAATACCATCAAAAACACATTTTACAGTTATGGGACAAACTAATTTTTTGACGCTGAAGGTTGCCCTGAAGCAGAACAAGAACACGAAGTCTCCGAGCTACGGCAAGTACTATGCCGAGGTTGACACGGAGCGTACTTTGACCACGCTGGGTCTTGCCAAGCACCTGCGCGAGCATGGTTGTCTGGCAGGTCTTGACGCCATCCAGGCGGTGCTGGCGAAGCTGTCGGAGTGTATTCCAGAGATTGTCGGCCAGGGTTATGGCGTGATGCTGGACGGTCTGGGTAAGTTCTACCCGACGCTGAAGAGCAAGGGTGCCACGACCAACCAGATGAAGGATGAGGGCTGGCAGGTGTCGAGCATCATCGAGGGCGTCCGCATGCGCTTCCTGCCGTCGTCCACTCAGATGCAGAACATCACGTCGAAGCAGTACATGAACCGCTGTGCCATCGAGGCTACGAATGTGAAGAAGGTCATGACGGACGAGCACGACAAGAAGTACTACGAGCTGACGCCCATCTCGAAGTTCCTCTCCGATCTGCGTGAGCCGGAGGAGCCTTAAGCGAGAGCAGGCCTTAGTGCCTGCTTCGCTTTAGAAATGAAAGAAATGAAAGAAATGAAGGAAATGAAAGAAATGAGCTGACCAAACATCAGCTCACTATTATCTTACAAACCTTAGGGTGTTTCGTCAAGGAAATCCCAGGCAGGGTCGTCGAAGACGGGAGCGAATTGGCCACCTCCACCCACCACGTCATGTGGGTTTGGACTTCCTGCCAATATCTGAACAGCTTTTATCTTCATGACCTCCATTTGAGGCTTGATATATTCCTTTTTCATATTCGTTCTATATCTTTATGGGTCGCTGCGCTCAAAATTATCAAAAAATTTATTTTAAAATCCTAAGGCCTTCGGCCTAAAATATTTTTATAATTTTCTTATTTAATTTTCTTGTAATTTTGAGCGAAGCGACCAGTTATTATTTAATCACATTGCGTGCCACACTTCTTACCTTAAGGTAGAAGAACCTTTTTCCCATTGTTGATATACAGTCCCTTCTGTGTGGGCTTGGCGTTGAGTTTGCGACCGTCGAGCGTGTACCACACGCTATCACCATGTTCCATGTTTAATGTTTCATGTTTCATGCCTGTTGGCGTGCTGTCCTCGAAGTCAGACAGACCGAAGAACGATTGTGCGTTGACTGTGCCCGGCAGCATCAGCCAAACCTTGTGGGCGCCGCTGGTAAATGCCTGGCCGTTGTCGGTGCCCCAGTACCAACCAATGTCCTCGCCGCTCTGGTTGTACGACAGCTTGTAGTATTTCGCGTCTGTGGCAGGGCTGACGGCATAGCATGCGTCATTGTCAGTAGCTGTGTCGGTGTCGCTGCCATGTAGGTAGTTGGCATCTGTGATGGCGTTAGCCTGTGGCTCGTCGAATGCCACGCCTAAGGTCTGGTTGGCGCTGGTGGCTGCTACCTGCAACATAACGGGTGTGGCGGCAGGTACGGTATTGTTTGCGGTGCTGCCGTCGGCAATGGTCTTGTAGTTCAGTGTGCCGCTGTTGTTATCCGTCACTATCCTGGCCTTCATGCCAGTGGGCAGCACGAGGTCGTAGTCGCCATAGTATGCGGTGGCGTAGCCCTCCTTGGCGAAGGTGACGGTCGTGGCAGGCATCAGGGTCTTACCGCCAATGGCAGAAATCTGGTTGTCGGTCAACGTGCCGCTATAGGTTGCACCACTGTTGGTGGTGAGGGTCTGTCCGTCGCTCACGTTCAAGTTGCCGCAGGCAAAGCTGTTGGCGGTGATGCGGTCGGAGGGGTTGGTCCAGCCGAGCGTGATAGCTTTATCGCCATTATAGCCCGCTTTGATACCAGGAAAGCTGCCACCTCCGATAGCGGTGACGTCACCACCGATTATGTTGACATTTCCTTGGGCGTAGATGGCAGTTGTAGCATATACCTTGTCGCTACAAGTAGCCTGAACGGTACCGCCAAGGATATTGACATCATTTCTGGCAAATATGGCAGCTTTGCTACCGTGGGCAATAATGTTACCCCGACGGATGGTAATATCACCTTTGTCAGAGAAAATACCCCAATCAAAATCAAAATCTTCCACCGTAATATCACAACCATTGATCTCGATGTCTCCCAAGGCTTCAATCGTACCGCCTTGACCGTTTTGGATGTTAATCTTGGCATTGCTCTTCTTCTGACCATAGATGGCAATACCACCTCCTACATATCCAACTTCTGATTTTAATGTACGATTAAAGATACCTTGTGGCTGCATCGCAAAGTTGATGACGACCCCATCGCAAAAGATGATGTTTGCCTGTTTGGCAATGATGTTGATACACATGAAGTTATATTCGCCAGCCGGCACATAAAACCATTTCTCTTCGCCTTCATAAGGATATGTTCCTCCATTACCATTATTACCATATACCTTTACACAGTCACTAAGGAATAGCCAACGTTCCCTGCCGGCTTTGTCTATATAGGAAATGCCTTCGGCCTGCGTGGTAGTGACGGTGATTGCTGCTTCGGGCATGGTGAAGTCGTAGGTGTAGTCGTCATTGTCAGTGAATTGTATGGACTTGTCAGTGTCGTCCCTTGTGATGTCTAGGGCAAAGGCGTTTCCTTCTGTTATCTTACTGCTATCATAAGTAAGGTGTAACGGTGCCGAAGCATAGGCGTAGATTTTCTTGCCGATATCTGCACCATTGTTGTATGTCTTGGGGTATGTCTTACTGTCATCGCTGGGGAGAGTGGCTGACAAGGTGCGGTCAAAGGAGGTATAATTGGCCAGTGTGACAGTGTAGACCTTGCGGGCGCCATCCCGGTCAGCGGTCACGGTGCTGCCTTCGGTGCCGATGCCTACATTCTTGGCGTTTGACGTACCTGCCACATTGCACGAATGGTAGTAGTTGTTGCTGAGCGTGGCATCATTCAACAGACAGCCTGCGATAACGCCACGACCCTTGACACTATGGATGGTGACACCCTCAGCAATGTTGTCGGCAATGGTGGCGCCAGAGCCGGCATAACCTGCGATGCCGCCAAAGTTGGAGCAGTTGCTCAGGTCACTGGTCTTGGTGAGCTTTGCACTATAGGTGATGTAGCATCGCCGAATGGTGGCTTCTGTCAGTGACCCGGCGATGAGACCGTGACAACTGGAGTTTTCCTGTAGAGCATGGATGTTGCTCCAGGTATAGATGCAGTCCTCGATGGTGCCTCCAGAGACGCTGCCTGCTATGCCGCCGACATTTTGGTAGCCGGCGAAGTAACACCGAATGAGCTTGACATTGCGGACGACACCGCCCTGGCCGATTTTGCGGAAGAGACCAATATTGCAGCTTTCGCTGTTGGTGCCGCTCCTATACATGCGGAGCCATGTGATTTCCTTGCCCCCACCGTCGTAGGTGCCTTGGAAATTGCTGATACCGATGAAGTTCTCAAAGGTATAGTCATTGTCGGTCAACTTATCGGAATCATACGGGAAATAAAGGTTGGATACCTGGAGGAAGGAAAGACCAACGGTTGAGTGGGTTTTGGTGTAACTCGCCAGTCCATACAGGTCGTCGTGGGTGATGATGAGATAGTTGCCATTGTCGTCACGCTGGAAGTCGCTGAGCTCGTAGGTCAGGTCAGCATCTATAGTGGCGATGTTGGTAGCGTTGAAGATCAATCCTGCCAGATTACCCTTCAGGTCCCTGATGTCGGCATTAATAATTCTTAAGACGTTGAGTTTGGAGGAGGCATCGTCGGTAATCCTGCCCGAGAAAGTCAGCACGTTGGTGTTGTCACCCGCTACATAGTCGAGTGTTCCCCAGCTGGTTTCCAATGTGGGTGTGCCAGTTACGGTAACTGGCTCGTTGAAGGCCACAGAAACATATACGGTGTTACCCTTGGCGTGACGTCCGGGGTTTGCGGTGATGGCAATCTTCCTCGGAGCGTAGGCATCAACGTTCTGCAAATAGGCTTTCACCTTTTCGGCGTGCCAGTCATCGCCAAAATTACCACTGGCATCGAAACGTAAGACAAGGGTTTTGAAATCGTTTGGCAGTATGAGCTTGCCGTCGCTGGCACGGCAATTAGTGTTGAACTTTTGGCTATAGACCCTGCTGGGGTGTCCTGGGCGACTACCCCATGGGTTGTCGATTGGACCACCATTTCCATCGGTGAATTCGCCATACTGAGTGAGAGGGAAGGTGTAGTTCATTGGTATGTCATCCTGTGTGCCAGGGTCGTGGGCAAAACTTACCAAGTAGCGCGATAAGTTGGGTGTGCCGCAATAAACATTATCGTTGTCGGTATCGCAGGTGCTGGTATTATCCGTCAGGACCTGAAAATGCTGGTAGCCATCTTCGGTTTCCCAAACGTCGAAGGAGAAGGTTGCGCGTACCTCTGAACCTGCAGCAGTGAGATAGCCTGACGGTGCAGTGGCATCGAAGAAGTCACTGCAGTTGCGAGTCCTGGGTGGGTTTTTATCAGAATCAAACCCTTTGTCATAGACCATAAAAGAACCTTCGTGAATAAAATAATCATGTGCGACAAAGGCTGTGCTGGGGTCGACACTGGTGCCACAATTTGTTATCGTGCGGGTTTGTTCGGCCAGTGTCAAACCCTGGAGGTTGGTGACCTCCAGTTTGTACGAACGCTCAGTAATACCATTCTGATATTTATAGGCATTGCTAGTGGGCGTCATCTCCTCAACATAGACTGCCTTCTCCATTTCGCCTACGTCAAACTCTAACTTACCGCTCAACTCGGTGTAGTGCTGTCCGGGGTATGCGGTGATGCTTATTGTGCGATAATACACGGTCTGGGCAAATTGGTAGCCACCGCGGGTTACTCTAAATTTAGCTTTGCTGCCGGAAAATGTAGGCTCATAGATGGTAAAATAGCCGTCGGCCTTTGCCGGTAGCCCCGTTGCCAGTGCCACTATCGTCAGCACCGCCGCGAGGACTTGGTTTAGATGACTGGATAATTTCTTTGTTCTCATAATTTTTGATTTTTATTGGTTGTTATTGATTGTTATTGATGCTTACTCATTTCTTGTACATCCGGATGATGACATAGACAAACACACCCATGAGGGCCAGGTAGCCCAGGGTGATGAGAGTGGCAAAGACAGGTGCTTCGCGAAAAAAAACAGTTATGCTCATAATATATATGTTGAAGGTTGATGTTAGGTTTTCACGGCAAAGATAGGGATTATAAGTGTAATAAGGTGTGTCGAAACGCGAAATGTTGTGTCGAAAAGCACAAAAGGGTGTGTCGAATCGTCGAATTGACACACTTTCCACTTTCGTTGCTCCAAAATTTGGTTGTTTCTCTTTTTTTTCTTATTTTTGCAAGCGAGATGAAAGAAATGCAGTTTGCGGCCATCGTCATGATGGTGATGATGTGTTCGGCACTGGTGCTGATGCTGCCTGAACGGGTGAAGCGCGACAAGGTGATCAACCGGTCGCGCTGGTTCATGGCGGGTGCATTGGGACTGATTGGAGCGCAGTTTGTCGTGCAATACGTAATGGGGTTGCGCGCGATGGGCGTCACACAGGCCGTGCTGGCCAACCTTGCATTCTTCATACCCGCCTCGTCGCTGATGAACCTGACGATTCTGAACCTGCAACGGCAGGGACGGTTGTCGCGTTTCGAGTGGTGGGCATGGACGGCGGTGACACTGGTGGTGATTGTCACCCTTGCCATAGCAGTAGCTACGGACGGGAATGCGCTGGAACAGCTGTCGCAACGTGTACTTTGGACAGAAGTTGCCATGAGCTTTGTCTATGCCGTCATGCAGACCTACTACTGTTTCTTGCAGTTTCGTGAACTGGAACGTATGAAGGCCGTCATTGAAGACTACTTCGACCGCGAACGCCAGGAACTGACGCGATGGATGAAGCACGCCATCGGCGTAAACGGACTCCTGGCCATATTCGTGCCCCTGCTGATATTCGGTCCCAACATCGTCATCGTCATCTTTTCCCTCACCTTCTTCTGGGGTATCTTCATGATGTGGTTCTGCTTCGTGCGCTACTTTACCAGCAACGACATGAAGCGTGTGCGTGAAGCTGAGGAAAATGCCCGCGAGGAGAAATCGAAAGCCGACTGTGCCTCGTCGTTCTCCGACGAGGACAAAGCCCGCGTGACCCGCACCGTAGAACGCTGGCTGGCCACCGGTGCCCACCTGAAGGCAGGCATCACCAGTCCGATCGCTGCCGATGCGATGAATATCCCCCGCTACCAGCTGACGGCATGGGTCAAAGCCTCGGGTCATAGCTCCTTTACACGCTGGATTACCTCGCTACGCATCGAAGAGGCCAAGCGCGTGCTACAGGAGCACCGCGACTGGACCAACGAGGCCGTGGCCGACCACTGCGGCTTCAGCCGTGCCTACTTCCAGAAGATTTTCAAGCAGGAAACAGGCGTTGCTCCATCGGAGTACGGGGAGAATTGATTTTCGGTGGCGAAGTTACAAATAAAAAATGAACTGACCAATAGTCAGCTCATTTTTGCATATAAGCGTTATCGCACTACATTGTCCGCTTACATATCGTCGTATGTGTCGAGATAGGTGACGTGGGTGACGAGGTATTCATCGACACCATGTTTGCCGTCGGCACCGCCGATGCCCGACTTCTTCACACCGGCATGGAAGCCCTGGATGGCCTCGAAGTGCTCACGGTTGATGTAAGTCTCGCCGAACTCCAGTTCGCGGCAAGCCTTCACGGCAACGTTGAGGTCCTTGGTGAAGATGCTGCTGGCCAGGCCGTATTCACAGTCGTTGGCCATCTCAATAACCTCGTCGAGCGTGTCGAAGGTGACAAGTGGAATGACGGGGCCGAAGGTCTCCTCATGGATGATGTCCATGTCCTGACGGCAGTCGTCGAGGACGGTGGCGGCATAGAAGTAACCCTTCGTGCCTACGCGCTGGCCGCCACAAAGCAACTTGGCTCCCTG
>JAEEGJ010017320.1_pt1 | contig 16322 bp, 11 predicted proteins | sample 8958761 | NCBI WGS metagenome assembly JAEEGJ01 (sample SAMN16246546, study PRJNA631951) | gut metagenome | biome: gut microbiome; feature: rumen; material: RS-attached | host: Bos | place: Iran: Karaj | collected 2018-10
TGCCATTGGACCTACGACAGCGACGACTTCTTTCATCAATGGAACTCTCCCCAATTCTTTCCGTATTCTATGCTTACACGAAGCGGAACATTAAGCTCTACTGCGTGTTCCATTTTGTCTTTGATGAGGGCAATGGTTGCGTCTATTGTTTTCTGGTCGTCCGGGCATTCAAAAATTAGCTCGTCGTGAACCTGCAGCAATAATCGTGCAGGGGACTTGGCTTCTTCGAGCGCGGTCGTAACATTTATCATTGCTTTTTTTACAATGTCGGCGGCACTTCCCTGGACCGGTGAGTTTACTGCAATGCGTTCTGCGGCTGCTTTTTCTACCTTGTTGCGGCTGTTTATGCCGATTATCGGACGGGAACGTCCAAAGATTGTTGTAACTTTGCCTGTCTGTTCGGCGCCGGCTACTGTTTCTTTTATAAAGCGGTCTACGTCTGCGTACATGCGGAAGTAATTGTCTATAAACTGTGCTGCCTGTGTGCGGCTTATTCCAAGGTCGTTTGCAAGACGGAAAGAACTCATTCCATAAATTACACCAAAGTTGATTGTTTTGGCGGTACGGCGCATATCCGGCGTAACCGCGTCTGGTGCAACTCCATATATGAGTGCTGCAGTTGCTTTATGAACGTCTGTTCCGTCGTTAAAGGCCTTGCACATATTTTTGTCGGCACTAAGATGAGCAAGAACTACAAGTTCAATCTGGGCGTAGTCTGCAGAGATAAGTACTTTGCCCTTTGGAGCGGTAAACGCTGCACGGATTTTTCGTCCTGCATCTGTGCGTACAGGAATATTCTGGAGGTTAGGATCACGGCAGCTAAGGCGACCGGTTGCAGTACCTGTCTGAACAAAGTCTGTGTGAATGCGGCCATCCTTATCTGTAAGCTTAGGCAAGGTTTCTACATAAGTAGAATTAATCTTTGCAAGCTCGCGGTATTCCAAAATCATGCGTGGAACCGGGTCAAAGGCTGCAAGCTCTTCCAGAACTGATGTATCTGTTGAATAGCCTGTCTTTGTTTTTTTACCTGCTTTGAGATGGCGTTCTTCAAAGAGCACTGTCTGAAGCTGTTTTGGAGAAGCGATGTTGAACTCGTGGCCAACTTCTTTGTAAATATTCTGTTCTACAAGTGCAATCTGCTGTGTAAGCTCTTTGTTGTAGGTGTTGAGCTCACTTGAGTCCAGATGAATACCTGTAAGCTCCATTTTTGTAAGGATTGGCAGCACCTGCATTTCCATCATCAAAAGTTTTTTGAGCACTTGTGTTTTGTCTGCTTCAAAAGGCTCGCGGAGTTTGAGACCCAGCTGGTAGGTAAAGTCTGCATCTTCTGCCGCATACTGGTAGGCCTGTTCAAGCGGAACGTCTGCAAAGGTCTGGCCTTTTTTTACGATATCGCCAAACTCTATTCCTTTAAGCCCGAGTACAGTTTCTCCAAGATATTCGAGTGAATAGCCGTTTCGTCCCGGATTTATGAGCCAGGCGGTAACCATTGTGTCATAAAGCTTGCAGCCGCCAAAGATGTTTTCAAAGCCTGTATTGTAAAGAACTTTTAGGTCAAACTTGGCGTTGTGCATGATGATAGTGACATTGCTGTCTGTAAAAATGCGGGCGAGCTGGCCGTAGGCATCTTCTTTTGTGATATAGTCCGAGCTACCAAAAAGGTCTGTAGACTCCTGCGCGAGCGGGATGTAAACAGCCTTACCTGTTTCGTAACAAAGACTAAAGCCTAAGATATTGCAGTTAAAGGTGTCGAGCGAAGTTGTTTCGCTGTCGTAGGCGATGAGCTTTTTCTTGTCGGAAGATTTGAGAAAGCCCGTGATGTATTTTTCAAGCTCGTCGATTTGAGTGATGGCCTTGTATTTGGATGTGTCGTTTTGTTTGAGATTGATTGGTGCAGCCGGCCCTTCGACAGGCTCAGGGACCACAACGGGCGTATTAACAACATCCAATCCCAGTTCTGCATAACTCTTAGCCACAGCCGGTGCCCCATACGCCATAAGCTTGTCGGCAGCGGCTTTGTAATTAAAGGTAAACGGGTTGGCATTAAGGGCAGCGTCAATTTCAGGGCAAGGGACTGTGTCAAAAAGACGGATGAGCTTTTGGCTAAAGTAGGCATCTTCTTTTCCGTCGGCGAGCTTTTGCTGCATGGCACCTTTTATTTCTGCAATGTGGGCATAGATTCCGTCAAGGTCGTTGTAATCGGTAAGGAGTTTTGAGGCTGTTTTCACGCCAACTCCGTGAACGCCCGGAACATTATCTGCGGTATCTCCATAAAGGCTCAAAAGGTCGAGCAGCTTTGAAGGAGGAACGCCCCATTCGGCCTGTACACCGGTCGCATCTGTGAGCTTCCAGGTTTGAGCGCCAGACTCAGGTTTAAGGATTAAGGTTGTATCATTTACCAGTTGCATAAGGTCTTTGTCGCCCGAAAGAATGCGGCATTCCCAGCCCTGTTCGGTACACTTTTTTGCAACTGTTGCAATTACATCGTCTGCTTCGTAGCCGTCGCACTGAAGGACAGGCACTCCAAGCGCCTCAAGAATCTCGCAAATCCACGGAATCTGGGCATGAAGGTCATCGGGGGTTTTGTTACGGGTTGCTTTATATTCGGGATACATTTCGTGGCGGAAGGTCTTTGTCTTGGAATCCATTGCCGCAAAGATGTAGTCCGGTTTGTAGTGCTGAAAAATCCAGTGAAGGTTACGGAAGAATCCGAACAACGCACTTACGTTTTCTCCTTTAGAGTTAGTAAGCGGTCTGCTTATAAATGCAAAATAGCAGCGGAAAATAAGTCCGTAGCTGTCCAATATATAGATAGTTTTTTTGTTGTCGTTTTTAGCCATAGAGGTATTTTAGCATGAAATATTGGAAGTATAAAGTGTCATTGTTCTTTGAAGTGACTGGTATTGCTGCAGTCTGTCGCCTGTTGCAGGGCGTGCGAGTCTTATAATTTCTGCAAGAGGGGAAGCGGCAATGCGTTCTTCTATTTGAGCCAGGTCTGTTTCTAATGACGGGCCTGCGATTATGCATTTTTCTACTGCCTGGTTTATGAGTGTTGAAAGGTCGCGCAGGGCGGTGTAGAAGGAGGAAGTTATATCTTCGCCCCCTTCGACAGGCTCAGGGATCCCGGATGCAGGCTCAGGGACCCCATTTGCCCATAATGAATGTATGTGGTTCCTGAGCTTGTCGAAGGACCCTTTACCAACATCCTCTGCCACCTGTACTCCCGGAATCTTCATACTCTTACTGCTTAAGGTCCAGGTTTTTACTTCCGGGCAGGCAGCAAAGCGGCTTTCGAACCACCAGGCAAACATTTTCATGCGGGCGTCGGTAAGAACTGGCTCGCCGTCGTAGTTGGTTGCATATTCTGGGTTTGAGCCAAAACGGTAGGCGCTGTTTTTATGCTGCATGGTAGCAAGGCGGCTTGAACCTGCCAAAAAAGTCTGTTCTGCGCTGCTGCCTTTTATATGTGTCTGGCCCTGCGGGTAGGACAGATCCAGTCCTGCAAGATAGATGTTTTTTGCACCTAAAAGCCTGCAAAGGTTCCAGGCACTGCTTGCAACTGAACCGCCGGCACCAAGGTCACCAAATTCACCAAGCTTAGATTCAAAATATGAGCTTACAGGAAACATCTCGGAGCACAATACAATCTGGCGGCACTTAAATCGGAATACTGCAGGGTGAACGCTAAGCGGACATACAAGAATGCTTTCCGGGGCTGCAAGACCTGCAATATGGCGGTAGGCATAATATTGAGGGTCGGTTATTACTATAAAGTCCGGCTGTATTCCAATTTTTAGAAGGGCATGAAGGGCGGTTTCTACACAGACAATAACTGTGTGCGCTGCCCATTCTTTAATTTTTGGTAAAAGTGCTTCCAGCGTTGGGCCGGCTGCAACCAGAATAAAGTCGCACGGGGCGGCCGCTTTCACTAATCCATTAATAGTTCCGCATTCCCCAATATGCCCCAGGTTTTTCATGGAATTACGAATCCAGAGCTTTTCAAACTTTTTATAGGTTGCAGCATTTATATCATTTTTGCTGCGGTTGCGTTCTATAAGCGTAATTACAGAATCAAAATAGGGACGTGCATGCTGTATAAAAGACGGAACAACATAAACATAAGCTGCAGAAACTCCGGTGCTGCCGGTATTAATGCTGTTTCCTTCCAAAAGTCCCATAAGGGAATTTTCGGGGCAGCCTATTGCTATAACCAGCTGCTCTACTGCAAAGACATCGCTCCAGTCTATGTAATAAAGGGCTCCAAAAAAATGAATTGGATCTGGTTCTACAAGTACAAGCTTTTTTACAGGGCAGGGTACAACAGACTTTACCATGAGCCTGGCCATTGCGCAAAACTGCCAGCCAAGGCCTGCACCCATAAAGATTACGGTTTCTTTTTGTTTGGCAGTAAGCTGATCGGCTGCAGACTGCGCTTCACGTTCAGGATTATACGAACTGTGCAAAAGCATGTGGTCAATCTGTGCGGTAAGACTTCCGTTTTTTGCAGACAAAATTGTCCAGAACGAAAAAATGCCTTTTTCATCTCCGTGAACAGATATTTCTTCTATTATATCATGATATAAATCGGCTAGAGCAGGGAATCTGGATTTGAATAATTGAATGTTTTTATTCCAGATAGAGTTCAATTACTGTGTTCTCCGTTAATGGTGTCCCCGGCTCTGGTGTCTGACTCGTTACCCATCCGCTTCCGTTTATAATGAGCATACCTTTTGCCTGTTCTACAAGCGGGAGCAGATCCTTTTTGGAGTAACCCGAAAAATCAGGAACTGTCTGACCCATGGTTACATCCTTTGCTTTTGGAATTGTAATTACACCGTTATGTTCTACAGAAGAAGCTTTTCCGCGGCTCATACCCATGTAATCAATTATTGTATCTGCTGCTTCTGCAATTACTGGGGCAACAATTCGTCCACCATAGGTTTCTCCCTTTGCTTTTTCTACTACAATGTAAAGAACAATTTCCGGGTCATCAACAGGGAATACTGCAAGACAGCTTGAAAGGAAGTCTGTATCGCTGTAGCCGCCGTTTACCTTATCTGCCATCTGTGCGGTACCGGTTTTAACACCAATTGCAACGTCGCCGATATTTGCGCGCGCACCTGTACCTGTTGTGGCTGTTGTTTCCATACAGCTAAGAACATAATCTGCAGTTGTTTTCTTAAAAACCCTGTCCTTATATTCCGGCTGATGTTCATAAAGAACGCTGCCTTCCTTGTCTGTAATTTTATGAATGACTGTAAGCTTTACCGGAACACCACCGTTAGCAATTGCTGTTGCGGCCTGAACCATCTGCAGCGCACTTACACTTATTTCCTGACCAATGGCAATTGTAGGCTTGGAACGTGCAGACCAGGTTTTGCTGTCTGTATCTTTTACAACGCCGCTTGTTTCACCAGCCAGTTCAATTCCTGTTTTCTGTCCAAAGCCAAGCTGTCTTATTCTTCCTATAAACACATCTTCTTTAATTCTGTCACTTATCTGGCCCAGAACATCATTGCACGAATATTTTAAGCCTTCGCGTGGGGTAAGCCAGCCGTGGTTTTCCAGACATTTAATTCTGATTGTTTCTCCGCCAGAAATCTTGTGTTCATAAACACCATCACAAAGGAAGCTGTCGTTTGGATTTATTCCGCCTTCATCATAGACAATGCCAAGAGTAAAGATTTTGAATACCGAACCAGGTTCGTAGGCATCGTTAGAAGGCTTGTTCTGTTTTTCTGCACTTGGAGCATTACCATATTCATTAAGATTTGCAGAAGGAAGACTTATATAGGTAAGAATCTCACCTGTTCTGGAATCGGCAGCAAGAAGCATCATGCTTTCGGCCTGGGTGTTTTCCATTGTTTTGTATGCAATCTGCTCCAGTTTATATTGAAGGTTTGCATCAATTGTAAGATAGATGTTTTTTCCCTGCTCGGGTGTATCAAGGGTTTTATCAATTTCGGGGCTAAGAATGCTCTGCTGTGAAAACTCTATTCCTGCAAGACCAACACCTTCGTTTCCCATATAACCTATGAGCTGGGAAGCAAGTGCACCGTTAGGGTAAACACGGCCCGGAAGCTTTTCGTAGTTTACATACGAATATCCGCATTCCTTTGATCTTGTGCTTATATCCTCGTATTCTGCCTGGGTAGCCTTTTTCATCAATATTACATAGTCGCTGCGGTTTTCGATTTTGTCAAAAAGCTCTTCTTCCGAAAGCCCAAGCACCGACGCCATGTTTTTACTGAACAGCTGAGGATTTTTAATATCCCTGCCGCTTACACCAATTCTGTAAAAATTGGTCTGCACCGCAAGAGGAAATCCCGAACGGTCTACAATAGAACCCCGTTCAATTTCCGGAGTGTTCTGTGCCTTTGGTGCAAGAGGCTGCAAAGCAAGCTTTAGGTATGCAACCAGAATTGCTATAACCAAAAGACCGGCAAATGAGAAAAAAATTATGAGTCTTCGTGTTTTGAAAAAGGAATTCAATTTGGCCCCCACCCAATTAAATACATTTAAACTATACTCTTATTTTTACCGATAGACAAGTATGGAAATAATCAGTTTTGTACAACAATCGAAAAAAAAGAGCAGAATTACCTTTCCAATAAGGCAAAAAAGCTATAAATCTGTTGCTTACGCATATACTTACCCCTCAGAAAAGCATATTTTTAAGGCTGGAAGGGTACAGAGCCGTCTTACCGTTAAAGATGTTTTTGCAGCAATTGGACAGGGATTAACCGCCTCCGGAGACTGGTTTGTAAAAAATATCAAAGCAATTGTTATTTCCATTTTTGTGATTGTTGGCTGTGCTGGTGTTGCAGCTGGCGCAATCTTTACCGCAAACTATTTTCTTTCTCATACAAAAGCAATTACCATAAATGATGAAGAAGCCTTTGATATAGCAAGTCTTGATAAACTCATGGCTGCTTTTGCACTTGAAGCTTCCGAAGAGGTTGACGAAAACGGAATCATTCTTGGCGAAAGTTCTACTGTAAATCTGGCCGCACTTTCCCAGCCGGTTGAATATCAGACTTATACAGTAAAGAGCGGAGATACAATCAGCGGAATTGCAATTAAGTTTGGGCTCAAAAATATTTCTACACTTATTTCTGTAAATGATATTGGCAATGTCCGTACTCTTGCAGCAGGACAAAAGCTTAAGATCCCTTCGATTGACGGAATTGTTTATTCAGTAAAAAAAGGTGACAGCCTTAGTTCAATTGCCACAGCAAATAATATAAAGCTCGAAATTCTTCTTGATGTAAACGAGCTTACCAGCGAAACTTTGACTGCAGGTCAGGTGCTTTTCCTTCCTGGTGTTGGACTTGATCAAAAGACACTTCAGTCACGTATGGGAGAACTATTTATTCTGCCAATCAGCGCAAGCTTCAGGTGGTCAAGTCCATACGGCTGGCGTGCAGATCCGTTTACCGGAGTTCAGTCGTTCCATACTGGAACTGATATGGCTTGTCCTGAAGGAACTCCAATTCTTGCTGCTATGAGTGGTAAGATTGCAGAAGTTGGAAATAACCGTACATACGGAAATTATATAATCATAAATCACAATAACGGCTATCAGACTGTTTATGCGCATATGTCCAAGACAATTGCAAAGAAAGGGCAGTGGGTTAGCCAGGGAACTAAGATTGGTCTTGTAGGTTCTACAGGCTATTCAACAGGTCCTCATCTGCATTTTATGGTTTATAAAAACGGAAATCGTATAGACCCTATGACGGTACTTAAAAAATAGGTGAAAAAGATGTACAATATCTGTGTATGCAAAGGGTGCGGCCGCACTCTGGAAAAGAAATTTCTTTACTGTCCTTGGTGTGGAACCTCCAGGGTTGCCAATGATGAAGAATCTCTTGATGTGCTGTTTAATCAGTATGAAGAGAACCGCAAGGAAGTAAGAAGAAAGCAGCTGTACGAAATGGAACGCGAACTGGATGATCTTGAAGAAGAACTTTCTGTTTATGTTCTGAGCGCCCAGATGCATAAATAGCCAAATTAGCCTGGCGACGCAATCCATATAATGGAATGGAGCTTTTTATTATGAAGAGACTGTTTGTATTATTGATTTTTTTTCTATATCTTATAATGCCTGCTGCGGCAAAAATTTCGTTTGGAGAATTTGATCTTAATTCCAATGACGAAGTTTTGTTTGCTTTAAAACAGAACATGGCAGGAACCAGCTCCTACAGTTCTCTTTTTTATTCAAAGCTCAAGGACGGCGAAAGCAGTGGAACTCCGGATCTGCTTACCTGTTACCCCGAACAGATGGAGCTTTTGGAAGACAGTACAGTGCTTCAGCTTCGTAACCGCTACGGTACAGGCCGTTACAATACAAAAACAGATTCCTTTGAATGGGTAGAACGTACAAAAAATATTCCTGTTAATTCCCTGCCGGTTTCTCCATATTCAATAAGTTCAGACGGGCAGTGGCTTGTTAAAATAGAAAAATATTCACTTTCTACAGGAAGCCTTGTTATTCAGAATGTTCAGAGCGGAAAATCTGCCGTGCTTTGCGAATCTGTACGCCAGAGCTACAAGAGCCTTCCTGTAAAATGGTCTCCGGATGGCAGTATTCTCATTTACGAAAAAGAAGACAATATTTATTTTTGTAATCCAGAAGCTGTTTTACGCAAGGTAGAAATGGATGAAAAATACCGCAAAATCGGGCGCGGTACAATTAATGCAGTAAACTGGGCAAACGAAAAATATCTAATTTATATAGATGATTATCTTGTTTATCAGATAAATGCAAAAGAGCTTTACACACTCGGTCTTTATTCAGGAGTAATCGGGCAGGGCAAGGCAATCGGACGACTTCCTTCTCAGTTTAATTCTGCTTCGGACCGCTTTAGTGTAAACAGTTCTGCCAATTCCTTTGTCATTGTTCAGAATAACAGATTGTTTACTTATCTTAAAATACAGAATCAGCAGCATTCGTGCGATTATATGGATGTAATTTATTCACGCCCATATACCGATTCTTCTGCTTCGCTCATTGATTATTATATTTTCTGGGATTCTTCGGATCAGCCGGTTTTGTGGCTTGAAAAGCTTCCTTATGATGGCAGCCGCGAAAAGGGTGCTGTATACAAGCTTGGTTCAAAAACTGTTCAGGTGCTCGAAATTGAAGATTCCGGAAGACCTTTTATTTCGCCGGATAAAAATAAGGTTGCATTTTATGCAGGTGCAGCAATTTATGTATATGATATAAATAACTGGCAGCGTGTTGCAGAGCTTCTTGGAGAAAAAATTGTTTCTGCAATCTGGCTCAACCGCAATGTAATTTATGTTGGTGGTGAAAAAACAATCCGCCGCTGGAACCTGCTTAGCAATACAAACGAAGTGCTCATGCTTTCTTCTGCAGTTGCAGGCTACTGGGAAGGTACAGGAACCGACGGAACAATAGTTGCAGATACGGGAAACCAAAGCTATTACAGATTCAATAGCGACAAGCGTACCTGGAAAAAGACTTCTATTGCAAATGCAAACGCAAGCAGCCAGAACGGACGCTACAGAATCTTTGCAGGAACAACCGCTAACCAGCAGTATGAAAATGCGCTTTTTATAAGAACCTTGAGCAAAAAAGCTGTTACAAAGCCGCTTTATAAGGAAAGCACAGAGAAAAAAGCAGAGCCTAAAAAGATTGCACTTGTTTTTGATGCTTACGACAATGCCGACGGACTTAGTGAGATTCTTTCTGTTCTGCGCAAATATAATGTTTCCGGAACCTTCTTTATTAATGGAGAATTTATCCGCCGTTATCCTGCAGAAACAAAACAGATTGTTCTCAACGGATATCAGGCTGCATCAATGTTCTTTTCTCAGACAGATTTAGTAAATAATCCGTTTGTAGTTGATGAAGAATTTATCCGCCGTGGTCTTGCCCGTAACGAAGATGAATTCTACAACTGTACCGGAAAAGAGCTTAGCCTTTACTGGCATGGTCCATATTATTCTGTAAACAACGATATAATCAAATACGCTTCTAATGCAGGTTATACAACAATTATTTCTTACAGCCGTCTCAACGATTCTGAACTTCTGGACAAGGACGTAAAACCGGAACAGATTATTCAGGACTACTGCAATACACTCAGCAAGACTGGTGGTGGAGTAGTGCCGGTTTCTGTAGGCTTTGCGCAGGGTAGCCGCACTGAGCCGCTGTATAATTATCTTGATTTGCTTATATGCGCACTTTTGGATAGCGGTTTTGAATTTGTAAATATTCAGGATTTGTAAAAACCTCATCATGTAGAAAAATACATATTTCCAAATACTCAAACATTCATTATAATAAACCTAGATATTTATATATTGGGGTGACGGCGATGTCTCTAGACAAAATGCGCAATATTGGAATTATGGCGCACATCGATGCGGGAAAAACTACTACTACAGAACGCATCCTTTATTACACAGGAAAAATTCATAAAATCGGCGAGATTGATGACGGGCAGGCTACTATGGACTGGATGGCGCAGGAGCAGGAACGTGGTATTACTATCTGTTCGGCTGCTACTACAACCTACTGGCGCGATCATCAGATAAATATTATTGATACACCGGGACACGTAGACTTTACTGCCGAAGTAGAGCGTTCCCTGCGAGTACTTGATGGTGCAGTTGCAGTTATCTGTGCAGTAGACGGTGTTCAGCCGCAGACAGAAACTGTATGGAAACAGGCAGATGAATTTAGTGTACCGCGCCTTTGTTTTATGAATAAAATGGACCGTGTTGGTGCAGACTTTTTTGGTTCTATGGACGACGTTGCCCAGAAGTTTGGCGTAGAAACCCTTGCACTGCAGATTCCAATTGGAGAAGGTGCAGAGTTTGAAGGTATTATTGACCTGCTCAAAATGAAGGAACTGCGCTGGAGTGCCGAAGACGAAGGTGAAACAATTACAGAATCAGAAATAGATGCCAGCCGTCTGGACCAGGCAAACGAATGGCACGAAAAACTTGTAGAAACCGTAGCCGGTGCCGATGACGCTCTTATGGAGCTTTATCTGGACGGAAAAGAGATAACAGTAGACCAGCTCAAGGCTGCAATCCGCAAGGGTACAATTGCACGCAGTTACGTTCCTTTTGTAATGGGAAGTGCCCGCCACAATCAGGGTGTTCAGCCGCTCATTGATGCAATTGTTGATTATCTTCCTTGCCCGACTGATGTTCCTCCTGCAAAGGGAATCCGCCAGAAAAAGGATGTTGCAGAAGAAGTTGATGTACCATGCGACCCATCAAAAATGGCACTTGGTCTTGTATTCAAGATTCAGTATGACCGAGAGATGGGGCCTTTATGCTATGTACGCATGTACTCAGGAAAAATCCAGAATGGTATTCAGATTTACAACGTAAACAAAAAGAAACGCGAACGTGTAAACCGCATTTTGCGTATGCATGCAGATAAATCAGATGCAATTGACAGCCTTAGCGCCGGAGACATTGCAGTATTCATAGGTCTTAAGCTTGCACAGACTGGAGACACAATTGGAAGCGAAGCATTCCCGGTTCTTCTGGAACAGCCGACTTTCCCTCAGCCTGTAATTTCTGTTGCCCTTGAACCCGAAAGCATGAGCGAAAAAGATAAGATGACAGAAACTCTCGAAATCTTGTCGCGCGAAGACCCTACCTTTACAAGTCACGAAGATGCAGAAACCGGCCAGCTTATCATAAGCGGAATGGGTGAGCTTCATCTTGATGTTCTTGTTACACGTATGCGCGATGATTTTGGTGTTAAATGCAACGTTGGTGCTCCTCAGGTTACTTACCGTGAATCTATCAGCGGAAGTGGAGAAGCAACCGAAGAATACAGCCGCGTTCTTGCGGGAAAAGAAAATACTGCAGGTCTTACAATCAGTGTCGAAAAACGTGAACGAGGTACAGGCAATAACTTTGAAATTACCTGCCGCTATGCCGAAATCCCTGATGAAATTATTGACGCAATCCGCGAAGGCTTTAAGAATGCACTCGATTCAGGAATAAATTACGGTTACCCTTGTACAGAAATTGGCGTAAAGGTAACAAATATTGTTTACAACGAGCTTACTTCAACTCCATTTGCATTTGAAGCATGTGCTGCTCAGGTTTTTGACAAGGCATGTAATGCTGCAGGCCCAGAAATCCTTGAGCCTGTTATGAATGTAGATATTTCTTGTCCAAAAGAATTTGTTGGACCTGCTTCGAGCCAGCTTAGTCAGCGTGGAGGAAGCATCATGGGTCAGGATTCAAAAACAACCGGAGATGTGATTCACGCACAGGCTCCAATGGCAAATATGTTTGGATTTACAACCAACCTTCGTTCTGCAACACAGGGAAGGGCAAGCTTTAGTATGGAGTTTAGCCACTTCCAGGTTAAAGTTGGCGGATTAAACAGTTACTAAACCAAGGAGGCATATATGGGACTTATTAAAGCAATTTTTGGTGCAACAGGCGGCGTTCTTGCAGACCAGTGGAAGGAATACTTTTACTGCGATGCTCTTCCAGCCGATGTAATTTGTGCCCGCGGTCATAAAAAGACAAGCGGACGTTCAAGCAACACAAAGGGCGATGACAACATCATCACTCAGGGCTCCGTAATTGCAGTTGCAGACGGACAGTGCATGCTCATAGTAGAGCAGGGCAAGGTTGTAGATGTCTGTGCAGAGCCTGGCGAATATAAGTTTGATGCCTCTACAGAACCAAGTGTTTTTGCAGGCAGCTTTGGACAGGAGCTTGCAGATTCCTTTAAGAATATTGGCAAGCGTTTTACCTTTGGCGGCGAAGCTCCAAAAACACAGAAGGTTTACTATATAAATACCAAGGAAATTATGGGCAACAAGTATGGAACTCCTAATCCTGTTCCGTTCCGCGTTGTAGACCAGAGAGCAGGAATTGATATTGATGTTTCTGTTTCCTGCTTTGGTGAATACAGCTATAAAGTTGTCGACCCTGTTGTATTTTATACAAATGTCTGCGGCAACGTAGAAGAAGAATTTAAGCGCGAAAATCTCGAAGGCCAGCTTCGTTCAGAACTGCTTACAGCACTTCAGCCGGCTTTTGCAAGAATCAGTGAACAGGGAATCCGTTATTCATCTTTGCCAGCACACACAACAGAGCTTGCAGATGCACTTCGCATTGAACTTAGCCAGAAATGGACAGAACGCCGCGGTATTCAGATTGGAATTGTAGGTGTTTCTTCTGTAAAAGCAACCGAAGAAGATGAAAAGATGCTCAAGGGACTGCAGCGCGATGCAGCCTTTATGGACCCAACCCGTGCCGCTGCTCACTTAGTAGGCGCTCAGGCAGAAGCAATGAAAACCGCAGCCGGTAACACAAATGGTGCAGCTATGGCCTTTATGGGAATGGGAATGGCACAGCAGGCCGGTGGAGCCAGCGCACAGAATCTTTACCAGATGGGTGGAGCCGCAGGTGGAACTCAGAATGCTCAGACCTCACAACCAGCCCAGACTGCTGCAAATGCTCAGTGGACCTGCGGTGTATGTGGTACAGCAAACACAGGAAAATTCTGCAGTGAATGTGGTAACCCTCGTCCAATTCCTGCTCAGTGGACTTGTTCCTGCGGTACTGTAAACAAAGGTAAGTTCTGTTCTGAATGCGGTAAACCTTATGGCGCAGGCAACTAATTATCAGTGTCCGGCCTGTGGAGGTCCGTTACATTTTTCTGGAACAACTCAAAAGCTTGAATGCGACTACTGCGGAAGCTCCTATACTGTAGAAGAAATAGACAAAAAATATAAACAGGAAGAAAAACAGGAAGGCATGTCGGGCCTTGTTGAATATAACTGTCCGTCCTGCGGAGCCCAGCTTTTCTGCGATGCAACTACTGCTGCTACGAGCTGCCCTTACTGCGGAAACAATCAGGTTATTCCAAGCCAGTTTAAGGGCGGCAAAATGCCTCAAAAAATCATTCCGTTTAGGGTAGAAAAAGAAGCTGCCATTAAAGGACTCAAAAATCATTATAAGGGTAAAAAACTGCTTCCTAAGGTTTTTTCTGCACAAAATCATATAGAAGAAGTAAAGGGTGTTTATGTTCCTTTCTGGCTTTTTGACGGCCATGCCAGAGCAGATGTAGATTTTAAAGCAACCAGAACTGCCGTTCACTATACTTCAAAGGAAAAAGTTGCAACAACCTCTCATTATGATATTAAACGCAGCGGTACAGTAAAATTTGAAAAGATAAGTGTAGACGCTTCTCAGAAAATGGATGACGCTCTCATGGATTCCATTGAGCCGTTTGATTACGACAATCTTTACGATTTTACTGCATCATACCTGCCGGGCTTTTTTGCCGAAGTTTACGATGTTTCTACAGACGAATGCTTTGAGCGTGCCCGCGTACGTGCCGAAAATACAGCCCTGCAGGAAATGTCAAACAGTGTTGGCGGCTATGATTCGGTCTCTGTAATTCACAAAAAGATTGAAGTTATAAATGATAAAGTTACCTATGCCTTTTTACCGGTATGGGTTTTGTCCACAAAATGGCGCGACCAGAATTACATCTTTGCAATGAACGGTCAGACCGGCAAAATGGTAGGCAACCTCCCGGTAGACAAGGGCAAGTTCTGGAAGTATTTCTTTGGAATCACCCTGGGTGTTGCAGCTGTAGTTGCCCCGTTGGTGTATTTTTTCTTTTAGGCCACCCTCGTCATTGCGCGACTTTTGCGTAGCAAAATGTCGGTAAGCTCTGCGACAGGAGCGAAGCGACGAAGCAATCCACGTATTAAAGGAGACTTTAACATGAAAAAAAATTTTTTATTCCCAATACTCTTTATTCTCCTGACATCTTTTGCCTGGTCCGCTCAATCTGTCATCCACGACGACTGCGGCCTCCTATCTAATCACGAGGTTTCAGAACTGGAAGCGCGTGCCTCCCGGACTGCGCAAGCCTATAACTGCGGTGTATACATCTATGTTGTAAAAGATATGGATTCCTACACCTTTGATTACGAAGTTTACCAGGACGCCTTTGGTATAGAAGCTTTTGCACAGTATATTTTCTTTAACGAATTAAAGGGTGTCGGTTCTTCGGGTGACGGAATCCTTCTTGTAATGAGCATGAAAGAGCGCGACTACGACATAATGGCTCATGGGGATTTTGGAAACTACGCCTTTACCGACTACGGAAAATCAAAGCTTGCTTCTTCCTTCCTGGATTATTTTGGAGACGGGGAGTGGTACAGGGGTTTTTCTGCCTATCTGAAAAAGGTGGATAGTTTTTTGCAGGCAGCAGCAGAAGGTAACCCGGTTGATATTGGCTCTGGGCGTATAAAGGAACATAACCTTCCTTTATCTATTGCAGCCGGTCTTATTTTTGGCATGATTGTAGCCCTCATAAGCTGCCTTACCATGAAAAGCGGCATGAAATCAGTTCACCAGGCCCGCATTGCCTCAAACTTTATTGCCGACAACGGCGTAAACATAGCAATTCAAAAAGATATGTTTACCCACAACACCGTGGTGCGCACCCCAATCCAGACTTCTTCTTCCAGTGGCGGCGGCACCCACATCAACTCCAGCGGCTCCTCCCACCACAGCGGTAAATTTTAATAATACCGCGGTCCCTGAGCATAAATGGGGTCCCTGAGCCTGTCGAAGGGCAATTAAAAAAATATTCGACAAGACCAATTATTCAGTGATATAATATACAAAATAATTTTTAAGGAGATATTTTATGAAAAAATTATTTATTGGTCTTATGGCTCTGGCATTGGCTTTTACAGCCGCTGTTTCGTTGACAAGTTGTGAGTTTGGTTTAAAAGAAGTTGACTTTGAAGACATTCCAAAAGCAAAACTGTTTGAAAAATATACAGTTGAAACAGTTACATACACAAAAGCAAGTGATTCTTCTTCGACAACTAACGGAGAAATGACAGGTGAACAGGTAAGATTGGCAATAGCAGGAACAAAGACTGCAATTGAAGCTGCAAAAATTCTTTATAGTAAATCCTATGGAGAAGTAAAAGCTAATAGTAATTATTCAAAAATTGTAACATATTTTTATACAAAAAATTCTGATAACGAACTTGTTACCAGAGTAGTTACTACCTACAAAAAGAAGTAATTAATATTGCTGGAAAAAAAAGCGGAATTCCTCAAGAATTCCGCTTTTTTTATTTGACTATTTGCCCAACCTAGCGTAAAATTAAAGAATATAATATAACCCTTTAGGAGGCCACAAAAAATGGCAAAGGTAGAACTTAAAGGTATTGGTAAGGTTTACGACGGCGGTGTTCGTGCTGTAAGCAATGCTAATATCACTATTGAAGACAAGGAATTCTGCGTATTCGTAGGTCCTTCTGGATGCG
>JAEEGJ010017322.1_pt1 | contig 16320 bp, 13 predicted proteins | sample 8958761 | NCBI WGS metagenome assembly JAEEGJ01 (sample SAMN16246546, study PRJNA631951) | gut metagenome | biome: gut microbiome; feature: rumen; material: RS-attached | host: Bos | place: Iran: Karaj | collected 2018-10
GCCTGCATTTCGGTACTCAGGCGGAACACCGGAGCCGGGAGCAAGTGGACTTCGTCGTAAATCATGAGGCCCCACTTTTCCTGGCTGAAAAGCGGGAAGTTTGCAAGTTCCTTCTTGACCTCTTCTTCGGTCATTTCTGGTTCCTTGCCTTCCTTGTTTTCGTCGCCCTTCTTGGCGCGCTTGCGCTGCGTCAAAATCTGGTAAGTGGCAACCGTCACTGGACCGATTTCTTTCACTTCACCGGAGTATTCCTTGACCTGGTCGAGCGTGAGGTTTGTCTTGTCGCAGATTTCGCGGATCCACTGGCGGGAAGACGAAATGTTCGGAGTCAAAATCAAAGTTTTAGTTTGTACCAAAGCCATCGTGGCAAGGCCAATCACAGTCTTACCGGAACCGCAGGGGAGAACGATCACACCGGAACCGCCCTTTTCGCTACCGCTTGCGTAGAACACCTGTGCGGCGTCCTTCTGGTAATCGCGGAGCTTGAACGGCTTGCCGGAAACGGTTGTTTCGCGGAGCTGGATGGGGAGCGGGTCGCCAACGGTATAACCAGCCAAGTCTTCGACCGGGAAACCTGCGTTGGTAAGGACCATCTTCAAGTGACCACGGCGTTCCGGGTCAACAACGACGTGCGTGTCGTCAATGTGCTCGATAATAAAAGGTTCAACGTCCTTGAGCTTGCAAATTTCAAGGAACATTAATTTATCATCAGATTCCATCAACAAGCGGTCGTCTTCTTTTTTCAAACGAAGTAAACCGTAACGAGCCATGTAGTCTTCGATTTCGGTCACGACGGTCGGCGGCACGGGGTAACGGCTCTGGCTGTCCAAGCGTTCGAGGACTTCGGGAGCGCGCAGGCCTGTTGCGGCGGCGTTCCACAAGCTCAAATGAGAAATCTTATAAGTGTGCAGATGCTCCGGGCTTTTGACAAGCTCTGTAAAAGGAGCGATTGCATCACGTGCGGTAGTGTAATTAGGATTATCGACCTCGACCATAATTTCGAGGTTACTTTGTACAATGATTGCGCCATTCGGATTCATAGAGCGACAAATTTAGTTATTTAGGGCGCATTTCGCAAGACTCGCATTTTTGCTGAAAATCTTACAAAAAGGCTCTGGTATATAAAAGGAGATTCCCTCCCCATACTCGGATCATGACTACTAAGCAGCAGAGCTGCAAGTAGTCAAAGAGCTCGGAGGCGGGAATGACATGAAAAAAAAACTCCCCGGACTTGTGTCCGAGGAGTCTTTCGAGCCGCCCAGCAGATTTGAACTGCCGACCTGCTGATTACGAATCAGCTGCTCTACCAGCTGAGCTAGAGCGGCGAGCGAAGATAAAGATAGTAAAACAATGATTTCTTGTCAAGATTTACTGACAACCTTTATTTTTTTTTCTATGATTGGTCTACGAGAAAATTTTAAACATGGAAGCTTAACATATGGCTAACGAATCTAATAACAATAATTCTGAACTTAAAGCGTTCTTTGTCAACCATGGCACCAAGATCGCTGTAGCGTTTGTCGTCCTCTTCGCAATTATTGCTGGCATTGTCCAGTATAAGGAAGCTCGCAAGGTCGCTGCTGCCGAACAGAGCGAACTTATCGGCGTGGGTCTTACCTATCTCTATGCGAACGAAAAGGATAGCGCTCTCGTGGAATTCGAAGGCAAGATTGCTTCTGGCAAGCTTGAAGGTCTTGCTCTCGCTAAGGCATCCCTCCTCGCTGGTAACATCAAGTTCGAAAAGAAGGACTTTGATGGTGCTGCTCTCCTCTTCCAGAATGCTCTTGACAACGCTGGTTCCGTGGCTCTCGTCCGTTCGGCTGCCATGCACGGTCTTGCCGCTGTGAAGATGGAAAAGGGTGACTTCTCCGCTGCAGCAAACTTCCTCGAAAAGTACATTGCTGAATACGGCAAGCGCACTGGCGACAAGGAAGACCGCTATCAGAAGGACGAACCGGCTGACGAGGTCCCGATGGTTGCAGATGCCATGTGGAAGCTCACTCTCGTGTACCAGCAGCTTGGTGCAAGCGACAAGGCTAAGGCTACTGCCGAACGTCTCCTCCAGATTTATGGCGACAACCGCGCTTTTGCTGACAAGGCTCGCAAGTTCCTCGCCGCTCTCTAATCTCTGATTTTTTTGAATTTTGGCTCGTCTCCGTTCTGGGGACGGGCTTTTTTTTATTGATTTCTCATCATAAAAATCAATTTACAAACGGGCGCACTTTTTAAAGAGTATATTGGTATTATACACAACCTAAAAAGGGAGGGTGCGCCATGAAATTCTTTTTATGGGCTTTAACCGTTGCTGCTGTGTCATTCACTGCATGTGGAGATTCCCCGGAAAAGTTTGTGAACGATGTGGTTGATAGCGGAATCAAGTGCGAAACGCACGAGTACGACGAGGCGAAGTGCGATCAGCTCGCTGTAGAATTTCGTACGCGCAATCACAATTTTACTGAAGAAGAACAGAAACGCATCCAGAAACAGGTCGTTGAAAAGTTCTTTATTGAATTGAAAAAGCTAAACGACAAGAATGCAAAAGCTGTGCCTACACTGTAGGTCTGTTGTTAAATGGCGAGTGCCCAGCCTACGGCGAACAATGCGTAGTAGGCGAGGACTCCAAAGATGTCGGCGGCTGTAGTAGGCGCTCCCCAGCGGAGCGTCTTTTTTGTGGGGATGAATCCGCAAAGCAGGCCCGCTATAAAACCGTAAAAGTGACCGAGGATGTCTGCGTTTTCGCCAAGACCGAGGAACACGGCAAGCGAGGCGGCGCCGCAGAGCGGCGCAAAGCGACGGAGCATGCCGTGCGTTTCGCGCGGCATGAGACGGAACTCGATGACGGCGAGGCAACCGATGGTTGCAAAAACGAAGCCGGAAAAGCCGAGCGAACGGAAGCTTGTTTGCACGGTAAGCGCTACGAAGAAGTTGGCAACGGCACTAGCGACCGCTAGGAAAGGCACGAGCTTTGCAAGTGGGATGCGGTAGTGCAATAGGCTCAAAGCGAGAAATCCCGATACGAGGTTACTCCCGAGATGGCGGCTGTCGGCATGGAGCGTCATGGCAGTAATCGTGCGCCACCATTCTCCGCGTAGAATTTTGGAGGCATCGGCAATGCCTGAATTGTGCATTTGAACGGAGATGTCAGAAAAATCTAAGAGCGTGCAAATGATGGGAATGGCAAGCACCCAGAGCGGGTGTAGTGTAAGCTTTAGCGGGAGGGGCGGATTCTCGTCGCGCGGTGGATTTTCGTGGTGGTAAAGACGAATTTGGAATTGTGCCATGCGGCGTTTTTCGGGCTCCACAAAAATCTGGAACGGACCTTCTTCGGAGCGTTCGATGCGGTGCGTAATGCCTTGCGACAAAAGCACGAGACTCTCGTCGCGGATTTGCCTGAAACCGCCTTCGCTCACGCGGACATCGGGCGGAATCTGTTGCTGTTCTTCGGACGGCGCGGATTGCTCGGTGCTTTGTTCAGTCGAAGGCTGTGTTGGCTGTGAAAAATCGATGCTTTGTACAATTGAAGGTTGCGCGGACTCTTGATTTGCAGAGGCTGAGCGCGATTCTTCGGCGGATGGCCTGCGGCGAATCATGGGCGACATAAAGTGTGGCATGGCAACCTTCCTGATTTTTGGAAACTTTTCCTTAAATGCAAACTCCGTGCCAAAAAAGGAAATTTACCTCAAACAAACCCAGAGAGCTAAAATTAGCTCAAATAGATTCGCAATCTATTCAAAAGATAACATACAAACGTTTCAAAAACAAATACTTAAGGAATTTTTTGAAACGCTGTCAGAGCAACTTTGCTGCCGAGGTGAGCGCAAATTTGCCGGTTGCCGTTTCACATTCGGCGCGGACGTAGGCAAAGCCGAGTGTCGCGACCGGAATGTCGGCGTGGTCGGGAGTCGCGACTTGGCTCCCGATCATGACTTCTTCTTCGGGGGCGAGCTTGCCGTTTGGCTGTATGCGGCGACCGTAAATGCGGACGTAGCGGAAACCGCCGCCGGTCTCTTTGTTGCTGCGGGCATGGAAGGTAATTCCGTTATCGTCGCGTTCCCACCAGAGGGCAGGACCGTCCGTGATGTAGCAGTTGTCTGCTGCGAAGGCTGCGTTAATGGCGGCGAGGGAGAGGGCGTCTCTCGTCTCTCGTCTTTGGACTTTCGCTTCGCTCAAGTCCCAACTGTTCGGCTCGGTCATGCCCAACTGCGTTGGTCGCGGCTCTCGCCTTATACAGTTGTCGTCTAACTTTATAACAGTGCGGACTTTTCCGAAGGTATGCGCACGGGTGTGCTTGAGCGAAATGAGCGGTAAGTCAACGGCGGTCATGCTGTTCAAATCACCGTGGGCGTCGTTCCCGCCGATGGGGAGCAGGTAATTGCCTTTGCCTAATTCATTTATCCAAAATTCTCGGCCGAGCTTGAATCCTTCATCGCGGATGCCGTTCCAGAATTGCAGTCCGCGAATAGAGTGCTTGTTTTTCAACTGCAAATCTTCGGGCTTCCAGTAACCGCGACGGAACACGAACTTTTCCAACATTCCCATTTGCTGGAACGGGTGCGCTGCGAAGCAGTGCGCTTCGGTCATGTTCAGAATTTGCTTGATGCTACGCGTTGGTCTGTTTTCAAGCCAATAGCGGCCGCAGTCGCCGAGCCCCGGGAGGTAACCTTCGGGGGCGAGGACAGTCATGTGTACATTCTCGCCTTTGCTGTTCCCGGCAGATACTTCTTCGCCTGCGAGCATGAGCGGCATGTCGTTGCCGTTTTCATCTTTCACTGGGAGCGCTGCAATCTCTTCGCGCAATTTCTGGAATCTCGGAACAGGCGAGTCCGCTTCCTTGGTGTAATCTTCTTGCGTGAAGGCGAAATCGTAGGCGTGGTCGGTGCAGCTTACAAAATCGAGTCCGACTGCTTTGGCGGCGAGCTGCAAGACCTCGGGCGTGGCGCCGTATTCCACATGGTCTGCAGAATAATGCGTGTGGCAGTGCATTTCGCCTGCGGCGTAGCCGGGGGCGATGGGCGGCATCTCGTTCAGGACTTTAAAGCGGAGCGGAACATGCTTGAGTCTTGGCAAGTTCCAACGTTCAAACGTTTGCGATTTGCCTTCGCGTTCGACGGTCAATTTGCAATGGGCTTCGTACAAGCCTGCTGGGATTTTCCCGAGCGCAAGCGGAATGAATTTCATCTGCTCGTTGACTTCGATATTCAAGTCTTTGCAAATGACGATGTCCGGTTGCGGCGCATCTTGTTTTTGCTGCGCGTCTTGTAATTGCAACGCATCTTGTTGCACTTCTTGTGCTCGCGTTTTTAAAACGATTTCCGCACTTTTAATGGTTGTCGGGAAATGGTCTGCGTCACGCACGACAATCCAGAGGTAAGGCTCAACACTTGGCACAAACTGGAAAGGTGCGTCGAAAATGATTTCGGGCCACGGCTTGTAAAGGAGCGACCAGGGTAGCTTGAACTTAAAATGCGTTTCTGCATAACGCAATTTTTCCCCCGGCCAAAAACTCATCAGTTACCTTTTGATTTTACGTTTGCAGGATCCGCGCTCTTTTTAGGCGCGTCTTGTGGTGCGGGCGCATTTTTCGGCGCATTTCCCAGCGCAGTTCCAACAGAATCCTGCACAACGCTTGTGTCGATTTTCGCGGAATCTAGTGCAGCAGATGAAGAATCTTGTGCAGCAGTTGAATCTTGCACTGCAGTTTTCCGTGAATCTGCAATTCCGGCGGAGTCTTGCACTGCGGATGTGTCACGAACGACGTTCGTATCAATCTTTGCGCTTTCCTGTGCGGCGACATTCACAGAATCTTTTTTCGTGTCGTCGATAAATTTGACTTTGGGTTTCTTGTCTCCATCGTCATCGTCGTCATCATCTTCATCGTCTTTGGGTTCCGGCTTGTTCCAGAATCCAAAAGAACCTCTGATTTGCAACTGAATTCCACCCAAGTTCCACTTTGCTTTTTCTTCCGGACCGTTCGGGACGATGTCCGAGAACATCTTGTTTGACTTCACCGAAATGGAATTGAATCCAATATCGCCATAAAGCTTAAAGTTTTTCCAGCTTGCAAAAAGGTAACCCACGCTTACGCCAAAGCCTGCACCGAGGAGCGGAGTTTCTGCACCGAGGTAGCCCCAGGTCGTGTAGATTTCTGTGCCCGGTAACACCCAGTACCAACGGACGGCTATGCTAAAGAGCCCGCCCGTGCTGAGCGTGATGAAGTTCTTTGGGAGTGCCAAGCGGTATTCGAGGAACAGCGGGATGCCCTGCAGCGTGTATTCGTAACTGTGGGTGCCGCTCCGGCGGTCGGTCAAGACGACGGATTCATTGTCGTAGATAAATCCGATGCCCGCGCTTAAAAATTGGTCTTCCATGAATTGCCACTGGATACCTGCCGTAATCGGGAAGCAGAAGTTCACTTTTTGGAAATCCTGCTTGGCGACGTTTAGCGTTTCGGCGCTGGTAACGGCTTCTGCCCTAAATCCGTAATAAATGGTATCGATGGCTTCCTGGAAGTATTTTCGTTCTTCAAAGCTGATGAACGAAATCGACGGCTGTACAAATACGGAAAGGATGGAATTGTCGTGATCCAGTTTTTCTTCACTTGCAGCAAAGGCATTTGCAGAGAACAGCAAAGATGCCAAAAGTGAAAATATCTTTCCGGATTTCAATTTCATCCTGTTGCCTTATTCAGCCAGTTTCTTTTCTTCTTTCTGGAGGCGCTTCTTTTCAGATTCTTTCTTCAGGCGCTTTTCGTAGGATTCTTCGGCGCTAGCGATTTTGGCTTCAGCCTTTTTCACGCGCTTTTGAATGTCCTGATCATCGCTGGCTTCGTTCTGGGCGATGGCGAGGTACTGCCTTGCCGGTTCAAACTGGTCGAGGTCCGTGTAAGCGTCGGAGATGAGGAAGAGTACTTCCTGGCGGCGTTTTGCCTTGGGGTACGTTTCCAAAAATTCCTTGAAGTAGATGACGGCTGCCTGCGGCTTTTCCATGCGCAAGTAGAGGCGGCCCGTCTGGAATTCCTTTTCGGCAACGCGGTCGACGAGGAGGTTGTAATAGTAGTTGACGGAGTCGCGGAGCGGGGTTTCCGGGTGGTTTGCCAAGTAGCGTTCGAAATCTTTCATGGCGGTTGTCGTGTTGGATTCGTCGCGGTCAATCTTGTATTCCATGTTGAACGAAGAGACTGCCTTGCGGAATTCGGCGGTTTCAGCAAACGGAGAACCCGGGAAGTTTACGATAAAGCTTCCGTATTCGCCACGGGCTTCAATCCACTGCTCCAGGTTGAAACGGCTTTCGGCAAGCAAGAACTGGGCTTGTTCCATGTATCCGGAACCGGCGCAGGTAGAAAGGATTTCTTCGAGTTTTTCGGTGGCTCTGCCGTATTTTTTTGCCTTGTAGAGTTCTTCGGCGGCTTCGTAGCGCGTTTTGCACCATTCCGTGTGGGTCATTTTTTTGTTGGAGGCCGAAGAACAACCCATCACAGTTGCCATATAAAGGAAAAAAGGAACGAACAGGGTATACTTGAAAACTTTTTTCATTTTTTTTCTTTGGTTAATTCTAACTTTCACGCTGTAAAGTAGAAAAAAACGACTCTAGAGAAAAATGATTTTAGTCCGCTATGTCTTGAAAGAGCTAATTGCCCCTTTTTTGGCGTCGCTCTTTGGCATTACTTTTTTGTTTGTAGTTGACTTTTTGGTCAAAATCTTGGACAATGTGTTGTCCAAGGGCTTGCCTACATCTACAGTTCTTGAAATTTTTGCGCTCAACTTGGCTTGGATGCTTTCGCTGTCGATTCCGATGGCGGTTCTTGTGGCAAGTCTCATGACGTTTGGCAGAATGTCTGGCGACCAGGAAATTACGGCGGTCAAGGCAGCAGGCATATCGCCTTTGTCGCTGATGCGCCCGGTGTTGCTTGTGGCGCTGCTTCTCTCGGTCTTGATGGTCGTGTTCAATAACTGGGTGCTCCCGGAGGCAAACCACAGGTCTGTGGAACTCATGAATGCTGTGTCGCGCAAGAAACCGCACGTGTTTATTGATGCCGGGCGCCTGATTACGCAGTTCCCCGGCGTGCAACTTTGGGTAAACCGAATTGACCCCGTGTCGGGAACCTTGTATGGGATCCAGATTTTCGAAATGGAAAAGAAGGGCGCTCCGCGTATTGTCTATGCCGATAGCGCCTCGATGGACTATGTGGACAACGGTGCGACTCTCATGCTCCGCCTCCGCAGTGGCGAAACGCATCTCGTCGATCCGGATGATGCCGATAACTACTTCCGCATCCGATTCTTCTCGCAGGATCTTGCGATGCAGAATGTGGATGACCGCTTGGAACGCCGCAGCCGCAGTTACCGCAGTGACCGCGAAATGCCTGTCGAAATGATGTGGGACGTGGTGACGGAAGCCCGTAAGAACTACGATACGGCAGCAGTGCAAGCCAAGACCCGCCGCTTGCCGACTCTCCTTCGCGTCCGTGATTTTGTCGATGGCGATAGCGTTCTCTCGGCAGATGTCAAGGGACTTCCTTTGGGCGATTCGATGCAGATTGTGCAGAGCCTCCGTAAAGTTCGCGTGCAGGAAACGGCTTCGCTCCGTGCCACAGAACGTGCCTGGGGCCGCATGGAAGGCGAACTCAAGCGTGCCGCCCAGTACATGGTTGAAATCCACAAAAAGTTCAGCACCGCTTTTGCATGCTTTGTGTTCGTGCTGATCGGCGCTCCGCTTGGAATCATGGCGCGCAAGGGTGGCATTGGCACAGGCATTCTCTATAGCCTTGCGTTCTTTGTCATCTACTGGATTTGCCTTATCGGTGGCGAAAACCTTGCCGACCGCCTGGTGGTCTCTCCGGAACTTGCCATGTGGATTTCGAATATCATTATCGGCATATTCGGCATATTCCTGACGCGTGCGATGATTCGCGACCGCTTCTCGGGCGATTCCAAAATTTCCCGCTTCTTTAGGAAGATTGGTCGATTCTTTGGTAAAATCACGAAGAGGTTCGGATGAAATTTTCAAGATACCTGATCTGGAATTTTTTGAAGATGTTCCTCATCGTGGTCTGCGGTGCAGTCCTTATCTTTGTGGTGATTGACTTTGTTGGTAATATCAAGACCTGGTCAGCCCGAGAGATGAAGGCGGTGACCGATTACTACTTGAGCTACCTTCCGTATATTTTGTACTTGATCACCCCGGTCGCTCTGTTTATTGCGGTCCTAGCATCGGTGGGCAATATGGCGCGCCACCTCGAAATGTGTGCGATGCAGAGCTCGGGCCAAAGTCCGTTCAAGACGCTAATGCCGATATTCTTCTTGGGCATCCTCATGTCGATTGGCTCGTACGAAATGAGCGAACACTGGCTCCCGGATGCTAACCACAAACGCTTTGAAATCATGGAAACCAACGCGCAAAAGCGTAAGAACCCGCGCATCAAGGAAAAACAGGACTTTACGTTTATTGATAGCGAAAAGAATAGCTGGTTCTTCAAGCATTACTCGGGCAAAAGTAAAGTCGGGCGAGATGTGGTTCTCCTGATCCGCGAGCAAGGGCGTCTGGTCGAACGTTACGATGTTCGTGCCATCCGCTGGATCGTAAAAGATTCTGTGACTGGTGATGGATTCTGGAGGTTCGAAAACGGGTTCCACCGCAAGTTCAAAAAGGATGGTTCCGTTCAGGTTTTCCCGGTCCGTTTTGCAAACATGAAGGGCAAGGTCAGTACGCACCCGAATGACTTGATTAACGAAAGGCAGCTTGCCGACGAAATGGACTCCAAGATGGTCATTGCTCGTATCAATGTGCTTCGCCGTTCAGGTGAAGATACCCGTGCGATGGAGACGGCGCTCCAGTTTAAGTATTCTGCACACTGGATGAACCTGATTGTCCTTTTGATAGGGGCTGCGCTTTGCCACCGGTATAGCCGTTCTGGGGGGCTCTCCCAGAAATTTGGTGTTGGCTTGTTGCTTGTTTTTAGCTATTATATTCTAGAGAGGATTGGACTTAAAATGGGTGAAAACGGGGCTCTGTCGCCGTTCTGGGCGGCGTGGAACAGTCACTTTATTTATGCCAGTCTCGCATTTGTCATGTTATATAGATCATTCCGCTTGTAGAGGGTTGTATGTCCGTATCTGAGATATTGTTTGTCGTCGCTGGTGCGTTAATAGGTCTTGCTTTTCAGGGGGGCATGTTCCTTTTCCTTACCCCCTTTGCTGTCGTTGCGTTTTCACTTGCCATCATGAACCGTCCGAGTCTCCCGAATGGCACGACTGTTATTCCTGTGATCAAGAACAAGCGTTCGACGGCGCTTACTCCGGTTGTGTCTCCGGATATTCGTAACGAGTTTACGAACGATGTCAAGATGGATACCAATGAACCGAATTCCTCGCTCCGTGTGAACCAGATCTGGTCCCGTGCTAATGCGGATGTCGACAAGGCGTTTGGCGATATGTTGCGTTGCCTCAAGGTGTTGATGCCGCAGGCTAACACGATTACGATTTTTACGAATGGCGGTAGTGCAACCGAGTTCCGTTTGAGAACGTTCCAGAGCGATATCCCGAACTGCATCGATACGGGGGCTAAGATTACCGAGAACATGGGCATCTTGAGCCAGCTTTTGCGCCCGGAAGTCTCTCGCATTTTGGAAGGCGATTTGCTTGTCGGCAAGCGCCTCCCGTACTACATTGAAAATCGAATGATCCGCTCCTTGGTCGGTGTGCCGCTCTTGGATCGCGAAGAACGCCGCCTGGGAATCATCTTGGTGGACTCCTTGCACCCGAATGCGTTTACTGCTGCAGAAGCCCAGGCTCTTACGTTCATTTCGCATGCGATGTACATGGTCAGTTTCAAGAGCTATGCCTCGGCGCAAAACTACATCGAACAGCAACAGTTCAGTACGCTTTACCGCTACCAGCGCAAGTTCTTCCAGACGATGACGGTCAAGGACATTTACAAGCAGATGTTCGAATACGTCAAGGAAAACATTCCGTTTGACCGCTTGACAATTCTCGCTATGGATAGGCTGGATGAAGGTGTCGGTCGTGTGGTCTACTGCGTGGGGGTGGATTCCGAGCAGTTTGCTAATAAGAAATTTACGTTGTCCGATAAGGGCATCTTTGTTCTTGCTCTCATGAGGAACCGTCCGGTGTTCCGTTCGTTTACGTCGGGATATACCGATTACGTACCTCGTTTGAACGATTCTGAAAAGCGCAATATGGAATTGCGTCAGTTGTTTGTAATGCCGGTGGCTTCGGAACCCGAAGCGAAAACGGCTGAACTTGCCATTTGCCTTGAAAGCCGTTACACGAACCGCTATCAGGATCACGAAAAGAAACTCCTCAAGGCATTTGCGGGTGTCGCAGGTTTTGCTTACGCCCGTGCCCGCCAGGTCGAAAAGGACAAGGACCTTGCCACGCGCGACGGCCTTACCGGGCTCATGAACCATCGCTCTCTGCAAGAGACGCTGCGCACCGAAAAGATTCGTGCTGACCGCAAGAAGTATAATATTGGCGTCTTGATGATGGACATTGACCACTTCAAGAACGTGAACGATACGTATGGACACCCGGTTGGTGACGAAGTCATCAAGGGAATTGCTACGGCGATTAGCGGTGAAATCCGCAAGGAAATTGACGTTGTGGCTCGTTACGGCGGCGAAGAATTTGTGGTGGCGCTTATCGATACGACTCCGGAAGGCATGATTGAAACGGCAGAACGCATCCGCAAGGCGGTGGGCAAGCTCGAATTCAACGTGCACTTGACGGACCCGCTCCGCGTGACGGTTAGCATTGGCGCCTTCCTTGTGGAACCGGAATTTACGGACATGAAGAAGGCGGTGAACAATGCCGACCAGGCGCTCTACAAGGCTAAGGATGGCGGCCGCAATCAGGTCGTGCGTTTTGAAACCGTAGAATCTGAAGCCGTAACGGCATAGCTTATGTTTGCTGCTCTCGATTGGATCGTTTTAGTCGCTTACTTGCTCTTGTCCTTGGCGATTGGGCTCTGGGTTTCTCGTGGCAACAAGAACCTCAAGGAATACATGTTCGGCGGCGGCTCGATGCCGTGGGTGGCTGTGGGTATTAGCCTCATTGCGACTTCCGTGAGTGCAACGACGTTTCTTGGCGCGCCTGCCGATGTCTTCGGCGATGACATGACTTTTTTGATGTTCCAGATCGGTGCGCTCCTTAGCATTTTTGTGGTGGGCTTTGTGTTTATCCCGAGGCTCCGCTCGTCGGGCATTTCGAGCGCTTATGAACTTTTCGAAGTGCGTTTTGGGAGCCGTTCGGTGCGACGTTTGGCAGCAGTCTTTTACTGCTTGCATCTGCTCCTCCGCACGGGCATCTTGCTTTATGCGCCCTCGCTTGTGCTTGCTCAGATTTTGCACATCGACTTGAAACTCGCGATTATCGTCTCGGCGGCGATTGCCATTTTCTACACGTGGTTTGGCGGTATCAAGGCGGTCATCTGGACGGACGTGATGCAGTTCTGCGTGTTCTTTGGCGGTGGCGTGCTTGTGCTCTTGATTATCGCAAGTCAGGTGGGTGGCTTTGGCGAAATGGCGACACTCGCTAGCGAAGCGGGCAAAACGCGCTGGTGGAATCCGTCGATGGACATTTCTGATGCACGCACGCTCATCTCGGCGGGTTTTGCGTATGCGATTCTCGAAATAGCCATTCGCGGTTGCGACCAGCAGTTTGTTCAGCGCTACCTCAGCTGCAAGGATGTGAAGGCGGCGAACCGTTCAAGCGTACTTTCGATGGTGCTTGGCTGCGCCGTTTCGATTCTCTTTTACTGGGTCGGAGCCGCGCTCTTTGTCTTTTACAAAAAGGCTCAGGTCGCTACGCTTCCGGAAAACCTTGGTCAAAATGACGTGTTCCCGTATTTCATCGTGAACGGCCTTCCGTCTGGTGTGACGGGCTTGATTGTCGCCGCCATTTGCGCGGCTGCGATGAGTAGCCTTTCTAGTGCCATCAATTCTCTCAGCAATACGTCCGAGCGCGACTTCCTTGGTTGGGGCGAATCGACGGGAATGGGCGGGCTCAAGCGCGCGAAAATCTGGACGGTTGTCTGGGGCGTGCTCGGCGTGTTCTTTGCGCTCTTTGCTGCCACTCAGCAGGGAAGCCTCCTCAAGAACGCCATCTTCTTTACGGGACTTTTCACGGGACCTCTTCTTGGCATGTTCCTCCTTGCGTTCTTTGCTGACAAAATTTTTGGAACTGCTGAAAAAGCGTTACGCGCGTGGGTTGTGATTGTCGCCGTGCTTTGCGGCATGGCTAGCCTCGTTTTGTTCCAGGGAATCCCTGCGTTTGGCGTGAACGCCGTATTCGACGGCGTCTTTAGTTGGCCGTGGTTGCCCTTCATCAGCATGACCACCACCATTGTCGTAGCGCTTGTCGTGAACTTCGTGGCGAATGCTGTTTGCGCAAAACGCAAATAAGAATGGATTAATCGCGTCATCCTGAGCTGAGTCGATTATGAAACTTGGCACTTTAGTGCCTTAGTTGAATTAGGTTCGTAGGAGCAGGATCCAGTAATTTTATTGGTTTTCTGCGGCGAAGAATTATTTTGCCTTTAGTTTTTGTTATATTCGAAGTGTAACAAAATAAAAGGATTTTATATGAAGTGCAAATACTTGCTTTTGGGGGCTGCTGTTCTTTTTGCGGCTTGTGGTGATGATAGTTCTTCGGGACCTGCTACCGAAAATACTCCGAATTCTTCTGCGGTTGCCCCGCTTTCAAGTTCTGATAATGGACAGTCAAGCTCTGCCGAAAATAATGTTGCCAGCAGCTCTTCGGTTGCATCCAGCAACTCGAAAACAATGGCATCCAACTATGATCCTGCAACGGGATTGCTGACCGACGAACGCGATGGCAATGTCTATAAGACCGCCAAGGTTGGGAACCAGATTTGGATGGCTCAGAACCTGCGCTTGGAAAATCCCAATACTTTAGACGATTGCTCTAGCAACTATTACGATTACACTATAAAAGATGAAGCTGTTTTGCAAAAGTATGGTCATCACTATGGCTGGATGACCGCGATGCAGATCTCATGCAAGTACGAAGAACAGTTGGCTAAATCGGAAATTCAACAGCCCCATCAAGGACTTTGCCCAACAGGATGGCATATTCCTTCAATTGATGAATGGCAAGAACTTTTTAATGCCGCTCCGTTAACAGAGCTCCTTTCGACTGACTGGAAAATGCGTTATTTTGTTGGCACGGATGATTATGGCTTATCGTTGAACGCCGCTAATGAAGATGAAGAAAATATCCCAAAATTTTTGGCGCTTGATGAAGCTAATTCAACTAAAAATTATGCGGTTGTGCTTTATTGTGAAGAACCGTCTAAACCGATAAAGGTCGAAGCGGAGAGCAAAACATCAATATTTACATATCTCCGTTGCGTAATGGACTAACTATCATACTTTCTGAATTATTGTTGTAGTTAAATAGGGCAATTCCAGTTGGAGTTGCCTTTTGTTGTTTTGGTGTAAAACTTTTTTCTGTGTTGGTCTCTCGCTGCAAAAAATTTTAATTTAAAAGCAGAATTTTTTTTTGGAGGGTCAATTGATGATTTCAAAATTGCTCAATATCATCTATCTCATCGCACTTATTGTGTGCGTGTGCGTTCTCATTCGCGTCGTGAAGGCGGAACCGGCTGCAGTTCCTGTAGCTGCATCTAATGGCACAACGGTGTTTGAAGTTCCGAAAATCGAAGTTTCGGCGTCCGAAACCAAGAAATTTGCCGCCGACAAGTTTGAAATGGGCTTTAGCCTCGAAATCCGCGGCAAGGACAAGGAATCGGTTTCCAAGCGCTTGGCAGAACGCCGTTCCGTGATTTTCGAAAACGTAAAATCGCTTGAGATTCCGCAATCGAACGTGGAACAGAACAGCGTCGAAATGCACAAGGAATGGTCTTATCGCAATAGCAAGCGTGAACTTGTCGGTTATGTGGCGACACAGAGCTTTGTGATTACGGTGAATCGTAAGATTGATGCCGCCGCTCTCGTGCAGGCGCTTTCTTCGGAACCGGATGTTGAAATCCAGCGCACATCCGCCCAGCTTAAGGATGTCGATGCCGTGCAGTCTACAGTCATCAAGGCGGCGGGCAAAAAGGCAACCGCCAAGGCTAACGATTATGCCGAAGGTGTAGGTGCAAAGCTCGGTCGCGTTCTCCAAATCAATGGCGAAGGTGGCGGAATCATTTACAACCAGTACAATCGCGTCTATCGTGCCAAGGGTGTCATGCTTGCTGCTAATGCCATGATGGACGGTGCCGCAGCCCCCGACGAAACGGCTATTGCCGACTCCGTCGAGGTAAGCGCTTCTGTCCGCGTCGTTTATGAACTAAAGTAGTTCTAACAGGCTTTTTTCATATTCCTGGGCCGCCTTTTCTAGGGCGGCTTTTGTCATATCCGGGCTGCAACCGTAGAATCCGAGAGGCTTAAACCACTTCATCCCGGCGGCGTTTGCCGTCATTTCGAATGGAATGAGCATCTCGTCTGCGGTATAGCGATTGAGTCCTTCGTGGGTGTAATGTTCGGCGGCGGCGCCTGCTGTAAATACGACGCGCACGGGCATACCCTTCAAGAAGTTGTCGGCGCTGTACACAATCGGACTCATGACCTGGTCTTGCCAGTCGCGCAAACTTGCGGGGGAGTTATACCAATATATAGGGAACTGCCACACAATTGCCTTGGACTCCCTCAACAATTTCTTTTCGGCTTCCAAGTCGAAGTAGCCATTAACTCGGTTTTTGTCAAGGTGGTGAAATACAAAATTGGGATTTTTTCTGTTGATATCCACTAAGTGTTTGTTAAACATTGAGTTAGAAATGTTCGGATGCGATAAAAGAATTGTGATTTGATTGTTCATTATTTTTTCTTGTTGATAAGTTGATGATATATTATAAAAAAATTACATCTAACATGCAAAAAGTCTTTCAAAAAAGGCTAGGATTTATTATACTTGTATCGGTGTTGACCTACATCTTGTGGGTGTGGTTCGACTTCGAATACAAGATATAGTAAAATCAGAAAAATTTGACTATATTTGAGGAATCGGGAATTGAAGGTTTTTTTTAGATGATTTTTACTGTGAAAAAGCGCGACGGCCGCGAGATGCCGTTCAACATCGAGAAGATTGCAGACGCCGTAATTAAGGCTTTTAGAGCCTCTGGCGAATTGGATGAACAGATCAAGGCTGCCCAAGCTCAGATGAATTTGCTTGGAAACGATGACCTTTTGACAAACGTCGCTCTCAAGGTTGCTGCCGAAGCTGTTGGCCACTTGGAAGCCGAAAATAAGACCAAGCCGGACATCGAAGAAATTCAGGATGC
>JAEEGJ010017324.1_pt1 | contig 16320 bp, 16 predicted proteins | sample 8958761 | NCBI WGS metagenome assembly JAEEGJ01 (sample SAMN16246546, study PRJNA631951) | gut metagenome | biome: gut microbiome; feature: rumen; material: RS-attached | host: Bos | place: Iran: Karaj | collected 2018-10
CCATTAAAAACGTAAACAAATAATACCAAAGGTGACAATGGGGACGGTTCTCGTTGTCACCTTTTTTGTGACAATGGGGACGGTATTGAAATCCAGCAACAAACAAAACCATAGTACGAACAAAGGTCTCCCCTCGCATGAGGGGAGTGGATTGGAATTACTAATTACTCGGAAGCAAATGAAATTTCAGATGCTTCCTTAAAACAAAGGGAGCGGTAAAGACTAAGAAAAAGAAAGATATAACGCTAGATGATTCGTATGAAAAATGACTAAAGTAACATCACTTCATGCCTTTTTTCACTATGAAATATCCCGGTCATGTGCTATTATTGTGACATCATAAGAAGCGAGGTATAGTGGATATGAACAGGAAAATAGGTATGATAGGATCATTGGTCAATGCGGTTTCAGTATTTTTGTTCGCATTATTTCTGCTTATAGATTTCAAATTCGGATTCTTTTTTATCTGTATTATCTTGGCGTTGGGCTTTGTCTGCATGATAGCTGCATTTGACGCGGAATGTACAGAAAAAAATAAAGTGGCCGGAAGGACTGCACTTATATTTTCTGCAATATATGCAACTTTCATTATGCTGGTTTATTATACCCAATGTACGACAGTCACTAACGAGACTTTATCTGAAGAAGCGAAGCAGATACTGGAATATGGACATATGGGCCTTATGTTTAATATTGATATCCTGGGATATGGGATAATGGCTTTATCCACCTTTTTTATCGGGCTTACGGTTAATGTACGGAACAAAAAAGATAAGATCCTAAAGATAATGCTGATGCTGCATGGTCTGTTCTTCCCCGGATGCTTGATCATGCCGATGACGGGGATGTTCCTCGGAAGTCACGGTTCTTCTTCAGGCGGCGGTCTGAGCGGCGGTGTGATAGCGTTGGAAATATGGTGTCTGTTCTTCCTTCCGATCGGGATTCTTTCTGTATTCCACTTTAAAGAAAACCGGGAATGATTTTTTAAAAGCAATCTGCTATAACGGAAGCGGAGCGGTTCTTTTATGAACCCGACAGAACCGGGTTTTGAGCCCAATACCATAAGTATATGAGAAATAGGAATGAGCAGACGGGGCTCCTCGTCGGTAGCTTCAGTCAAAAACGGAAGAACACCAAGGAGACCGGATGCCGGAGATGGATTATGGATGAGATAAAGAGACTAAAAGAAATAGTGGAAAAACTCCGCAGCGAGAACGGCTGCCCGTGGGACATGGAGCAGACACATGCGAGCCTTAAGCCGGAGTGTATAGAGGAAGCGGCAGAGGTGGTATGCGGCATCAATATCCTGGAGAGGACGGGCAATGCCGAAAACCTAAAGGAGGAGCTCGGGGACCTGCTTCTGCAGGTCATGTTCCATGCGGTTATGGCAGAGGAGGAAGGATTATTTACCTTCGAGGATGTAGCGGGAACTGTGGCTGACAAGATGGTGCGCCGGCATCCGCATGTGTTTAGCGGTGTGACATTTGCCTCCGAAGAGGAAAGAAAAGCCTCCTGGGAGAAGATAAAGCAGGAGGAAAAGAAGGGAAAGGAAGATGCAAACCAATATCTTCCCGAGGCATTCGAAGAAGCAAGAAGCCTGATAGACAGAGCGGAAGAGCGCAAGGGGTATAGGAAATAGTTATGGAAAAACAGAAAATGATGCAAAAGTTTGCTGTTTTTCCATGAATCGGGTATAATGAATACTTACAGGGGTTCTATATTTTAATGTGACAATGAGGACGGAGGTATTTATGAGGGATTTTACAAGGATGGATAACTTACTAAAGGGTTTTGTGGAGCAGGGGACTAACCCGGGCTGCGCTGTGGCAGTCATGCAGGGGGATGAGCTCATCTACCACGGTGAGGCAGGTTATGCGGATATAGAGTCCGGGAAAAAAGTGGATGTACACAGTATGTTCAGCCAGGCTTCAACTACGAAACTTTTTACATATGCGATACTTGGGATGATATACGAGGAAGGAAAATTTCTGTTCAGTGATCCGCTTTATTACTATCTTCCCGAGTGGAAGGACACAAAGAAATATATTACTCTCCCAAACGGTGAGATTACTACGGCGCCGCTTGAAAAGCCGATCACTATACGGGATGCGGTCGCCATGATGTGCGGCCTGCCTTACTGCATGGTTCCGGCTGTTAATCCCGTGACGCCCACTCTGGCAGCTATGAGCCGGCAGATGGAGGAACTGTTGAAAAAAGGTCCGAGCACAATAGCGGAAGAGGTCCGTGTAATGGCAAATGTTCCCGTTATGTTTGAACCCGGCTCACATTGGCTGTACGGATTTGGTTCGGAAATAACCGGAGTGCTTGTAGAAACATTTGAAGGCAAGCCGTTACGTGAGGTATTCAAGGATCGGCTTATAGACCCTCTGGAGCTTGAGGATGCGGATACCTTTGCCCGCCCCGGGAATAAAGAACGGATCGTTACGAATTACGCCAAGAAGGGACCCGGAGAATTTGCCCCGACTACATATTTCGCCTCAATGGATCCTGAGAGCGTTCCGGCAGGAGCTCGTCCCAATCTTCTTATCAGTGCTCATGATTTTGCAGTTTTCATGCAGATGCTGGCAAACGGAGGAACATATAAAGGAAAGAAGTTTTTAGGAAGCGGGACCGTTGCCATGCTTCATGAAAACCAGTTGGGCCCGGCACAGATGGCCGACTTTGAAAATGACTATCTTGCAGGTTATGGATACGGTTTGGGCTTCCGTACACTTCTTACGCAGAAATACGGACACAACGGGCATTTGGGTAATTTCGGCTGGACCGGCGGCACAGGTATATGGGCTGAGGCGGATCCGGTTGATAAATTCTCCATTGTATATATGCACAATATGTTCCCGAATGAGGAGCTGTATCACCATCACAGGGTACGCGCGGTCATAAACGGGATAATGCTGTAAGGCTCCGATGGTACTGAGAATTACCATTTAGTTGTAATTAAAATTTTCCTTGACAAAAGGCGTATTTCAGTGTATATTTTATGAAAACAGTATATTTGGCAAACCATTCGAAAGGATGGGACTGCAAAGCTATAGGGACTAAAGGATTACAACGATGTTTTCACATGTCAGCCAGTTGCACCAATAAGGTTTGATATTATAGCATCGTAACGTTTAGTTTCGATGCTTTTTTCATTATAAGATTCAAAGGAGGATTGCTTATGAAGAAAAGGATTTCAAAAAGTTTAGTTATGGTTTTGGTGTTTGCGATGACAATTTTATGTCTTTCGGCCTGTGTAAAAAAGGATAAGACATCGGAAGATAAAACAGAAAAAACGGAGAAGACAAAAACCGAAAAATCGAAAGAAAAATCGGGCTCGGGGGATACAGGGAAGAATCTGACGGATGATGACGATAAAAAAGCAACACCTACAGAAATTGAAACGACTCCCGAACCTACAGACATAGAAACAACTCCGTTTCCTACGGAAAACCCAACTCCCGAGGTAAAAAAGGATGATATTATCTCCGTAAAATTATCCGAGGCGGCCATGGTTGAATATGAAACATATACGGAACCCAACGGCTATTTCACAGTGGAGATTCCCAAGGGCTGGAAAGTTTCTATAGGCATAAAGCCATATGGAATAATAGACATATATTCGTATGCTTTTGATATTTATGATCCGAAGAATCCCGACAGACGCTTCTATTTCAATTTTAATAACGGCGGAGCTTTAAAGTCTCAGGCGGCAAAGGATTTGTATATTAATTATTATGGTGCTAACTATGAAATGTCAAAGCTTCCGATTGCAACTGAGCTTTCTCCCAAAGGATACTTTGAGGGTCTAAGCGGATTTTACGACTATACCGGTTTTGAAGTGATAGACAGATCGGTTAATGTTTTGGGAAATGATGTTTTGGTAGCAAAAGCGGTATCAACTTTAACCGGCAAAAATATTGAAGGAATCTTTTCATGTGGTGTTATTGATATGCCAATGTATATGTTGGGGATTGATGCAGGAGTTCTGGTACCTTCAACAATAATCATGGAAACCGCGCCGGAAGGTGAGTTTTTAGACTGGAAGCCCGTTCTTGATCACATTTTTTCCACGATTATGTTTTCACAAGAGTTTGTCAACTTAAAGAACCAGGCAGCGCAGCAAATGATGATTAATTCTCAGATAATCATGAGTACGGCCAATGAAATAAGCGGCATGATCATGGACACATGGGAAAACAGCAACAGATCATATGCGGTTATTTCCGAAAAGAACAGTGATGCTACTCTGGGATATGAAAGAGTATATGATAACGATACCGGAAATTATTATCTGGCGGATCAGGGATTCAGCGATTGGTATGACGGAAGCCGTTATGTGCCCGTAGATTCGGATGATGCATATCTTAGTCCTATCAGCGGAACGATAAACTGGAAATAAACTTTAAACTTTCTTTAATCTTTATTGACGATATATTTAAACATATCTCTTATTATATGACTGAAAAAATCTAAGCTATCGAACTTTTTAAAGTTCGAAGCAAAAAGGAGAGATATGAAAAAAGCATTAAAGATTATCGGTAAAGTTTTGTTAGGGGTACTTATTGCGGTTGTTGTAGCTTTATTAATCGTGTTTATTTATCACAGAATACAGCTTTCAAACGAGAAAGAACTGTTTTCGAATCCGCCGTTGGGACAGCTTGTTGAAGTAGACGGGAAGAAAATGAATGTATATACCGAAGGTAAAGGAGATAAAACACTTGTGTTTTTACCCGGAGCATTCACCACTTCTCCTATATTGGATTTTAAGGAATTTACTGACAAGATAAAAGACGACTATAAGATCGTTATCATAGAAAAGTTCGGATATGGATTCAGCGATATCTCAGACGATGACAGAACAACCGATACAATGACAAGACAGAACAGGGAGGCATTGGCAAAAGCAGGTATCGAAGGACCGTACATTTTATGTCCTCATTCATTTTCAGGCCTTGAAGCTATCTATTGGGCACAGCATTATTCTGATGAGGTTGAAGCAATAATCAGTCTTGATATGGCGGTACCCAGGTGCTATGATGGCGAGGAATACAGTGAAAAATCCCTTGACTCTGCGGTAAGCGGCATGAAGATATTTTCTGTTTTTAGGGAAATGGGATTGGTCAGATTATTTATTACCGACGGTTCATTACCTGAATATCTGAACGAAAATGAAAAGGATTATATCAGGGCTATAGCAAGCAGAGGAAATAAAAATGAATCATGGCAGAGCGAAGTAAAACACATCAGGGATGATATTAAAATGTTAGACGCCGAGCCTATACCTGATGTTCCTACATTGATGTTTGTATCTGACGGATCAGGTACTACCGGGGAAAGCTGGATAGGGTTTGAAAAGGATTATGCATCAAAGCTTACTGATGTAAAGCTTATCGAACTTAACTGTAAGCATGCGGTATATCATGAAAAGCCGGAAGAAATCATCAAAAATATGAAAGATTTTATCAGCACATTAGATTCGTGATTTTGGGTTGAACGATGTTCCTAAAATAGTGCATCGTTCAACATAATGGAGAATAAATATACAGAAAAATTATGACCGCCGGGAGGTTTTCCCGGCGGTCATAATTTATTACTTTGCAGGAACTACGGCGTCTTCTCCGACAACGATCATCATGTTATCAACAGATGCCTCGTCTATATCAAATCCAAGTATGATCATAGGCTGGGTTGGCATAGAATAGAATCCGTCTTTATCGCTGTATCCTATATCAGGATAACTATATCCTATCATTGGATATTCTTTTCCGGTAGTATCCTTTAATTTGATTTCTTTGATTGACTCTTCTGTTATTTCGGAAAGACTTACCGGATTTGCCGCACAATCAAGCTTAACGATGCAATATCCGTCTCCGGCAAGTGTCTTATACTCCTTAAATGAAATCATAGCACCATTAAATCTCCACCCTGATGCGCTTATCTTTTCAAGACTTTCAATTGTAAACTCACATCCATGCCACGTAATCTTGTTGGGAAGATTAGACAGTGAAAACTCTTCGGGTTCATCTTCTTCAGGGATGACTTCCGGTGTTATTTCTTCCGTTGGTATTTCTTCTGTCGGCTTTTCTTCCGTGGTTTCTTTTTCTTTCTTGTCTTCTGCGACAGTGTTCTCTTTAGTATCCTTAGAATTGTCGGTTTCCTTCTTTTTACATCCAAAAAGACCAACAGCCAGTACAAAAACTAAAATAGCAACTAAACATTTCCTCATAAAAAAGCACTCCTTTCTTTTTCTTATGTATAGATTGTAACACGTTAGAAACAATGATTTCCCAATAAAGTTGCAGTTTTCTATTTATGATCTAAGCTTGATGGTTATAATGGGACGGATTCCACGCGATCCCCATAACGCCGATTGATTATAAAAATTATTCAATGTATATGAACTTGTTTCTGTAGCATATCCGCATGTAATAGCCTCACCATATTGCGGGCCCCTGCCCCACCATTCCGATGTTCCTATATCCTTTGTTGCCCATCCACCATGGAGGGTACAATACCCCAAATTCTGCCATCTTGAATTTGCTATCATATAAGGTGTTGACTTGCCCTCAGAAAATCGTGCAACCCATTCGTCAGAATCAGTCGTGTTGTCATAAGCAAAATATCCATATGTAAAAATTGTTATGAAATCCAATTCTTCTACAGAAGCTATGTATACTTTATCTTTTGTATTTTTTCCACCATTTTCATCATACTCATTAACAGCTTTTACCGTATTAACTTTGATCATGTTCTTTTCAGTATTATTAAATGCAGTGTCGAAAAAATTGTTATTAAGCCATTTACGAAGACCGCTCTTTTCCCATGTTACTTCTGTCCAAGGATAATTGTACTGAACAGCATCCAAAATATATTTACTGATAACCTGAATAGAGTTGTTATCTTTTGACACTACTATCCACTCAATAGGTTCTTTGCCATTTGAAAAATCATTATCTTGTTCGTAACTGCCGAATTTGATTTCTTCGCCCACCACAACATTCCTAAAATCATAGGAGTCTTTGAAACCAGCACTTGCTTTTTTTACCTTTACCGTTTTTTCTTTAGAAAACTCACTGTATATTTTCTGCCCATTCTCCATCCTATATGCTCTTACGGATATCTTATGAATGCCTGAACTTAGTGAACGTAGTACAAAAGATCTTTTCTTGGTACCGTTTTGCTCCAATTTGATTGTAAACGGCAACGAATCATCAAGACATGATATAACACTATAATAATCGTCATAGCTGCTGCAACGGATTTCATATCCTTCAGCATTCTTTGTTTTTCCTATCGAAATTTTAACCGCAGATCCTTTTTTGTTTACTTTTGCTTTAATCAGAGGGATATCCGGAGATAAAGATTTGGCATTTACATTGATGTTAAAAAATCCCACAGTCAGTATTAACGACAATATTACAAGCAGTATTCTTTTTCTTATGTACATACTAATAACCTCCTACAAATCATAATAATATTTTTCCCTTCATCAAACATGCCTCCCTGCTATCCAAATCAGTTCAGACATATCTTTTGATTCTTTCCCTCTATCTTTTTTGATCTGTATAATACTTTATCATAAATCATATGACTAATCAAGCACAGTCCGTTGAAAAAGCCACAAAATCCCCTTCTTATACTGTTTTAAAAATTTTTTTCAAAAAAAATTTAAAAAAGTGGTTATTTTGTTGTAGTCGGTCTGTTATTATAAGCTCAATAAAGAAAAAAAGACAACAAAAACAGATACAACAGGGAGGATACACTATGAGAACAAGATCAATCAAAACCAAGGCTTTAGCATATTTAACCGCAGCACTGTTAACATTCGGAGTTGCCGCACCGAGCATGATCCCGGTAAGCGCAGCAGAGACCGCCACACAGCAGCAGGATACAAGAATTCTTGAAAATTATTTAAAGGGTATTTTACCAAAGGACAAGTCAATACTTCTCGTAGATAACGGCACCGGGATAAGCATGACAACTGAGTCAGAAGTCACAGCGAACGGAAACGGGCTCCTCGTCATACGCAGGTCAAAAAAAACCGCAGAAGACCAGTCGGCTAATTGCAGGCGAGAAGAAAGACATGCTCGTATGCTTCAACCAGGTTTACTACACAGCTACCGTAGATGCCAAGACAGCATCCTACCTCGACACTCCACTATAGTGAGGAGTCACTTTATTTCTTATTAAAACCGGCACATTTAAAATTTTCATCATAAATAAAGCTATCAACAAAACAATTGGGTATATGCCCATACGGCTTTATTTGATGCATTAACATCCCATGCGTGACAATTAGGATTTTATCATAGGCCAGATATTTATTTAGCACACCCAAAAGTCTTTTTTCCATCATGTCAATGCTTTCCCACCTACACGTTTCACCTTCCGGATATTTCCCTTGGTTCATCGCAAACTCGTTCCCATAAGCCTTCGCTTCTCCCGGTTTATTTTGAAATAACAAATCCGGAATCCACTCATGCAAGTCAATTTCCACCTTCAAAGGAAGGTTTCTGATTCTGGACACGATTGCTGCGGTCTGCAGGCACCTTGTATATGGTGAGGATATAATAATCGAACACCCGTCTATCAAAGGATTTTTAGCTGCCTCTTCCGCCTGTTTCTCTCCATTTTCCGTTAGCGGTGCCAATTCTAAGCCTTGACCTATGAAACCTCTTTCGTGGCAGGGCTGATAATCTCTTTCACCATGACGCATAACAACTACTTCCATAAATCTTCTCCTCAAACTCACATTCTGTTCCTCGTTTTTTAGATACAGGAAGCAGTGTTACCAGATACCAACTCCATCACCTAAAATGATCATCTTGATATTTTCGTCTATCTGTGAGTCACTAAGACCTTGTTCGATCAACGGCTGGACAACCTCCCTGCTTTCACGCATATGAGGTAATTCTGAAGCAAGCTTGCACGCTTTGTCTTCTCTGCCCGCTTTCAAATACAAAAAACATAACGCTGCTCTCATCGTTGATTTCTGTTTTTCGTTAATAGAAATAGGTAAGCCTCTTTCCATTAACTCTATAGCTTCTTCTGTATCACCTTTTAATGCCAATGTACTGGCCAGGCCCAGTATCATTCCCGGCTTGTTTGGATATATCAATAAGGCATCGCGATAAGTTTTTTCTGCCATATCCAAGTCGCCACTTCTTTGATACTCGACAGCTTTTTTATGAATATTGTAACGTGTTTCTTCTGCCCTGATAGTGTCCATTCCCAGAAGCAAATCAACACTTGTCTCAAATATATTTGCCAGTGCAGGAAGAAGAGTAATGTCAGGGCAGCTTTCGCCTCGTTCCCATTTAGACACGCTCTGTGGTGTTATTCCCAAAAACTCTGCCAGATCCTCCTGCGTCAGATTTTTTAAAACCCTGTACTTCTTCAAATTTTCAGATAAATACATCATAAACTGTTCCTCCATTATTAATAGTATTCAGAACGTTCTATGAAGATAATACCACTTATTTGTGCAATTTCAATGGCGCAGTAGTTGTGTTGCGCTCAACCACAATTCATAATTCTACTCTGTGTCTCGATTGTATTTATGATAGCTACATCCAATTCATCTACATATCCGATATCTTCCTTTAAATCCCAAAGATGAATCTTTGACATTTCATCACCTTCAGAATAAACAAAAGATCCCAAATAGTCCTTGTCTCCAACTTTAACTATAGCATACGAACCGGTAACGTTCGGATAATCAGATAATTCTTCTTCAGGGATACTTATATATTCATGAAGTATCCAGCCGCTTCGGTTTTTAGCAATAACTTTATTCATCAGTCAGTTGCTCCCGTTATATATTTGTTCTTTTGCTTCCGTCAAGCTCCCGGTTTAAGCGCTACTTTTTCTGATATTTATTTAACAATAATGTATACCCTATCGCCAGACCGATAGAAATAAAAGGCACACCTATACCTATTAATATAAATACCGGAGAATTTTGTTCAAAGAATAATAATGGTAATCCTAGCAGTTCAAACAGTATTGCATATACAAACCATAATTTAGCTACGCTGTGATTATACTTTCTAAAATCCTTTACTTTCGGCGGCTTTACACCTGCAAAGAACCCGACTGCTTTCTTTGAATTCCAAGCCCAGATTCCTATCCCGATTATGCCCAATGCTATTATACTCCAGATAATAAAACCTATCAGCATACTCTACCTCTGTTTCATTATTGTACTTTTATCCAGTATCTCCTTATAGGTTCCTTATCTCCTTCTACAAATACCGTGTTCTCAAATATGCCGCCACATTTCTCGACCGTCTTCCGGGAACCTACATTTCCTTCATGAACTCCTATCAACACTTTATATATGTGCTTAGCTTTAGCCTGTTCAAGCATAAGCTTCAGGCTTTGAACCGCATACCCTTTTCTCCGCTCGCTCGGGCGGATGCCATAACCTATATGCCCCCACGAATTGAAGCCCTCCACTGTAAGATAATGTCTGAGACTTGTAGCCCCTATAAGCCTTCCATCCTCGTTGATAACAAAATATGATGTGGTCGATGCATAAGGCGAAGCCTTATCCGCATGTTCACATATATCCAGCATTTTTATGAACTTTTCAAATTCTTCTAAAGTCTCAAAGGGCGCATTAAGAAACCATGGCGCTATCTGTGTCCCGCTAGCACACCATTCCCTCATCATATCGTTGTACTGTTCAAAAAATGTCAGATCCGGCTTAACCAGATATAGTTTTCCCGAATTCTTCTGCTTACCGCCCAGCCCCCAGTTTTCCAACGGCGGTTCATTGAATATGATGAAGATATCCGCAGGAAGAATTGACAACCTATCAGAAATCTTTCTTGTAATCTTTTCTATGGCATCCCTTTTCTGTTCACTGGTCCTTCCCGGGAAGACAGTCAGTTCGATTATCATGAAGTTTTCCGTCTTTCCCTCGGGAAGTTCAAAATCATCCTTATCAATTTCCGCTATACGCTGAAACCTGTCCCAGTCCTCTATACCAAAAGCCTCTATCAAACCTTCGTGTACAGAGTTAAGCAGGGTTTTCTTGAACTCCTTGCTCTTGCCTTTTATTATATTTATTCTGACCAATGGCATATAAATGCTCCTTTATATATTTATATCCTACGTATCTCCCTCGGTTATACGACGGCGGGGAATGAGCCCCGCTTTACAATCGCCCTGCACGGATACAGGTTACGCCGTCTTGCAACCTTGTAGATACAAGTCCGTGCGCAAACTACAAGGAAGTACAAAACTCAAGTTTCGTTTTGCTATATTTTATCACAGATCATCTGATAAAGCAAAATAAATTGTGAAAAGGTCGGAACCCTTTGCTTTTTGCTATTTTCATGTATTTCAATCGCACTAGCACCTAACTTTGCTTGATTAGTTATATGATTTATGCTAAAGTATTAAACGGATCGGAAAAGATAAGTTTGATCCTGTTGATGTATGCGGCAAGAATGTCAAAACAATCTGATGATTTGAAAGGTTTTTCAAAGATGAAAAGGCATGTCATGAACTTAACGCCTGCTCCGTTAAAGATGATCAGGGAATGCAGAAAGACCATAGAACTTCGTCTATACGATGAAAAAAGAAAACAGGTAAGTATTGGTGATATTATCACGTTTGTTAATACCGAAGACAAGGATGATGAATTAACAGCCCGGGTCACGGATCTGTATGTATTTGGAACTTTTGAGGAACTGTATGAAAACCTTCCTTTGCTTGAATGCGGATATACTGAGGATGATATTGATTCAGCTTCACCTGCAGACATGGAGCTATACTATCCGAAGGACAAGCAGAAACTATATGGAGTTGTCGGCATAAAGCTCTCTCTCGATGTAAAAGAAATAAAAAAGGGACAAAGCGGTGCTGAAGTATATGATATAAACGGTGTCCGGATTTTCAAACACGTAAAACGTGAGCAAATAGAAAACGGTAAGTTTGATACTTATAAGAGGGAAGCATTGTTATACCGGTCATTATGTCCGAATCCGTTTCTTCCTGAAATTCAGGACATTGAAATATCCGATGACGAGATTTCTCTCGTTATGAAGAAATACAGGGACATAGAAAAGGAAAATATAAGTAACGAACTCATTCGGAAAATTGCAACTGTATTGGCAGATATCCACACTACGGAAATACCGGAGTTTTTATTAAGTAGCAGGAATAATCCGGATACGCTGTCTGACGAAGAGATAAAAAATTGCGTAGATGGCTGGAAGGGTGTATTAGGAGAACATCCGGGAGAGTTTGATGATTCTCTGCTGAAGGAGATCTCTGAAAAAATTAACAGCATCATTTCCTGGCATAATTCAGAAGACAAAGTTCTGTCACACGGTGACTTCCACTGGGAAAATCTTTTAACAGACGAAACAGGAGAGATTAAAGTATGCGACTGGCAAGGAGTAAATGTCGATGGCGAATCAGCGGACATCAGTTTCTTGTTCAGCCGTCTAGGTGCAGACGGAGTTTCAATAGATCCGGAGCTTTTTTTGAAATATTATTCTGGAGAGTTAGAAAGAAAAAAGGGTACCGGTACAGAAATTAAAGAAATAGAGCGGCACATAAAAGCATCAAATGTTATAACTACATTCAGGTTCTGGCATTATTATCTTCACGGAAATCCTGTTGAAAGGGTGCGGGAGATATATGGTAAGATGGTAGAAGATTATAATGAAGTCGGGTTTCTGTATAAGCTGGAGGATACCTAATGAGATATATAGTAAATGAACATGTGGCTGCAGAATTGTTGGCGTCATTAAGAGCATCTGTTGGGTGGAACAGAATGGAGAAAGAATTAAGTAATCCGCAAATGACATCTTTTTACCATATTGCTGCATATGAAGAAGATGAATTAGTCGGATACATTGATTGTGTATCCAATGGAGTTACCGATGCATATATTCAGGATCTTATGGTAAAGCCTATATATCAAGGCAAAGGTGTGGGCTCTGAACTGATGCATAAAATGATTGAATATCTAAAAGCCAATAAGATTTATATGATATCAGTTGTATTTGATGAAAGCCTTAAGCCCTTTTATGAAAGGTTCGGCTTTTATACAATGCTTAGCGGTCAGATGGAGACCTATGAAAGCCATTAAATGCCCTAAATAGTGCATCGTTCAAAAAAATTGCAGAAAAAAACAATCCTAAATTTTTGTATATTATTAATAAATGAAATGAGTCGGAGGAGAGGAAATATGCCAAAAAAAATATTTAGTGTTATAATATGTATTTTCTTTGTTATATCTTTAGCTGGGATCACATCACCAAAGAATATTGAAGCTGCCGAGGTTAAGATAAATAAGAAAAAAATTATTCTTAAGGTTGGTGAAAAATATAATCTAAAACTGAAAAACTCCAACGGAACCATAAAATGGAAAAGTTCAAATAATGATGTTGTTAAAGTTAAGAATGGAAAGTTGACTGCCAAAACAGAAGGAAATGCAACTATCACAGCGAAATACAAAGGAAAAAAATACAAATGTACAGTCACGATAAATGGTTATAACCAAAAAGGATTACAAAACATGGTAAAGAGAGCCAAAGAGTTTTTTTACCATGATGTGAAAATAAAAGAAGAACTGGAATCAGAAATTCAAATTAAAAATGAAATTGTGCCTTCTGATTACATGGACGATAAAATGGCATTCTATGTTTTGAATCATGATGGTAAGTCTATGCGGTTTTTTATGGAAATTATTGGAAAACCAGATGAAAATGGACGTTATCCTCTTTATATAGCACTTCATGGTGGTGGAGGAGGAGAAGAAGCAGCCGAAATTAATAATACATATTGGATTGATATGTTTGATTATTACAAACCTGATATTGAGAATGGAATATATGTTTGTTGTCGTGGAATTACAGATACATGGGATCTTCATTTTCAGGAAGACTCCTATATTTTATATGATCGTCTTATAGAAGAATTGATCCTCAATTATAATGCTGATCCCAATAAGGTATATCTTTTAGGTTTCTCTGCCGGAGGAGACGGAGTCTATCAGATATCCCCTCGTCTTGCGGATCGATTTGCTGCAGTTAATATGTCTTCCGGTCATCCTAATGGTGTTTTGCTTTTGAATCTGGCAAATTGTCCTATCGTGCTTCAGGCCGGAATAAGGGATTATTATTCTGAAAGTGCAATGCGTTCTGTTCGCGCAGCAGAATTTGAAAAGATATTATTTGATTACAGTAAAAAATATGGATTCGGATATGAACATAAAGTATTTATTCATGTACCTGAAGGGCACGATTTCATAGATTACGAAGATATAGATACATCTGTTCTTAAAAACCCGGAGATATTTGCTAAACGTGCTGTTGAAGAAAATCTTTTAGATGCATTCCTTGAAGTTTTACAAAAATCAAATAATGATGAGAGTGCAGAAGAGGATGAATCAGAAGACCGCGAAGCTTTCGTTACGAATCTTTCATATGCATATTATGATGATGAAATAAATAATAAAGAAATGTATAAATTTGTAACTGAAATCCTGGGTCTTGAAACAGTAGAAAGTAATACCAGTGCTGTGAAAAATGTCTCACAGTTTATTCGTAATCCTGCTCCTTTGAAAATAGTCTGGGATCTTTCGACCAGGGCAAGAAATAGAGAAAAGGCAAGCTTTTATTGGTTAAAAGCTGATCCGTCAGTAAACAAAGGAATTATCACAGCTGAATATGATCCGACTGCGAATACGATTAAAGTTGAACCGGATGCAGATGTAAACGGTGATTTTGCAATTCTTTTTCATCCGGCATTAATTGATGTTAACAGACCGGTAACTATAAAAACCGGAGATATTTCTTATTCTGTTAAGGTAAACCCTACCGAAGCATATTTTATAAATTCGATGATTGAAAATGGTGACCCGGAACTTGCCTGTATTGATCAGATATTATACAGTACAGTAATCAATCAAAGATAAATACCGATGAATATATGTTATGGGGAAAGATAAGCGAAGAAATATAACCAATAAACCTGTTCCTTACGGCTTCGATCATGAAGAAAATACTGAAAACAACATATTTGACGGCAGCCATTTTGAACCTTATATCGAAGGAAAAACACTGCACTATACAAAGAGAGCCGCCACTACCGCAAATAGTGACGACTCTTGCGCTACTAAAAATCACCTCCTTTTTAAAAATCTTTTTGTCTACAAACTCCCGATTGTTATTGTTGATCTATCTGTATCAGCATCCGAAGTTATATTCACTGTGGCTTTAGCAGTTCGTGTTATCTACGATCTTGTTGTCGTCAACGGTGATCTCGATCCATGCTGTACGGCATCCGCCGCCCCACTCGATGAAGATCTTCTCAACTGCGCCCTGGTCTGCTTTCCAGAACACTCCGCTGTAAGGCCAGTCGGTTCCCCAGCTGATGTCAAAACTGAATCCGAATTCTGCGTATTTGCCGTTGATATAGAATTTCTGGTTTCCTGTTGATTCATTCATGAGTCTTTCCCATGCACCGAGCTTAAAGGTGCCGTCTTCGTTGATACCGATGATGGGTCTTGCGTAAAATCTCTGGTGCTTTGTTGCGTATGCTGTTCCGGGATCGGTCTTGACTTCGATCTGCTCACGTTTCTCTACTGTGGTCTTTACATATTCGGTTGACTTGGTAACGGTTGCTCTTGATCCGTCATCGATGAAGTTTGTGGAATAGCTCATGAGGCATGCTGCTGAGCCCTTCTTGAAATCCATATCTGCTGCGATGATCTTGTTAACTTCGGCTATGTCTTTTGTGGTTGTGATGAGCTTGCTTGCTGTTCCTGTTGAGCCGCCGTATGCGAATACGCTGAAAACTGTGTTTTCCATTACGCCCTTGTACTTGTTCTTGTTCTCGATGCAGTTGTTTCCGATCGATGCGTTCCATGCTGCCTCTATGTCTGTTGTAAGCTTGTTGGTTGAAAGCTTTACTACTATCTGGCGTCCGTAATCAACGCTGGTTACCTGTACAACGCCGGGGTTTTCTTCTGTGATGCCGCTGTTCTTAAGGTCCTGAATGGTTATATCGTCTCCGAAGAGGTAAGATGCAGTCTTGGCATCTACGGTAGCTGTGTAGTAAACCTGGTTGAAGCATACGAGCATGTCTTTCTTCTCGCCTGCGATGTTAGCCTTGATATCTACGCCGTATGTCTTGGCTGCGTCCTTGATACCGAGTTCGGTCTCAAGCTGCTTCTCGTCATAAGCCATTGCGCTGCGGTATGACATCTTTGCTGCTGCGGTCTGTCCGCTCTCGAGCCAGTTGTTGACCTGCTTGTTGATGGCTGCCTTTACTGTGTGCTGGTTGGGGTTCTCT
>JAEEGJ010017325.1_pt1 | contig 16320 bp, 18 predicted proteins | sample 8958761 | NCBI WGS metagenome assembly JAEEGJ01 (sample SAMN16246546, study PRJNA631951) | gut metagenome | biome: gut microbiome; feature: rumen; material: RS-attached | host: Bos | place: Iran: Karaj | collected 2018-10
GGCATCCTGCACGGCAACGCCATGATGCTGGTGAGAAACGTCATGGACGTGGCCAGCGGCATGGCGGGAGACGGCGCGGGCGATCCTTCCCCGGAGACCTTTATCGAACTGATCCGCACGGCGCTGCCCGTCTACAATGCCTGCGGCATCACCAGCAACACGGAAGCGGGCGGCACCCGCAATCTGGCCAGGGCTTATCACCGCCTGTACGGACAGGGCGAACTGACCCTCCGCATGGCGCTGATGCCTTCCTGGTACGGGTTCAACTTCCTGCCGAACGACGAGATGCTGGCACATGTGATCGACGATTACGATTTTGCCGCGGGTTACGGCAACGAATGGATCCGCTACAGCGGACTGAAGATGGCCATCGATTACGGTCTGACGTCCAAGACCGCCCTGAAATCCTGGGCGTACGTGGGGGACGACGGACCCCGTCAGGTGCCGCTGCGACTGGATCTGGACAAACTGGACGGATACGTCAAGACCGCCCACGACGCGGGCTGGGATATCGGCATCCACGTCATGGGAGATATCGCCCTGGAACGGGCGGTGGAGGCGATGTACAAGGCATGGAAAGCGAATCCGAGAGAACACCGGCACAATATCATCCACGCGTATTTCCCCACGGAAAAAGCGCTGGCGATGATGGAAGAGATGGGCATCATGGCCATCGTGCAGGGGTCGTTCATCTACGGGGAAGGGGACGGCTATCCGGAGCTGCTGCCGCCGGACAAGATCGAAAGCTACACGCCGCTGCGCACGTATCTGGATCACCACATCCGCTGCGGCCTGTCCACGGATATGCCCTGCGGCGCGCTGGATCCGTTCTGGAACATGTACAGCGCGGTCACGCGCAAGGCGATGCGCGGCACGTCCCTGGGGACGTCCGAATGCGTCACGGTAAAGGAAGCGGTGAAGATGATGACGTACAACGGCGCCTATCTGACCCGCGAACAGGACGTCAAAGGCTCGCTGGAACCCGGCAAGCGGGCGGATATCGCGATCCTGGACCGCGACCTGGACGGCATCGATCCGGAGGATATCCGCAATATCAAGGTCGACATGACGATCCTGGACGGCAAGGTGATCTTTACAAGAAATTGACCAACACGTAGATCCAGTGGGCGGCGAAACCCGCCGCGATGCCGCCGATGGTGTGAGAGACGAGCGCTTTGCCGGTCAGCTCCTTGCAGTGCAGACTGTCCATCATGGACGTGTGCGTGCTGAGATAGCCGCTCCAGCACATGCACATGGCGGTGAAGACGGCCACGTCTCCGCCGGCCAGCATCCCTCTGGTCGCGAGACCCGAAGCGAGGGAAATGGCGGCGCCTGCGGCGCCGAGGGCGGTCACCGGCACGCCGATGGCCTGGGTGTTGCTGAAGCCGAACAGCGGCTCCAGGATGAAGTTCAGCTTGGCGGCCACCGCGGGGATCAGTCCCACGCCTTCGTAGGCGGCTCCGGTGTAGAGCCCGCTGTCTGCGGGGCCGTTCATCAGGAGCATGACGAGCGTGCAGATGATCAGGACGCCGGGAACGATGCCCGCGCCCAGCTTCAGACCGTTTGCGCCTCCGTCCAGAAGGGCGCCCAGCGTGCGGTTGCCCAGGTTGCCCTTGCGCACGAGGCGCAGTCCCGGCTCCAGCTCGCCGATCTCGCTGTCGTCCGCGGAAGGGAAGACCTCCGGCGCGCCTGTTTCCGTGCCGTACACTTTTTTCGTAAAATGCAGCATGATGCGCGTGCTGACGATCGCGCCGACGGTGGCGCCGGCCAGGCCGATCACGACGGCTTTCACGTAGGACTCTCCGGTGATGGACGCGAGCGACAGCATATAGGTGCAGACGATCAGCCCCATGCCGAACGACGTGCCGAGGTTCGTCAGGGCAGGGAACTGATAGGCTTTGAAATAATACTTGTAGCGGGGATTGGCGGTGAGCGCCAGGATCGCGGGGTTGTCGGACAGGAACGTGGAGACCATGCCCAAAGACGCCGCGCCGGGCAGTCCGAAGACGGGCCGCATCAGCGGACGCAGCAGGCGGTCCATCAGGGCGACGAATCCGAATTCCGTCAGGAGTTCCGAGACCGCTCCCATGATGACGCACACCGCCACGATATACAGAACGGTATTGATCAGAAGGTCGAACGCCGTTTTCATGATCGTGTTGATCATGTTCGCCATGCCCATGCGCATGGAAAGATACGCGAAGAACGCAATAAAAATGACGGGGAAGACCACAGTCTCCGCACTGAAGGTCTTCTTGACCGTATATTTGCTGTCAGGATTCATTGAATACACACCTCTGCGGCTATTATAACACATGGCGCGGAGAAGATAGGAGGCATCGAATGAAACAGCTGAACGAATTGGATCGAAACGAGCTGCTGGACGTCATCAAAGCGCGCCGCAGCGTCAGAACGTTCGACGGGAACGGCCTTGCCGCGGAAGAGATCGCGGCTCTGCAGGAATTCGCGGACCGCGCGGAAAACCCCTATGGGCAGAGCGCGGTGTTTCAGATCTTTTCCGCAGAGGAGCACGGACTTTCCAGTCCGGTCATCGCGGGAACGGATCTGTACCTGACCGGCAAGATCCAAAAGCAGTCCCACGCGGAGGAAGCATTCGGTTACAGCATGGAGGAAGTGGTGCTGTTTGCGCAGGCCAACGGCATCGGCACGACGTGGATCGCCGGCACCATGAACCGGGGCGCTTTCGAGAAAGCCTGCGGCCTGACTGATGGGGAGGTCATGCCCTGCGTATCGCCTCTGGGTCACCCGGCGAAGAAGATGTCCATCAAGGAGAGCCTGATGCGAAAGGGCGTAAAGGCGGACAGCCGCCTGCCGTTCGAACAGCTCTTCTTTGCGGGATCCTTCGATACGCCCTTGCACAAAGCCGCCGCGGGCGATCTTGAAGACGCGCTGGAAGCGGTGCGCTGGGCTCCGTCCGCCGTGAACAAACAGCCCTGGCGGCTCGTCGTATGCGAAGACCGCGTCCATTTCTTCGAAAAGAAGGACAAGGGCTATGACAACGGAGACTGGGATCTGCAGAAGGTGGACCTGGGCATCGCGCTTTGCCACTTCCTGCGGATGACGAAGGCCGGTGGCCTTTCTCCTGCCTGTGTGATCGAGGATCCGGGCATCGCCTGCCCGCCTTCGACCTGCTACGTCGCGACGGTCGTGCTGAAATCGTAAAGAATAAAGTCAGGAAGGCCCCATTTCAGGGGCCTTTTATGATATACTAAACAGGTTATGAGCAAAGAAACGGTCATACAACTGAAAGACGTCGGCTTTTCGTATTATACCGAAAACGAAGACGGCACGCTGAACACGGACACGGACGTCACGATGAAGCATTCGGAAAAGCGCATGGCGCTGGACGGGGTCACGCTCGACATTGAGCGGGGCAGTTTCGTCGCGGTCGTCGGCAGCAACGGCAGCGGCAAATCCACGCTGGCCAAGCACCTGAACGCGCTGCTTCTGCCGACTTCCGGCGAAGTGTTCGTTTGCGGTATGTCCACGGCTGACCCGGAGAACACCTGGGAGATCCGCCGCCGCTGCGGCATGGTGTTCCAGAACCCGGACAACCAGCTCGTTTCCTCCGTCGTGGAGGACGACGTGGCGTTCGGCCCGGAGAATCTGGGCGTGGAGCCCTCTGAGATCCGCCGCCGGGTGGACGAGTCCCTGAAAGCGGTCGGCATGTACGAATTCCGCAAGAAGGGTCCCCATCTTCTGTCCGGCGGACAGAAGCAGCGGGTCGCCATCGCGGGCGTGCTGGCCATGCAGCCGGAATGCATCGTGTTCGACGAACCGACGGCCATGCTGGACCCCTCCGGCCGCGCGGAGATCCTGAAGATCATCCGCGGGCTGCACGGGCAGGGGAAGACCGTCATCCTGATCACGCATTTCATGGAGGAGGCGGCCCAGGCGGACCGCATCGTCGTGATGGATCAGGGCCGGCCCATCCTGGACGAAAGCCCGGATAAGCTCTTTGCCCATGCGGAGAAACTGCATGCTCTGAACCTGCAGATGCCCTTCGGCGCGTCCATGGCGAACAAGCTGGCCGCGCGGGGCGTCGCTCTGCCGGAAGGCATCATCACCTCGGAAAGGCTGGCGGAGTGTCTATGCGGATAGAAGTCAGAGATCTCGGATATATCTACAGCGAAGGCATGCCTTTCGAATCCGTGGCGCTCGAGGGCGTCAGTTTTACCGTGGAAAGCGGCGAATTCGCCGCGGTCATCGGCCATACGGGCAGCGGCAAATCCACGCTGCTGATGCACCTGAACGGCCTGATGAAGCCCACGCACGGCTGCGTGCTGGCGGACGGCATCGATATCAACGAAAAGACGAAAGAGGCGCGGGAAGCCCGCAGAAAAGTCGGCCTGGTGTTCCAGTATCCGGAGTACCAGCTGTTCGAAGAGACCGTCCTGAAAGACGTCTGCTTCGGTCCGAAGAATTACGGCTTCAGCCCGGAGGAATGCGAAGCGAAGGCGATCAGCGCCCTGAAGCTCGTGGGCATCGATCCGGACGTAAAGGGCGGCGTTTCGCCTTTCGAACTGTCCGGCGGCGAAAAGCGGCGCGTTGCGATCGCGGGCGTTCTGGCGATGGAGCCTCAGGTGCTGATCCTGGACGAACCTACGGCAGGACTGGATCCGAAAGGCCATCAGGACATCCTGGACATGGTGAAGAAGATTCACGAGGACAGGAACCTCACCATTCTGCTCGTCAGCCACAACATGGACGACGCGGCGCGGCTGGCGGACCGTATCCTCGTGCTGGACAAGGGGCATCTTGCCATGGACGGCACGCCGCAGGAAGTGTTTTCCCATTACGACGAACTGCACAGCATCGGCCTCAGTACGCCGTCCGCTTCCGAACTGCTCCATCTTCTAAAGCAAAAGGGATTAAACGTTAACCCCAATATTTTCGACGAAGACGAAGCGGCAGAAGAGATCGTAAGGGCATTGGAACATAGATAATGGCGATCAAAGACATCACGCTCGGACAATATTATCCCGGAGATTCCGTCATCCACCGTCTGGATCCCCGTACGAAACTCATCGGCACAGTACTTTTCCTCGTGTCGCTGTTTGTCGTGAAGAGCTTTACCGGATTCCTGTTCTGCGCGATCTGTCTTGGCATCCTCGTCAAGCTGTCCGGCGTGCCGTTCAAATTCATGGCGCGCGGCCTGAAGGCCGTCATGTTCCTGATCGTGTTCACCGCGGTCATCAACCTGTTCATGACCCCCGGAACGCCCATCTGGCAGTTCGGCATCCTGAAGATCGCCCGGGAAGGCATCTACCGCGCCGTCTTTATGGCGATCCGCCTGGTGATGCTCATCTTCGGCTCTTCGCTGCTGACCCTCACGACGAAGCCCGTCGCCATGACCGACGGCATGGAGCGCCTGTTCCGTCCTTTGGCGAAACTGGGCCTGCCGTCCCACGAACTGGCCATGATGATGACCATCGCGCTGCGCTTTATCCCCACGCTGCTGGACGAGACCGACAAGATCATGAAGGCGCAGACCGCAAGAGGCGCGGATTTCGAAAGCGGCAATCTGCGGGAGCGCGCCAAGGGCCTCATCCCGCTGCTGGTGCCTCTGTTCGTCAGCGCGTTCCGCATCGCGGCAGACCTGGCCATGGCCATGGAAGCCCGCTGCTACCGGGGCGGAGACGGCCGCACCCGCATGAACGGCATGGCGTTCACCCGGCTGGACCGGATCGCCGCCGTCCTGATCGTATTGTATTTCGCCGCGGTCATCGCCATCGGAAGGCTGCCGCTGTTCTAAATGAGACAACGCAAGGTAAAAAACAGAGACGCGATCTGCGAGGCGTGCGCCGCCTGGATCGCGGATGACCCCAGGGAAAGAAAAGGCCGCTGGCGCGAAGCCTTCGCGGACCCGTCGCTTCCGCTGCACGTGGAGATCGGTTCGGGCAAGGGCAGATTCATCTGCGAGATGGCCCGTCTGCACCCGGAGATCAATTTTCTGGCGGTCGAGGGCGGCGCAAAGATCAACGTCCGCATTCTTCAGAAAGCAAAAGACTACAATCTTTCCAATCTTCTTGTTATAATGAGTTATATAGAGGATGCCCGGGACTTTTTCGCCGCCGGCGAACTGGACCGCATCTATCTGAACTTCAGCGACCCCTGGCCGAAGGCCCGCAACGCAAAAAGGCGCCTGACGCACCGCAGCAAACTGGCCGCTTACGAAGCCTGCGCCGCGCCCGGCGCGCTGCTTCAGTTCAAGACGGACAACGACGGCCTGTTCGCGTTTTCCCTGGACGAGATCCGCAGCCGCGGATTGCTGATCCGCTGGGTCACGAAGGATCTGCATCACAGCCCCTACGCCGCGCGGAACGTAGAGACCGAGTACGAACAGAAATTCTCCGCGAAGGGTAAGTCCATCAACTGCCTGCAGGCAGTTCTGAGCAGAAAAGGAGGAAAAAATGGCTGTTAAATTAGGCATTAATGGCTTCGGCCGCATCGGCAGCATCGCGCTGCGTATCGCGCTGCAGCAGCCCGAAGTATTCGACGTCGTAGCGATCGCCAAGCGCGAGGCGGACATCGATTACATGATCTACATGATCAAGTATGATACGGTCTACGGACGCTTCCCCGGCACGCTGGAGAAGGCGGAAGACGGCATCATCATCAACGGCAAGAAGATCCTGGTCTACAGCGAAGGCGACGCTTCCAAGATCCCCTGGAAGGAACTCGGCGCGGAGTACATCGTCGACGCGACCGGCGCGTACGTAAAGTCCGAGGACGCGAAGGATCACTTCATCGGCGGCGCGAAGAAAGTCATCATGTCCGCTCCTGCCAAGGATAAGGTGACCCCGACGTTCGTCTACGGCGTCAACCACGAGAAGTACGAGAGCTCCATGGACATCGTTTCCGCGGCAAGCTGCACCACGAACTGCCTCGCTCCCCTGTGCAAGGTGCTGCAGACTGAATACGGCATCGACGGCGGCCTGATGTCCACCATCCACGCAGCCACCGCGAAGCAGAAGGTCGTAGACGCCAAGTCTCTGAAGGACTGGAGAACCGGCCGTTCCGTCTTCGGCAACATCATCCCGACCGCGACCGGCGCTGCGAAGGCTGTGGGCCTGGTCATCCCCGAGATCCAGGGCAAGCTGACCGGCATCGCTTACAGAGTCCCCATCGCCGACGTTTCCGTCATCGACCTGAACGTCAAGCTGGAGAAGCCGACGCACTATTCTGACATCTGCGAGAAGGTGAAGGCTGCAGCCGAGACGTACATGAAGGGCGTCATCGAATACGTGGACGACGAAGTCGTTTCTTCCGACTTCATCGGCGCATCCACCCCGACCTGCTTCGACGCGCGCCAGGGCATCGAGATGAACGAATACTGGTTCAAGCTCGTAGCCTTCTACGACAACGAGTGGGGCTACACCGCCAACATGCTGAGACTGATCGCCCACATGGCGGAAGTCGACGCGAAGTAGTCCGCTGCAAGCACGAGAATCGCAGAACACGCAATGAAAGGACCGAAGGGAATTCGGTCCTTTTTCTTTACTTTTTTCAGGAGCAGCAGAACCCCGGCATAGATGCCGCCTGTCAGCATGGAACCACAGGCGATGCACAGCAGGGGACGAAAGCCGAGACAAAAACCCAATGCGCTGTACAGTTTTACGTCGCCCATGCCCATCAGCGGAATGAGAACAGCCGGAATCACTGCAGCAAAAAGTCTCGCGCCAAGCGGTGTACTGCTCAAAAACGGCGCCGCTGCCAGAATCGCTATCGTATACCGGTCCGGAATGGTAAGACTGCGGACGTCTTCGACTGCGATCCGCACAAGCCAGAAAACCGTCCAAATAAAAAAAATGGTATCCATATTTGCAGGATACCATATTTTGGTAAATATGCAAGATTTTCTTTATCTCTGTCCGCTGGCGTTCAGCACGTTGCGGATCTTGTGCTGCACCATGCGCTTGATGGCGTCTCTGGCCGGTCCCAGATATTTTCTGGGGTCGAAGTCCTCGGGATGCTCCACGAAGTGGCGGCGGATCTCCGCGGTCATCGCCAGACGCAGGTCGGTGTCGATGTTCACCTTGCAGACGCCGTGTTTGACCGCTTCGAGGATCATGTCTTCGGGCACGCCCTGGGCGCCGGGGATGTTGCCGCCGTATTCGTTGCAGCGGGCGACGAACTCGGGCAGGACGGTGGATGCGCCGTGAAGTACGAGCGGGGTGTCCGGGATCAGCTTGTGGATCTCTTCGAGCCTCTCGAAGTCCAGATAGGGCGTTCCCTTGAATTTGTAGGCGCCGTGACTGGTGCCGATCGCGACGGCCAGCGAGTCGACGCCGGTGCGTTCGACGAATTCGGCCGCTTCTTCCGGCACGGTGAACGTGGCGGAACGCGCGTCGACCTTGATGTTGTCTTCCACGCCGGCCAGCTTGCCCAGTTCCGCTTCGACGACCACGCCGTGGGCGTGCGCGTATTCCACGACCTCTTTGGTCAGGCGGATGTTCTCTTCGAATTCGTGCTTGGAACCGTCGATCATGACGGAGGTGAAGCCGTCGTCCACACATTTCTTGCAGATATCGAAGTCTTCGCCGTGATCCAGATGCAGGCAGATATCGATGCCGGTATCGATCATGGCAGCTTCCACCAGTTTCGTCAGGTAAGCGGGCTTCGCGTATTTGCGGGCGCCTGCCGAGACCTGCAGGATCAGGGGAGCGTTCTCTTCCTGAGCCGCTTCCACGATGCCCTGGATGATCTCCATGTTGTTGACGTTGAACGCTCCGACTGCGTAGTCCTTGTTCAGCGCCTTTGCGAACATTTCTTTTGTGGTTACCAGTGCCATAATTACCTCCTACATGAGAATGTTGATGATCTGTTCGGCAGAACTGCCTTGCGGGATCTTATAGGTTCCGTATTTCATCTTCATCGTCGCGCCCAGTTCTTCGACTTTTTCCATGAACGCGTCCTCGTCGCTGATGATGCCCTGCGCCTTCAGGATCCTTGCGATCCCCAGCGCGGAAGATCCTTTCGGGATCTCGACGACGTAATTGCCCTCGGCGTCGGTCTGCGCCGTCTGCGTGGGGTCTTCCGCCGGCTGGCCTTCCGCCTGCGATTCGTCCGCCGGCATCTGTTCGCCCTGGCCTTCTTCAGAAGGTTCCGTCGTGATGTCCTCCGGGTTTTCGTTGAAATCGTCCACGTTGGTCGGCGTCAGATCCACGTCGGAGAAGTCGACTTCCCCGGTCTGGGTCTGGGTTTTTCCGGCTATATAATCCGGGTATGCCATGATGTTCGTGACCCGCCAGAAGATGATCGCCCCCGCGACCGCGATGATCAGCAGGGCAACAAAGATATCGTTATAGTCGTAGATCAGATCCTTGATTTTTTTCATGATGTTCCCCTTTCTGCAAATTCCAATACCACCAATAATTTTATCACACCGCAGGCTTTTATGGTATACTGTTTTAGTTATGAGAGAAGTAACGATCACCGCAAACGACGCAGGACAGCGGCTGGACCGCTTCCTGAAGAAATACCTGTGCAACGCCCCGCTCAGCCTGGTCTATAAGGCTGTCCGCAAAGACGTAAAAGTCAACGGAAAGCGGGCGAAAGAGGAGACGCTTCTCGCGGAAGGGGACGTGCTGCAGCTCTATCTGTCCGACACGGATCTGGACGCGCTGACGCAGAAGAAGCGCCGGACGGCCGCTAAGCGGCAGTTTGCCATCGCCTGCGAGGACGAAAACGTGCTGGTCGTCTGCAAGCCCTTCGGCCTGCTGGTCCATGGGGACAGCACCGAGAAAAAGGATACGCTCGCGAACCAGGTCGTGGACTATCTGATCGAAAAAGGGGATTACGTGCCGCGGCTGGAGAAGAGCTTCGTGCCTTCCCCCGTCCACAGGCTGGACCGCAATACGACGGGCCTCGTCGTGTTCGGCAAGAACGCACAGGCGCTCCGGACGCTGAGCGCCGCTCTCGCGCAGGACAGCGGGTTTACGAAATATTACTTCACGATCGTCTGCGGCGCGCTGAAAAGGGAACTGCACCTGAAGAGCCGGCTGCTGAAGGACGAAAAGACGAATAAGGTCCGCGTGCTGCCGGAAACGTCCGCCGAAGGCAAAGCGATCGAGACCATCGCGCGGCCCCTGTACACGGACGGAAACTATACGCTGGTCGAGGTGGAACTGGTCACCGGACGCAGCCATCAGATCCGTGCCCACCTGAAAGACGCGGGGTACCCGCTGATCGGGGACGCGAAATACGGAGACCGCCGGCGCAATGCGCAGATCGCGGACCGCACCGGTCTGACGACGCAGCTGCTGCACGCGGGGCGTCTTGTCTTCACCGGGCTCCCGGAGCCCCTGGCCTATCTGAACGGCCGGCAGGCGGAAGCGCCGCTGCCGCCCCAGTGGGCCTTTATCCAGAAAGAGTTATTCGGCAAGGAGATCTTATGAACGAGACGAACATCAACGAAACAGTTGAGACCATAGAAGAAAAAACAGAGGCCCCGGCGATCCCGGAGCAGCCGCTGGAGCAGAGCGAAGAGCCCCAAAAGGGGCTGAGCGAGAACGCGAAGGAGTGGATCAAGGATATCCTGATCGCCATCGTCGTGGCCTTCCTCGTGCTGCAGTTCATCAAGCCGACCATCGTGCAGGAGCACAGCATGGAGAACACGCTGAAGCCGAACGATTATCTGTTCATCAGCAAGCAGAGCTACCGCCTGTTCGGCGATCCGCAGCGCGGCGACATCATCGTGTTCCACAGCGTGCTGACGACGGCCGACGGCGCGGAAAAACTGCTGGTCAAGCGCATCATCGCGCTGCCGGGCGACACGATCTGCATCACAGGCGGCGTCGTGTACGTCAACGGGGAACCGCAGGACGAACCGTACACGAAGGACGGCTATACCGGCACGGAGATGGAAGAGGTCACGGTGCCGGAGGGACAGCTGTTCTGCATGGGCGATAACCGCCAGAATTCCCGCGACAGCCGCGACCCGCTCATCGGCTTCGTGGACGAGGACGACGTGCTCGGCAAGGCAGTGCTGCGTCTGTTCCCGTTCTCCAAATTCGGAGGATTGTACGACTGATGGAAAAACTGATCGAAAACAACAAAAAGGCGCGCCACGACTACTTTATCGAGGATACCTACGAAGCGGGCCTCGTGCTCTCCGGGACGGAGATCAAATCCATCCGGGCGGGCGGGGTCAGCCTGCGGGATTCGTTCGCGAAGGTGGTGAAGGGCGAAGTCTTTGTCTACAACATGAATATCGCGCCTTACGAAAAGGGCAACCGCTACAACACGGACCCGATGCGTCCCAAGAAGCTTCTGCTGCATAAAGGAGAGATCCGCAGGCTGGACGCCGCGGTGACGCAGGACGGTCTTACCCTGGTGCCCACGAAGGTCTACCTGACCCATAAGGGGCTGGTCAAACTGGAACTGGCCGTGGCCAGGGGCAAAAAACTGTACGACAAGAGAGCGGATATCGCAAAGAGAGATGCTGACAGAAACATGGAACGCAGCATGAAACGTTAGGGAGGAAAAGAATGTCTTACGAACTCGCAAAGGCTTATCTGGAAAAAGTGGGCGGCATGGAATACGTGCACCACAGAGAACTGTACATCGACACCGTGGAAGACGCCGCGAAGTCCATCGGCTGCACCGAGGCGGAGATCGCGAAATCCCTGACGTTCATGGTCGGCGAGCAGCCCGTCATGATCGTCATGGCAGGCGACACCAAGGTGAACAGCAGCAAGTTCAAGAGTTACTTTCACTGCAAGCCCAGCATGATCCCCAGAGACAAAGTGCAGGAACTGGTGGGTCACGAACCCGGCGGCGTCTGCGCCTTCGGCATCAAGGACGGCATCGACGTGTACCTGGACGTTTCCCTCAAGCGCTTCGAGATGGTCCATTCCGCGGCGGGCGACGACTATACGACGTTCGATTCCAGCCCGGAGATCCTGGAAAAATACACGCCCTGCAAAGGCTGGGTGGACGTCTGCAAAATCCTGGGCGAAGAATAGGACATCTGCTCTTCATTAGGACAGTCGGAGCAGGGAGGCAGTTATGTTAGACATCAAGATCACCGGCGGCAGAGTCGCAGACATCAGAAACAGACAATTGAAAAGCGTGGACGTCGGCGTCAAGGACGGGAAGATCGTATAGAGCCGACATCACCATCTTCGACCCGGAGACCATTATCGACAAGGCGACGTTCGCGGATCCGCAGCTTGTGCCGGAAGGCATCAGCCGGGTGATCCTGAACGGGAAGACTGCCCTGATCGGACAGACGATCGTAAACAGCGGCTGCGGACGATATATCCGCAGACCATAAGATAAGACAGAACGAGGAGGCAATCACGATGTCAGAATGGTATCAAGAAGCGAGCGACGCGATCCGGGAGGACATGATCGCCCTGTCCGATTCGTTGTTTTCCCATCCGGAGCTGGGATACGAGGAATTCGCGTCTTCGGAGGATCACGCGGCGATGCTCCGCAAGTACGGTTTTACGGTGGAAAAACCTTATCTGGGGCTGGAGACCGGTTACCGCGCGACTTACGATTCCGGCAAGCCCGCCCACGAGGCGAGCGCTCCGGAGATGGGCATCAACGCGCTGGACGCCGGCAACGTGTCCTACGTCTGCCCGACGATCCATCCGTACTTCCCCATCGGCACGGATACCAGCGTGGCGAACCACACGAGGGAATTCGCGGCCTGTACGCAGACGGATTTCGCGAAGGACAACATGATGACTGCGGCCCAGGCCATGGCGCTCGCGGGCTACCGCGTCATCACGGAACCGGAAACTCTGAAGAAGATCCGGGACGAGTTTGAAGCGATGCCGAAATAAGGGTATAATATTATTAATATACTGTTAACGTCAGAACCAAACGCAATTCGGAGAAACGCTATGGACAGAAAAACTTATAAACAGCTGGACGCCTGGTGGCGCGCCTCGAACTATCTTTCCGCAGGACAGCTCTATCTGCTGGAAGACCCGCTCCTGAAGGAGCCCCTCACCCGCGACAAGATCAAGAAGAAGATCGTCGGCCACTGGGGCACAGTGCCCGGCCAGAACTTCATCTATACGCATCTGAACCGGGTCATCAAAGAGTACGATCTGAATATGATCTACCTGTCCGGCCCCGGCCACGGCGGCAACGCCATGGTCGCCCAGAACTGGCTGGACGGATCCTACACGGAAGTGTATCCGAACATCACGCAGGACGCCGACGGCATGAAGAAGCTGTTCAAGCAGTTCTCGTTCCCCGGCGGCATCGCCAGCCACGTGGCGCCCGAAACGCCGGGCTCCATCAACGAAGGCGGCGAACTGGGCTATTCCCTGGCTCACGCGTTCGGCGCGGTATTCGACAACCCGGATCTGATCGCGGCCTGCGTCGTCGGCGACGGCGAAGCGGAGACCGGCCCCCTGGCCACGTCCTGGCATTCGAACAAGTTCCTGAATCCCGCGAGCGACGGCGCCGTGCTGCCCATCCTGCACCTGAACGGCTACAAGATCGCCAACCCGACGATCTTCTCCCGCATCTCCCACGAAGAGGTGGAGAGCTTCTTCAAGGGCTGCGGCTGGAAGCCTTATTTCGTCGAAGGCGACGACCCGAAGAAGATGCACCCGGCCATGGCGGAAGCGCTGGACGCCTGCATCGCGGACATCAAGGCCATCCAGAAGAAGGCCAGATCCGGCAAGCTGAAGAAGAGACCGATGTGGCCCATGATCGTGTTCCGTTCCCCGAAGGGCTGGACCGGCCCGAAGGAAGTGGACGGCAAGCCCATCGAAGGCACGTTCCGCGCCCATCAGGTCCCCATCCCCATGGACAAGCCCGAGCACGTGGAACAGCTCGAAAAGTGGCTGAAGAGCTACAAGCCCGAGCAGCTGTTCAACGAAGACGGCACCCCGAAGAAGGAAGTGCTGGAACTGGCGCCCAAGGGCGACCGCCGCATGGGCATGAACCCCCACGCGAACGGCGGCAAGCTGCTGAAGGAACTGCGCCTGCCCGACTTCCGCAAGTACGGCATCGACGTGCCCGCGCCCGGCGCGGTGGAAGCGCAGGACATGCTGGTTCTGGGCGGTTACGTGCGCGACATCTTCAAATTGAACGAAGAAGCGAAGAACTTCCGCATCTTCGGACCGGACGAGACGGCTTCGAACCGGCTCACCAAGGTGTTCGAAGAAACGAACAGAGACTGGAACGCCGAGATCATCGAAGGCGACGAATTCCTGGCCAACGACGGACGCGTCATGGACTCCATGCTGTCCGAGCATATGTGCGAAGGCTGGCTGGAAGGCTATCTGCTGACCGGACGCCACGGCTTCTTCCACAGCTACGAAGCGTTCATCCGTATCGTAGACTCCATGTTCTCGCAGCACGCCAAGTGGCTGAAGGTCTGCAAGGACCTGCCCTGGAGAGCGAGCATCTCGTCCCTGAACTACATCCTGTCGTCCAACGTCTGGCAGCAGGACCACAACGGATTTACGCATCAGGATCCGGGCTTCCTGGATCACGTGACCAATAAGAAGGCGGACGTGGTGCGCATGTACCTGCCGCCCGACGCGAACTGCCTCGTGGATTGCTTCGATCACTGCATCCGCAGCAAGGACTACGTGAACGTCATCGTTTCGTCCAAGCATCCGCGGCCCCAGTGGCTGACCATGGAACAGGCCGTCAAGCACTGCACGCAGGGCATCGGCATCTGGGATTGGGCCTCCACCGACCGGGGCGAAGCGCCCGACGTGGTCATGGCCTGCTGCGGCGATACGCCGACCCTGGAGACGCTGGCATCGGTCACGATCCTGCGCGAAGCGTTCCCCGAGCTGAAGATCCGCGTCGTCAACGTCGTGGACCTGATGCGCCTGCAGAGCGACCGCATCCATCCGCACGGCCTTTCCGACCAGGAATACGACGCGCTGTTCACGAAAGACAAGCCCGTCATCTTCGCGTTCCACGGCTATCCGACGCTCATCCACGAGCTCGTGTACCACAGAACGAACAAGAATTTCCACGTGTTCGGCTACATGGAAGAGGGCACGATCACGACCCCGTTCGATATGCGCGTGCAGAACGGCATCGACAGATTCTCCCTGACGATGCAGGCGCTGCTGCAGATCGACCTCGGTGACCGCGACAGCCACCTCATCCAGCTGATGAAGGATAAACTGGTGGAGCATAAACAGTACATCGCGGAATACGGCGAAGATCTGCCCGAGATCCGCAACTGGAAATGGACCCCCGCGAAATAGAAAAAAAGAAAGAAAGAAAAGCCACGGCCGCGGCCTTCGCCTTGATGGCGATCGCCGTCGGCCTGACTTTTTGCGTCGTTTATTTCGACAGCGTAAAGCGCATGATGACGGACCCGGCGTACGCCAGGGACCTGATCCGCAGCGTGCATCCTTACGGCGCGCTCGTTTACGTTGCCGTGCAGGCGATCCAGATCCTGATCGTGTTCATTCCCGGGGAACCGCTGGAACTGGCGGCGGGATATGCCTTCGGCGCGGTATGGGGTTCCCTGCTGTGCCTCCTGGGGGAGAGCCTCGGCAGCATCGCCGTGCTTCTGCTGGTGCGGAAATGCGGGCATAGGATCGCGCTGCACTTTTTCTCCGAGGAGAAGTTGGACCGCCTGAAGTTCCTGCATTATTCTCCGAAAAAACTTCTGATCTTTTCCATCATCTTCATCCTGCCGGGATCCCCGAAGGCGCTGCGCTGCTACTTCGCGGGACTGACGGACATCGATATCCACAAACTGATGATCATCTGCACCCTGGGGCGCATCCCGGCCATCGTAACGTCGACGATCGGCGGCAACGCCATCGGGGAAAAACAGTACGTGCTTGCCGCGGTCCTGTTCCTGATCACGGCTGCGCTCAGCGCGGCCAGCATCGCGATCTATAATCATATTTGCGAACGGCACAACAAGGATGTACAATAGACTTCATGTTCGGCATTTCTTTTTTGATCAACAGCATACTGTTCGGGGTCGCGCTGGCGATGGACGCTTTTTCCGTATCCGTGGCGGCGGGGCTGGCGAACGCCGGCATGACCCGCGCAAGGATGTGCCGCATCGCGGGCACGTTCTGCTTCTTCCAGATCGCCATGCCGCTGATCGGCTGGCTGTGCGTGCGCACGGTCGCGGAACGTTTCTCGCTGTTCCAGAAGGCTGTGCCCTGGATCGCGCTCGTCCTGCTGCTGTTTTTAGGCGGTAAGATGATCGCGGAGGAACTGGCGCACAGGGACGTTCCGCAGGAAGCGGACGTAACGGATCTCGGCGGGGGAGAACTGATCGCCCAGGGCGTCGCCACGTCCATCGACGCGCTTTCCGTAGGTGTCGCGATCGAGGTG
>JAEEGJ010017329.1_pt1 | contig 16318 bp, 12 predicted proteins | sample 8958761 | NCBI WGS metagenome assembly JAEEGJ01 (sample SAMN16246546, study PRJNA631951) | gut metagenome | biome: gut microbiome; feature: rumen; material: RS-attached | host: Bos | place: Iran: Karaj | collected 2018-10
GTCACATATCTGCACTCTGACATCAAGGCTGTAGAGAGAATGCAGATACTGAACAAACTGCGTAATGATGAAGTTGATGTAATCGTCGGAATCAATCTCTTAAGGGAAGGAATCGATCTTCCGGAAGTATCGCTGCTCATGATACTCGATGCCGATAAAGAAGGCTTCCTGAGGTCAGAACGTTCACTGATCCAGATAATCGGAAGGTGCGCGCGTAATGAGCGCGGACGCGTTATCTTGTATGCTGATGAAGTCACGGATTCTATGATGAACGCTGTCGGTGAGACCAACAGGAGACGTTCGATACAGAAGGCTTACAACGAAGAGCACGGTATCGTTCCGAAGACTGTAAAGAAGGCTGTACGTGATGTCTTTGACATTGTTGCTGGAAGCGCGGAGAAGGTTTCTTCAAAGGCATCTTCTGGCAAGCGCGGCGGCATCGATCCTGCACGTCTCATTAATGAGGGCGTTTCGGGCGGCACTGCCGAAGAGAATGAGAAGATGATCGCGCAGCTCACGATAGAGATGACCAACGCAGCGAAGAATCTCGAATTCGAGAAGGCTGCGGAGATCAGGGATATTATCATCGAACTCAAGGGGAAGAAATAATGGCCGGTTTCTGTCATCTGCATCTTCATACCGAATACAGCCTTTTGGACGGAGCCATAAGGATCACCGAACTGGCTGAACGCCTGAAGGAAATGGGCATGACTTCATGCGCGATCACCGATCACGGTGTCATGTACGGTGCGGTGTCTTTTTACAAAGCGATGCAGGCGGCAGGCATTCATCCCGTTATCGGATGTGAGGTTTACGTTGCGCCCGGTTCAAGATTTGATAAGGATCCCAATTCCTATCAGCATGAGAGGTATTACCATCATCTGATTCTTCTGGCGAAAGACAACACCGGTCTCGTTCATCTGAACAAACTTGTTTCCGCGGGATTTACTGACGGCTTTTACAGAAGACCGAGGATAGATGAAGAGCTTCTTGAGAAGTATCATGAGGGGCTTATATGTCTTTCGGGATGCGTTGCCGGAAAACTGCCGTGTCTTATTCAGGCGGGAGATATTGACGGTGCGTTAAAGTGTGCACAGAAGTATGATGCGCTCTTCGGCAGAGGCAACTATTATTTGGAGATCCAGGCAAATACGACAAGTGAACAGGCGATAGTAAACTCTGCTCTTATCAGGATGTCGCGAGAGACCGGCATTCCTCTTGCAGCAACCAATGACTGCCATTATCTGAAACAGGAAGATGCGGAAGCTCAGGATATACTGCTCTGCATTTCCACTGCGGCGAGGATCGATGACGAGAACAGGATGAAGATGTCCTGCAATGAATTCTACGTGAAATCCGAGACTGAGATGAGACGTTTCTTTTCCGAAGTTCCCGATGCGATTGAGAACACAGGAAAGATCGCCGAGATGTGCAATGCCACATACGATTTCGATACTATCCATCTTCCCGTATATGAAGTTCCCGAAGGATATGCGGGACACGCGGAGTATCTTTCGGAACTAACTTTCAAAGGCCTTGAGAGAAGATTTGAAGTTACTCCTCCCACGGGTGATCCTGAAGAATACCGCAATAGGGCGGAGTATGAGCTCTCTGTCATCAACAGCATGGGATATACGGATTACTATCTCATAGTCTGGGACTTCATCAATTATGCTAAGACGCATGAAGTAACTGTCGGTCCGGGAAGAGGATCGGGCGCGGGATCTCTTGTTGCATATGCGATCGGTATAACCGATATCGACCCGATAAGATACGGTCTTGTGTTTGAAAGATTCCTTAATTCAGAACGTGTATCGATGCCTGACTTCGACGTTGATTTCAACGATGAAAGAAGACAGATCGCTATCGATTACGTTACTGAGAAATACGGCAGGGACAGAGTTGCACACGTTATCACTTTCGGTACACTTGCAGCACGCCAGGCGGTGAAGGATGTCGCAAGAGTCTTGAACATGCCCATAGCGCAGAGCAACAAGATAACGAAGATGATACCGTTCTCTCCGGGAATGACATTAAAGCAGGCACTCGAGATAAGCACAGAATTCCGTGAATGCTATGAGTCTGATGAAGAAGCAAGAAAAGTCGTTGACATGGCAATGCGCATCGAAGGACTTCCCCGAAACTCCGGAACACATGCTGCCGGCATTATCATTTCAGGAGCTGACATCACTGACATAGCTCCGCTCTCGGTCAATGACGATACTGTCGTCGTACAGTTTGCAAAAGCTGATGTTGAAAGCATAGGACTTCTTAAGTTTGACTTCTTGGGACTGCGTACTCTTACAGTTCTTCAGGAGGCCAGGGATCTCGTTAAACAGAATTACGGCAGGGACATAGATCTTGAGCGTATACCGCTCGATGATCCCAATATCTTTAAGATGATAAGCAGAGGCGACACTGTAGGTGTGTTCCAGCTTGAAAGCCGCGGCATGACTTCTTTTATGAAGCAGCTCGAGCCTGAGAGCTTGGAGGACATCATCGCAGGCATCTCACTTTACAGACCGGGGCCTATGGACCAGATACCGAAGTATGTTGACTGCAAGCACAATCCTTCACATATCACATACGATCATCCGCTTCTCGAACCCATTCTTAATGTCACTTACGGATGCGCGATCTATCAGGAACAGGTAATGCAGATAGTAAGAGACCTCGCGGGATTCTCGATGGGGCAGTCCGACAACATCCGCAGGGCGATGAGCAAAAAGAAGAAGTCGATAATGGAGAACTACAGACAGCTCTTCATGTACGGCGGAACAGACGACAAGGGAAGGCAGATCGACGGTGCCGTGAAACGCGGTGTGCCGGAGAATGTTGCCGCCAAGATCTTTGATGATGTCGCAGGCTTTGCCGGATATGCATTTAACAAGTCGCATGCAGCATGTTATGCAGTTGTCGGTTACTGGACGGCGTATTTCAAATACTACTATCCGACCGAGTTCATGGCCGCGAACATCAACTCTTTCAGGACCGAACTTGCCCAGGCATCACACTACATCAGCTGCTGCGCCGATATGGGCATCGAGGTGCTTCCTCCTGACATAAATAAGAGCCGTGAGAAGTTCACGACTGAAGGTGACAGAAAGATCAGGTTCGGAATGTCCACCGTAAAGAACGTTGGCGAAAATGCTGTTCTGGATATTCTCTCAGACAGGGAAAAGAACGGCCCTTACAAGTCATTTGATGATTTCGTCATCAGGGCATCGAAGATAGGTGTTAAGCGCAATGTTGCGGAAGCACTTATCCTTGCTTCCTGCATGGACGGCTTCGGTCTTACCAGGGCTCAGATGGTCGCATGCGTTCAGACTGAACTCGATAAACTCACGCAGACTGCAAACCGCAACATAGAAGGCCAGCTGTCACTGTTCGATCTCGGAGGTGATGCTTCTCAGGATACGGGTATATTTATTCCTGACATAGAGGAATATCCGCCTGAGACCAAGCTTGGATTCGAGAAGGAAATGGTGGGTATCTATATATCCGGAAATCCTCTTGCTCCTTATCACGACATAATATCCAGACTGGTTACGTTTGATACCGCGGAAGCTGCGAATGTGGCCGAACTTCACGGTGCAGAAGCTCTCGACGATAACCGTGAAGTCGTCATGTGCGGAATGGTCACGTCAAAAAAGACCGGATATACGAAGAAAAAGAGCATGCTGGCTACCATCGTCTGCGAAGATCTGACGGGACGTTTTGAAGTCATGCTCTACGGAAAGAGCTTTGACACGTTCAACAGGATAGTGGAGAAGAACAGACCGTACATTTTCATAGGCAGAAGGCAGATGCGCGAGGACAGCGGACTTACCATGTTTGCCGATGCCTGTTATCTGCTCAGCAAGGATACTGACGTTGTAAGCAACGTCATGAATGACAGGGCATATATGGCTGCGGTAAGAGAAGCAGGCGGAAAACTGAATGCGGCACCGAAGGAGCCTGAGCGCTCGGTGCAGATGCCGGAAACTGTGCCTGCCGCACCTGTTCAGGAACAGCAGGATGAAAGGCCGCCTCAGATATTAAGGATCAACTACGCCGGAAGCCCAGGATCGGAAGGCTTTAACAGACTTTTGAACTTCCTTGCATATTTCCACGGAAATCTTCCCGTTGAAGTTAGATTCGTGTCGGACGGCAGCATAGCCAGACTTGATCCGGTCTGCGATATAATGTTCGATGATGACGTTATTGAAAAGCTGAATGAACTGGTCGGAAACGGAAACACTGAGATCATCAGGGAGGCTTAAGATTATGGCTGAAAGTGATTACGGTAAACTTAACGAGATCATCAGGGAATGCGAGCACATAGTTTTCTTCGGAGGCGCAGGCGTGTCCACCGAGAGCGGCATCCCCGATTTCAGGAGCAAGGACGGTCTTTATAACCAGCATGACGTCAAGTTCGACAGGTATTCACCCGAGTATCTCCTAAGCATAGACTGCCTTGAAGATCACCCGGACGTTTTCTATGAGTTCTACAGACAGAAGCTCGATACAAAGGACATAATGCCCAACAGAGCGCATTACAAGCTCGCTGAAATGGAGAAAGCCGGCAAACTGGACGGCATAATCACGCAGAACATCGACGGACTCCATCAGCGTGCAGGAAGCAAGAACGTTCAGGAAGTCCACGGCTCAACGCTCCGCAATTACTGCATGAAGTGCCATGAACCTTATCCTTCTGATTTCATCTTCAAGAGCGAAGGCCCTATTCCAAAATGCCCAAAGTGCGGCGGAATGGTAAGGCCTGACGTTACTTTATACGGTGAAGGACTGCCGCAAACTGCCTGGATAGAGTCGAAGAGGCTCGTTTACCGCGCTGACTGCCTTATCGTCGGCGGAACGTCACTTGTCGTACAGCCTGCGGCTTCGCTCGCATACGATTTCCCGGGCAAGTATCTGGTCGTGATAAACAGGGATAAGACGGCCGCGGACAGGAATGCGGCACTTGTATTCCATGAAAGTATAAGTAAAGTCTTAGATACCATCGAACTTGGTGTATAATACACTTTGTTATTTTGAATTTCGGAGGACTTTTTTATGGGCCGACTTTTATATGACGAGAGCAATCTCCCTGAGATAAACACTCTTAAAGCTGCAAATTACGATATCATCGACAAGAATACCGTCGAGCCTGTAAAGCGTGTCGGAGTCCTGACGAGCGGCGGTGACGCTCCCGGAATGAATGCTGCCATCAGATCCGTTGTAAGGGCCGGACTCAATGCAGGATTTGAGATGTACGGCGTTACCAGAGGCTTCCACGGCCTTTGGAAGGGCGAGATCAAGCAGCTTGACGGAAGATCTGTTTCTGAGACGCTTCAGCGCGGCGGTACATTCCTCATGACCGCAAGATCACAGACTTTCATGACCGATCAGGGTGTTCTCAAGGGCGCAAGGATGATGGAAGCTTATGAACTTGACGCACTGATCGTTATCGGAGGAGACGGTTCCTATAAGGGTGCTAGGGCTCTTGCAAGGATCGGCATGCCGGTTGTAGGTTTGCCGGGAACGATCGACAACGATATCGCATCGACCGAATATACCATCGGTTACGATACGGCAATGAATACGGCAATGCAGTGCATCGACAAGCTCAGGGATACGGCTTCTTCACACGAGCGCTGCAGCGTTATCGAGGTAATGGGAAGACATGCGGGCTGGATCGCGCTCAACGTCGGTATTGCCACAGGCGCAGAGAGCATCCTCATTCCCGAGGTCCCTTATGATTTCAACAGGGATGTCTTAAGAGTCATCCTTGACGGACGCAATACGGGCAAGAAGCACTATATCGTTATCGTTGCAGAGGGTGTCGGCCATGCCGAAGAGATCGCAAAGCAGATCGAAGAGGCAACAGGCATTGAGGCACGTCCCACGATCCTCGGACACCTCCAGAGAGGCGGATCACCCACCTTAAGAGACAGAACCATGGCAAGCCTTATGGGCATCCAGGCCATCGACTGCCTTATAGAGAAGAGATTCAACAGGCTCGTAGTCATGCAGCATGGTGAGATCACCGATGTTGACATCGAGGAAGGTCTTGAGATGAGCAAGACCATATCTCCTGAGAGGATCGCGAAAATTAAGAGACTCGGCTGAAAAGGCTGATTTCTGCAATTCACAAAACTAACTGAAAGGACGGCATAATGCCGCCATATATCATATGTACGAATATCTGACGACAGATGAGGAACTCGAACGCCGCAAGATACGCGGAAGGGTTCTGTCGACCCTTGAGTTCAATAAGATAAGAGACAAAGTCGTCTCCAAAGCCAGGACAGCGTACGGCAAAAAGCTCTGTGAGGACATGGTTCCCTGCACGGATTATTCTTACGTTGAAGAAAACCTTGCCTGGACAAACGAGGCGATGACACACATCATGAGGTTCGGATGCCTGCCGCTCGGAGGCTTCCGAGATCTTACCGAATCCATTGCTTATGCTGAGGCGGGCGGTACGCTTTCATGTGCACAGCTTCTTTCTGTGGCATCGTTCTTAAGGAGTGCTGCTGCTATCCGTGATTCACTTTCAAAAGCACGTTCCGCAGGCTCTCCTTTTGTAGACGAGACCGAACCGCATATCGTCAAGGCGATTGAAGAGACGGGAACTGATGATAAGCTACTGAATGCGATCGATGAAGCGATCCTGGGCGATAACGAGGTCTCTGACCGCGCGAGCAGGACCCTTGCCGAGATAAGACGTGAGAAGAAGAGTACGGCATCAGGCATCAGATCGCTCCTCGAAAGAGTCATTGAAAACGGCGGTGACATGCTTCAGGAAAGCATTATCACCATCCGTGAAGGGAGATACTGCATCCCCGTGAAGGCGGATTTCAAGGGAAGGATCGAAGGTATCGTTCATGGTGCTTCCTCGACCGGCCAGACGCTCTTTGTCGAGCCCATGAGTGTTGTTGAGGCAAACAATAAGATATCCGAGCTGAATGCTCAGGAAGAAGCGGAGATCTTAAGGATATTGGGCGAGTTTACCGCTGATTTCATTGCGGAAAAGGAGATCTTCACAAGTGACATAGATCTTGTCGCAAAACTCGACTACGCTTTCGCAAAAGGTGAATACGGAATCGAGACGGAGAGCGCATGCGCCAAACTCAATCAGAGCGGCGTAATATCGCTCCGCAAAGCAAGACATCCGCTGATCGATAAAGATAAGGTCGTTCCCGTTGACATAAACATCGGAGAGAAATACAACACGCTCGTTGTTACCGGACCCAATACGGGCGGTAAGACGGTTTCGCTTAAGACCTGCGGACTTTTAGCGCTTATGACCATGTCCGGACTTGCGATACCTGCAGGTGACGGAAGTGAAGTGTGCGTATATGACAGAGTCCTGGCAGACATCGGTGACGAACAGAGCATTGAGCAGAGCCTTTCAACGTTCTCGGCCCATGTGTCCAACATCGTTTTCATCTTGAAGAACATCAGGGGAAGATCGCTTGTGCTTCTCGATGAGCTCGGCTCGGGTACTGACCCTGCTGAAGGTGCGGCTCTCGCGGTAGCGATAATCGATGAGCTCAGGTCAAAGAACTGCATCACGATGGCAACAACGCACTACAAGGAACTCAAGAGCTATGCCGTTGAGACTGAAGGCGTTATGAATGCTTCGTGTGAATTCGATACAGAGACTCTTGCACCTACATACAGGCTCATAATCGGAAGACCCGGTTCTTCCAATGCTTTTGTTATTTCAAAGCGCCTGGGCCTGCCGGAGCGTGTTCTTAACGCTGCGAAAGATAACCTGTCCACAGAAGAGATCGCATACGAGACTCTTCTTGCAAAGGCAGAGCAGGACGCCAAGGCAGCGGCAGATGCCCTTAAGGAAAACGAGAGACTGAGATCAGAGCTCTCCGCAGCCGCCAAGGCTCTGGAAGATGAGAAGACAGCTCTCAAGCAGTCCAAGACGAAGATACTCAACGAATCCAGGAGCGAGCAGAAGAAACTTCTGGAAGAACGTGAAGAAGAGATCGACAATATGCTCCGTGAATTCCGCAAGAAGAGCGAGAAGATGGACAGGCAGGAAACTCTTGCCGAGATGGAGAAGATCAGACGCCGTCTGCGTGCCGGGATCAAGGATCTCGAAGATGATTCGGAGGACGACAACAATCCCGAAGCAGTCCAGAGCGGAGAACCCGTCAAAGATGTTGTTGCGGGAGAACTGTACTATGTTCCTTCTTTCAACGTTACGGGCACTGCCCAGTCAGGAGTATCAAAGAGCGGCAGGGTCACGATCCGCGCGGGCGCGATGTCTTATACCGTAAAAGTGTCAGATCTGCGTATGCCCACCAGAGAGCAGAGAGGTGCTTTCGAGGGCGGCAAGAAGAATGGTCTTAAGAAGAAAGGCCCTTCTAACATGGCAAAAGCGAGATTTGAGGCTTCTGCAAGAACAAAGTCAGAACTCATGCTCATTGGAATGACAACAGCCGAAGCGGAATCAACACTTATCAGGTATCTTGAGAACTGCGCGATGTCAGGCATCAAAGATATCAGGATCGTTCACGGCAAGGGAACAGGTGCCCTCAGGATGTGCGTTCAGGATGTCCTTACAAGAGATGACAGGGTAGAGTCTTTCCGTGCCGGTGAACAGGGCGAGGGAGACAGCGGCGTTACCGTTGCCAAGCTCAGGTGATCAAAGGAAACACTATGGCAGAAAACAACATTGAAGATATCAAAACGGCAAGCGATATGAAGGCGGTAAGAAAGGGTTTTGTTTTCCTTTCGTTCGTTCCTTTTGCCATAGTCACGGCGGTCCAGACGGCAACGACAACGCCGGGTTTGATACTGGCAATGCTAGAAATGCAGAAGCAGGGTCTGCCGAATGAGATATCGAAGCTGATGGAGGTATTTAATGAAAAATATGCCGCCGGAGCTTATATTGCTTACTGTGTGATTTGCATAGCCATTTTTATCCCGTGGTATTACAAAGGTTTTGTAAAGAAAGGGACGAAGACGGACTATAAAAAGGCTATCGGTATAAAACCGGTCGTTTTTTCGGTCTCTCTTTTGATCTGTCTGTATCTGGTCATTTCCGGTCTGTTTATCCTTGCAGAACGTTTGGTGCCTGACGTGATGAAGAAGTACGCACAACTGATGGAGTTCTCCTCACTCGGGAGCAATATGCTCATCACCATTCTCTACGGTTATCTGCTTGGACCCGTTACTGAGGAACTCTGTTTCAGAGGGCTCATGTACAGCATGCTCGAGAAATCGAAAATCAATTATATGCTTGCTGTCTTTATTCAGGGACTTCTGTTCGGAGTCATGCACATGAACATTGTGCAGAGCACATATGCATTCCTTCTCGGTATAGCACTGGGTTATATCAGATACAAGTACAAGACGATCTTTCTATCGTGTGGTGCACACATCGTCTTTAATTTCTTCGGAACAAGCGTTGAACTGTTCCTGGAAGGTGCAGGCATAACAGACATGCAGAAGATCATACTGGCCGTTATAGGAATGGTGTTAACGGCAGTTGTACTGGTTGTTATGGCGAAAGATAAGAATTCCTATACGAAAGACGGGGAAGGACTTACGACAGTCTCCCGGTCTCCCTCAGACGCTTCTTAAGCGCTTCGAATGATTCATCGCTGATTACATGCTCGATGCGGCATGCATCTTCAGCTGCGGTCTCTTTGTCAACGCCGATGCTTTCGAGAACACCGGAAATGACAACATGACGCTCATAGATCTTCTCGGCGATCTCGCGTCCTGAATTTGTGAGGGTAATATAACCGTTATCGTCAATGGAAATGTATTTTGCGTTGCGGAGTATTCCCATTGCACGGGAAATGCTGGGCTTGGAATAGTGAAGATACTTAGCGATGTCAAGTGAGCGGACATTCTTCTGATTTTGCGAAAGCACAAGGATAGTCTCAAGATACATTTCGCCTGATTCTTTTAATTCCATGATCATACCTGCCTTATATATTTTACGTCCACCAATTGATAGAATACTACAATAGGAGCTCGCGGTGTATTAGTACATTTACCATATTTTGCATTTATTTATGATTGGTTGGATAATCGAAAACCTTGTTTCCATAGTAATCGTCTTAGTGATAGCGATCGCGGCGGTGTTTGCTGTGATGAGTATTGTTAAAAACCGCAAAAAAGGCAAAAGCTGCTCCTGCGGATGTGATGGCTGCATATATTCGGGGAGCTGCGCCAAGGCCGGAAGAGATGATACGGAAGAATAAAACCGATACTTTGATATTCAAATTTGTGGTAAAAGAGTTGTTAGTGTAAAATACAATAAATGTTTTTTACGGGGGACTTTGAAGTTGAAGAGCGAAGAAGAAATAATGTCTGAAGCGCTTGTGCGTATCTTTGAGAACGTTGTTCTTACGGAAGAAAAATCGCTTCAGGCAGGGTATTTTTCAGATCTTTCCATAGCGGAAATGCATACTCTCACTGCAATCGGTCCCTATGAATCGAGAACGATGACAAAGACAGCCGAAGACCTCGGCATTACCACCGGTACTCTTACGGTAGCTATCGACAGGCTTGTTAAGAAGGGGTATGTCATCAGACAGCGCGACACCAATGACAAGCGTGTCGTAAGGATCAGTCTCACAAGGAACGGCAAGCTTGCCTGCAGAATGAACAGCAAGTTCCACAGGGTTCTTGCCAAGCACATCCTGAGCGGATACAACGAAGAAGACAGAAAGCATCTTCTGGATCTTGTCAACGAGGTTGACGTATATGTTGCACAGCAGCTCAGAAGATATGACGGAGCGGTAAATGTCAGAAAGACGGCCATGGAGGTCGCCAAAGACAGCAAGAAGGAGAATGAGTGATCATGGGAGATTCCAGACGCGAAGAAATCTATAACGAAGTCTTACGTATTCTGAGTTCTGACCTTGAGGTTCCCGTAGATGACATCGAACGGGACATGGATCTCAACACGGAACTTCCTTTTGATTCCCTTCAGCTTTACGAGTTCGTCATCGATCTTGAAGAGGCATACAACATAAAGCTTCCGGATGAAATGCTCGATCAGATGAAAACAGTGGATGACATTGTCAGTCTCATAATGCAGCTTACGGAAGGAAAATGAAAAGCTTTTCCAGAAAAGTCTTCATAGTCAACAGCAGAGCGGATTCGCGCGGAATGGAAACGTTCAAGGCAGCGACCGAAGTTTTTGCTGAGCCTTTAAAAAACTGCGAGATCCGTTACACAGAATATGCCGGCCATGCAAGCGATATCGCTCGTGAGATCCTGTCTCAGGATGACGGCGATACTCTCGTTGTAGCCTGCGGCGGTGACGGAACCGTTCATGAAGTCGCCAATGTGCTTGCGGGAAGCAGTCTGCCGATGGCGATCATTCCTTTAGGAACCGGAAATGATTTCGCAAGGTCAGTAATGGATGAACATCACAGAGGTGACTGCGAATACTGCGTCAGCGAGATCACAAAGAATGACTATATCGTAAGAGCCATAGATCTTATCAAGGTTGAGTCTTTTGATGCACAGGGCAATCTGATACCGGAGAGCTCGGCATGGTGCAATAACGTTGCATCTATCGGCCTTGACACTGAGGTGCAGCTCCGGGCAAAATCACGCGTTTTAAGACATCCCAAATCGGCTTTCATCAGGAAGACTTCTTATCCGATCTCAGCGGCCGGAGCGCTTTTCGGAAACAGGAATTTCGATTTCAAATATGACTGCACCAGAGGATCCGATGTTCCGGAGTTTGCCAAAAAGCCTGGATTCACGCTCATCAGCATCTGTAACGGTTCTTATTACGGCAGCGGATTCTGTCCTGCCCCTAAAGCAGATGTCAGGGACGGCCTTCTTGATGTGTGCGCGATAGGCCAGGTCAGCCTCTTTAGGGCCATTTACCTTATCACGAAGTACAAAAAGGGCCTTCACGAGGGCAGAAAGTTCGTTGACACGTTCAGAACGACCGAGATCACCGTTGAGGCCACCGGATACCGCGATCTCAACGGCAATTACGACGGTGAGGACTTCTCGGGACGCAAGGTTAAGTTCACTTGCGTAAAGGGTGCACTGAATCTTGCATTTTACGATTGATTTTTTCTTCTTATGCTATAATTATATTTTAATAAAGCAATAAGAAGGCCATTCCTTTGAATATATCTGATTCTGACATATTGAATAATTACGGCGCTTACGGCGTCGGAACACGCGTGCTCGGACTTGCTGCCAAGGCAGAAGAGGCATGTTCGGGTGCTTACAGCGAGATAAAAGACATAGTTGCATTTAACCAGCTCAAGGTCCTTGATGCGTTCAGGCAGGAGAAATTCTCCGACGTTCACATGGGACAGACCACAGGTTACGGTTACGATGACATCGGCAGGGAGAAGATCGAGAACATCTTTGCCCGTGTTTTCGGCGCTGAGAAAGCTTACGTAAGGCTTCAGATCAGCTCGGGAACACAGGCTATTTCGGCTTTGCTCTGGGCTGTTTTAAGGCCCGGTGACGAGATGTTGTCCGTTACGGGACGTCCTTACGATACGCTCATGTCGACCATCGGCATCGGCAGCGGTGAGAACGATATGTCACTTGTTTCTTACGGCATCAGCTATAAGCAGGTTGACCTTAAAGAATCGGGTGAGCCTGATCTTGAAGCAATAAAGGCTGCGATCACAGATAAGACCAAGATGGTCTTTATACAGAAATCCAGAGGCTACACGGGAAGAAGAGCTCTCCTTAACAGCGACATAAAGAAGATCGCTGACTGTGCAAAGCAGGTAAAGCCTGATGTGATCGTCGCGGTCGACAATTGCTACGGCGAATTCACCGAAAAGACGGAACCTACCCAGAACGGCGCGGATATCATCGCCGGTTCTCTCATCAAGAATCCGGGCGGCGGAATCTGCAAGACCGGCGGTTATATCGCAGGCAGGGCCGATCTTGTTGAAAATGCGGCGAGGCATCTTACTACGGCCGGCCTTGGAAGCGAAGTCGGTCCCACGCTTGGACTTAACGGCATGATCGCCAGAGGTCTGTTTACGGCACCCCAGTGTGTCGGTGAGTGTCTGGCAGGTGCTGTTTTCGCAGCAAAGCTCTTTGAACTCGCAGGATATGCGACAAGCCCTTCGGCTGAAGAGCCCAGAGGTGATATTGTTCAGACACTGACATTCGGTGATCCGGAGAAGATGAAGAAATTTGTCGGCGCGATTCAGTCATGTGCGCCGGTCGATTCGTTTGTAACTCCTGAACCCTGGGATATGCCTGGGTATCAGGATCAGGTAATAATGGCGGCAGGTGCATTCGTTCAGGGAGCCACGACTGAGCTTTCATGCGACGGACCTATGAAGCCGCCTTATATCGCATACATGCAGGGAGGCCTTGCCCGCGAGCAGGTCAAACTTGCCTGCATGCTCGCGCTGGAGGATTGAACCGATGCCTGACGATCAGAAATGGTACAATGCTCCGCAGAATAACGGAAAGAAAAAAGGCAAGCCCGGCAATCCCAACAGAAAGCCTTCAGGCAAGCCTGTTAATGGCGGAAATGCTCCCGTAAAAGGCAATAAAAGGCCTGTGGCTCCTTCACAGGGAGTACAGAGACCTGCTGGTGCATCCGTTCAGGGCGGTCAGCCGAGACCTGCCCAGGGCAGTCAGCAAAGACCCGTGAACGGCTCAAAGCCTGCAAACAGGAAAGGCCAGGGCAACCCGAAAAAGCGTGTTAATCCTGCAGTTGGTGTTCCGCAGAATCAGGAACGCCGCATTAATCCTGCAGCAGGACAGCAGAATGCTCAGCCTAAGCCCGGCAACAGGTCTCAGGGCATGCAGCAGAAGCAGAGCGGAAGACCGCAGGATGTACGCAGGAACAAGCAGAATACCGCTAAGAAAAGGGGCGTGAAGCAGGATAAGGCCAAGAAGAGCAATCTGCCTTATCCAGAGGATTATGTTGCAAAAAAGCATATTCCCGAGAATGCCGGCGTTCCTCCCAAGGGAAAGCGCAAGCTTACGCCTGAGGAGAAGAAAAAGAAGTTTGAAAAGCTTGCAGAACTCGAGCAGGCTAAGATAGAAGGCAAGACTGCCGCGCGTAAGAATCCTTCGCAGAAGAGTGCGCAGAACAAGGCGATCAGGAACGGAATCCTGGGTACCATCGTTGTCGTCGCAGCTCTTCTCGTGCTGTCGTTTGTCGTTCATCACCTTTACGACTATATTGCCGAAAAGCCGCGCTTTGCATTTGTTACGATGGGTACCGTTGAACACTCGATCGGTGCTAAAGCGCTCATCGTACGTGATGAGGAAGTCATCAACTCGGCAAATGCAGGTGACCTTGTAACACAGATCACCGAAGGATCGAGAGTTGCCAAGGATCAGGCTCTTGCGATGGTAGTACCAGATTCGATGAAGTCGGTCGTAACAGATCTGCGCAATGTTCAGTCACAGATCTCCGATGTTCAGCAGGAACTGATGCTGAGCGGTGACGTTCCCGAAGCAGATACGCTTTACAAAAAATACAACACGAATATCGCATCACTCATGGATTCAGTCAGATTCGATGCGATGAACGGCAACCTTACCAATTCGGCTTCATACGGTGCTTCGGTAAACGTTGTACTTGAAGAGCGCGAATCTGAGATGTCAAAGATCTCCTTCACTGATGACAGACTTAAAGTTCTCCGTGATGACGAGAAGCTCTATCAGTCCCAGCTTCAGCGTGACGCAGCAATGATCAATGCTCACAAGCCTGGTATCGTTTCGTTCAGGCTTGACGGCAAAGAGAGTGCCATCGAATATTCATCGTTCCTCAACATGCCTCTTGCCGATATCAGAAAGCACATAAACGATTCAAAGGGTGCCATTACTTCTGACCTTTACGTAAAAGAGGGCCAGGGCGCTGTCAGGATCACGCAGAACGAAAGCCAGTATCTGACTGTCAATCTTTCAAAGAATGATGCCGCTATGTCTGACTTTGCGGTCGGAACGAAGCATGACATCAATGTCAGGTCGGAGGGCATCTCTATTGACGACTGTGTGGTCGTACGCTGCGAGGAAGATTCACAGGGCATGCTTATCACGTTCAGCACTGCACGCGCCGTAGAATCGCTTCTGGACCGCCGTACGGTCGATATTGAGATCGTCATCAGCGAATCCAGCGGCATGAAGACATCCGTTGCCAGCCTCATGAATACCGAGTATGCACCTAAGGGTTCATCCGCATTCTGTGTTTACTTCGGTCCCAAGACAGGCGCTTCAGCAAGCTCGTTCGTATCTGGCGATCTGTTTAATGTAACCGTCGTTCCTAATGCCGGCAAGCCTGACGAGAACGGTCAGACTCCTACAAGAAAGACCATAACCGTTCCCGGCTGTACAGTTATCCGCACGGAAACGCTGAGCAGCGGCGGATTCGTTGTCGCGTTCACGACGCAGAATGATTACGCTAATCTCCTGAGGCTTTCAAGGCTCTGTCCTGACGGATACAGTGCGGGTTTCGTCAATTCTGCATCCGGATTGGGAACAACCACAGACAACATCAAGGTATCTAAGTATACAGGTATGGCATCGGTCTACACGAACAACCAGGGATTTGTTGAAGAAGTAAGAGTAATACTTATGGACAACGACCGTGAGTTCGCTATAATTGACCGCGCAGGCAGTTCAAAGGTGCCTGATCTCAATACTGTAATTATTACAAACCCCAAGACCGTTAAACCGGGAGACAAGGTCGACTGACGATGGAATATGATTTTGATGACGGGCTCTTATCACAGCTCAAAGAAAACATTGAAAAAGTAAGAAGCGATATCAGGTCCTGCGCCATAGCGGCAGGCAGGGATCCTGAAGAGATCACATTGATCGGCGTGTCAAAAGTCTTTCCCGTTCAGTATGCTGAAGCTGCCGTCATGGCAGGACTGAGGGATCTCGGTGAGAACAGGGTGCAGGAACTTATGCCCAAGATCGAAAGATTCTCTTCTCTTGACCTGGACGTTAACTGGCATCTCATCGGTACTCTTCAAAAGAATAAAGTCAAATATGTTGTCGGTAAGACAAAGCTCATTCATTCGGTCAATACGGTGGAGCTCGCAGAGGAGATTTCAAAGCGTTCTGCCGGTAACAATGTTACAACGCGCATTCTGCTGCAGGCAAATGTGTCAGGTGAAGAGAGCAAGCACGGCTTTGCTCCTCACGAATTAAAGCCTGCTCTGGACAACATAATGGACATGCCCGGAATCGAAGTTTGCGGCCTCATGACGATGGCTCCCATAGAAACATATGAAGGTGAGGCGAGGGAAGTCTTCGCGCGCACGCGTTCTATATATGAGGATCTATCTGCATATGTCCGTTCAGATTCATGGAAGGTTCTTTCCATGGGTAT
>JAEEGJ010017330.1_pt1 | contig 16317 bp, 10 predicted proteins | sample 8958761 | NCBI WGS metagenome assembly JAEEGJ01 (sample SAMN16246546, study PRJNA631951) | gut metagenome | biome: gut microbiome; feature: rumen; material: RS-attached | host: Bos | place: Iran: Karaj | collected 2018-10
TATGCAGGAAGATTTGCAAGAAAAAGTGTAGGCTGAATTTTCAAAATTAAAGAATAAACATTCTAATCAAGGGGCAAACTATGAAAGTTGTTTATTGTCAAGCAAAAAGAGGGGGTAGAACATGTTATGGACCTCTCTATCGCTGTAAAAAATGTGGTCATGTAGGTTGCCAAAATCCTGATTGTCCACAGAAGGGATTTAAAATGGTTAGTGGTCCTTGTGTTATTTGCGGTGGATTTGGTGAACCTATTAAATAGCAATGGTTGAATTTTTTCCTTGCATTCGCGTTAGGGATTGTGACCCCTTGGGGCAAAGACTTGCGGGCGGTTCTTGTTTGAAGTTCTTGGGAGCAAGGCTTTGTTGCAAGAGCAACGCGGGTGTGCCGCAGGTGCGCACGGGTTGCCTTGCAATATAGCCCGACCCACGCCAGTGGGGAACGCCCAAAAGAAAGGTAATTTCCCGATTATCCACTGGGAAGACGGCGAAATCTCTACCGTCGATGATTCCGAACTGCCGGTGCTGTTGCCGGAACTCAAGGACTACAAGCCGGGTGACGGCGGACAGTCCCCGCTCGCAAACGCCACCGAATGGCTCCAGGTCACCGACAAGAACGGTCGCAAGGGTATCCGCGAGACGAACACCATGCCGCAGTGGGCAGGATCGTGCTGGGATTACCTGCGCTACATTGACGCCTGCAACGGTGACGCGTTTGTGGCTAAGGAACTCGAAAAGTACTGGATGCCTGTGGATCTCTACGTGGGCGGTGCCGAACACGCCGTGCTCCACCTGCTCTACAGCCGCTTCTGGCACAAGGTCCTGTTCGACCTCGGCCTCGTCTCTACCGACGAACCGTTCCAGAAACTCTTCAACCAGGGCATGATTCTCGCCTTCGCTTACGAAGATGCCGCTGGCTCCAAGGTCCCGACCGACGAAGTCGAAGAAAAGAACGGAAAGTTCTTCAAGAAGGGAACCGACATCGAGCTCAAGCAGATTGTGGCGAAGATGAGTAAGTCCCTGAAGAACGTCGTGAACCCGGATGACGTGGTACGCGACTACGGTGCCGACAGCCTTCGTTTGTACGAAATGTTCATGGGCCCGCTGGATGCAGTGAAGCCGTGGCAGACCAAGGGCATCGAAGGTATGAACCGCTTCCTCGGCCGCGCTTGGCGCTCCGTGGTGGGTGACGACGATGCCGCTCCGGGTTACGTTGACGAAACCGCTCCGGAAGCCATCGAGAAGGTGATGCACCAGACCGTCATCAAGGTCACGAGCGACATCGAGAACATGAGCTTCAACACCGCGATCAGCCAGCTGATGATCTTCAACAACGAAATGATGAAGATGGACAAGCGCTACCGCGAACCGTGCGAAACGTTCGTCAAGTTGTTGCACCCGTTTGCCCCGCACATCGCCGAAGAAATGTGGAGCATCCTCGGTCACAACGAATCGCTCACGAACGTCGCCTGGCCCGAAGCCGACCACTCCAAGGCTGTCGAGAACACCGTGGAAGTCGTGTTCCAGGTGAACGGCAAGGTCCGCGCGAAGGCCTCCGTCGCCAAGGACATGGACAAGGCCGCCCTCGAAAAGCTCGCCATGGACAACGACCGCGTTAAAGAGTTTATGAACGGCAAGACCGTCGTGAAGTCCATCGTCGTCCCCGGCAAGCTCGTGAACATCGTGGTGAAATAAGTTGTTGGGAGGGGAAGGCCTTCCCCTCGCTCCAGCTCCGATCCCGCTTTTATAATCACGCCCACTCATTGAGTGGGCGTCTTTTGTTATAACCCGCCCCGGTCGGGTCTTCCGCTACCCCTTCTAACAGGCGCTCAGTCGCCGCGCCCGTAACGCCTGGGCTTTCCTTGCCAGCCTCATATGCTTAAAAAGTTCTTTTTATAGGGTATGGAAAATAAAAAATGTTCAATTATTCTTATTTTTCAAATAAGATATGAAAAATGGAGTTCGCGTGTGCCTATTATAGCTCATCATGGTTATGATAAAAATAATCTTGAACAATACTTCGTCAAAGATGGTGGAGAAATCCTTTATGGGGAACTCGATATAGCCAAAAGGCTTTTTGCTGATTGCGAACACCATCGGTTGCATTGGCATATGTGGCATAGTTTGCGTTTAAGCATTCCTGTTAAGGCGCAACAGGAAATAGAAATAGATTTTTTCCTGATGAGTGAAGCTGGCGCAATCATTATTGAGGTCAAAGGCGGCATAGTAGAATGTCGTGATGGAATCTATTATCTAATTCACAACGAGAAAGAGTCTGCACTGCCGAGAACTCCATTTGAACAAGCTGCGGATTATAAGCATGCATTGATAAGAAATAGTATTATTGACAGAAATATTTTCATTTCATTTGCATGCGCTTTTCCACATACATCTGTTGATAGAAGTTTGGCCAATGCAATTAATAAATTTGATATTTTATGGGATAAAACTTTACAGGATGATCCGAATGAATCGATTGCGGTTTTCCTTGAAAATGTAATCAGAACAGATCGGGCGAGGTACCCCTATAGGAAGGATGATTTAACTGAAGTAGAACTTGCTGCCGCTGTTAGAGCTATATCCCCAAATATACGCAATCCTCTTCGTTTTTCGGAAGAAAATATTGATAGTTTTCTCCGGATGATAAATGTTTCTAATGCGGAAACATTGGATAGTTTAAGAAAAAATCATCAGATCGTTATAGAAGGCAAACCAGGTACAGGAAAAACAACCTTTGCTAAAATATATGTAGCAAAACATTCGGAATTGAGGGGCATTTATCTTTGCTGGAATAAATTTTTGGTTGCTGTCACAGAAAACCTGTTTCACAAGGCGGGCTTAAACAATTGTGATGTTTATCAGTATCGAAGTTTTCTGCAGGAGAAAGACCCTCGCCAGACCTTTATAAGAAACACAGATATTTTTTGGAATTCTAGTGATATAGGGGAAGCTGTGAGCCATTTAGTAGATCGTATTAGAAGCACCCAAGACTTTATCCCTTATGACTATATTATAGTAGATGAATCTCAAGATATTTTTGACAAAGGTGTTGAGTATGTTTTAGAAGGCTTGACATCTGCAAGAAGAGATTTAACAAGTGCAAGATTTCTATTATTTTATGATAACGAACAAGGATACAAACCAGAGGAACGAGAACTAGAAGATTTTGCAGATCGTATATCAAGATCGTCTGCTCATTTCATACTAAGCGAGAATAAGCGAAGCCAGTATAATAAAGATATTGTTAAATACGCTGAAAATATTTATGAGACGGATTCTTTGACCTCATGGCTTACAATGATTGAAAATGAGCAGAATCCGTTAATGTCTGTAGAACGATTTTGTAATCCTATTAATTTGCTGCAGCGAATTTCTTGCATCCAAAAAGAAATTTGTGAAGAGCATTCCTGCGACGAATCAATTCTGTTGCTATCATCTAATTTAGCGAAAGTGACGATCCCTAGCATGCAAGCGCCATTGAGTAGCATTTTAGCCGTTGCGGATATTAGGGAATTGAACGAAAAAAATATATGTTTAAAAAAAGATAAACTATTTTGGACAACAATGCTTAAGTACAAAGGCCTTGAATGTCCAAGAGTATTCTTAGCTATAAGAAGCTCTCAAGAATTTTTTGATTCCGTAGGTAAATTTGAACTTTATGTTGGAATGACTCGAGCAATAGCCGAGATAAGAATACTTGTGTTGGAAGAGGGGTGATAAAGAATATATGTTGACGCAAGAATTTAAAGGTGTAATTGAATCTCGGAGTTCGAGGGCAAAAAAATTCCTTGATGTTATGTATGAGAATTGGTCTTCTTCTTGCCAATATAGATATTCTGGATTGCGCGATCTTGCGGTTAGGCTTGTCGCTCTTTTAGATGATTTTGTTAGTTACTATATGGAAAAGACAGATGTAACGGAAACACGATTTCCTGTTTTTTATATGCCGACTTCTAAATTTTGGGCGAGAGAGATTGCGGTTGAATTTTTAATGCTAAAAATGTCTTTGACGTACAATGGGATGCGATACAATTATTTAAGAAAGCAATTAAATGATATATGTTTAAAAAGAAGGTTGAGGGCTAAAGAAAAACAGAAAAAAAAGTTCATAGAGGACATTCGGGCTTGCTGTGATGAAATGTCTATAGAAGAGATGCGAAAATATCGAAAAAATGTTTTTGTAGGCAATTTAAAAAATTCGAATACACATATGGATGAACTTGTGAGAGAGCTAGATGGAGCTTCTCTTAATGATGTTAATCACTACAATTTATTCAAGTGTGATTTTGATACAGATCTTGTTTCGCAAGTTTACGATTATCGAGAAAATACGGGGTTTGATCTTCAAATAGAGAACATATTTTTGTTTTTTGGAGAAAACTTCAATCGTGAATCGGCCAATTTAAATAAAAAAATATTTGATATGCTTCGTGATGCTGGATGCAATGTAAAGAATGTTTTTGTTTTTCGTTTTTCTGAACGACCTTATCAAGCAAGAAAAATATTGGAATGGAAAAAAATTGCATGCAAAGTATTTCTTCAGGCCTCTCCAGACCTTATAAGAAAAGAAAAAAACTTTGTTTCTTTTGCCAAAGATGAACTTGATTATATTTTTGGTAGAGAATGCAATAATCAACACTTATTCCTTGAGGATGTGTTAGCTGATGAAGACTTGCTAGAGGACTATTTATCTTCTTCTGAACGTCCTTTAGTAGAAAAAAATGACTTGTCATTGTGTTTTAACGAAAAGCTGTATAATGAATATTGTGCGAAATATTCTCGGTCGCATAATGATGAACTTTTTCAAAAACTGTCTGTTTTTTGGCGAAGTACGATTATTCCTAAAATAATGGGGTTTATATCTGATGATGGCGATATTGCCGTGGTTGTTAACAATTCTACTTTTGTTGATGAATTGAAAAATGAGCTTCAATCTCGGCTATCTCATCCTTTTTCTATTAAACGTTATGACATTAAAGACTTGAAACGAAAAAAGATAAACTCTGAATTTTCTAATAATCTTTTAGAAAGAAAAGTTCTTATTTTCCAATATTGGAAACACGATTTGCAATCACAGTGGATTATTTACCCAAATTCATTTGATTCTTATTTTGAGAAAGAATGTATTGAACAAAAAATTTGCGAATTTATAAATGGAAATATTTTAGGTGGAGTCTATAAGTGGCATTTATACGGATATAATAAAGAATTAGATAAAATCTTGTATTCCGAATATCGGCGCAACATAATGAAAGATTTTGGAGGAGAATGGGAGATTCCTGAACGGATAGATGATGACGACATGTCTCCAAATGATTATGTGGGAACTGCTCAGCAGATTAGGATTTGTTATGCAAATTATGATATGCAAACAGCATCTCCTTCAACATACTATTTGTACGAATATGAAACTCAATATTATATAGATCGCATTGACGTAATTAAAGGCATCAATGGCATTGAAAAAATCCAGCCTTTGGATGATTTTGCGAAAATACTAGCATCCTTGATTGACAAGAATGCCAAATCCGCTATAGAAGAAGAAATCGAAATTCGAGAGAGAATCCCAAATTTGACAGAGGCCGAAAAGCATTCGTCTGCCGAAGTATGGAAAATTTTATTAAAAAAATTTGTAGATGATTGCGGCAAAAAAGAAAATGATGTATATCAAGAAATAGAACGTGATGTAGCTAAAATGGTCTCCTTTAGCAGCTTTCAACAATGGATAAATCCAGAAAGCAACTTTATATTGCCTAGAGAAAAAAGCCATCAAAGATACATTTTCAATCTTTTAAAACTTCCAAAATCATATTTAAGATTGGTGCGAAGAAGAAAAGCGGCAACAAAAAGAGCGACAGGTTCATTTAATCGATTGATGGATTCTTTCTTAAAACAAATCCTTGTTAACGAGGTGAATGAATCTATGTATTCTGAATTATCCGAAAATGACATCTTTGATTTATTGAATCTAGAAAATATGGATGATTTACAAAGGCTTCAGCTGATGTTGAAGGAAAAAATTCATTTAAATAAAATTCGGAGCATTGAATATGCCTAATTATATTGAACAAAAAAGAGCATCTCTGGAAAATTTTATTCGTGAGCAAATGGTAGGGCCAGGAGGTTGCCGATATCATTTTGGACTTGATGGTCACGATGGCGAAGTGTTGAACACTACACCTGGTTCTATTTACAGCACCGCGATCCTTTTTCCGCAGAAAGAATTTGGTGAAACTATATTGAATGATGGAGACGGTACTTTGCCAAATATTGTTGATGACGGAAATGATGAATCTGATACAACTACTGATGAGGAGAACAATGTAAGAGATGAAGAAGACCAAGCAACACTTAGTCGTCGTTTTCCCAATATGATGGGATTATCATTTTGTTTGAACAGTATTGATGATCTTGTTAATAATCTTTCTGTGAAAATAAAATGCCGTTACTATAAAAAGGTGGCAAGAGACGAATTTGAACATCTGTATGTGAATGTTACAGATTATCCAGATTTTTTTGCTGATTTTTTTGTCAATGAGTCGTTGCTAAATCAAAACTTTCGTTTAGATAATAACAATAATAAACTTTATATTGGTCGTATAACTACTACATTGGCAGAAGAACTTAAAACGAATTTAAGAGCAAAAGATGCTGAAATAGCTGTTCAATTAAGAAATCGCTTCCAATTGGAGGCCTTAAATGATGTTACTGAGGGAAATTTATATCTCCACTCTCTAAAAGAACATCTGTTTAAAAAGCTAAACAAACGTAGAGATGGGTATGATGAGAATGAGGCCGCTAAAAGTGCTGAAAATATTAAAGAAATTGAAAAATACGAGACTGCGCTTTCGTATTGCAACGATTTGCTAGAACTGTTTAATTCGCGTTCCTTTGGATTCTGGAAAGAACAACAAATTGAACATCAACTTGATTTAAATAACATCGATTTTACTACTCGTGGCAGAAAGCTTATAAAGCTTCCAGATGACGAAACGCCCGCATTCAAAAATTTTATTGACATTCCTTTTGAAGGGGACGGAAATGATTTAAAGGCCCGCTTGTCGATTAGTATGCAATTGATTCCTGATACTCAAAATAGAAAATATTATTTAAAATTTTTACTTCAAAACACCTCATCGAAGTTTATAGAAAATGAACACCATTTCTTTTTTATCGTTAACGAAGAAGTTAACAAGAGAAGTTTTTTTGGGACTCAGATAGTTATTGAATCTCCATATATAGTCCCCTACCACGAAGATAATATACAAGATTCAGATGACGAAGAACAAAATAAATTAAATTACCTATATCGTTCTATAACGGATTATGGTGTTGGACATTTCTGCTCTGTAGATTGGAATCCATCAGAACACCGAATTTGGACTGAATTTATGCCAATATGCGATAGTCCAGATGTAGAACCTGTTCCTAGAAATAAAAATGCAACATACATAGAAGACAACGGAAAATTTATTCCACCACCATATTTGACACCGGATAATCATTGTTTTGAGTTGAAATGGCTTTCTGTATTTTCTGACACAACAGATGAACAAATACGGGTTGGGTTGCTCGAATTCGTTGAAAATTATTCACAATGGATCGATTCTTTAATTCCAGAAAATGATATTTCGCAGGATATCATAAATACATGTAGAACTGATTACGAACGAATGCGCTGCAATATTGAATCAATACTGAATGCAGATGCAAATATGCGCTCTTTCAGATTGATGAATTCAGCGATGTTTATGCAAATGTGGCATGGCAAGAATTCAGCTAGCGCATTAAATCAAAAGATTGATATAAATTTTTACAGACAATGCAACGATGATATTTTTAACCCAGGACAACATGCCGCATGGAGGCCATTCCAGCTCGCGTTTATCCTTCTAAATCTTGATGGCATAATAAAACGAGAAACGGATCCGCAATGGGAAAAGAGAAATAAGCTAGTTGACCTTGTTTGGTTCCCTACGGGTGGTGGTAAAACAGAAGCCTATCTTGGTCTTATCGCAATGTCGATTATACATCGCCGAAAAACTCAAGGTGATCAAGGCGGCGGTGTCACCGCCATTATGCGCTACACATTACGTTTGTTGGCGACGCAACAGTTTGAACGAGCCACAAAGCTTATCCTTGCAATAGAACAATTGCGTCGACTATATCCAGAAGAAATAGGTCCAAGCAAAGTTAATATTGGATTATTTGTTGGTAATGACTCTTTGCCAAATAAGCTCGGAGGTCCAACAGATAGGGATAGTGATAGCACATTATGGAATGAGGCTACAAAATGGGCAAATGAACGCGAATCAAAAGTTCCTCTTCCTCATAAATGTCCTTGGTGCTCTGATGACTTAATTTGGAATAATGGAATTTTTGCATGCCGTAATATTCATTGTACCTTTAGTTTAAGGGGTAAAGGTTTGCCTGTTGAGTTGTGCGATGAGCTCGTTTATGAAAATACCCCTTCTTTGTTATTTGGCACTGTAGATAAATTTGCGCAACTGGCGCACAAAGTATCAACAACAAACGGTCCTGCGGGGAAACGAAGCGACTCACGCAGATTATTTGGACGGGGAGTTGGAATAAACTACCCTACTCCTGATTTGATTATCCAGGATGAACTTCATTTACTTCAGGGACCATTAGGCTCTGCTGTAGGCTTATACGAAAGTGCTATTGATAAATTGTGCACTCGCATAGAAGACGGTATTTCTTTGCGTCCTAAAATAATATCATCTACGGCGACCACGAGAAATACTGGTTTACAAATAAGAGCTCTATATGATAGGGATGTTAGCATATTCCCCAAAAATGGTACGGATTATGATGATTCATTCTTTTCTTTCTTCAAACGAGCGAAGAATGATATAAATGAAGAAAGCGTCTTCTTATCCAAAAGACGGTATTTGGGCATTATGCCTACAGGAAGAACTCAGATGACAACGCAAATGAGACTTGCTGCAATGTTTTTTGTACATAGAGCCTTGTTTGAAAAAGACCATCTTAATGAGTTGGGGGATGAGGCTTTTGTCAAAGCTGCAGATTATTACTATTCCTTGATATCCTATTTTAATAGTTTGCGTGAAGTCGGTAAAACAGATGCGCAGTTTAAGCTTGAATTCTCGAAGTATACAAAACGTTTATTTCATAGAGTGTTACGTAACGGCGAACTCTTGGAATGTTACTATGCGAATGACAAACTTTTAGAAAGAGCGGAGCTTACAGGCCGATTAAGCGGTTCTGAAGTCGTCAATGAATTAAAAAATGTAGATAAGCATTGGTCACTAGAGGGGAGGGATAATTGCAGGCCGCCCGACTTCATTCTTGCAACAAATATGATTTCGGTTGGGTTGGATGTTGGCCGCTTTAATGCGATCATTATGAATTCTATGCCTCGAAATATCGCTGAATATATCCAGGCTAGTTCGCGAGTAGCTCGTGAAACACAAGGTCTTGTTATTACGCTTCATAATCCTTTCCGTTCTAGAGATGTTTCTCATTTCGAAAAATTTAAGGAATTTCACGAAAAACTATATTACTATGTAGAACCAATTTCTATAACACCATTTTCAAGCAAATCAATAGAGCGTTATTTGCCGTTGTATTTGTCTACGGTTATCCGTCATTTAAATAATAATTTGGCGACTAGAGATTCAGCGAATCATATAACAATGCAAATTGCAGACGAAATTAAGCACGATGTTGTGCAGGATTTTACGGAGCGATTGCAAAGGACGACTAGATTAGCGGATAATGAAAAGCATCTTTTTACAGAGGATTCTCTACGAGATATAGAACGCATGACGGAGAATCTTGTCGAAGATTGGCTTGAGAAAAAGATTTCTCTGGAACAGGGAGAAACTTTAGTTTATGAATTAACAGGGAGCCCTATAGGAAATAACCGTAAAAAGGCCTTATTTTCTGCACCCGATGATTACGAAGATGTCCGAGAGGGGAATATGTGGCTCGTTCCAATGTCGTTAAGAATTATAGAACCAGAAGCGGTTTTGAAAATTTCTCCCACATTTGAGAGAGGGTATTAATATGGAAATTAGAACCAAAAAACAATACAATCATTCTATCGGCAAGTTTAAGTTGCTTTCCTCAAATGCAGGAGTAGGCTCTGTCATAGCGACCAGATGGGGTGTATTTATAATGCCTCTATCTTCATCGAAGTGGGACTTTGTGGCGAAGGCAAGCGAGTATTCCGTCGCGAATCCAGAACTTAGTGATGATCGCCTGGCAGTCCAAGTAAAAAACAATTTGGGTGTTGAGTTCATTCGTGATGAACGATTTATTGATTATTTAAAAAATAAAAAAGAAATGCCGCAGTTGACACATTTTGTTGCCATTCCTCAACTGCAATTAAGTGCTTTAAATTACTGTATGGTAAAAGCTCATCCATTGTATAAGAATCATCAAGCAATTGTGGGCGGAGACCTTAAAGAAGAGCGTTTCTCCATTCCTGCAATCAATTTTCCTAAATGGTTTTATTCAAGAGCAAAGAAAACATTGATGCACATAGATAAATGGCAATCTTTGTGGCGAGCAAACAATTGTAATAATGGATTGTCAGAATTTTTTGCACCTCCCCGAGATTATTTGTCCAAAACAGACTACGAGCATCCAGAAAAAACATGTACAAAATTCCATCTTACCGATAAAGCGGTTTATGAGTGCTTAAAGCAGGTTCCTTTGTTGCTTATTTGTCCGAATGGGCATATTACGGATGTACCGTGGAAAAAATATTTTGCTGCAAAGTTAGACAACGTTCGAATGGGAGAAACCGCGGGAATAGATTTGTTTGATTATCAATCAGACTCATTGAATTGTGCGCATGGTGGTGAACACGAACTTCAGTGGATCGAAAATCGAAACAATGCCGAAAGTTGGGGTTTGCTGAAATGTTCGAAGTGCGGTAAGATCGCTTCTCTAGAAGGCGTAATGAACATTAGACCTTTTTGCAATTGCGACAAGCCGTGGGAAAATTCTCGTGACCATTATTGTAGAGATGCTAATGGGGCGAATAATACCATGCGTTGTGTTCTTGCTACAAGCAATAGTGTTTATTATGCTCAAACAGAAAGCAGTTTATATATTCCACAAGAACTACTTCCTAGCGGTTCGCTAACACATAATGCCCATGTTGTCCTTGAACGCTTAGAAGCTCTGTGGATTCGAGAACAACAAAATAATCCCACTATCACAAAAGAAGCATATGCGCATGCTTCTGATTTTATGGGAAAATTGGATTTTATTGCTATGGTTGCCCAAATAAATCCGCTGTCAGATGAAGAAAAAATAATGGTGCAAAATACATTCGTTGGAATAGCGCGGGATGACGCAGATGATGTTTATAGATTTCAGGAATATTCTGCTTTTATGAAAGAAGGCGAGTATCATTTCAACAATGAAAAATATCTGTCTTATAGAACCGTTGAGGTCCCGGAAAGCTTGCGTAATTATATTGTAACGATCAAACAAGTTGATTCCTTGGCAGAAACGATGACGCAATTGGGCTTTTCTCGCGTTTCCATGCCAGAAATGATTGTTGATGAGAACGGCCATCTTACAATGCCAAATCGTGTGCAGAATATTTTTGCCGAAGCAAAAACTGAGGTACGTTGTTTGCCGGCGGTACAGTCTTTCGGAGAAGGCATTTTCATTGCGTTCAATCTTGATTATATAGATCAATGGTATAACCGTTTTTCGGAACAATTAACTAGCCGGTATACACAAGACGTTGATAGCTTGTATAGGGCAATGTACGATCGACTTAACAGATACTCTTTGCCTAAATTTTATTTACTGCACACATTTTCTCACCTTATATTAAAGGAACTTGAATTCAGCTGCGGATATCCAACTGCGAGTTTAAAAGAACGTCTTTATTTTTCGGATAGAATGAATGGCGTACTGGTCTATACGGCGGACGGATCCGAAGGAAGCATGGGCGGGCTTGTAAATCAGGGCCGTTCTGATATTATTGAACGCATCATTAAACGAGCTCTTAAACGAGCTTTAAGCTGTTCCTCAGATCCTCTTTGTTGGGAAAACGAAGATCAATTAAATTTCGCATCTTGTTTTGCATGTTCAATGGTTTCAGAGACGGCGTGTGAGGAACGGAATTTAGGCCTTGATCGTAGAATTCTTGTAGATGAAGAATTTGGTTTTTTTAGGGAACTGATTAATAATTAAAAAATAGGAAAAATGCTTTTCAACGTTGTTATGTAAGTTTCCCCGTAAAAATGAGTGGCTTACAGTTACTTAACAGATAAAACGAATTGATATGCTGAAAAAACACTCTCTCGTTTTATCTTTTGGAGGCTGCGAGACCGTTTTTATAGCCTAAAGCATATGCTTCTTGCGCACTTTTGTGTCGTTGTGGACCCGCCTGACTATCATCTAAATCTTGCATCCGTTGTTCAATATTTTTTTCGTTCCTTTTTAAGCCATCTTGATAACCGAGTTCATAAGCGCAACCAGCACATTTATGTCGTCCTGATTTATATTGTCCGTCACTAAGTCCGTTGAGAATAGAGGCTATGTTGGAATGGTCTTTTTTACAAGGCATGTGTAAAATTCCTCGAAGAATTACGCTTTTTGCATAATATATAAATATTCGTGGGCGATCAAAAGAAAATCATTTGCTTTTGATTGCCATTTTTGTGTTCCAATACAGTTGTGCTGTTCTTTTATGACGATTTCTTTTAGTGAGAAACCTGCGTTGATAAAAACATTCATCAATTCGAAACCTAATGGATATAGAACACCTTTCTTTCGAACATCGCCAATTAAAAAAGCACAGATTTTCCCTTTTTTCAGAACTCTAAAGGATTCGGCAGCAACAGGCTTCATCTCTTCTATAAAATTTTTGACGGGTTGTTGGGATAAATCTTCAGTTAGTCCATCGCTGTACTTAATGATATCCGCATATGGGGGATGCGTTGCAATTAAATCGATAGTTTCTGAACCAAGAAAAAATAATTTTTGTGCGTTTCCCTTTCTTATGGCAATATGAGACTTTGATGCGCAATCAAAATTTATTGCAGATTTGCATAATCTGATCGCACTTGGGTTTATGTCTACTCCAAATGCATTGCGATTAAGAAGTTTTGCTTCTATTAGAGTTGTTCCGCTTCCGGCAAATTGATCTAAGACAGTGTCTCCTTCATTAGAATAGCGGAGAATTAGATTTCTCGGTATATATGGAGACCAGTTCCCACGATACTTGTTGGTATGCGTTGCCCAGGAACCTCTATCGGGGAAACTCCATAATGAGGTTTTTTCTAGGGAAAAGTTATCAGACTGTAGATTCTCGGCCGCCATTATTTTAACAGTAGAGATAAAATCCAGTTAACCCATCCTCGAATGGTTGAGGAACGGCGTTCAAATGTGCTCTCGCTTTCAATATTATAAAGATTGCTGTTTTTCATAATGGTCACAACAGCGTCCTTTCCCAGAAGAGAGCCTTGCTCAAGAGACCCCTTTAGCGTTTCGCCAAAGGCTTTGTGTTGGAGTATTTTTTCGCAATATGCCAATTGTCTTTTTTTGTATGGCAAGTTTAGTATTTTGCGTCCTTCTTCTGTAAGATTATATGGGCCTCCCACTTTTTCTTTCCTAACGAGGCCTAAGTATTGTGCTGCATCTGTATAATAATTTGTTTGACGAACGTCAAATGCGTATTCGCGGGTTACTTGTTCTCTTGTGTAAGATTGAGTACTCAGTATTTCACACAAATTGATTACTCTCTCAAATTTATCTGCTTGGGGAAATGCCACTTGCGGTTCTTTTGTAGTGGTAATTTTCTTCAATAGGCCATCAATATCGTCCATTGTTATGTCAGTATTTTCAATGGAATAACGTTTAGACTTAACCAATTTTAAAGAATTGTATAGCATTTCATCCTCGAATTTATACTCATATAAAGAAAAAATTCCGTTTGAATATACAAGGAATATTGGCTTAATTCTTTTGGTTATGCCTTTTGAACGCCATGTTCTAAAAGGATAGTAAAGTTGTCGAATTAAAAAATCTTCTGACAGGTCCCTTTTTGCTTCGATAATAGATAAGTAGTTGATTCCCTCATAGGCGGAATCAATTTCTATTTGCGAATTTTTTACATCTAGGGGTAAAATTTGGCCGTCGGATCCTTTGATATTGAAGGAAAATTCTCCCGACCCCATACGCCCGCATACGGTGGCGTATAGGTCTTCATCTTCGAAAAAGTCAGATAATATCCCTGAAGCAAATGCTGCGTTTATCGCGATCGTTTCGCTGGGGATATTTTCATCGCTTATTGATTGAAGATTGTCTGGTAAGGAAAATTGCTGAATAGGTGCTGTGTTCGGTTCAAATGAATGATAAGCGTCAAATTCGGAAATAACATAATCTCCGCGGGATATTGGGAGAATTGCTAAACTGTTTTCACGAAATATTTTTGGTAAATTAATAGAATGATCAAATTTGGACATCAAACGAGGTTCACGTTCTTGTTTGATGTCATTTGCCGATATGACATAACGCCCCTGACGATGTACCTCATCAAGAATGTTGAAACGTTCAAAAAGGGTGTTCCACGCAATGTCGTTTTGAGTTAAATCATTCATAATTTGTTACAACGACTTCATCTACAAGACCGCGCCGAGATGCTATAGAATTTACAGATCTTTTTGCTTGTACCGTGTGGATGGTGTAATCCTTATACAGATCTTTTATAAAATCGGTTGCGGAATTTGACAACATGAATTTTACATTTTTCTTGTTAAGAGAATCACAGACTTCTTTTAAAGATTCCTGTTGTTCTCGCCCAAAACCACCTTTTGTATATCCTGTAAAACTTGAGGAATCTGAAATAGGATCATATGGAGGATCGAAGTAGACGAAAGATTTATCATTAGCATTTTTTAGCGCTGCTGAAAAATCCCCGTTATAAAATGTAATTTCATTGTCTTGAAGGTATTTACTGACAGCTTTCAGTACAGGAGCGTTAACAATTCCAGGATTTACATAGTGCCCAAAAGGGGTGTTGAATTCTCCGGCATTGTTAACTCTAAATAAACCGTTATAGCAGGTCTTGTTTAAGAAAATGAGCCTAGCGGCCTTTTCAACATCCGTTTTGTCGTCATAAAAAGCTTTATTGCGATCCCAATCCCTTATTTCGTAAAAATGTTGTTCATTGTTTGGGTGCGCTTCAAGTTCGGATATTAAATCATCTACATGATCTTTGATGACTTGATACATATTAATCAAGTCTGCATTTACATCGTTAACAATAGCTTTCTTGGGTTGCAGGTGGAATAACATGGCGGCACCACCCAAGAATGGTTCATAATACTTAGTAAACCCTTTTTTAGGAAGAAAACGTTCTAGCTCATTAATGAGCTGCCTTTTTCCCCCGACCCATTTTACAACGGGAGCGACGAGTATATTTTTTTGGGGTTTGGCAGACATTGGGTTCCTATACTTTGCAAAAAATATATAAAAAAATAGCGATTTGATTTGTTCTTTGTCAAATATAGAATCTTATTTTGACACTTAGTGACATTTTGAGCACTTTTTGAAAAATTTCTGTTAAGCGCATTCGCGTTAGGGATAGTGACCCCTTGGGGCCGAGACTGTGGGCTCGGTTTTATGAGGTTGGGCGGGAACGGAGTGAACCGGGCAACCCATAAAATATAGCCCGACCCACGCCAGTGGGAAACGCCCAAATGCAAAGGGGCGAACCGTTGCAGAAACCTCCTCGGCTCGGTCATGGGCAAGCGAGCTTGCCCGCGACTCTCGCCTTGCGGGGTTTTCCCGATTATCCACTGGGAAGACGGCGAAATCTCTACCGTCGACGATTCCGAACTGCCGGTGCTCTTGCCGGAACTCAAGGACTACAAGCCGGGTGACGGCGGACAGTCCCCGCTCGCAAACGCCACCGAATGGCTCCAGGTCACGGACAAGAACGGCCGTAAGGGTATCCGCGAGACGAACACCATGCCGCAGTGGGCAGGTAGCTGCTGGTATTACCTGCGCTACATCGATGCTTGCAACGGCGACGCATTTGTTGCAAAGGAACTCGAAAAGTACTGGATGCCGGTTGACCTCTATGTGGGCGGTGCCGAACACGCCGTGCTCCACTTGCTCTACAGCCGTTTCTGGCACAAGGTCTTGTTCGACCTCGGCCTCGTCTCTACCGACGAACCGTTCCAGAAGCTCTTCAACCAGGGCATGATTCTTGCCTTCGCTTACGAAGATGCCGCTGGCTCCAAGGTCCCGACCGACGAAGTCGAAGAAAAGAACGGCAAGTTCTTCAAGAAGGGAACCGACATC
>JAEEGJ010017338.1_pt1 | contig 16309 bp, 13 predicted proteins | sample 8958761 | NCBI WGS metagenome assembly JAEEGJ01 (sample SAMN16246546, study PRJNA631951) | gut metagenome | biome: gut microbiome; feature: rumen; material: RS-attached | host: Bos | place: Iran: Karaj | collected 2018-10
GTTCTAAAACGAACTGACCGTTTTTAACTTTATCTTTAAGTGTATACTCAACAGCGCCGTCAAGATAAACAAGTGCTCTCTTTTCAACATCGTCGAGAATATCCATAAGGTTCTCTTTGAGTTCAGCAATTGTATATGTATTGCTGGGATGGAAAGGCATTGCAATCATGGGTTTGATCTTTGAGAGATCAATCTTGATAATGCCGTCATAGTATGTTACGTCTGCAGGATTAAGTTCTGCATATTCTTCGGATCTTCCGTGAATGTCAAAGAACTCTTTGATGTTTTCATCGGTACGCCAGATTGAAGAAAGACATGTTGTTTCGGTTGTCATTACATCGATACCGATTCTGAAATCTGCAGAAAGGTTTGACACGCCGGGTCCGACGAATTCCATTACCTTATTCTTAACATATCCGTTTCCGAATACAGCGCCGATAATTGCAAGCGCAACGTCCTGAGGACCAACACCCTTGCCGGGAGTTCCTTCCATATATACGCCTACTACACCGGGCATATTGATATCATATGTCTGGTTTAAAAGCTGCTTAACAAGTTCGGGACCGCCTTCACCCATTGCCATTGTACCGAGTGCACCGTATCTTGTATGTGAATCGGAACCGAGAATCATCTTTCCGCAGCCTGCAAGCATTTCTCTTGCAAACTGATGAATTACTGCCTGATGAGGGGGAACATAAACTCCGCCGTATTTCTTGGCACATGTAAGTCCGAACATGTGGTCATCTTCATTGATTGTACCGCCAACCGCACAAAGTGAGTTGTGGCAGTTTGTAAGAACATAGGGAACGGGGAATTTTTCAAGTCCCGATGCTCTTGCTGTCTGGATGATACCTACGAATGTGATATCGTGCGAAGTAAGCTTGTCGAATTTTATTCTAAGCTTGTTCATATTGTCGGAAGTGTTGTGCTTCTTTAATATGCCGTAAGCAATAGTACCTTTCTTAGCCTCTTCCTTGTCAACGTCTTTTCCTGTAAGGCTCTTAATTTCATTAACCGCCTCGGGAGAGTCTTTAACGAGCTTTTCACCGTTTACGAGATAAGCTCCGCTTTCAAATAACTCAATCATTTTAAAGTTGCTCCTTTATGATTATTTTGTTTCTTCTAAAAAATCATCCACCGCTTCATCGGTCTCGTTTCCAATGTTCCTTAATATAAGAACAAGAATGTAATATACGGGTATTATCACAAAAACTATCCAGCCGGGATGCCACAGATTCATGGTAAAACCGAGCACAAGAAAAACAATCAGACAAAGAAAAGGGAAAATAAGAAGCGCAAATATCTCGCCCTTTGTAAATCCTTTTCTTCTTTTCTTTCTGGATTTCTTACGCTTTGAAGTATCACCGTAAGTTCCGTTTTCATTGTTGTATTCAGGAGCTTCGGCGTCATTGTAAATCATTTCGTCCATGGTCATTTCATAAACCTTGGACAAGCCGATAAGGTCCGAAGCGGAAGGTACTATGCTGCCTTCTTCCCATCCTTTGATAACATCCGCTTCCCTGCCGCACTTTTCGGCAAGTTCTTCCACTGACAAACCTTTGCTTTCTCTGACATCTTTCAGTTTCTTGGAAATATCCATACAATGTCCCCCCGTGGCCATTATCCACTATATTTTCACACAATATGCGACAGTTGTCAAATTATTGTATTTATATGCCTTCGGGCCACTTTTCGTAAGTCTCGTTCCGGGTCTTTTTTTCACAAAAAAAGAAGCGCCGAAGCACTTCTTTTTTATATGTGAATTTATTATTTTAGTTTGTAATAATAAGTTCTGTTTCCTTATCGAATACGTGGATCTTCTCTACGTCAAGAGCGAACTTGATTGTATCGCCGGGTCTTGCTGTAGTTCTGGGATCTACTCTGGCTGTCATAGGGAACATCTCAAGATCGAAGTATAAGAATACTTCTGCACCAAGCAATTCGTAAACCTTAATCTGGGATTCGAATACGCTCATAGGAGATGTTTCAACATACATTTCGGAATCATAAACGTCTTCGGGACGGATACCGAATGTTACGCTTCTTCCGTCATAACCGCCTTCGATAAGCTTTCTGGACTTAGCGGGAGGAAGAGGAATCGAATGACCTGCTACGTTAAGGTAAGCTGTCTCGCCCTGTACTTCTACGATAGCATCAAGGAAGTTCATCTGAGGTGAACCCATGAAACCTGCAACGAAGAGGTTCTGAGGCTTGTCGTAAAGGTTCTGAGGAGTATCAACCTGCTGGATGACACCGTCCTTCATAACGACGATCCTGGTTCCGAGTGTCATAGCCTCGGTCTGGTCATGTGTAACGTAGATGATGGTGGTGCCGAGACGCTGATGAAGCTTAGCGATCTCAATTCTCATCTGTACACGGAGCTTAGCATCCAGGTTTGAAAGAGGCTCGTCCATGAGGAATACCTTAGGATTACGCACGATAGCACGTCCCATAGCAACTCGCTGTCTCTGACCACCGGAAAGAGCCTTAGGCTTTCTCTCGAGGTAAGGAACAAGATCGAGGATCTTAGCTGCTTCCTTAACCATCTTATCGATCTCGTCTGAAGGAACCTTACGGAGCTTAAGACCGAAAGCCATGTTATTGTAAACTGTCATATGCGGATACAGAGCGTAGTTCTGGAATACCATCGCGATATCACGATCCTTAGGCTCTACATCGTTAACCAGACGGTCACCGATACGAAGCTCACCGGAAGAAATATCTTCGAGACCTGCGATCATACGGAGAGTTGTTGACTTACCGCATCCTGAAGGACCAACGAAGATGATGAACTCCTGATCCGCTATCTCAAGGTTGAAATCCTTAACGGCTTCGAATCCGTTAGGGTAAACCTTGCAAATGTTCTTAAGTGAAAGACTTGCCATTTTGTTACCTCCATGATTTGTTTTTGTTGTGTAATATTTCCCCAACGATGTCAATTATACGTTCCGGCCCCTTTTAAATCCATTGACTCACCGCCGAAATAAGCCGATTCTTTTTCGTCAATCCGACGAAAGCCAAATTGTGGTAGAATGACACTCATGAGCGTTTCAATATGCATACCGTCATATAAACATCCCGAGCAGCTAAAAAGACTGCTGGATTCAATAATGATCCAGGATTATAAAGATGTGCACGTGATCATTACCGATGACACCCGCACAGACGAGATAAAGGATCTTATAGCATCCTATGAAGGGCTTGATATCACCTACGAAAAGAATATCACACCTCTTGGCGCAACGGGCAATACCATACAGGCCATAAAGCTTGCAAAGGACGGTTATGTAAAGATCATGCACCGTGATGATTCGTTTGCAACGCCCGGGTCCCTTCGTCAATTTGTCAAAGGGCTTGATGATAACCCCAACAGTTTTTTCTTCTTCTCCGGAACCAGAGAAGTCTATTACGAAAACGACGGGAGCGAAAATCACGAAAAAACATACAAAAGAGCCATGCAGGAGATCGAGGAGGCTCAGCTTAAGGATACTCCCGATAATCTTTTTGTCGTCAATATGGTAGGTGCCCCCAGTTCCGTGATACTCAGGAACGCCTCCATCCTTCCCGATAAAAACCTCACCTGGCTCATAGATTCCGAGCTCTATATGCATATCCTTAAAGATAAGGGAAGTGATGCATATTCCTTTACGCGTGAGTGCCTCATAAATATAGGCCATGACGGTGACCAGCTGACAGACAGCTGCCGTGAGAACGCGCCGCTTATGATAAAAGACAATGTATATGTCTTTAACAAATACGGACTGCTCGGGAATAAAAACTGCAGGAAATTCCTTTGCAGGGAAGCAATAAGAAACAGGACAGGATACGGGAGCATCAAAGCATCCGGCATATCATATGCCGAATATGCGATGTACGCTTTCCGTGCATTTGTCAGACGTAATATATTAAAAAACAAAAAGGAACTCTGCTGATGATCACAGTCAGAATAGACGGCGGCTTCGGAAACCAGATGTTTCAGTACGCCTTTTTTCTTCATCTGAAAAAAACGATTACCGACAATAAGATATCTGTCGATCTGAATTGCTACAATCCGCACGGATCAGGCGATATCTTCACACGCTTTAAATTAGCTCCCGAGCAGGCTGCTCCTTCGGAAATAAAACGTTTCCACAGGAACAGCATCTATCATCTGCTCCGTCCTCTCGACAGCGCAGGCATCACAACCAATCCGTATTATCGCGAAGAAGATATTGATGATCTGAATTCCGTATTAAATAAAAAACGTGTATATCTGCGCGGCTACTGGCAGGATAAGCGTTATCCGTTTTCCGTAAAGGATCAGATCATCGATTGTTTTGATCTTGGCAAAATGGATATGACCGGAGCATCTGCCGAAAATAATGTGATCTTAGAGCAGATCGCTTCGGAAGAAAGCAGATCCGTCGGCGTACATTTAAGAGGCGGCGATTATATCGGTGATCCTGTCTACAGCGGAATATGCACACCCGAATATTACGAAGCTGCATTTAAGCATGTTTCCGAAAAAATAAAAGACCCGGTATTCCACATCTTCACCAATGATATTTCAATGATCGAAAAATGCGGACTTTCCGGGAAATATGATCTTAAGATAACAGATATAAATGATGAGGCGCACGGCTGGGCCGACTTAAAACTCATGAGTGCCTGCAGACATCACATAATATCAAACAGTTCATTCTCATGGTGGGCAGCATTCCTTGGTGAAGCAACTACCGAAGCTTCCGCAGATGTGATCAATGTCATCCCCGAATATATGCGTCAGGGTGTTTCCGCAGAAACCTTAAGATGTCCCTGCTGGACAACAGTCACTTCAGACGGAAGAGTTTACCCTTCTTAAACATCGGGATATATTTGATCCCGTCATTTTCCTTTTCTTCGCCGGTTACAACAAAGCCGTTCTTTTTGTAAAAGCCAACGGCTGAAGGTGCTGCATTTACCGTAAGTATTCCGCCCTTCGCTCTGAAATAGCGGTATTCTTCCGGCTTGTTCCTGTCATGTCTGGCTTCCTCGTTGTCGGTACGTACATATTCTCCTGCTCTTTTTATAAGCGCTGTCCCCACACCGTTTTTCTGATGCGCACTGTCAACGAAAAGAAGTGATATATGATTGTGCTCACGAAGGCTTATGACACCGATGATCCTTCCGCTCTCTTCATCGATTGCAAGAAAGACAGGATATTTTCCATGGAGAAAAACATTCTTTAACGTATTTCCGGAAATAAATTCCAGAAAACTTTTTGTGCCCTGTTCACCGTAAGAGGGTGCCTCGAATTCCGAGAACACCCTCCATGCAAGCGCCATAGCATCTTCCCACTCTGCCTCTGCGGCAGGTCTTATGAAAAAAGCCATATCAATCCTCTAAACCTTCATCCACTGCTTTATATGTCCCCGCAGTCTCATCTTTCATCTGCTGCAGTGCATCTCCCATTTCATCAACTTTTTCCTGCTGAACATTTATCTTCTCGTTCATCTTTTCGTATTCAGCAACCTGCTGCTTGGCGCTCCAGGCCTGCAGAAATATTATCACTGCAGCTGTAGCCACAAGCAGTACGATGAAGATGAGTCCCTTGCCTTTTCCATTATCCATCTAAACGACCTCTGTCATCCTATTTCAGAACCGCTCTCAACCGGTGTTTCCGGTGTCATGAGCACAACATTGCCCTTTGAATCTTCTGCGCAAAGAAGCATGCCTTCGGAATCAAGACCTGCCATTTTAACAGGCTTTAAGTTAAGAAGGACCATGACCTTCTTACCCACCATCTGTTCAGGCGTGTACCATGCCTTTATACCGGAAAGTATCTGCTTGGTCGTGTCACCGATCTTAACCTGTGAGCAGAGAAGCTTCTTTGACTTCTTTACTTCCTCGCACTTGATGATCTCGCCGACTACGAACTGACATTTTGCAAAATCATCGTATTCGATCTGATCTTTGATATCAACGTGGATAGCTTCTCCTGATGCATCTGCTGATACATCAGCACCGCCGGTTATCTCTTTAAGATTCTGACGGATCTTTTCGGCGTCCTGCGCACGGCCTGCTTTCTCAAGGTTTTCGGCAGCTTTTGTCTGCACCTCTATAAATTCAGCCTTCTGCTTTTCCGTAATAACAGCAGTCTGTTTAAGCACCTCTTCCATATCCTTTCTTGCAAAGAGCATTTCGGGTTCGGAAGAAACCTTGTTTCCGTTTACATATTTACCGAATTCGCCAAGTGTATCAAAATCACGTTTTTCGGTATTCAGGTTCTTAAATATCTTATCAGCAGTTTCCGGCATGAACGGAGCAAGAAGTGATGCACCGATCACAATAGATTCAGTCAGGTTGTAAAGTACTGTAGCAAGACGATCCTTCTTTGCCTCATCCTTTGCAAGTACCCAGGGTTCAGTCTCATCGATATACTTATTGCATCTCTTGAAGAGTGCAAATATCTCTGTAAGAGAATCTGCAACACGAAGCTCGTTCATCTTGCTCTCAACAATATCATAGCATCCGGTAACAACCTTCTTCAGATCCTCGTCAACAGCTTCAGTAGCGCCCTTATTTTCAACCACACCGCCAAAATATTTATTTGTCATTGCTATTGTACGGCTGACAAGATTGCCGAGTGTATTTGCAAGATCGGAATTATATCTCTCTACCATCAGTTCCCATGTGATGGTTCCGTCATTATCAAAAGGCATCTCGTGAAGCACAAAGTAACGAACCGCATCCACTCCGAACAGATCTGCAAGGTCATCAGCATAGATAACATTTCCTTTTGACTTGCTCATCTTTTCGCCGCCCTGTAAAAGCCAGGGATGACCGAAAATCTGCTTCGGAAGAGGAACGCCAAGTGCCATCAGGAATATAGGCCAGTAGATCGTATGGAAGCGGAGTATATCCTTACCGATAAGGTGAAGGTCTGCAGGCCAGAACTGTTTAAACTCTTCTGAACTGTTGCCGTCAACATCATATCCGATACCTGTTATGTAATTTGCAAGTGCATCAAGCCATACATAGACTACATGCTTATCATCAAAATCAACCGGTATGCCCCACTTGAAGCTTGTTCTTGATACGCACAGATCCTGAACGCCCGGAAGGAGGAAATTATTCATCATCTCATTCTTGCGTGATACGGGCTGGATAAACTCAGGATGATTGTTGATATGCTCTATGAGTTTCGGTGTATATTTGCTCATCTTGAAGAAATATGCTTCTTCCTCTGCATCATGAACATCACCGCCGCATACCGGACACTTTCCCTCATTAAGCTGAGAATCAGTATAGAAAGCCTCACACTCGGTGCAGTACTTTCCACTGTATGAGCCCTTGTATATATCGCCCTGATCATAGAACTTTTTGAACATCTTCTGAACCTGTTTCACATGATCCTCATCTGTGGTACGGATGAATCGGTCATATGAAGTGCCCATCAGATTCCAAAGACGCTTGATCTCGTCGGATACTCCGTCTACAAATTCCTTCGGTGATGCACACCCTGCCTCGATCGCCCTGCTCTCGATCTTCTGGCCGTGCTCATCAGAGCCTGTCTGAAAATGAACATTGTAGCCGTCTGCTCTTTTATATCTTACGATCGCATCTGCAAGGATCGCCTCATAGGTGTTGCCGATGTGAGGCTTGCCGGATGTGTAGGCTATAGCCGTTGTAAGATAATAATTCCCTTTGTTCTGCATTTATATTTCCTCCCTTTAAAGGTTTATATCAAGTTCTACCGGACAATGATCCGAACCTAAGATTTCCGAATGGATCTTTGCTTCCGTCATCTTATCTTTTATCCTGTCAGATACCACAAAATAATCTATGCGCCATCCCGCATTTCTCTCACGGGCCTTCATCCTGTACGACCACCAGGAGTAAGCACCTTCCGTATCGGGATAAAAGAATCTGAAAGAATCAACAAAGCCTGCATTCAGCACATCTGAAAACTTCCCGCGCTCTTCATCAGAGAAACCTGCATTCTCATGATTGGTCTTAGGATTCTTTAAATCTATTTCTTCATGCGCGACATTAAGATCGCCGCAGTAAATAACAGGCTTTTTCTTATCAAGCTTCTTAATGTATTTCAGAAAATCATCTTCCCATCGCATTCGGTAATCCAGACGCTTCAAGCCGTCCTGGGAATTGGGAACATAAACAGTGATCATATAAAAATCCGGATATTCAAGGGTGATCACACGACCTTCATGGTCATGCTCCTCAACACCTATCCCGTATGTCACATTGAGCGGCTCCTTCTTAACGAAGATTGCCGTGCCCGAATATCCTTTCTTCTCAGCATAATTAAAATACTGATGATAACCGGGAGTGTCAAGAGACAGCTGACCTTCCTGCATCTTTGTTTCCTGCAGGCAGAACACATCGGCATCAGCCTCATTAAAATACTCCATGAAATTTTTGGAAACGCAGGCTCTGAGGCCGTTGACATTCCATGATATCAGTTTCATCCGTTACTCCTCTGATGTCTTTTTCTTTTTGCTCACCTTTGCCGTGAGACGATTGCTGCTTATCTCTATAACAGGCTTGTCATTCTGTGTTGTAAGCAGTGCCCTGCCTCCGTTCTTAAGGCCTCCGAAAAGTATCTCCGAAACAAACAGAGGCTTTATCTGGGAATCGATAACACGCTCGATCTCTCTCGCACCGTACTCCCTTGTGATGCCCTTGCTGCGTATATACTTAACGGCTTTCTTATCTACTTTTATCTCTATGCTCTTTGCATTAAGCTTCTGCATAAGTTCCCTGAGTTTCTTCTCGGTTATCTGTGCAGCCATCTCTTCGCTCATATGATTGAAGCTTACTATGGCGCTCAAGCGGTTTCTGAACTCCGGAGAAAATACACGTTTCACCTCTTCCATCATGATGCCGTCATTGAATACGGCGGCTCCGAATCCTATTGACTGTCTGCCTATAAGACGTGCGCCCGCATTCGATGTCATGATTATGATCACATTCTTGAAATCAGCTTTCTGTCCGTGACTGTCCGTAAGCGAAGCATAATCCATCACCTGAAGAAGCACATTGAAAATATCGGGATGAGCTTTCTCGATCTCATCAAGGAGGAGCACACAATGCGGTGTCTTCCTTATGGCATCTGTAAGCTGGCCTCCATCCTCATAGCCCACATATCCTGCAGGCGAGCCGATGAGTTTTGATACGGTATGCTTCTCCATATATTCACTCATATCAAAACGGACAAAACCTATGCCAAGCTCGGCAGCAAGCACCTTGGCCACTTCCGTCTTGCCCACACCGGTGGGGCCCACAAAAAGAAATGATGCGATAGGCTTGTTCTCTGCAAGAAGACCTGCTCTGCTCATAAGTATCGCATCGACTATCTTCTTAACAGCTTCGTTCTGACCGTATATCTTTCCTGTTATGCGACTGTAAAGATCCTTAAGCCTTTCAACCTCGGACTGCTCTGCAGTAGCCTTGGGAATATTTCCTATCTCGGAAAGGACCGTCTCTATCACATCCTTGCCGACGGATTGTCTTTTCTGACCTGCGATCGGATGCATGCACCTGTAGGCGCCTGCCTCATCCATCAAATCTATGGCCTTGTCCGGAAGGAAGCGTCCGCCCATAAAGTTTTTGCTCAGATGCACCGCATATTCCAGCACATCCTTTCCGTACTTAACTTTATGGAATTTCTCATATCCGGGTTTAAGTCCTTCAAGTATCTTTATTGTCTCTTCCTCATCCGGTTCCTTTATATCCACCTTCTGGAAACGGCGGGTGAAGGCTGAATTCTTTTCTATATAACGTTTGTCATCCTCATATGTGGTGGTTCCGATAAAACGGATCTTTCCATCATCGAGGTAAGGCTTTAAAAGACCGGCTGCATCCATTGAGCCGCTGCCCATTGATCCTGCACCCATAACGTTATGGATCTCATCGATAAATACGATCGGTGCTTCAAGCTCCTCAAATGCATCCATCAGATCCTTGAAACGCATTTCAAAATCACCCCTGTACTGAGTGCCTGCAAGAAGCTCAGTGATATCAAGCTCATATATCTTTGAGTCCTTGAGTGCATCGGGAACCATCCCGTCATTTATAAGCTTTGCAAGACCGTAAACTACCGAAGTCTTGCCGACACCCGGCTCACCGATAAGGAGCGGATTATTCTTTTCACGTCGCAGCAGTATGCGTATGATGCGGTCGATCTCACTTTCACGTCCTATCAGAGGATCGCGTCCTTCAACTTTTTCATTGAGTATGTTCGCATATTCCTTAATATATTCCTCAGGATCCTCAGTAAAGTTTTCCTGACTGTTATTTCCGTTTCCTTCCATCAGAAGCTGAAGTGTTGAAATGAATTCATTCGCATCGCCCACTTCGGACTGAAGGAAATAAAGTGCGAAACTCTCATTCTGTTTCGTGATCCCCCAGATCACATGATAAAGCCTGATATATTCGGATCCGCTGTTATGAGCAGTCTCCACCGCTATTTCTATAACTGAAGAAAAAGCATTTGAAAGGCGCTTTTCTATAGGCCTGTCATCACCCTCTTTGATATGGGGCAGACCATCTTTGATAAACGTAGAAAGATCATGTCTTAACGCCTCGGGGTCGCCTCCGCACATGGTCATGGCTTTTCTGAATCCGGGAACCGCAGCTGCGGCAAGAAGTATATGTTCCGGAGTGACATATTCACTCTCCATCTTGGCAGCCAGGACCAGTGTTGCCTGCATCATTTTTTCAGTCAGATCATCCAGCTGCATTTTTGTAATGTCTCCCATATTTTAGTTACACCCTGTCTATTCTCATCTGAAACGGAAAATTTTCCGCACGTGCTCTGTCAATCGCTTCCTTAACTTTAGTATCTGCAATATCATAAGGATATCTCGCCACTGCCGCCTGGCCTTCCTTATGCACTTTCAGCATAAGTTCCACAGCCTCCGGCTGATTCTTGTCAAAGATATCAGTAAGTATCTTCACAACAAAATCCATGGTAGTGAAATCATCATTGAGCATGATAACATCATAAAGTGAAGGCTCCCTGAATTTTATCTTTAAACCTGTTCCTGTCTCTTTCTTTTTCTTTGTCTGTGGCACTCTGTATCACCTTTCCCGCCGGAAAAATCTTTCCGTAAACTTAAAACGGGGACCGCCACGGCAGCCCCCGTCTGATTATATCTATACTTTCAGATCATTCGTCCGAATCTGCATCATCAACCACAGCTGCTATGGTGCTGACGACTGATGTGACTACGGATGCCGCTACCGCAAAGATTATGATGAGCAACCCGCCTGCAAGAAGAAAGAAACCGCCTGCCGCATTACTGTCTGCAGTTGCACCTGCTTCAGCTGCCATTACGGGCATGCCTGCCGCAAATGCGGTCATGACTGCAACAGATGCTGCCATCACTGAATTTTTAATCTTTGAAGTGCACATTCGCATAAGACTGACTCCTTTATTGTATGCGCAATTACTTATTGCTCTTTCTTAAAAACACAAAAGAGATTCTATCACATGGGAGAGTTTTTTTCAAACTTATGATTACTGTTTTTTACAGGCTCCATATCTAATTTCTGACATTCTTTATATTATGTTTCCTGTAATAAGCTCTCTTATCAACATACATATCTTCATCCGCTTCATGCATCGCGGTTCTGATATCCATACTGCTGTCCCCATAACACGAACCGACGGCCATTTTCAGTCTGTCTGACTTTTCAACTTCAGATTTTAATTTATCCACTATTTCGTTGAATTGTTTTTCATCCTCCGACATAAGGATTATAAGGAACTCATCGCCGCCTACTCTGTATATCTCACCTTCAGGGAACATGCTCTTTAACAAATCAGCAGCCTCTTTTAGGAGTTCATCTCCTGCGGTATGACCTTCTGTGTCATTAACAGTCTTAAGCCCGTTCAGATCGATAAAGATCACCCCATAGTTATCCTTTATCGGAGCATCCCCCGAAACAATATCCGCTACTCTGTTATTCATTGCATTACGATTAAAGAGCCCGGTGAGCAGATCCGTATCGCTTAATATCTTCATACGATCAAGCAACTCATGATTGGATATCTCAGATGCAAGAATAAATGATGTAACGCTGAGGATCGTCTTGATGCTCTCTGTTCTTTCCTTGTCAAAATTGGTTGCTATTATATAGCCGATAGTCTCATAATCAACCCTGATCGGATAGAGGACAAAACTGTAAATATTTCTCCCTTTAATGAGCGATACCAATTCTCATCGACATCCTTTACTTTTTCCAGCTCATTTTCATCATGTACGATATAGCAGTTGCTTCCGTCGATCAGACGATCCCATTCCTCCACGATATCAAAAAAACCTTCGCCTAAAAATACCTCTTCGGGAGAGATCACATCTGTCCGACTCTCACAGAGGAGTGTACAACTGCGCTTTTTAAAATCAGTAAGAACAATACAGCTTCTGTTAGCCCGGCATATTTCTCTCAGATCACAGATTATTGCATTCATTGCCGATTGAAAATCTCCGGCTTCCCTGAGTTTTAAGCTTGTCCTTATGATCTGGACAGCAATATCCGGTGATATATCGGACAACTTGGACGCATCAGCTTTTGGATGCATATCGTAAGAAAACAGATAATACCCTTTGTCAGGTTCAGCGGATACAAGCGGCAACATTATAATTTCCAGCCAGGCATTATAGAATCCGGCATCAATATAGACATGGACTATCTTGTTATTTTTCACGCAATCAATGCTCAACTCTTCATAATTCAGATCCTTAGGAACATAATTGTAATATGGCTTCCCCGGGACAAAATCTTCCCGCTTAACATTTACTGAATCAAGGTAGATGTCATTTGCAGCTTCAAGACATATTTCACCACAGCTTCCATCGGGTTTCAGCTGAACCGACAGAACGCTCGCTATCCTTTTCTGCTTTTCAACAACATCACTGTAATCTAATAAACTTTTCTCCTTATTTTGGAACCGGTTTATAAGCTCAGGATGTTCCTTCAGCAGTATATCCACCATTTTTTCTTCTTTAGCGGTCATATCCTGCACTGTAAAAAGATATCCGACCACCAGAGAATCGGTATTCCTTGTCAAACGTACAAGTTTCCAGGAATAACCGCCATGCGGATCACGAAGACGGAATGCCTCCTGCAAAAAGATCTTTCCGGATTGATCGATACGCTTATCTAATGTTGGCATTTCCATAAAGCTTAAGAACCGATCTCTGTCCTCTTCAAATACCTCTTTTTTGGAAAAAAGATCTATGGCTTCATTCAACATCATTGCAGAATAATCATGTTCAGGTACAGCACGAGTGAACATAATCTCCAACATATTTGTCGTTGGATAAAGGATTAATATCGATTCATATGTAAGAAAAATAGACTGACCGTATTTCAGGATATCATCCGATTTGCTTTCTTCTCTGCCGGAGCCAAAAGTATAAAGTGTTATCGCCATCATGTACTTGCCGTTATGCTTCGACAGGCACTTTGTTTTTATAGTAAAATACACTCCATTTTCAACATAATCTATACGTTCGATCGAATTGTTGGCAATGGATTTATCCAGGATCTTTTCCATAAGCGTGTGCTGAGCTTCTCTTCTTTCATTGAAAGAATCCTCTATTTCCTCAACACATGAATAACCAAGCTGTCTGATCCTGTTATAGTATTCATTGTTATAATAAACACACTTCGTATATCCATTTTTGTATTCAAGAAGTGCCAACGGTATCTGGCTGCGCAGAGCCGCATCAAATACATTTTGTTTTCCCTGACTGTTGCTGATGTAACCTTCCAACGGATTGGAACTTAAGAAATTAAAATTACCTATATCATCCCAGTAGAGATTTTCCTCATCGGACTCAATAGACTCATTTTCTTTTTTAACATACTTAATGAAATCTTCAGCTGAAAGAGGTTTGAAAAAATAAAATCCCTGTATAAGCTCGCATCCGGCATCCAACATAAAGCTGTACTGTTCTTCTGTTTCTATTCCTTCAGTAAGTGTATGAATCCCCAGAGCTTTCGCCATATTTATCACGGCTGTCAGCATCTGTTTTGAGCGATGTCCAAAATTCTTCAGGAAAGCCGCATCGATCTTTAACAGATCAAATTCATAGTCCTTAAGAACAGTCAGAGAAGAATAGCCGCTTCCAAAGTCATCCATCCAGATGTGAAAACCGGCATTCTTGAATTTATCGAGTATCTCGCGGAATTTGCCCTGGTCGTCCAGCATTACGCTCTCTGTTATCTCAACATGTATGGCTTCGACCGGAACATTTTTTTCATTCAATATCTCTATGAAATCTTCAAATAATCTCCGGTGATTAAAATCAAGTCTGGAAAGGTTTATAGAAAAATGCGGAATGATACATCCGTATTCCTTTAATTTTTGATATGTATCACAGATACACCTGAGAATGCACAGATCGAGATCCTTGATCAGGTGGTGCTTTTCAAGAACCGAAATAAAGTCTAAGGGAGAAATTATCCCCATCTCGGGATCTTCCCATCTGGCAAGTGCCTCGGAATCAGATATATTACGTGTTATCGAACGTACGATAGGCTGATAATATGCCTTTATATATCCATTCTGAATCGCCGATTCAAAATTTTTGAGTATAAATTCTTCCGAAACCTTTGTCATACAGTCTCCCCCAATAGCCTATAGACACAAGACAATGCGAAATATTCCCCAATTTCATTAATGCTATATTATTATACATCTAAAACAGAACAATACAAAATTGCTTACTTTATGATCTGAGCCTGCGTTACATATATAAGTTCACAGGCGCCGTCGCCCGTATCTTCCCTGGTAGTACTTGATCTCCAGTAATATGTCGGATCGGACGGCTTATTCGGATTTGCCTCAATGTTTACGAGATACCCTTTAAGCTTTATATGATCACCTTTCTTCATCTTATCGATCATTCTTTTGGTAACGGTATCAGCAGCTATGATATGGCAGTTTGCCGAATGAGTATTTACACCGGCCTCATATCCTACAGGAGCGATCTCTTCCAGTGTATCAGTATGCCAGAAATAAAACCTCCCGGACTGCCCCCAGTGGAAATCGATCGAAGTATTGTACTGGGCAACAGGCCCCCAGCCAAGCGCAAGATCTTTGGGAGCAAGTTTATCCAGAACATTATAGCCCGGATATTTATGAGTGCTCAAAACCAGCGCTTCTATTTCATATTCATAAAGATAAGTTACAGCAACCGAATATCCATCCCTGTATATTACTGTGCTGCCATTTGCAGCTTTCTGCACCGGATCGGGAATACCGCCTATGGCTGCACGTTTGCCCGGGGGCTCAAAATTAAGCAGTACCACCGCAGCAACGATGATAAGAAGTACTATAGGTAATATGCTCTTGTTCTGCGAGCCGTCTGAATTATAGAGTCTCATATCTATACCTCCTATAGCACAATCGAGTAGACAGATACCTTTCGATACCCGCCCCTCACAGATCCGTACGTGCGGCTTTCCCGCATACGGCTCCTCACAAAACCTTTCACTTTCATTGAAACAGGGATACATAAACCTTCGGAGTAGCAAGCGGGTAGTATTTCAGCATGTCTACGAATTCAGCCCTTGTGTAGCTTCTGCGGTTGCTTCTCCTGTTAAGAATCTTAAAGAGAAGTTCCCGTGTTTGGAACCAGAAGTTCGCAATCCACCTGCTGTTGAAACTCACGCCGTAATAGCGGTAGTGACCAACAAGCTTCATATTGACTGTCTTCATAATCAGCTTAAGCGGCGTGTCTCTGTGGCGGTACAGCCACTCTTTCATCGCCTTGACCTTCTTGCGGAACTTCTTCCCCGAGGTTTTGGGCATGATCCAAGGCTTGCCTGTTTTGGATTTACCGCAGTAGAATGAGAAACCCAGAAAGTCAAATGTTCCGAACTTCATATTTTCTCCGCTTTTAACCCTCGCATTAGCTATGTATCTGCCCATCATTACCATGTGGCTTTTGCTTTCTTCCAGTTCCAGCCCAAACTTATACATTCGTGCTTTCAGCAGTTGGTAGTATTCTTCAGCCTCCCATTTATACTGAAATCCAGCAATGAAGTCATCAGCATAGTTCGCCAGAAAGTTGTCTCCTTTGCATCTCTTAGCGATAATCACCTTATACCAGAGCATCAGGACATTGTGCATGTAGATGTTTGCAAGTATTGGACTGACTATGGAGCCTTGGGCGGATCCTTCATCAGTTGCAAGCAGTTTCCCATCATCCATTACTCCGGCCTTAAGGAATTTCTTCACGAGCCAGATGATGTTTGGGTCTTTGATGTAGAGTTCAAGGAACTTCACCATCCATTCATGGTTCATGTGGTCGAA
>JAEEGJ010017340.1_pt1 | contig 16307 bp, 12 predicted proteins | sample 8958761 | NCBI WGS metagenome assembly JAEEGJ01 (sample SAMN16246546, study PRJNA631951) | gut metagenome | biome: gut microbiome; feature: rumen; material: RS-attached | host: Bos | place: Iran: Karaj | collected 2018-10
ATTCTTTGTTTGAGTTTGGCGTGGTTGAAGCCGTTGGCCAGGGAGAAGCGTTGCTCTCCCACGGCTTTCCGCACCAGGAGGAGTTGGTATGAGGTTGCATCAATGCCTTGTTGGATGAGGCCTTCGTCGGCCTCGTATTCGTGCAGGAGCCGCAGCTCCGCGCGGGCGATCCATGCCAGTGGGTTGAACCAGTGGATGGTGTTCACGACCGTCATCAGCAGGACATCCAGCGAGTGATGCGCGTGGATATGCTGCAGCTCGTGCCGCAGGATCGCGGGGTATTTCTCATAATCCTGCCGGCTCATCACGACCTTGCGGCCCCAGCTGAAGGAGGGGACGTCGCGGTCGAGCAGCGTCAGGCGGCAGCCTTCGCAGGGCTCCGGGGAGCCGCTGCGGATGATGCGCCGCGTGCGGGCGATGGAGAGCAGCGACGCAGCCACGACGGAGGCGGCGCCGGCCAGGTAGAGCGCGAGGAGCCAGGGGAAGTGAGCCGCTGCCGCTTCTTCGGCCCCGACGCCGACCATCTGTAGCTCGCCGACCTGGATGGAGCTGAAGTCCGGGACGATGACGGTGCGCAGGCGCAGCAGCGGCAGCAGGTGGCAGACCACCGTGCCGACCAGCAGCACGACGCGGTTGAAGCGGAAGAGGGAAGTCTTCCGCATGATCAGCAGGTAGAAGGCGTAGAAGATGGCCAGGTACAGGCTGGCACGCGCAATATAAAGGAGGGCCGGTGTCATTTCTGCTTGTTTTCGATGGTTGCGATCAGCGCCTTCAGCTCCTCAAGGTCCATCTTGTCGTCTTCGACGAACTGGGACACGAGCATGGCGTAGGAATTGTCGTAGTAGCGCTCGACCAGGTCGCCGACCGTCGAGCCGCGGTACTCCTTTTCCGTGACGGCGGGGGAGTAGCAGAAGCTGTTCGCCATGGGCTTGCGGGTCAGGAATCCCTTGTCTTCCAGGAACTTGACCTGCGTCGCTACGGTGTTATAAGAGGGCTTTGGATCGGGGATCCGGGCCACGATGTCCCGGATGAACAGGTCGCCGTTCTGCCAGACGATCTGCATGATCTCTTCTTCTTTTGCTGTTAATTTCGGTCGCATGATTTCAGTGTTTCCACGGCAAATATACAAACAATTTTTAAAACTCCTAATCTTTTTCGGAGTTTTCCTACATTTTTTCGGAAATCTGTCCAACTGTGGGTATTTTCCCCACACAGTCAGCACACTAAATCCTGCTACTGTGGGTTTTTCCCGGAGTCGGCAGTGCTGCCGCAAACCCGTGGCCGCCCGTGGCCTCGTGAACGGGGGGACCGCAAGCGCAGCGCTGCGGTGGGATGAGCGAAGCGAAGGTTTGCGGTAGCAGCTGCCGACCCGGGAAGGGAGGCTGAAAAGGGGATTCCAAAATAAATGTGTATCTTTGTCAGATTTATAAACGACATGAAAGTACTTTTCGTTTGCAATAATGCATACAACAAGGGGAACGGCCTGGCCGTTTCCATTCATAATACGATAAGGAAGCTGCGCGAGCATGGGGTGGACGCACGCCTGATGGCGATCCGCAACCTCTATGACGCGAACGGTCCCCAGCCGGACTTCCCGCTGGACCACTGGAAATTCCCCATCTTCGAGCCCATCATCTACGCCAACGGCTTCGCCTACGCGAAGATCGACAAGCAGAAGATTACCGCGGCCCTCGAGTGGGCGGACATCGTCCACATCCAGGAGGCCATGCCGCTGGAGAAAGTGGTTGTCAGGATGGCCGTCAAGATGGGGAAGACCCTCACTGCGACCTTCCACCTCTATCCGCACAATGTCTCGGCCAACCTCGGCCTGCCCAAGCATAATTTCGTCAACTGGCCCCTCGTGCACAACTGGCGCCGCCTGGTCTTCAACCACTGCGCGGACATCCAGTGCCCCACGGCGATGGTGCGCGACTACCTGCTGAAGCAGGGCTTCACGGCCCGCCTGCACATCATTTCCAACGGCATCGACATGCCTGCGGAGCCGGTCCAGGCCACGCCCGTGCCGGCTGACGGCACCATCGACGTGCTCTGCATCGGCCGTCTGGCCAACGACAAACGCCAGGACGTCCTGCTGAAGGCCATGCGCTACAGCCGTTACGCCGACCGCATCCGCCTGGTTTTCGCCGGACGCGGCCCCAAAGAACAGAAATACAAGAAGATGGCCGACCGCCTGCTCAAGCAGGGCGTCCTGAAAGTTCCCGCCACCTTCGGCTTCTACACGCACGAAGAGCTGCACGAACTTGCCCGCAAGTCCTATCTCTATATCCACTGTGCCGAGATTGAAGTCGAGGGCCTGTCCTGCCTCGAGGCCGTCCGCGAGGGCATCGTGCCTATCATCGCCGAAGGCTGGCTGATCGGCACCTCCACCTTTGCCCTCTGCCCGGAGAGCCTCTATCCCGTCTTCGACAGCAAGGCCCTGGCCGAGCGCATCGACTGGTGGATCGAGCATCCCGAGAAGCGCAACGAGATGGCGCAGCGCTACGCCGACTCCGCCCGCAATTACGATAATAATAAAACCCTCGAGTCGCTGATCGGCATGTTCCGCCAGGCGCTGGGGGAGAAAGCCTGACGCGAGCGATGAAAGTCCTGTTTGTCTGCAACAACGTTTATCATAAGGGCAACGGTCAGAGCGTGGCCGTCAAGGCAACCATGGCCGCGCTGCGCGAGCATGGCGTGGACGTGCGCCTGATGTCGATCGCTAACCCGGACCCCAACGGCCCGCAGCCCGAATACCCGCTGGAGCATTGGAAATTCCCCCTCTTCGAGCCCATCATCTACGCCAATGGCCTGGCTTATGCCAAAATTGACAAAGAGAAGATCCGCGAAGCCGTCGAATGGGCGGACATCGTCCACATTCAGGAAGGCCTGTTCCTGCAGGGCGCAGCCCTGAACGAGGCTCGCAGGACGGGGAAGGTCCTGACCGCGACCTACCACGTCTTCGCGCAGAATTTCAACGCCAACCTCGGCTTCTCCAAGAACAGCCCTGTCAACTGGCCGATGATGTACCTGTGGCGCCGCTTCGTCTTTGACCCCTGCTCCGACATCCAGTGCCCGACGCCCGCCGTGCGCGACCAACTGGCGAAAGAAGGCTACAAGTCGCGCCTGCACGTCATCTCGAACGGCATCGCCATCCCGGAGGAGCCCGTGAAGGCTGCATACGTGCCGGCCGAAGGGACGATCGACCTGCTCTGCGTCGGCCGCCTGTCCAAGGAGAAATCGCAGGACACGCTCCTGAACGCCATGCGCTACAGCCGCTACGCGAACCGCATCCGCCTGGTGTTCGCCGGCCGCGGCACTAAAGAGAAGAAATACCGTAAGATGGCGGACCGCCTCCTCGCGGAGGGGATTCTGAAAACGCCCCCTACCTTTGGCTTCTATACGCACGAAGAGCTGCACGAGCTGGCCCGCAAGTCCTATCTCTACATCCACTGCGCGTGGGTGGAGGTCGAAGGACTTTCCTGCCTGGAAGCCGTGCGCGAGGGCGCCGTGCCTGTGATCGCGGAAGGGGATATGATCGGCACATCTGTGTTCGCCCTTTGCCCGCAGAGCCTGTATCCCGTCTATGACAGCAAGGCCCTGGCCGAGCGTATCGACTGGTGGATCGAGCATCCCGAGCAGCGCAACGAGATGGCGCAGCGCTATGCCGACTCCGCCCGCAACTACGATATCAACAAATCTGCCGAGGCGCTGGTCGCGATGTTTGAGCAGGCCCTTGGCTCGAAAGCATGATGAAACGATTTTTCTTATACCTGATACTTGCAGTCGTACTTTGCGCCTGCGGCACCGCGGCGCGTTATGGCCGCGGCCCGGAGAACAGCGTTCTGGAGGCCCTTCCCGGCGAGGGCATCGTCGAGGCCGTGTATTACCCCAGCAGCGAGCCGCACCTGACGCAGCGGCGCATGCTGGTCTATCTGCCGAAAGATTATTATAAGGACACGCTCAAGCGCTATCCGGTCCTGTACCTCTTCCACGGTGCCCGCGGCAACGAGAAGACCTGGGTGGACAGCGCCGACGTCTTCCACCGCTTGGACTCCTTGCGGCACGAAGGGCTTGCCAAGGATTTCATCCTCGTGATGCCCAACATGAACCGCTACGCCAACGACAAGCAGTTCAACAATGGTCGTTGCCTGCGCGCCCTCGAGGCTTTCTGGACGCAGACCGGCGAGCCGGAGCGCTACTTCCGCCACGACGTGGTGGGCTTTGTGGATCGCCGCTACCGGACCATTCCGACCAAGGCCGGCCGCGCGATCGCGGGCATGTCCAACGGCGGCCTGCAGGCGGTCTATCTGTCGGCGAACAACCCGCAAACGTATGACTATGTGGGCCTGATGTCTCCCTACACCCAGGCGACCATGGCGGCCAAGTACCACCGGGATGTCTATAAGGGCCTGGCGTGGAAGCTGGGGGAGCAGTTCGCCATCCCGCCGAAGGAGTACGTCATCTACATCGGCAAGACGGATTTCTTCCACCCTCACATCGAGTTCTACCGCAAGCGCCTGACCCGGCACGGCTATCCGCACGAGTTCGTCCTGACCGAAGGCGGCCACGAGTGGTATAACTGGATCGCCTACTACGAGGACTTCTGCAAGCGGATCTTCCAGTAGTTATTTCAGTAATCTGAGGGAAATGCGGCCGCGGTCGAGATCGACGGCGGTCACCGCTACGCGTACCTGCTGGTGCAGCTTCACGACCTTGGTCGGGTCGATTCCGCGCGGACCCATCTGCGAGACGTGCACGAGGCCGTTGTCGTGGATGCCGATATCCACGAACGCGCCGAAATTGGTGATGTTCGTCACGATCCCCGGCAGCTCCATGCCGACCACGAGGTCCTCGATGCCGTGGATGTCCTCGGCGAAGGCGAACTCGGAGGCCTGTTCGCGCGGGTCAAGACCCGGCTTGGCGAGCTCCTTGAGAATGTCGTTCACGGTCGGAAGACCGGCCTTTTCCGTGACAAAGTCTTTGGCCTGGATTTTCGCGCACAGTTCGGCGTTTCCGACCAGCTCTTTCGTTCTGACGCCCAGTGATTGGGCCATCTTGTCCACGATGCCGTACGACTCGGGGTGCACGGCGGAGCCATCCAACGGATTCTCCGCCCCGCGGATGCGCAGGAAGCCCGCGCACTGCTCGTAGGCCTTCGGCCCGAGGCGCGGCACCTGCTTGAGCTCGGCGCGGCTGCGGAAGCCGCCGTTCTCCGCCCGGTAGGCGATGATGTTCTCCGCCAGGGCGGGGCCGATGCCGGCCACGTAGGCGAGCAGGTAAGGGGAGGCGGTATTGAGGTTGACGCCCACGGCGTTGACGCAGCTCTCGACCGTGTTGTCAAGCTGCTCCTTGAGGAGCGTCTGGTCCACGTCGTGCTGATACTGTCCGATGCCGAGGTTCTTGGGATCGATCTTCACGAGCTCCGCGAGCGGATCCATCAGGCGGCGGCCGATCGACACGGCGCCGCGCACGGTCACGTCCTCGTCGGGGAACTCCTGCCGCGCGATTTCAGAGGCGCTGTAGATGGAAGCGCCGTCCTCGCTCACCGTCCAGACTTTACAGCCTTCCGGCAGCTGGACTCGCCGCATGAAATCCTCCGTCTCGCGGGAGGCCGTTCCGTTGCCGATGGCGACGGCCTGGATGCCGTATTTGCTGAGCATATCCTGCACGGCCATGATGGCCTTGACCTTCTCGTTCTGCGGGGGATGCGGGTAGATGATTGTATGGTAGAGCAGGCCGCCCTGCTCGTCCAGACAGGCGATTTTGCAGCCGTTGCGGAAGCCCGGGTCGATGGCCATGGTGCGCTTCTGCCCCACGGGGGCGGAGAGCAGCAGCTGGCGGAGGTTCTCGCCGAACACGCGGATGCTCTCGCGGTCGGCCTTCTCCTTGGCTTCGCGCAGCACCTCTCCGCTGATGGACGGCTCCAGCAGGCGCTTGAAGGCGTCGGAGACGGCCTCCTTGACCTGGTCGGCCGTCGGCCCGGCGGGGTAGCCGTGCTCCTGGCAGTGGTCGTAATAAATCTTGGCGTCGCACTTCTCCGCGTCCGCGTCGATGCTGATATTGAGGAAACCCTCGTTCTGTGCGCGCAGGATGGCGAGCAGATTGTGCGAGGGGATGCGGTCCAACGGCATCTTGAAATCGAAATAGCTGCGGTACTTCGCCGCCTCGGCGCTGTCGCGGCCGGCCTTCGTGACCGTTGCGACCACCCGCCTGCGGCGGAAGATGGCGCGCAGGTTCTCGCGGATCGGCGCCGTCTCGCTGAGGCGCTCAGCGACGATGTCGCGCGCTCCCGCAAGGGCCGTCTCCACGTCAGAAACCTTGTCGCCCACGAACTTGCGGGCATCCGCCTCGGGATTACGCGTTTTGCCGTTCCAGAGCAGGTCCGCGAGGGGCTCGAGACCCAGCTCGCGCGCCGCCGTGGCGCGGGTGCGGCGCTTGGGCCGCCAGGGGAGGTAGAGGTCTTCCAGCTCGGTGCCGGAGACGCATTTCTCGATTTTCTCGCGCAGCTCATCCGTAAGGGCGCCTGCCTCGCCGATGACCTTGAGGATGGTCTCCTTGCGCTTCTCCATCTCGGCGAAGACGTCCGCCCAGTGGCGCACTTCGGCCACCTCGGCGTCGTCCATGCCGCCGGTTTTCTCCTTGCGGTAGCGGCTGATGAAGGGGATGGTGTCGCCGTCTTCGAAGAGCTCGGCGCAATTCTCGACCTGCCAGTCTTTGAGATTCAGCAGGCCGGCGATATGCTTGATGTAGATTTCTTTCATCGCTGTGCGGGACGGAGTTTGCGGAAGCGCAGGCCCAGCACGCCCCAGAAGGCTTCACCGAAGATGCTGCCGGACATTTTCGAGGTGCCCTCCTGGCGGTTCACGAAGATCACGGAGACTTCCTTGATCTTGAAGCCCAGCTTCTTGGCCGTGTACTTCAGCTCGATCTGGAAGCCGTAGCCTTTCATCTTCACGGCGTCCAGGTCGATGGTCTCCAGGACCTTGCGGGAGTAGCAGACGAAGCCGGCCGTGCTGTCGTAGATGCGCACGCCCAGGGCGGCACGCACGTACAGCGAGGCGCAGTAGGACATCATGATGCGGCCCAGCGGCCAGTTGACGACGTTGATGCCGTCGCAGTAGCGCGAGCCGATGGACATGTCGGCGCCGCTCTTCGTACAAGCTTCCAGCAGGCGCGGGAGGTCGGCGGGGTTGTGGGAAAAGTCGGCGTCCATCTCGAAAACATAGTCGTAGTCGCGCTCCAGGGCCCATTTAAAGCCGGCCACGTAGGCCGTGCCGAGGCCCAGCTTACCGCTGCGCTCCACGAGGTGGAGCCGCTCCGGATATGCTTTCTGGAGCCCCTTGACCACGTCGGCGGTCCCGTCGGGGGAGCCGTCGTCAATCACGAGGATCTGGTATTCGCCTTCGAGCGCGAACACCGCCTGGATGATCTTGGCGATGTTCTCGATCTCGTTGTATGTCGGGATAATGACGAGTTTCTTTTCCATATCCGACAAATATACGAAAAATCAGAATACCTTCAGCGCGGCCAGCGAATAGTGGTACTCCCGCTCGGCATCCAGCGTCTGCTCGAGCGCTTCGTAGTACAGATCGTTCTCAACGAGGTAGTCCACCATGGAGATTTCGCCCCGCGTCAGTGCGGAAAGCAGGTAGTCCCGGTAGTCCGAGTCCGTGAGGGATTCGCGCAGCAGCTCGGCATTGGCCCGGTTGGCGCCGGCCTGGCGGTAGCTGTCGCGAAGCTGCTCATAGAAAGCTTGTTCGGCGGCTTTCTGCCGGGATTCGGCGGCCGCGACCCCCGCGCGGGAGCGCTTGACTTTGTTGGCGCCGCTCCAGAGCGGAATGCTCACGCCGACGGTCACGCCGCGGAACTTCTCTTCGGTCTGGATTTCACTCATGTAGCCCACCGTCAGTTCCGGCATCCAGGCCATCTTGTCGATGGTGAGCTGCCGCGCTCCGAGGCTGACTTCCTGCCGGACATAGCCCAGCACGGGGTTCTTGTCGGACGCCTCGGCGAACCAGGTCTCGAAGTCTGCGGGGAGGGTATCGTCGAGGTCATAGGCCGTCAGGGCCACGTCGGGATCCTTCCCGCCGTTCAGGGCACGCAGGCGGGCGAGCAGGGATTCGCGCTCGCTCGCCGCGAGGTTCCGCTTTCCCAGGACAGATGCATAATGAAGTTTGGTCTTGTTCAGGTCCAGGATGTTGGCGCCGCCGGCCTCGAGCCGCCGCTCATAGGCGCGGACGAGGGTAGCGGAGCGCTCCAGGTGGTCGTCCAGTTCCTGCAGGAGCTGGGCGTAATAGATCAGGTCGATGCAGCATTTGCGCGCTTCCTGCAGCAGTTCCAGGCGCTGGGCGCGGTATTTCAGGACCGACAGCTGGTTCAGGTCGGCCGTCTTGCCTGCGCGCTGGCCGGTCAGGGTGGGGAGGTCGAAGGACTGCGTCACGCGCAGGTCGTGTCGGTTCCCGATGCCGGCGGCCCCCCAGAGGTAGTTGAATTCCACTTCCGGGTCCGCGAGCAGGGCCTCCGAGCGGTTTGTCAGCTTCTCCTCATCCAGCGCGGCTGCGGCCGCCTGGAGCTCGGGATTGTTGCGCTCGATCTCCCGGAGCACCGTTTCCACGGCGCCCTGGGCAAAGCTGTGGATGCTGCCGCACAGGCAGAGGACGATCAGGCAGATTCTTCTCATTGGGCCTTATTCTTGTTCGTGACGAGGTACATGATAGGGATGACGAAGCCGTTCAGCAGCGTCGAGGACAGCAAGCCGCCCAGGATGACCTGGGCCATCGGGGACTGGATCTCGTTGCCCGGCAAGTCGCCGCCCAGGGCCAGCGGCAGCAGCGCCAGCGCGGAGGTGACGGCCGTCATCAGGATGGGGTTGAGCCGGTCCAGCGAGCCGTTCAGGACGGTCTCGACGGGGGAGAGGCCCTGCGCGGCGAGCGCGTTGTAGCGGTCAATCAGGAGCATGCCGTTGCGCGTGGCGATGCCGAACAGGGAGATGAAGCCGATGATGGCAGGGATGCTCAGGATGCCGCCGGTGCAGAAGACCGTCACCACGCCGCCGATCAGCGCGAGGGGCAGGTTCAGCAGCACGGTCAGGGACTGGGCGGCGTTCTTGAATTCGCCCTGCAAGAGCATGAATATCAGCAGGATGCTGAAAATGCTGACCAGCGCGATGGTGCGGGAGGCCCGCTCCTCGCTCTCGAACTGACCGCCGTATTCGATGCGGTAGTCGTCGGGCAGGGTGACGCTCTCCGCGATCTCCTCGCGGATGGCGGCCACGGCCCGGGCCAGTTCGCCGTTCGTCGCGTTGCAGGACACGACGAGCTTGCGGCTGAGGTTCTCGCGGTTGATGGTGTTGGGTCCCGCCGAGGAGACGATTTCCGCGACCTGCGAGAGCGGTACCTTGCCGCCTGCAGGCGTATCGACCATCAGATCGGCGATGCTCTCCATGGTGGCACGGGCGTCGCCTTTTACCTTGAGCGTCAAGTCGAACGCGCGGTTCCCTTCATAGACGGTCGAGACGGGCTCGCCCTCCAGCATCACGCGGACGAATTCCGCGAACTCCGGGAGCGTGACGCCATAGCGTGCCAGCATTTCGCGACGCGGAATGATGTTCAGCTCCGGACGCTCCACCTGCTGCTCCACGTTGATGTCGGCGATGCCCGGCACCTCGCTGATGGCGGCCTTGATCTGCTGGCCGATCGCGTACATCTTGTTCAGGTCGGTGCCGAACACCTTGATGGCGATGTTGGCCTGGGTTCCCGAGAGCATCGCGTCGATTCGGTGCGAGATGGGACCGCCGATCTCCAGGTTCACGCCCGGCAGCACGGAGAGTTTCTGCCGGACTTCTTCCACCAGCTGCCGTTTGCTCTTGCCCTTCAGCACGAAGGGACATTCGAATTCGGAGCAGTTGACGCCAAAGGCGTGCTCGTCCAGCTCGGCGCGACCGGTCTTGCGGCCTACGGTCTGGATCTCAGGGATGCTCATCAGCAGCTCCTCCGCCTGGCGTCCCAGCCGGTCGGATTCTTCGATGGAGATGCCCGGCACGGAGCTCATCGCGATGGTGAAGGACCCTTCGTTGAAGGCCGGCAGGAAGCTGCGGCCCAGCGAGAAGAACATCGCGAGCGCCATCACGAACAGGCCGCCGACGAGTGCCAGAACGGCTTTTCGGTGCCCGAGCGTCCATTCAAGCGCTCGGGAATAGTATTTCTTCAGAGAGCGCACAACGCCCGTCTCGCGGGCTTCCTGCCCATCCTGCATCTCGTGGGCGAGCAGATAGGAGCTCAGCACCGGGGTGAGCGTCAGAGCGACGAGGGTGGAGGTGCACAGGGAGATGATAAAGGAAATGCCCAGCGGCTTGAGCATGCGCCCTTCCATCCCGGACAGGAAGAAGAGCGGGAGGAAGCAGGCGATGATGATGAGGGTCGAATTGAGCATCGGCATGCGGACTTCCTTCGAGGCGTCATAGACGACTTGCAGGACGCTCTTGCCCTGGCCGCGCGCCTGGCGCAGCCGCTTGAAGACATTCTCCACGTCCACGATCGAGTCGTCCACCAGCGAGCCGATGGCGATGGCGATGCCGCCGAGGCTCATCGTATTGACGGTCAGGCCCATCCAGCGGGTCACCAGCAGGGTTATGAGGATCGAGAGCGGGATGGAGACCAGCGAGATGACGGTGGTTCGAAAGTTCATCAGGAAGAAGAACAGGACCAGGATGACGAAGATGCCGCCTTCGAGCAGCGATTTCTTCACGTTGCCGATCGAGCCCTCGATGAAGCGGGCCTGGCGGAAGATGTCGGCGTTGACGTGCACGTCCGCGGGAAGCACTGCCTGGATGTCGGTGAGCTCGCGGTCGAGCTTGGCCGTGAGATCCAGCGAGGAGGTGTTCGGCTGCTTGGTGACGGTCAGGAGGACCGCCGGGTGGCCGTCGTTGGAGGCGACGCCGAGCACCGGGGTCTTGGGCCCGGTCTTGACCTCAGCGATGGCTTCCAGGGGGAGGGGAAGTCCTTTCCGGTCCGTCTTGACGACGGCTTTCTTCAGGAGCTCAATGTCGTCGGTGGAGAGGACGCCGCGGACAATGTACTCGTTGCCAAACTGGTAGAGCGTGCCGCCCGGGGCGTTCTGGTTCATGCCTTTGACGGCGTCGATGACTTCGTCCATCGCCACGCCGTAGTGGCGCATCCGGCCGGGATCCAGCAGGATCTGGTATTCTTTGATGTCGCCGCCCATCACGGCCACCTGGGCCACGCCGCCCAGCGACAGCAGGCGGGGCCGGATGGTCCAGTCGGCCAGCGTGCGCAGATCCTCCAGCGAGGTGGACTCCGCCGTGAGGCCGACGATCATCAGCTCGCCGAGGATGGAGGCCTGGGGGCCAAGGGTGGGATTGCCCACGCCAGGGGGTAGCGCCTCGCCGACCATCGCGATCTTCTCGCTGACGATCTGGCGGGCCCGGTAAATGTCTGTGCCCCAGTCGAATTCGATGTTGACGATGGAGAAGCCCGTCGTGGAGGAGGAGCGCACGCGGCGGACGTTGGTGGCGCCGTTGACGGCGGTCTCGATCGGGAAGGTCACGAGGCGCTCAACCTCCTCCGGCGCCATGCCTTCGGCTTCCGTCATGACGACGACCGTCGGGGCATTGAGGTCGGGGAAGACGTCCACATCCGCACGGGAGGCCGAGTATAGACCGGCCACCAGGCAGAGGACGGCCATCACGAGGATGGCGGTCCGGTTATTCAGGGAGAAGGCGATGATCCGGTTCAGGATGCCGTTCTCTTGTTGGATTCTTTCCATATCCTAATGGTTGTGGCTGTGGCCGGCGGGAACGGCGGCGACGCCGGCGAGTTTGACGTGCATGGCGCCTTCCGTGACGATGAACTCTCCCTCCTGGAGGCCCTGCAGAACGGGTACGCGGTGGCCGTCTGACTGTCCGAGGCGGACTTCCCGTTTCTCGAAGCAGTCGTCATCGTCCGCCTTGCGGACAAAGACATAGTGGACGCCCTGGTCCTCGACGACGGCTGCCAGGGGCACGGCGATGCAGTTCCCGGACACGCTCGTCCGGAGCCAGACATCCACGTAGGAGCCGGACACGAAGCTGCCGCGGTTGTCGAATTCGAAGATGACCGGGATATAGAAACCGACCTCGGAGCTGCGGCCGTAGCTGACCAGCTTGCCGCCCAGCTCGCTGAGGCTGTAGGTGTTGTCGCTGTAGGAGGTGGTAAAGGAAGCGTCGCGCACGGAGGCGATGCGGCCGTAGTACTGCTCGGGAACATCCGCCTGCAGGCGCAGCCGGCGGTTGCTGCTCACTGTGGCGATGGGAGTGCCGGTCTCCACGTACTCGCCGCTGCGCACGAGCCAGTTCTTGATGAAGCCGGAGAGCGGGGAAGTGACGGAGAGACCGCCGTCCGCCGTGGCGTCTGCCGCCAGGGCTTCGTACTCCACCTTGGCGTGTTCGTAGGCCTGGCGGCTCTGGTCCAAGTGGCTCTCGCTCACGATATTGTCCGCGCGCAGCTGCTGGTCACGCTCGTATTCCTTCTGGGCGGTCTCGAGATTGATCCGGGCTTTAGCGAGCAGGTCGCCCGTGCCGATGTTGCGCGAGGAGATGGTGGCGATTCGGGCGCCCTGGGCGACGGGCGATCCTTCCGTGAGCCGCCCGAGGCTGACGATGCCTTCGCTCCGGGCGACGACGCTCATCTCGTCACCGGCCGACGGGAGGATTTGTCCGCTGGTGCGGATGACCTCGCTGAAGGGGCCGGCGGCGACGCTTTCCACGCGGATGCCCAGCTCCTGCTGGCGCTCGGGGCTGATCTCGATCCGTCCGTCGTGGTGCTCGTGGGTTTCTTCTTCGTGTTCGTGTTCAAGGCTGCCGGCTTGCATGCGGCAGCCGTTGATGACGGCGCAGAGGGCCATCAGGGCAAGTAGAATTCGTTTCATGGGCGCTTCCATTGGGAAGCAAAGGTACCGCCTTCTACTTGCAACCGGGTTGCAAATGCGCTATTGCATCTGGCGCAGGAGCACTTCGATCCCGGGCAGCTGCTCCGGCAGGGAGGAGAGGTCCGTGGTGGAGAAATGGTAGGGGATCAGCACGCGGGGACGGAGCACCTTCGCGGCCTTGACGCACTGCTCGACGGTCATCGTATAAGGCTGGTTCACAGGTAAGAAGGCGATGTCCACATCCTCGATGGCGGCGAGCTCGGGGATGTCCTCCGTGTCGCCGGCCACGTAGATGCGCAGGTCCGCGATGTCGAAGACATAGCCGTTGTCGCGACCCTGCGGGTGGAAGCCCGTGTGGCCCTCGGAGTTGTTGTAGGCCGGGACGACGGCGAACTGGATGCCGCAGGCGAGTTCCCCCTCTTCTCCATTGCCCTGGGCGATGCCGAAGCCCAGCTGCTCCACGCTGCGCGGATTGGCGATGAGCGTGGTCTTGCCCTCTTCATAGAGGGCGGCGACGGCTTCCTGGTCGAGGTGGTCACCGTGCTCGTGGGTGATGAAGATGGCGTCCGCCTTGGGGAATTCCTTCGCGTAGTCCGTGGGTTTTCCCAGGCCGCTCACGGGGTCGATATGGATCGTGGCGCCCTGGTAGGAGAGCGCGAGGGTGCCGTGCTTGAGCAGGGTGATGGCCACGGGGCAGAAGTCCTCCGTGAAAAAAACCTCCACCTCGTAGGTCTGGGTGGGCTTCCCGGCCTCTTTCCAGGCCTCGATGCCGCCCTTTAGGTTATAGACGGTGTAGCCGGCTTCGGCGAGCTTGCCCGCGGCTTCGGCGCTGCGCCTGCCGGTCCGGCAATAGACGGCGAGGGGAGCCTCCTTGGGGTACTTTGCCCGGATGCTTTCCAGAAAACCATCGGCCTTCCAGTCGACGTTGGCGGCGTCGCGCAGGTGTCCGGCAGCATATTCTTCCGGGGTGCGGACATCTATGATGGCGGGGGTGCCGTTGTAGGCGGTTTTCTCGAACTCATTGACGGTCAGGTCCGTGTAGTTACTGGCGCAGGCAGTGATGCCGATCAAGGACAGCATGGAGACGAAAACGGTTTTCATATTGGTGTATTTTTTATCATCGACAAATATAATAATTTAAAAAAACTTCCTATATTTGCAGTCCCATTTGGAGAGATGCTCGAGTGGCTGAAGAGGCACGTCTGGAAAGCGTGTGACCGTCCAAAGCGGTTCCAGGGTTCGAATCCCTGTCTCTCCGCACAGCAACCGCACCGTTCTGGTGCGGTTTTTTTTATCTCTTGATGATGTCCAGGCGCCAGGTGATGCCGATGTCGAAGTTGTCGATTCCGATGGAGCTGCTCTTGAAATAGACCGCGTGCAGGCGGAGCTTGTCGCGGTCGGGCAGGGGGAAGAACTCCACGCCGCAGCCGGCGTAGATGTTGCGCGTGCCGGGCGCGACGGCCAGGTCGAGCGCCCGGCCCTGTGCGTCCACATTCTCCCAGGCGTTCTCCTCGTAGCCGCCCTTGGCGCAGAGGTTCCATTTCCCAACGGTCCAGATGATCTTCGAGATCACCGTGAAGTCCGAGAAGAAGCGCTGCTGGCCTGCTCCGGCGCGGTTCATCCACTCCAGGTCGATGGCCACCGGGCCGAAGATAAAGCGGTTGCCGAGGGCGATGTAGTTGATGAAGCGATTGTACTCGTCCTGTACGAAGTTGACGCTCCAGATGGTGTTCCACCAGGGTGTCACGTGCCCGAACCACGCCAGGTTGTAGGCGTACAGGTTCTGGAAGCCCAGCGACAGGGGAGAGTTGCAGAACTGTGCAGCGAGCACCTGCCCGGGAAGGAACTCGTATTCGGCGTTCACGCCGAAGGAGAATCCCTGATAGAGGTTGTTGCAGAAGTTGCTGTAATAGTAGACGTCGATCGGGACAGCGTCGAATTCGTAGCCGCCGATGAAGAGGGCGTTCTTGCCCGCGGTCAGCGCCAGCTTCGGCGTAGCCTGCCAGCGGAGATACAGAAAGTCCGTGGCGTTGAATATGTTCTTTGGGTCGAAGACCGCCTTGTTGAGTCTTTGACGGATGCGGAAATCCAGCTTGTCCGTAAGCTGGCCGCGGACGTTCAGGTTGAAGTGGTCGCCGGTGAACTGGCTGTTGTACTTGCCGCCCACCCATTCCTGGTGGAAAGAGGCGCGGGTGTCGAAGTACAGCTGCGTGATCTTCGGCTGGGCAGTTGCGGCGCCGCAGAGCAGCAGGGCCGCTATTGCGATGGCGGGAAGTTTTGTGTTTCGCTTCATTGTGCGGTTCGTTTCAATAGCGAAAATAGCAAGAATTCTTTTCTTTCCCAACCTTTTCAATACCTACCGCACTTGTCCCGCCGCACTCTGACAGGTGTCCACAAAATCGGCCACTGGTGAGATAAAAGTGGATACCTGTCACCCAAAACACCGTATTTCGGCAAAAATGAGGGGGAGGTGTCCAGAAATATCGCGTAGAACAGCGATTTTGTGGACACCTATCGGTGGGACCCAAGGAAACCGGATAAAGGAATATCTAGAAAATGCGCTAACTTTAGTTGTACCGCAACTCAAAGGTATATTCTTGCAGAATCGTGGTAGAATGCTCTGAGGTGAAATGGTCTGCCGGAATGTCTCGGGACAACTTGTAAACATACGTAACATGAAAAGAGGATCCCTCGTGTGCTCCGAGTTCTGCGATTTGTTTCCGGTATTGTGCTTCCTTTTCCTTAATGGCAGCCAGGTTGCAGTTGGATCGAGCCAATGCCTTCTCGTCATCCGGGCCAAATTGGCGATTGGTTACGTCTACTTGCCATAAAGTATTGACGCTCAGCTCCGCGAAACCTTCCCGAAGGCTTACGTAAAAGGCCCTGACATCCGGATCTGAAATCTCCTGGGGCTGCGTAAATCCATCCTGTTCGTTAAAGTAAAACAGGTAATTGGTAAGTGTCGTCTCTTTTTCGCACGAAGAGAAAATGCAGGCAGCGAGAAGGAGTCCGCAAATGGTTTTCAATCCTTTCATAAATGGGCTTTGGTTATTTTCGGTTCCGAATATACAAATAATAATTTTTTCTGCATAACTGAGTAGGGTCCTTCGGCAGATGGTTGGCCGGTTCGGAGCGTAGCGACCGAGGGGGTTGCGGGGGAGTCTTCCCCCGCTCATAGCGGAAGCGACATCTCCGCAAAAAGGGCCTGCGGCACTGGCCGCAAGCCCTTTTTGTGGAGATGGGCGGAGTCGAACCGCCGTCCAAACAGAGTTCCAGGTAGCTTTCTACACGCTTATCCTTTCTTTGATTGTCGGCCCGGAGCTGCCGGAAGGCAGGCCACTACGGGCTTATCCTCTGAATCTTAGTGGTCCTTAGAGGCGTCT
>JAEEGJ010017343.1_pt1 | contig 16306 bp, 15 predicted proteins | sample 8958761 | NCBI WGS metagenome assembly JAEEGJ01 (sample SAMN16246546, study PRJNA631951) | gut metagenome | biome: gut microbiome; feature: rumen; material: RS-attached | host: Bos | place: Iran: Karaj | collected 2018-10
ATCGACGCCATGGTATCGGAAATCAACATCAAATACAAGAGTCCGCTGCACGGTCAGGAGGAGTTCCTGTCATGCCTCAACCTTCACCGCGAGGGTGCCAGGTTCATATTCGAGCAGGAGATATATCGCAAGTCCGATATGAAACTCTGCATCCAGGCTACCGTCACCATCGTAAGTGTAGTGAACGGCCGTCTGAGCAAGGGTGACGAGATTGCATTCCTTCTTGAAGATGTTCAGTAAAGAGGATATAACCACTGTCTTCATGGACGTCGACGACACGCTGCTGGATTTCAAGGAGTGTGCCCGTGAGAATGTCCGCAACTGTTGTGTCAAGAACGGAATTCAGTACTCAGACGATATGTTTGAGTTCTTCCTGAGCCGCAACGTCATACTGTGGAAACGCATCGAGGACGGACTCCTTACTGTCGATGAACTTCATCGGACCCGATGGGCCGGCATATTCCGTGACTTGGGGATTGAGGCCGATGGCCCCGCATTCGAGCTGGATTTCATTGCCGGACTCAGGGAGACGCATGTTCCCGTATCGGGCGCACATAAGGTGATGGAGTATCTCAAGAACCGGTACAAGGTCTATGTGGTGAGCAACGCAAGCAACCTTCAGCAGTCCACACGTCTGGGTAAGGCCGGGCTCATGCAGTACGTGGACGGCGTTTTCGGCTCGCTGGACATAGGCTTCAACAAACCTTCAAAAGAATACTTTGACTACTGTTTCAGCCAGTTGCCCGGAACTGCTCCGGCCCAGACCGTAATCATAGGTGACTCACTCAACGCCGATATCAGCGGCGGATCAGCCTATGGCCTGCACACCATCTGGTTCAACATAAGAAATGTGGAGCCGTCAGACTCCACATCTCCTGATTATACCATCCACTCTTTGGGGGAGATTCCAACTATTCTTTGATTAGAGCACTGTAGTAAGCGTAGAAATCGCTCCACTTGTAGTAGGGATAGCAGTCGGTGTCGAGCGGGAGCTGCACCTCGTAGCCGTTCTGGAGGCACTTAACCAGGATCTCGGGGTTCTTCTTGCTCTTGTAGAATATGAACTGCAGGTTGGCGGCCTTGCCAATCTGGAAATCCTGGAAATAGTACTTGAGCTGGCTGGCATCGGTCACGCCGCCCTTGGGCATGTTGATACCCATAACGATGTTGAGCGGACCCAGGTTGGTGTCATGACCGAAACGCAGGGATGCAATATCGTTGCACTCACCGTCAATGACCAGCTTGGCCTGATCCAGAATGTCCTGCACGATGGGTTTCATCACGTTGATGTCCCTGTACCAGTTGCGGTATGAGTTCAGGTTGGAACGCTCCCAGCCGGCGGTCAGTTCCTCGGGTTTGAAAAGACCCACCAGAAGTTCCTCATGGCCGATGCTTGGCAGTGAGGTGTAGAGGTTCTTGAGGTTGCTGTATATGCGACGTGAACTGCGTGACAGACCCTCGGTACTGGTAAACAGACGTGCCACGATCTCATCGTTAGATGCCACCTGCGGGGTCTCAGGGTTGAAATTGGTCATATCCAATTCTGCTCTGGCGCGGGGAGCCTTAACCTTATACGGGTTGTCATCGGCATCGGGCTTTACGCCGGGAAGGGTAGCGCGTGAAGCCTGCTCGTAGATATCGATCCTGGGGTTGCACTGCACCATGGCCTGGCAGAATGCGCTCATGCTGATTATGCATCGGCCCGTAGTGGACGAAATGGCGCGGATGGTGCCGCCTTTCCTGAACACCTCGGGGAAACTCTCATACATCTTGCGGGCAATGGCCTGATGCTGGTCCCAACCCACGCGGGTAAGTTCACCCATGCCGGCCATGAATTCGGGGTAAAGCGCCTTGTACTGCTCATAGAACTTCTCACCGTCGGCAGTAAGAAGGTGCTTATCGTGTGCCTCGGTAAAAATGGTGTCCAACTCCAGGTAGAGCGAATTGTTCCAATAATAGCGCGATCCGTGACGTGCGTAATGGCTTATGTAGAAAGGTTTGTAACCCTTGGGCGCCTTGGTCAGGGCCGGCGCATCGAAAGTGTAAGGGTAATCTGTTCCGTAGGATTTCTGAGGATTGGCTTCAATCTCCTCAAGAACGTTCATTCGCTGGGCGTATGAGAATGCGCATACAAACAACGCCACAGCAAGCAGGATTTTCTTCATTGTGATTGTTTTTGGTTAGCTGAATGCACAAAGATAATACAAATCCGTTACCTTCGCGTATGCATAATTACTTAACCTATGATTATTGAGAATGACCTTATATGTGCCGATATTGACCTGCACGGCGCCGAACTGACCAGCCTGAAAAGAAAGGACTCCAATGAGGAACTCATCTGGACCGCCCAAAAGGATTATTGGGGCCGACATGCGCCCATGCTCTTCCCCATAGTGGGCAAGGTGTGGAAAGGAGAGTACAGAGTGGGGGACAAGACCTACAGCCTGCCGCAGCACGGATTTGCCCGCGACCGCGATTTCAAGGTACTCTGTCACGACAAGGAGAGCCTGGTACTCTGTCTTGAGTCCGATGAGCAGTCACTCAAGGTCTTCCCCTATAAGTTCCGCCTGGAGGCAACCTACCGCCTTGAGGACAACACTCTGGTCGTTGAGTGGCGCATCAAGAACCCCGGTGCCGATGCCATGTACTTCCAGATAGGTGCGCATCCCGGTTTCAACTTCCGCGATTTTGACAAAGAAGACTTCATACACGGATACTTCCGCCTCATATCAGGTGAGGAGCCCGTAAGCCAGCTTATCATAGGTCAACTCACTCCTGAGGGCTATCGCAGCGACAGCGCCGGCATGATGGAACTGGACAGCGACGCGATGCTGCCCCTTACTCCGGGACTCTTTGCAAATGACGCGCTGGTACTGGAGGAACATCAGATAGATCAGGTAATTCTCTACGACAAGGACTGCAACCCGTATATCGCAGTCGAGACTCAGGACGCTCCCGTATGGGGACTCTGGTCACCGCCCGCCAAGAACGCTCCGTTCGTCTGCATCGAACCCTGGATGGGTCGCTGCGACTATCAAGGCTACGACGGTGACATCTCCGGCCGCGACTATATCAACCGCCTGGAGGCCGGAAAGAGTCAAGCTTTCTGTTTTAGGATTTCAGCGATTTGAACAATTGGGGTCAGACCCCAATTGCACGTGGTTAACTTACCACGTGTCGCCGGCTTTAGCATGTGCAATTAGGGTCAGACCCCGATTGTCCAGCAGCGGCGACGGCGGTGAGTGTAGTGTTCAAAGTGCTTCCAGATGTTCTGGACGTTGGCGTTGTCCTCGAGCATGGGGCCGGTCTGGCAGTCTATGCCTCCGTGGGACTGGATGGCTTTGATTCCTTCGCGCAGGATTATGCACTCCACGCCTTTCTTCTGGTCCTCGGGACGGACGCCTATCATGTAGAAATCTATGTGCCGATGATCGTTCAGATCACTCAGGACCTTCAAAGCTGAAAATAATCCCAGCTTGCCCTTGCTGGCGCGGATGCCGCGGCTGATTGAAGGTGCTATGAAGCCAAAACCAACTAAGTCTCCTGCCTGGTTCTGAACCATCAAAGCGTACTCGGGACGGCCTACCAGGCCAATCAGATGCTCCATGTTGTCGATCTGCTTATCGGACAGGGGAACAACTCCGTGGAGTTTGGCGAATGCTATGTTGATGATCTCCATCGCGCGGCGAACGTAGGGGCGGACCTCCTTCATGTTACGGAACTTCTTGATGGAGTAGCCGTAACGCTTCTCGGATATCTCGGCAATCTGGTCCATCTTGGGCGGAACCTGATCGGGTACAATCACCTTGGTCTCGGTCCAGTCCCATTTCTTGGTCAGACCCAGACGTTTCATATGCTCGATGTAGTAGGGGTAGTTGTAGAGGGTAATGTACATGTCCAGCTGGTCGAATCCGTCCACCAGCATGCCCTGCTTGTCAAGGTTGGAGAATCCCAGCGGGCCAACCAGCTCGGTCATACCCAGCTCACGGGCCCAGGCGATCACGGTGTCAAACAGCGCCTTTGAGACCTCGAAGTCATCGATAAAGTCAAAGCGGGTAAAACGCAGCTGCTTTACGTTATCCTTCTCATTGGCGGCGCGGTTCAGGATGGCACCGATTCGGCCCACAACCTTTCCGTCGCGAAGAGCCAGCCACAGACGGCTGTCGGCGTAGCTGTATGCCCCGTTTTTCTTGGGGTTGAAAGTGTCCATCTCATCACCTATGAGCACGGGCACGTACATGTCGCAATCTCTGTACAGGTCAATTGGGAACCTGAAGAGCTTCTTTTTGTCCTTGTCGGTGAGGACCTCCTTAATCTCAAGCATAGCACGCAAAAGTAAACAAAACATCCCGAACGTGAAAGTCCGGGATGCGAGCAAATATTTTGGAGTATTAGAATGATGTGCTGATACCAATCATGAAGGGGTAGGTCTTGACGGGATCATCATCCAGGAAGAGGCTGGTGAATGAGTAACGGGCTGTGATACCGAAATCATTTATGCCGATGCGCGCTACTGCGTTAAGACCAATGGGATTCACGTTGATTCCGTCTGCAACTGTCACGCGGTCATCATTACCGATAAGGTCAACCTTTGAAACATCGGCAAAGCGGTACTCGATCTCGGGGCCGACGGCGATGAACGGTCCGCGTCTTGATGCTGAGCTGATCTCAAGGCAGACAGGTACGCGCAAGCTCCAGTAGCGCAGATAACCCTGCTTTGCCTGATGACCGTCATAGGTGTCAAACAGATCTATTTTCTGGCCTCCGGTTCTGTTGGATGTATAATCCAGGAACTGTCCGTTGCCAATCCAGTAACGTGAACGTGTTATGTAGAATGCGGTGTTGACGCCAATGTTCCTGGTCATATGGTAACCCCACTGACCTACGGCGAATCCAAGCTCGAATCCCTTGCCCTGTTTCTGGGGCAGACCAGGAACCATAACCATAGGATCATCGGTTGTGAGCATATTCACGCCCAGGTAGAAACTTGGGGTGTGACCGGGACCGTAGTAACGGTAAGTTTTGCTTACATTTTTCTGCTCTTTCTTGCTGACGGGCTTCTTGTCGTACTGGTTGCCCTGCTCATCGACTACCTCATAATACTCGGCACCCACCAGAGCATCGTAAAAGTTGTGGGCGAAACGGCGGGCCCAGCCCTCCTTGCGGCCAACCTGACCGTATTCATCATATTCGTAATGTCTCTCGGACTGTGCAAACGCGGGAACTGCCAGAAGAGCTGCTACAACCGCAATAAGATACTTTTTCATCATGTTTGAGTAATTCTTTTGCCTAATAGACGAAAAAGGTCCGGATTTGTTGGTCCGGACCTTGATATTTTTTCAATTATTTTTCAGAAAAGTGTTCCAGAGCCTCTCTGTAGCCGTCAAAGCCTTTGCCTTTTATCACCTTGCAGGCGTAAAGAGAGACGAATGAATGACGGCGGAACTCCTCACGTGAGTCAACATCGCTCAGATGAACCTCGACCGTGGGAATGGCCACTGCCTTGAGCGCATCCAGAATGGCCACGCTTGTATGTGTGTAAGCCGCGGGGTTGATCACGATACCGTCAAACACACCGTACGCCTGCTGGATCTTATCCACGATGGCGCCCTCATGGTTTGACTGGAAGCACTCCACCTGGAGCCCCAGGTCCAGACCGTTCTCAAGCACGAATGCCTCAAGAGCCTTGTAGTCGCGGCTGCCGTAGATGGCGGGCTCACGAAGACCCAGAAGGTTCAGGTTAGGACCGTTTATGACAAGAATCTTTTTCATACCGCTAAGTTAGACAATTTCCTGATATGTGCCGAAATACTTGAACTGCTCGCCGCAATGGTCCAGCTCGCTTATCAGTGACGCGAACTTCTTGTCATAGATAGAGAGCTCAATGTCAAAGTAGAACATGAACTCAAAGTCGCGGCCCGGGATAGGACGTGACTCCAGCTTTACAAGGTTGGCACCGGTAGCGTTGAACTTAGAAAGCACTGAGAACAGCGTACCGGGCTTGTGTGACATTACCATCATGATACTGGTACGGTTTGCACCCGGATAGATGCGTGCGTTCTTGGCAATGCAGATAAAGCGTGTGTGGTTGCTGTCAAAGTTCTGGATATCGGCCGCAAGAACCTCCATGTTGTAGAGGTCAACGCAACTCTTTGAAGATATAGAGGCCGATGTCCTATTGGGATCCTTGGCAACCTTCTGGGCAGCCATAGCGGTGTTGTCAAACGGAATGATCTCAACATCCTTCAGTGCAGCCAGGAAGTGTGAGCACTGGTTGATGGCCTGCGGATGACTGTAAATGGTCTTGATATCCTGGAAACGGGTTCCCTTGGCGGCCAGCAGCTGGTGGTCAACGCGCACGCGTGTACTGCGTACTATATGTACATTATATCTAACCAGCAGGTCATAGATCTCGTTTACAGAACCTGCGGTGGAGTTCTCAATAGGCAGAATACCGTACTCGCAAAGGCCGTCGGTAACCATGCGGATAACACCCTCAAAAGTGTTGTTGAACATGATCTCGGGCACCTCGAACAGCTTCTCGGCTGCAATCTGTGAGTATGCGCCCTCACGTCCCTGGCAAGCCACAACGGCGCGCTTGGGGAACGGAGCGGGATCAGCATTGATCAGGCTTGAGATGGCCTTGTAGAGAGGGGAGTCCTTCTCCTTGTACATGGCCTCATAAGCCTTGCTGATATCGAACATGGAGCGGTAAAGTACGCGCCCGAAATCCTCCAAATCCTCGGGCAACTGTTTGGAAATGCGTGCCAGCACTTCGCGCTCGCGTGAACTGCTGCTAACGGGTACATCATGGCTGCGTTTGAATTCGCCAATCTCATTGACTACGTTCATACGTTCGGTGAAGAGACGGCAGATCTCATCATCGATAGAGTCAATCTTGTTTCTGTAATCTGTAAGGTCCATTATGGTATCTCTTTTCAATTTTCAATTTTCAATTCTCAATTTTCAATTTTCAATTCGACTTACCACACCTCCCAGTGCGTTGAAATCATCAAAGAAGGCGGGGTATGATTTTGCGGTGCACTCCGCATCGCTAATGGTAATCTTTACATTCCCCACCGATGCCAACACAGCCGCAGCCATAGCCATACGGTGGTCACCAGACGGGTCGTAACTGGCATTTCTTGCCGGACCACCGGTCACCGTTAAGGTGTTGTCCGATGCAAACGCATATATGCCGGCCATACCCAGAAGCTGCAGTATGGACTGCACGCGGTCACTCTCCTTAATACGCAGACGGCGTATGTTGTCAAAGATGGTAGTACCCTGGGCCGATGACGCTGCAACAGCCAGAATAGGAACCAGGTCGGGGATATCGGCACAGTCAATCTGAGCAGCGGTCAGGTTTGACGGACGTGCGGTAACCGTATTGCCGGCGGTGGCGATATCGGCCCCCATCTTACGGAGCACGTCTACTATGCGGCGGTCACCCTGGGCTGAGCGCTCGTAGTCCAGACCGGTGCAGGTAACGGGTTTGCTGCCTGCTACGCCTGCGGTTATCCAGAATGCGGCGGCTGACCAGTCACCCTCAACGGCAACCTGATCGGCGGGGGTGGTGAACTCCTGTCCGCCGGGAATGATATATCCGTCTGTGGCTGTCTGTATCTCAATTCCGAACTGCTTAAGCGCGTTCAGAGTAAGCCCTATGTATGATGCGCTCTCCTGCTTGCCGGTAATGACAATCTTGCTCTGGATTCCGGTAAGCGGCAGGGCCATGAGAAGTCCCGATATGAACTGTGATGATACGCCGCCGTCAATGGTGTAGAGACCGGCGGGCAGGTTACCCTCACATTTAAGCGGCATATGGCCGTTAGGTGACATCTTTACGCCGTGAGCGGTCATCTCCTCGTAGAGAGGAGAGAGCGGACGCTCGGGCAGACGGCCCTGGCCGATGAATGTGGCATCGGCCCCGAGTGCGGCGGCAACGGGGAGCAGGAACCTCAGGGTAGAGCCGCTCTCGCCGCAGTCAAGCGTTGCACCTTTGTTGACTTGTTTGATAGGCTGGACGCTGAACTTTCCGTCAGCGTAGGTGATCTCTGCGCCAAGGGCGTTCAGGCAGGCGGCGGTTGCCTCCATGTCGCGGTTCACGCTCTGGCAGACTATTGTGCAGGGAGCGTCAGCGAGCGCTGCGCATATGAGCATGCGGTGGGCTACCGACTTTGAAGGCGGCACCTGTACGTTTCCTGAAACTGTCCCTGATACCTCTAGAATCATAATCCGGCCTTTTTCATCAGTTCAAGTACCTGACTGGCAGGCATTTTCTCAAGAGTGCATGCGCCAATCTCCTTGGGCAGCACAAGTGTAATGTCAGCTCCGCTGCGCTTCTTGTCCGATAGGATCACGCTGTAGAGCTCATCGGCCTTGAAAGGACAGTCGGTCTGGAAACCGTAATCCTTTACAACTTTGGTGATGATGTCTGTGTAGTCAGTGAAGCCGTAGACGCGGGCCACCTTTGCGGCGATGATCATGCCGCGGGCGACGGCGCTTCCGTGGGTGATGGTAAAGCCGCTCAGCTTCTCGATTGCGTGACCGAATGTGTGGCCAAAGTTGAGCAGACCGCGAAGGCCCTTGTCAAACTCATCCTGCTCCACAACATCACGCTTAATCTCAATGCAGCGTGCAATCACCTCCTTAAGGTCAAAGCTGTCTGGTTTTGCAACGGTGTCGAACAGTTTCTTGTCCAGTATTACACCGTATTTGATTACTTCAGCAAAGCCGTCACGCAATACAGAAGGGTCAAGGGTTTTCAGATTCTCGGTGTCCAGATAGACCAGAGCGGGCTGGTGGAATGCGCCAACCAGGTTCTTGCCGGCGCTTATGTCAACCGCAGTCTTTCCGCCGACCGATGAATCAACGGCAGCCAGAAGGGTAGTGGGCACCTGAATGTATGGAATGCCGCGCAGGTAGATTGCCGCTGCGAATCCGGCCATGTCGCCAACCACGCCGCCGCCCAGCGCCAGCACCATATCGGTGCGTGTAACCTGCGCCTTGACCATGCAGTCAATGAATGCGGTCACGTTATCAAGGGTCTTGCTCTGCTCGCCGTTGGGGATCACGTGGGCTACGGTCTTGAAACCGGCTGCCTCAAGTGAATCAATCACGGTCTTGCCGTAGAGCGGGAACACCTTGTCGTCGCTCAGGATGGCTACGGTGCAGGGCTTGAATCGCTCTGCAGCAGCCTTGCCTATGCCGCTCAGACCACCCTTGCTTATAAGGATGTCATATGTGCCTGATGCACGGACGGTGATTTTGGCTGTTTCCATATCAGTTCTTTTCTGAAAGTTCCTTTGCAATACGTCCGTCACGCAACAGTGCGCACAATGTCTGGGCGTCATCGGCCTCCATGGCATCGGCGTACTGCGTGAGGTTGTCAATCAAGGTATGTATCTCGCGTAACAGGTTGTCCTTGTTCTCAAGGAACAGCTCTGTCCACATATTCTCGTTCAGCCAGGCCACACGGGTAAGGTCGCGGAAACTGCCCGCGCTGTAACCCTTATGCTGTTGGGCCGATGGACTCTTAATGTATGCGTTGGACACCACGTGAGCCAGCTGTGATGTGAATGCAATCATGCTGTCGTGCTGCTCGGGGGTGGTGAATACCACGCGCTTGAGTTGCATCGGCTCCAGAAGATGCTTGATTCTGTCCAGCAGCTGGATGTCATCATGAGTGGGCGGGATGATGATCATGGATGCGTTCTGGAACAATGATCCGCGTGAGTTCTTGTAACCGGAAAGATGTGTTCCGGCCATGGGGTGACCGCCTGCGTATGTGAATCCGTACTTGGCGGCGGCTTTCATTCCGCACTCCACAATCTTGCGTTTGGTTCCGCAGTCATCTATTACGATAGTGCTCTTGGAAATCTCCGGAGCGTGGGCATTGATCCAGCCGCATGCGGCATCGGGGGTGACTGCAATATGAATAAGGTCACACTTCTTAATGTTGCTGCTGTCCAGCACTGCATCCAGAGTGCCTTCCAACTGTGCAAAACAGCTCACCGACTCGTTCAGGTCATAGCCGTAGACCGTCCAGCCGGCCTCCTTGTATGCCTTGGCCAGCGAACCGCCTATCAGACCCAATCCTACAACTGCTACAATCATCTTGCTGGTTTATTGATTTACAAAAGTACTTAGATTATTTGTTTTAAGGCGTTTACTTTCTTGGCAACCTCGTCAAACTGCGCAGGTGTGAGAGATTGTGCACCGTCGCACAGTGCGTGGGTAGGATCGTTGTGCACCTCGATGATAAGACCGTCGGCACCTGCGGCGACTGCAGCCAGACTCATTGAAGGAACCAGACGTGACTTGCCGGTTGCGTGGCTGGGGTCAACGATGATAGGCAGGTGTGAGAGTTCCTTTACTACGGGAATTGCACTCAGGTCCAGTACGTTACGGGTGTAAGTGTCGTAACTGCGGATACCGCGCTCGCACAGGATGATGTTCTCATTACCGCCGGCCATGATGTACTCGGCGCTCATGAGCCACTCCTTGATGGTGCTGGACAGTCCGCGCTTGAGCAGGATGGGCTTGCGGGTACGTCCCAGAGTCTTGAGCAGCTCAAAGTTCTGCATGTTACGGGCGCCAACCTGAATCAGGTCTACATCCTCAAACAGGTCAAGGTGTTTTTCACTCATAATCTCGGTAACTATGGGCAGTCCTGTTGCCTTACGTGCCTTACGCAGCAGTTCAAGGCCATCGGCACCCATTCCCTGGAAATCGTAGGGTGAGGTGCGGGGTTTGAAGGCGCCGCCGCGCAGAAGTGTTGCGCCCGATGCCTTAACGGCCTGTGCAATGCCTACAATCTGCTCCTCGGATTCAACTGAGCAGGGACCGGCAATCATGGCGAAGTTGCCGCCACCGATCTTTACCTTGTTCTCACCTTCACCTATCTCTACGATTGTGTCGGCGGGGTGGAAGCGGCGGTTGGCGCATTTGAACGGCTCGCTGATGCGGGTGACTGACTCGATGATGTCAAGTCCGCTCAGCAGGTCGGGGTCGATTCGGCTGGTATCACCGATAAGACCGATTACGGTCTGGAACTGTCCTTCACTGATATGTACATCTACTCCCTGGCCTTTGATCCAGTTGATAAGGTTTTTCTTTTGAGTCTCTGAGACTCCGGCTTTAAGTACTGCTATCATAGTTTTATGTGTTTGTTTTTACATCAAAAAAAGAACCCGAATCATTGATCCGGGCTCTCTGTTATATTGTTCGTTAGTATGCACACAACAAATTACCCGGCTATCGTCTGGTAAACCAAAAGTAATAGAAGTATGCGTTGATTGCTTTCATTCTGGGCGCAAAGGTAAACAACATTTCTACATATTGTCACTGTGTGGGCCGATTTTTTTTATTCCTCATTTTTTACGGGAACTTCAAACACGAATCTGGCGCCACCGGTATAGGTGGTGTCCAGATAGACGTTTGCGCCCATAAGCGTGGCAATCTCACGGCAGATGCTCAGACCCAGACCCGTTCCCTGAACAAAGCTGTTCAGTTTGGTAAAGCGGTCAAAGATGGCCTCAGCCTGGTCTGCGGGCACGCCGGGACCGGTATCGGTAACGCTGAATGTCACGAATCCGGGCTTGGCGGTAAGTGAGCTGGCCAGCACGATCTTTCCCTTTGAGGTATGCTTGCAGGCGTTGGTGAGCAGGTTGATCAGAATCTGCTGGACACGCTGCGGATCAGTACGGAATGTGAACGGCTCCTCAGACTCCGGCTCGTAGAACATCTCCACGCCCGAGTGCAGACGGTGCTCGGAACTTGATATGGCCGCGCGGCACATAAAGTGAACCTCACCCTCATCATAGGTAATCTTGTATTCACCCTTATCCATATCGGTGGTGTTCAGGATATCCTCAAGCAGCATGATAAGGATCTTGGTGTTGTTCATTATGTGGTTTGAGAACTCCTGCTTCTCCTCAGGGGTGAGGGCGTCATCGGGCAGTGAGAGCAACTGCGAGAAACCTACTATTGCGTTGAGCGGAGTACGTACCTCATGGCTCATGTTCTGCACAAAACGGGTCTTGGCGGCGTTGGCAATCTCGGCCTTCTTGTTGGCGGCGGTCAGCTCGTTGATCATCTTCTGGTCACGGATCCTGCGGCGTCTCAGGTTAATCACCTGACTGTATGAGAATGCCAGCAGTCCCAGCAGCACCGCCGTCACAAGTATTGTAAGTATCAGTGTTGTCCGGTCCAGTTGCCGTGATTTTTCTTCCAGATCGGCTGTCAGCACTTTGTTACCCATTTTTGCGTCAAATTCAGCCATATTAAGCTGGTTGGACTTGGCAAAATTGCTTTCCATCAGTTCCATCAGGCGCTTCTCCAGGCGAAAAGCTGCGTTCTCATATCCGTAAAGTTCGGCAATATTGACAACAAACTTCATCTCACGTATTTTGGAAAGGGCTTCAATACTATCCAAATCCTTGTTGTTGATTGTGCCCTCAATAATCTCATCAATGAGATGGAACATGTTCCTTGCTGTTACAGAAATCAGGCGCAACTGTCCATCGGCCAGACAACGGTCCCTTAATTCAGTATACCTGCTGACATCCTTATCCAACGCCGCTATGACAGCAAGATAATAGTAACAGCGTAGAGTATCATTGTGGCTCATTGATACTTCATAAGCCTTGTCTATATATATCCTCATGGAATCACTCAAAACAGGAAATGTATTGGCCAGGTCACAGTATGAATTGGTTAGTGACTGACGTCTTACCGTAGGATCATCGGTCTCATTATAGACCCTGATGCCCTCCAGGATATATTTCTTGGCCGTTACGTAATCGCTCATGGCTGTATACAGCGAAACCATATATCGGGAGCTGTACCACATACCGTAAGCATCATTCTGCTCAATGGCGTATGCCTGCATCTCCTGCAGCAACTCAATTGAGGTATTGGGCCTTCCATTGTTGAAATAAAAGTTTTGGGTCAGCTCGTAAGCGTAGTAGAAATACTGCTTGTAGCCGTATGAACGAGCTATTGCCTTAAGTTCCTCAAAAGCCTTGAGGACCCGTTCCTCATTACTGAACGGACCGCGGTTAAGGTGCTTGAGCCACTCCACATAATATATCACCTGTGCCTTGTTGTCTCCCTTGGCCAAAGCGGTCTGCAGCAACGAGTCATTCACAAGGTTGAACTCCTGGTCGGATACGCCCCCCGCCAGACTCTCTACCCTCTGGAACAGCACATAGCATTCATCGTCAATCCCATAAGGATTATTCTGCGCCTGTGTCTTTACGGCCGATGCAAGCACCGTCAGTAAAAAGCAGATCAGAACCTTATTTATATGTTTCATACGCTGTTATTTTAATCCAATCATCTGATGCACCATGGGGCGGATATAATCCACTTTATATCCCATAAGACGCTCCACTTCGACGATTCTTAGCAGTGCGTAGGGCTTAAGCATCTCCTTTATCTTGTCCGGCTGGGCATCGGCCCCGAAATAGGCCTTTACGAACGCGGCCCAGAACGCTCTTGAGGTCTGGCCGTCCATGTGGTAGAGTTCCTTTATCATCTCTTCGGGGGCCATACAGGTCTGCAGCATCACTATGCCCAGGTCGAACAGGGGTGAGCCCGTGCAGAAATCGCTCAGGTCTATGAAGTATTTTTTGCCCTCGGGGGTGAAGATTACGTTGCCGTGATGCAGGTCGCCGTGAACGGCGGTGTCGGCGTCGGGTAGGGTGTCTATGAAGCGGTTGATGGCCTCTTTCTCCTGCGCACTCAGGTAGGGGCTCAGGTTCATCTCCTTTTTGTACTGGTCCTTTACGTTGGGGAATAGGCCTTTGGGCGGGACGGTTGCGTGGAGCTGCTTGCACATGTCGGCAAACTCCTGGGCGTACCTATTCAGGTTCTCGGGGTGCTCGGATATGGCGCGGGCGTATGATTTCTTGCCCAGGACGCGCTTGAACAGAATGCCCAGACGGCCGTCCTGCGTGCGGACCTGCTCGCCCGGCGTGGGGCAGGGAATGCCCAGCTCATGCACCTTGCAGGCGCGTTCATACTCGCCCAGGCCCAGCTCCTCCAGCTCCTTTGAGTAGAGCTTCAACAGTTCATCCGGATTGCTTTTGTTGATATAACTCTCGCCCAGCTTTCCGCCTCCCGAAAGCTCATAATCATTAATATCGATAATCCTCATATCCAGTCCTTTTCTGCAAAGATAAAACTTTTTTTATCTCAGCGAGTAGAGGCGGAAAGAGATGTAACCTTTGCTGTCCAGATATCTGACAGCGTCGTCAAGGATTTCCTTTTTCTTTTGTGGGTCGATGTCCGATGTGTGGACGATTATATCGGTCAGGGCCTCGAGCGCCTTGAGGGTGACTTTCTGCTCCTCGACCAGATATGATATGGGATACTTCTGGCCGATGATTGCGTCCAGGTCGATGTCAAGCTCAGCGTGTTTGAACTCTGATTTGACATCGGCCACAGTGAAAGTAGGGATATCCTCTTTGTAGATTCCCAGTTTGCGCGCAAGGTAGAAAAGGAGCTCGCCGATCTTGTCGATCTCTCTTAAGATGAAATCTTCCATTTATTCTGTCTTACGGATTTCGCGGCCGAAGGGGAAGACGGCGGCAAATGCTATTTTGAAGTGAGCCATTCCCAGGGGAATGCCGATGACAGTAATGCAAGCCAGCAGACCTGCCACATAATACAAAACGGCTGTGGCGATACCGCCAAAAATCAGCCAGACGATGTTTCCGAATGTTTTCATATTGGCAAATATAGAAAAAAGAGAAATGGCTAAGTCAAAAAAACGTTTATTCAAACCACCCTGGGCGCTCTAGTACATCGAGGTATTGTTGGATTGTACTAATGTTCCATATGTATGTTCCATGAAAACCATCATGCCTCTTTTCAAGAAGTTCATAATAAGGCAATGCTTCCTGGAAATATTTTTTTGCTTCTTCTAAGTGATGTTGTTCGAAATGGCAGTCTGCTAAATTCTTCAGAATTCTTGCAACTTCCGGTAGGTAAGCAATAGGATTAGATTTACTAAGCCTTTTGAATATATCTAAAGCTTCCAAATATTTTATTTCCGCTTCATCATATTGCTTGAGATTTGTAAGGTTAACAGCTAAAGAATTTATTGCTTCTGCTACTTCTGGAATAAACACATCAGGATTAGATTCGGCAAGTTTTTTCCTTATTTGAAGAACTTCTTCATAATAACTAACAGCTTTATCATAATTCCCAGCAATAGATTGATTTATTGCTCTGTTATTAATGTTATATGATACTCTGGGTAAATACACTTCAGGGTTAGTTTTTGCGAGCCTTTTAAATATTTGTATTTCTTCTCTATATAATTCATCGGCTTCATTGTATTTTTCTTTTTCGTGAGAAATAATTGCCAAATTACAAATAGTTCCTGCAATATGATCTAAATATAGTTCGGGCGAAGATTCAGATAATCTTTTATAAATAGCCAACGATTCCTCAAAATATTGTTTCGCTTCATCATAGTACTTTTGGTTAAGCTTGAGAGTCCCGATATTATTAAGACTTTCTGCTACTTCCGGCAAATATTCATCAGGATTAGTTTCGGCCAACTTCCTTCTTATTTGAATTGATTCGTCATAATATCTTTTGGCATCAAGATAATAACGTAATTCACTTTGATAGATTGCAATGTTGTTTAGTACTCTGGCAAGAGAGTGTAAATAAACAGCGGGATTGGTTTCTGCCAGTTCCCTTCTTATTTTCAATGATTCTTGGTATTCTTTTCCGGCTTCATCATATCGTCGTAGTTTAAGATGTAGTCCTGCAAGATTAGAGATAGATTTTGCTAATTCTGACAATAACGTTTCGGTTTTTGATTCAGCAAGCTGCTTATTTATTATTCGTATTGCTTCTTTACAACTATTCTCAGCTTCATTTGTGCGATATACGGTGTCAAGCAAAATTGTAAGGTCATTCAGGTTTTTAACGACATTGGTTAGATGTATTTCGGGCATCGAGTTTGCTAACAGCCTGTATAAATCCAAAGCTTTTTGCGTATACTCAATGGACTTATATAACTGATTACAATTATACAATGCTATTGCATATTTACGGTAAATATCGGCCAGTTTTTCATTTGTAATGCATATCTTATCAGTTATTTCTATTGCTTGCTCGTAAGCATCACATGCTTCCTTTAACCTGTTGATTTTAGGTAGTGTAGTGTTGGCCAGTACTGTGTCTGCCTTTAGGCAAAACTCCTCAATTTTAAGTTCAAGGTTTTTCCGATGTTGCTCAAATTGTTTCAGTTCATTCTCTTTCTCCTGTTTCATCTCCTCCA
>JAEEGJ010017344.1_pt1 | contig 16306 bp, 17 predicted proteins | sample 8958761 | NCBI WGS metagenome assembly JAEEGJ01 (sample SAMN16246546, study PRJNA631951) | gut metagenome | biome: gut microbiome; feature: rumen; material: RS-attached | host: Bos | place: Iran: Karaj | collected 2018-10
ACTCAGTCGGAAATAACCGTCAGTCGGTGCTGACAGAAATACCCCTTAATCGGGATGTATCGGAACCAGTCAGACACCACTCAGGCGGCGTCCCGACCATGCGCCAAGGCTAATGGCCCCCAGGGCCACGCCCATATAGCATTTTCAAGCCCTCAATATCGCACGGATATGGGGGCTTTTTTGATGCAAAAATATTTCCAAACTTGCCCCAAATGTGACTGATCTGAATTGTTTAATATTCAGTGGATTCTTTCGAAAAAAGAAAAAATGCCGTATAAATGGAGAAAACACACAAATAACATTAAAAATCTCCAAATATAAAGCAAATATTGACTATAATTGGCAGATGTGATATAATCTGTCTTGTGAAAAGCTTTATACAAGGAGACTGCATATGGCCATTATAGGGCGAAAAGAAGAAATCAGAGAATTAGAAAAGTGTGAAAAATCAAAAAAATCGGAACTGATATGTGTATATGGCAGAAGGCGTGTTGGGAAAACATATCTTGTTGAACAGACATATGCGGATTATTTTGCGTTTCGTGCAACCGGAGTAGAAAGCGGCAATACACGCACACAGTTAAAATCTTTTAAGCAGAGGCTTGCAGAAGCTGGAGATAAAGAAAAACGCATTCCGGCAAACTGGTTTGAGGCATTCTCGAGACTAGAGAAGGTTTTATCTGCGGAGGAAACAAAACGTTCTGTTCATGGAAAGAAAATAGTTTTTTTTGATGAATTCCCGTGGTTCGCGACTGCAAGATCAGATTTTTTGGAGGCATTTGGAGAGTTTTGGAACAGATGTGGAACGGTTAATAGAGATTACGTATTTATAATATGTGGAAGTGCGACTTCGTGGATCATAAAAAATGTTTTAGAAGATTCAGGAAGCCTGTATGACAGAGTTACAAGCCAAATATTCCTGCGCCCGTTTTCACTCAAGGAAACAGAAATGTATATGCAGGACAGAGAGTTTGGGTGGTCGCGAAGACAAATAGCAGAATGTCAGATGGTATTTGGCGGGTTGCCATATTTTTTTAGTCTGTTGAATCCGGATGAGAGTCTGAATTGGAATATAGATGCATTGATATTTAAGCCTCATGCTTTACTGCGTCATGAATCAAAGAAACTTCTGGAGGCAACGCTAAAAAAATCGGCGGCATATAATACTATAATGGAATGCCTATCTTCCCATCTTTATGGTATGACAAAAGCGGAGTGCTTTGAAAGTCTGGATATATCTCAAGGAACATTTTCCAGGGCTGTGGATGACCTAGTGAAATGCGGATATGTGCATGAGAGTGTAGATAATTATTCGAAAGGGCATCCATTAAGACTGCAGCTAGTGGATCCGTTTTTGCTCTTTCATTATAAATTCCTGACCAATGGCATATCCGAAAAGACAAGATTTGAAAATTTTAAGAGCGACACCGGAAAGTATACGAATTGGCGTGGACATGCTTTTGAGATACTTTGCATGTATCATATAGATAGCATTAAGAATGCTTTGGGTATATCGGGAGTACAAACTAACGAGTATGCATGGGTCAGCGAAAAAAATGAAGCTCAGATAGACTTGTGCATAGAACGGGATGACGGGATAATAAACCTCTGTGAAGAAAAATATACTGATACTGCATTTTCTGTCAGCCCGGAATATGAGAAAAATTTATTGAAAAAGAGAGATATTTATCGTAAAGAAACCAAAACGAATAAGGCACTTAAAATTGTGGTTATATCAGCTGAAGATATAGCGGGAAAAGCCAATACGGAACATATTGCAAGAGTCTTGACATTAGATGATTTGTTTATATAAGGCAACCTTGTTAAGGAGGTGAGTACGGTCAGAAAGATAACTAGAGGCACGTCAAATCAGTTGTAAATCCGATTCGACAATGAAGTGTGCCTTGCGGAGCAGGAATGCGTCAAATCTTGATTACTGAGTAGGGAGTAAATAATGCAAAACAAAAACATCTTAAAAGAACTGATTTGCTTAAATGGCGGCGAGTCAAATATTGCCTATGCCGAGAGCAATATGTGGTTCAGTGAAAATCCGAAATACGCCGCCTTCGTTGCCGAACTCAAGGAGAATATACGGAATAATGACGTCAGAGGAAGCATTTTGATTGCCACGGATAGAGAAGTCATCTGGGCCTCCGGCTCGCGTTCCGTCGACGTGAACGGCGATACGGTAACCCCACTGTCCACCTATGAGATTGGCTCGCTCACCAAGATGTATACGGCTGCAATCATTTTCAAGCTTATTGACGAGGGGAAGCTTAAGCTTACTAACAGGGTTTCGACTTATTTCCCTGAGTATTATAAGGCGGAAGGAATGACTGTTTTTGATCTGCTTCATATGCGCTCGGGAATGGTTGATTTTGTCAACGATTGCAAAACGTTCTTCAATAACGATGAAGCTTTGATGAATGCATTTGATAACGGTGAGATTACTGACGAAGTATTTTTAGAGCATCTGTTTACGCTCGACTTAACATTTGCGCCGAACTCAAAAATGCAATACTGTAATACAAATTATGTTCTTCTCGCTATGATTATCGAAAGAATAACGGGAAGGAGCTACAAGAAGAATGTCAGAGAGCGTATTTTTGAGCCGTTGGGCATGAACTGTTCTTCTGCTACGACTTGCGGCGACGTTACGAGTGTTCCAGAGGGTGAGGGCGGCTATATGAAGGAGTATCAGATAGCAAGGGGCGCGGGCGACATCCATTCAAACGTGCTGGATCTCGTGAAATTTAACCGTGCATTGTTTCATGAAGAAATCGTCAGTCCAGAGGGTAAGGCGGGGATGCTCGACTTCGTTGATAATTACGGTTGCGGTTGGGGAATGTTTCCCCAAAATGCCGATATGATGTTTCATGACGGCGACACGAATTCATATTCTGCGGTGGATGTCGTATTTCATGCCTCTGATGCGGAGAAAAGATGCTATTTCCTTATGATGTCCTGCTGTAACGGAAATGACGAGCATGAGGAAGAAAACGACGAGACCGCTGAAGCGGAGAACGACGAAACGGAAGATAACGACAAAGAGGCTAAATTCGATCAGTACCAGCTGGTATTTGATCTTTGCCAAAAGTTTCTTCAGTGATTATCTTTCAGCTAAAACTGACTAAGACAAACTAAAGATTTAGGGGGCTGAACTAAGTGATAACTATTAAAGAATCAACATATGATGATATCAAGAATATACAAAACCTGTGGGCAGATGAAGACGTCATGCAGTATATCTGGCCAGGAGGATTGCATGAGACAGGGGAAGCAGTACGAGAATGGTTAGATAGATTCATTTCTGCAAGACCAAAGCAAAATCATTATTCAATTTTTGAAGATGGCAAATACTGCGGTGAGACTCAATATCGTATTGATTCGGAAACTAAAAATGCTTCTTTGGATATTAAGTTATTTGAATTTGCCAGGGGCCGAGGGATTGCAACGCAGGCGCTACTATACTCTATTCAAGAAGCTTTTAAACAAGGAGCTGAAAATCTGTGGGTTGATCCCCATCCAGCTAATGCCAAGGCAATAAATTTGTACCGTAAGTTGGGATTTATTCAGAAAGAAATGCCTGAGTATGTTATTGCTTTAGGAGAAGATCCTTCTCTTTATATTTACATGGAACTGGGTAAAAAAGAATTCAATGATAAACTTGAAGATGCTATCAATACCATAGAGTATGATAACAAAAAAGCATAGCAACGGAGATAAAAAATAGCATGTTGAAAAAAGCGACTAAAGTCATTGGTAAAATACTTCGAGGTATACTGATTGCTCTTGTGACAATAATTATTATATTGTTTGTAGTAAGGCTTATCGGCAGAGCGGTAAACGGCAGAACGCCTGACGGCGGTATCAACGAATCTATGCTTGTGGATATCAACGGAACGAAGCAGTGGATAAACATCTACGGACATGACAAGGACAACCCCGTTCTATTGTATCTGCACGGCGGACCGGGTTCCGCAACAAGTCATCTTGACTATGCGTTCACAAGAAAGTGGAGCGATGTTTATACGGTAGTCACATGGGATCAGCGTAACTGCGGAAAAAGCTATGACACTTCAAAGACGGATACCATAACCGCAGATATCATGATGCAGGACGGCAAGGAAATGACTGAATATCTGCTTGACTATATGAATAAGGATAAGATAACTCTTATGGGACATTCGTGGGGGTCACTGTTCGGCGCAAACTTAGCTCTTGAATATCCCGAATACTATGACGCATTTATCGGCACGGGACAGTTCATCGACTATACTGAGAATGAACAAAGACTGTATGAAGCTGCACAGAAATGGAGTGAAGGTGATGAAGAGGGAAAGGAACTGCTTGCAAAATGGTCTCCTAATGGTGCAGACACAGTAGATGCTCTTATGGCAAGAAACGAGATTATGGACAGGTACGGCTACGGCATGATGAAAGACGGCACAGATTATAACATCTACACTACGATACTTTTCAACCCGAACTATACGATTAAGGATTTTATCGGATATGTAAAAAACGGTGAAAAGTCATTCGAGCCGTATATGGTGTTTTTTACAGGTGATATGTCAAAGCTGTCGCTGCTTGGCAGATACGATTATCAAGTACCCTTCTACAATATAAACGGCGATATGGATTATCAGACAAACTATTGGCTTGCCTGCGAATATTTTGAGCAGGTGAGCGCTCCCCGAAAAGAAATGTTCGTGATGGAAGATGCGACACACGGTCTGCTTGAATCACGTTCGGAAGAATTTTCTGAGATACTCCATAAAATTGCAGAAATCCAGAAGAACAGTTAAACCAGAATAGTGAAAATCCTCCTTACGTATAAAAGATATAAAAAGACCGGTATTATACGCGATCCCGGTCCTGGAGGATAAAAAAGATGTGGTCGGAAATTTTTTATCCAGAATTGGTTCTTATGGAAAGTATATGGAAGCATTGAGGAAAGCAGTGCACATCGCTTTCTGTCAACATCTGTAAAGTACCATGATTATAGGAGAGAAGACTATATTGAGCTTTGCTGAAATATGCGGGCTGGTTTTAGGTGAACTACTGGAAGTGGTATGTATGGCGTAGCTGTTCATAGTGCAATCCCGTCAGATTATATAAAAAATAAATGTTCATTGATACTGCAGGATTGGAGATATAGACGAAAGTGGTTCAAGAAGGGATTTGAGGCAAGAACTCTTTCAGAATAAGAAATGAAAACAATGAACTATTTTTGTTGTCTATGTGAATGGAATACCAAAGCAGGGCAAACCTATACTTGTGACATGTGAGATGCGCGGATCATAAAACATCATAAGGAGGTAACGGTATTGAAGGCAGCAATAACCAGATGGAAGTCATCACACCTCTTGCTGAAGAAGCAGTAAAAGAAAGCGGAATACAGGATGGCATGGTGACTGTCATGACAAAGCATACAACCACAGGGATAACAGTAAATGAGGCACTGGAGTGCCTCGAAAGCGATATAGAAAATGCCCTTTCACTTTTCGCGCCGGAGCACAGGATATATATTTCTGCGAATTCGATGGTCCTGCGAAACGAAGGATTATCATCATCATCAGTAAGATGTGAGTATTTGGGACAATCTAACAAAAGAAACCTGAAAGTATTGTGAAAAAGCACAAATGTGGTCTGGTTCTGCAATCTTATTCAGAACAGATTCGGGGGTGTTAATAAAAAGATATCAATAATTTCATACCAATCGCGAATGGATTTGCAACAGGGTATTTCGTACAATCAAAGTGGTTCCTAAAAGGAGATGTTTACAGTGGCGAAGTCGGAAACGCTGTCTGTATGCTGGAAAGAATATGGAAGCCTTTCATAAAAAAGTTACAGGAGGAGGAAAAAGATGTGCACAGTCTTTTTCAGTTGTTTATGAAAGGAGAGTTTTCATGTCTGAAAACAACAAACGGGAACTGGGACGTAAGTTAGGTCTGGGTGCTGTTATCGCACTGGGGGTAGGAACAACGGTAGGTTCCGGAATTTTTTCATCTTTATCAGAAGTGGCAAATGCTGCGGGAAGCAGCCTGTTTCTGATACTGGCATTCTTTATCGGGGGACTGTTACAGATCCCGGCAAACTTTGTATACTCCGAGTTGGCTTCAGCATATCCGGAGGACGGAGGACAGTACGTTTATTTCAGAGAGGCAGGGTCAAGACCTCTGGCATTCCTCTGCGGATGGATCAGCTTCTGGGCTACAGATCCGCCGTCAATTTCAATCATGGCGCTTGCAATCGTGAATTACCTTGCATTTTTCATTTCGGTACATGGGCTTGTGCTTAAGTTTATTGCTGTTGGCTTTGTATTGTTCTTCATGAGTATGCATCTTCGCTCAGTTAAGGCAGGTGGCGCATTCCAGACAATAATAACAGCTTTAAAGATCATTCCTTTTGCACTTGTAATTGGTCTTGGTTTGTTTAATCTTCAGGGGGGTCTTCTGATGTCATCTACACCTCTTGAAGGATTTGCAAAGGGCGGATTTACAGCACTTATCGCAGGTATCGCTGCTACAACATGGTCTTATGACGGAATGGCAGCTGCATGCTACATGTCAGGTGAGATCAATAATGCAAAGAAGAACATGCCTATAGGTCTTATCCTTACAGCTGTGATTGTGCTTGCACTCTATTCAGGACTGACATTCGTGGCATCGGGTATGCTCGGTATTGATGAGCTTGCATCTTCAGAAGCACCCATAGCGCTTCTTGCATCCAAAATCCCCGGAATTGGTCAGTACGCAGGTACACTTGTGGCTATCATGGCTATCATTGTAGTAATAGGTTCACTTTCTTCATGCGTAATGTACCAGCCCCGTATTGAGTATGCTATGGCAAAGGATAACCTGTTCTTCAAGTCATTTGCAAAGGTACATCCCAAGTACGAAACACCTTATTTTTCAATAATTGTACAGTGTGCGGTAGCGATAGTGCTTATTTTTGCGTCCAATCTTTCAGCGCTTCTTGGTTATTTCACAATGGTTGCACTTTTAAAGAACATCCTGACTTTCTTCACAATATTCGTTTTAAGAAGAAAGGGCAAGGAGCATGGCTATGATCCTTCATACAAATGTCCCGGCGGAGCAATAATGCCCATTATCGCGATAGTAATGACAGGAACGCTTATCTATGGTGAGCTTACCTATGCACCCGTGCAGAGTATTCTCTGTGCTGTAATCGCTGTTGCAACGGGTCTTCCGGCATTCTATTATTGGGATAGCAAGAACAAAAAAGCCATGGAGGCTGAAAATGGAGGCAAAATTGCCAGTTAACAAGTAAAAGAGGTTGATGCAATGGAACGGATAAAGAAGATTCCACCACATGACAGGGCAGTTGAACAGATCATATGGTATATAGAAGAAAATAACCTAAATCCCCACGCAAAGCTTCCGGGTGAGCGCGAGCTGTGCGAGATGTGGAATCTGAACCGTTCTACATTGCATCAGGCAATACAGCAATTGATAGAAGAAAAAAGACTCTACAGTGAAAAAGGAGCGGGCACTTTTGTTGCGGAGCCCGTTCTTGAGAGAAATCTGCAGGATGGCACGTCAACGTCTGAATCCATGAGGAAGATGGGACATTTTCTTTGGACGGAGGTACTCCTTTCACGAGTAGAGGAATGTAGTGAATATGTAGCTGATAAACTGAGTATTCCCGCAGGCAGTAAGGTTTTCCATTTGGAACGATTAAGGCTTCGGAACAATACGCCTATCATGATCGAGACCAGTTATATGGATTACAACCGCTGTAAGGGAATAGAGGAACATGATTTTTCTGAGGAATCCCTGTATCATCTGCTAGAGGAATATGGAAACAGTCTTGGATCCGGGGAAGAATGGATAAGCATCACCACGGCAACCGAGGAAGAAGCAGAGCGTCTCCAGGTAAGTCCGGGCCAGCAGATGTATTATCTGACAGGATATATAAATGATACTGATGATAAGCCTGCAGAGTATTTCAAGATTGTTGCAAGACCCGATAAGGTCAGGTTTGTCACAGGACTCGTAAGGGATGGATTGGAACGGCAGGAGCAGGATAAATAATGAAACTGGCGGCAGTAGGAAGTAATTGCGTTGATTATTATGAAAATATAGATGGAGGAAAGGCATATCCCGGAGGAGGTCCTGTAAATATGGCTGTCTATACCGTAAGAATGGGTGGTGAAGCTGCATATATAGGGCCTGTCGGAAACGACGAATTCGGACAGATAATGAGAGATGCTATTTCTTCAAAAGGGGTGGATATTTCCCACCTTACAGTCCGGGAGGGCAAAACAGCAGTAACACAGGTAGAGCTTAATGACGGAGAGCGTATTCTTGGAGACTATGATGAAGGAGTCCTTTCTGATTACCGTCTGACAGATGAAGAGATGGAATTCATTAAGACTTTTGATGTTGTGGTATGCGATCTCTGGGGAAAGGTAGAAGGACAGTTTGCTGATATGAAGGAACGTGGCATTACAACAGCATTTGACTGTGCAACAGAACCTGACTCTCCAGAAGCGAAGAAGGCCATTCCTTACTCTGATTATGTGTTTTTCTCTGTTGATGATGGGGATACCCCGGAAAACAGAGAACGCATGAAAAATATTAAGGACGAAGGCCCAAAGGTTGTCATATGCATGATGGGAGCAGATGGCAGCATGTGCTTTGACGGTGAGACATTCCATACTTTTGGAATTGTTCCATGTGATGACATGGTAGACAGTATGGGAGCAGGAGACAGCTATATCGCAGGATTTTTGAAGGGTATAACGGAAGGAAATACGATTGCAGAAGCCATGCATATGGGAGCAGCAAATGCGACGCAGACACTTAAATATTTTGGTGCATGGTAAGTTCTAAGGAGTCATTATATGGAAGAACGCTACAAAAAGCAGATAGAAAGAAACCTAGATGAGCTAGAGGGATTTACCCAAACGATCAGGGATATAAATATGGAACCCTCAGTAAAGATTCTGTCAAAGAATCTTCGGATTGCCGGGAACAGATATGCAAAACTCTTTGGGATAAAAACCGAAGATAAGATAGTAGCCATAAAGCGTGTCTGTTATGCGGATGGTGAGCCGGTATCCCTTGAGGAGACATACATCCCGTATTATCTGGTTCCCAAGATTGAGGGCATCGATCTCAATATTTTTTCCATATATGAAGTCTATAAGATGTTTGGTGTGTCCATAGTAAGTGCCAGCCAGACACTCGATCTGGTGAGGCTTTCAGCCGCGGATGCAAAGATGCTTGGTATTGACTCAGAGACTTTGACCATGCTTTTTCAGTGTGTGACTTATGATGTAGAGGGAAGGGTTGTAGAGTTCAATAAAAACTATACCCGGGGGGACAAATGCAGTTTTAAGGTTCACTTTACACGATGAAAGAAGGCAGGATAATAAAATGAAATATGAAGCAAAAGCATGGAAGGAGAAAGAAGGAGCATCCCTTCGAAACTTCGATGAAAAAGCACAGATAGACAGTGTGAATGGTGCCCTGGCACTAAGACCACAGATAGAAGAGATAATAGATAAGATATGGAAGGGTGGCTTTGACGGCATATATTTTGTTGGAATAGGCGGAACCTATGCTTCATGCCTGCAGGCAGAAGTATATATGCGTGGAAGATCCAGGCTTCCGGTATTTGTTGAAAACGCAGCTGAGTTTCTGACGACAGGAAACAGGCGCTTCACAGACAAGTCAGTTGTAATCTATTCGTCAGTATCCGGCACGACCAAAGAAATGATACGCCTTGTCGACCGTGTCCATGAAATTGGGGCAAAGATATTTGCATTTATTGATACGCCTGGAACAGTGCTGACGCAGCCTGACAAACAGGATTACCTGATAACATATAAAGCCAATGAACAGTTAAAGTTCTATATGGTAGCAAATTATCTGATGTACTTAAATGGTGAGTTTGACGATTATGAGGAATACAATGCTGAAATGGAAGCGCATCTGGCAGAAGCACTTGCTCAGGTCGAGAAGGACTCCGATGAATGGGCCTACGAATTTGCTAAAAAGAAGACATCGTTCCTTAAGGAACATCCGGATCTTCCGCATTATTTCATAGGATCGGGGAATCAGTACGGAGCCACATATTCATATGCCATGTGCTATTGGGAGGAGCAGATGTGGATAAGGACAAAATCCATAAGTTGTCAGGAGTTTTTCCATGGAATGCAGGAGATAGTGGTCGATGACACACCAATCACACTGTTCATGGGCGAGGACGAGCAGAGACCATTGGCAGAACGGGTTGCGAGATTTTTGCCTAGGGTCAATGCAAACTATACCATCATTGATACTAAGGAGCAGGAGCTCAAAGGGATTAGTCCCAAATACAGAGGAACGATTTCACATCTTGTAATGCATGGGGTGAATAATCGCGTTGATGCATATATGGAGCTGTTCCTTCGTCATCCTCTCTCTATACGTAGGTATTATAATCAGATGGAATACTGATAATCAGAACAAAAGGCAAATATCTATTCCTTTAATGAGAAGAGTAGGCGAATGTTTGAAGTGGTTGGATTCAAAAAATAGATGAAGAGTGGTACAAATACCAAAACAGTAATTTTGAACATTATGAAAATATAAGTGTAAAACAGGCTCAAATAAGTGTATTTGGGTCTGCTTTTTTACTCTGCGATAAAATGCATGAAGTTACTAATTTATTATTTCGTGAAAAACTGAAAGGGGGATAGCAATGCAAGAGAATTTGTATTTTTGTGCAGAAGAAATCGCTGAAAAAAGCTGGATGATAAAGAATGTGGGACACACACCAGCAATCTGTTACCTTGTTGAAGGGACAGATTATGCACTCCTAATCGATTCCATCATGGGTATTGGTGATCTTAAGGCTTTTTGTGAAACGCTGACCCCAAAGCAGATTAAGCTTGTCAATACACATGCCCACTCCGACCATGTTGGGGGGAATTTTCATTTTGGACATTGTTACATGCATCATAGAGATATAGGCTATCTACAGACAATATTCGGAGCAAAAAAAGAAGATGTATTCAAAATAGCGAAGGATATGGCTCCGGAAAATCTACGTGATCAGATTATTCTAGATAACAATTTCAAAGATTGGGATCCTATAAGAATATTTCCAATTTACGATATGGATGAGTTCGATCTGGGAGACAGAATTATTGAGGTTGTGGAAGCAGGAGGGCATACTGCAGGGAGTGTAATACTCATAGATCACAAGACAAAGATTGCATATTCCGGGGATGCATGCAACAGCAATACATTATTGGAATTTCCGAATTCACTTCCAGTCACAGCTTATATGAAAAGTCTTTTACGATTAAAAGAGCGACAGAGCGAGTTCAATATTATGTACGGGGGACATGAGATTTTTGACCCGTCTATTATTGATGAGGCGATAGAGACTGTAGCAGAGGTAATAGCAGGGACTGATGATAAGTTGAGTGCTACAGGGATGATGGGTACGCCTGTTTTATATGCAAAAGCAAAAAACATCGACGGTAGCAGAATTGATGGCAAAAGGTTTAATATGAGTTACCTTCCGGAAAGTATAGCTGGTCAAGACACTGTTCATCAATCAATAAGAGTTGATTGATGTCGAATCACCTTTTGAGGTAAAAAATTAAAATACGTGTAAAACAGACTCAAATAAGTGAATTTGGGTTTGTTTTATTATCGGAATGATAGAATAAAGAAAAATGTTGATAGATGAAAAAGGAGATATGCCATGACAAATTATATAGCTTTTTGCGGACTTGATTGTGAACAATGTGAGGCTCGTATCGCTACAATTAATGATGATAACAAATTGAGAGAAAAGGTGGCAGAAGAGTGGTCAAAGCTTAATGGGGCAGAGATAACTCCTGACATGATTAATTGTGTGGGTTGCAGGCTCACTGGGGTGAAGTCTCCATATTGTCAGTCAATGTGTCAGATCAGACAATGCGCTTTGCGGAAGAATATTGAGACTTGTGGGGACTGTATCGAAATAAAAGATTGTTCAAAGGTATCTGAAATCATTAGTAATAACCCTGATGCAAAGCGTAGACTTGAGAAAAGATGATGTTAGGCATACTTCTTGGCATGGCCATTGGAATGGGAAAAAAGAACTCTGATAGTGAGTGATATAATTACTTTGTATCATGAAATATAGCTAAGACAGGGGGATTTATGGATAATAAGGACTTGATAGGGGATTCTGGTTTACGTATAGCGATATGTGATGATGACAAGTCTGATCGTGAAAAGGTTAATGCACTTCTTCAGGAGTATTTAGAGGGAAAATCCATTAAAGCGCAGGTTAAAATATTTGATCACCCGGATACACTCATAGAAGAGTGCGAACATTATAGACCTCACATTTATGTTCTGGATATAGTTATGCCAATGGTTACCGGAATACAGGCAGCAAGAGAACTAAGGTGGAATCAGCCGGATGCCCAGATTATATTTGCTACTTCTGAGAGCTCTTATGCACTGGAGTCTTTTGATGTAAATCCTATCAATTATATATTGAAACCAATAGAAAAAGAGAAGTTTTTTTCAACGCTGGACCTGGCTATTTCTCGCGTGGAATTTGAGGGTGATAAAACCGTTTGCATAAAGATAAAAGGTGGCTTACAGACACTGCGCCTGGACGAGATACTTTACATTGAATATCGCAACCATGTGGTCTCATATCACATGGATAGAGGTGAAGTCATATCAACGCCGACATTAAGGATAGGCTTTGCTGAATATCTTGCTGAGAATCATCCTGGTAAAGATTTTATAAGATGCCATGAATCAATAGCTGTCAGCATAGCAGCAATTGATAAGCTGACAAAAACTGATATAACGCTTCGTGGTGGAGAACAGATACCTGTAACAAAGAGTAGATATTCAGATGTTTGTGACAGGTACATGGATTATAGGCTATGAGGAGTTGAAAATGGATAACAAAGCGAACAAGTATGATATCCCTAAAAGGGATGGCAGTGTATGGCCGGAGGATATCTGCCCGGCATACACACCAAGAGAGGATGCTATTCCAAGTATAAAAGGCTGCTGGTATTGTAAATATGCAGATTTTCATCTTAAAGAAGAAAGGGCACTTGAGGTAGGCATCTGCAAATGGCCAAAAAAAATTATTGATTAAGAGGGGAATGAAAATGATTTTTATAACACCAGTGCTTGGAATTATAGGCATAATAGGAGGATTATGAAAGACCGGAAAAATTAACGATGCTATAATTATTTAGAAATACATAGTATCAAGGGGGGATTAGTTATGGCTGACCTTTTGTCCAATCCATATACATTGCTGCTATTAGGGGATATAGTAGCTCTTTTTCTGTACTATGCCATGCATTTGAGTTTTTTCGTGATGCGAGAATTCTTTAAGAAGCATAGGATTCTCGTATTTATGATATATGCATTAACTGCGCTGTCTTTCTTTTACGCCAATACGCTGGGAGTGAGTTATATAAATCTGATAGCATCATACCTGGCATTCCTCATTCCATTATTCATTTGCTATAAAGTTAATAATATTCGAGGCATAATATATTTCATTTTCTATATTGCTGCCCAGAGCGCAATTGAAGTATTCATCACGTTTTATGTTCAAGGCGTTCAGAGTATGGATATGGTTAAGATAAACTATGACTTTATGACTCCTCAGAGCTATGGAATTATCTTGTCTTTGCAGATTATTGTGGTCAGAGTCATCTGTCTTTTCGGAAATAAGGATAAGGACAAGAGGCTTGATAAGGAAATGCTTCCATATGTTGTGCTGCCAATCGCTACTATCATTATTTTGGTTCTTGATGGCAACAGATATCTTAGAGGAGAGGAATATAACCTTTCCCAATATACTGAACTTATGGTGGTTCTTGTAGCTATTAACATACTTGTCTTTGGATTTCTTGAAAAACACACAAGACTCATGAAAATGGAGATGGAAGCAAGGCAAAATGAGTTAAAGCTTCAATCAGATGCGGTTATTATGGAGATTGCAACCAAAGCCATGAGGGAACGACTTGCTATTTCTGAGAGCATCATGCAGCAGGACAGAGCCATGCGTCATGACAGAAGACATTTTGAGGCTCTTCTTCAAACTCTTTTACAGGATGGCAAGACGCAGGAAGCCCTGGATTGTCTTAATGAGAGGCTCAAACAGGAACCCCACTCTGTAAAAAGATATTGCGAGAATACTACACTTAATGCGGCAATCACACATTACCTGTCTATGGCCGAAAAAGAGAATATAAAGGTAAATATATCTGCTAATATCCCTGCAAATCTGAATGTGGATGAGATGCAGCTTGCCATAGTGATCAGTAACCTTATAGAGAATGCTATCCATGCTTGCGAAAAAGTTCCTGAGAGTGAGAGACGGATTGACATCACGGCAAGGTATAAAAGTCAGCTTCTGTTTGAGATCACGAACTCATGCGCTGAGGAAGTAAAGCTGGATGAGGAAGGACATCCGTTTAATACTGAGGAAGAGCATGGAATAGGAACTAGAAGTGTTCTTAACTTTATAAATCAGACAGATAGCGAGATTAGATATATAGCAGAAGAGAAGACTTTTAAGGTCAGGATGCTGATAAATTAAAGAATAAGTGTAAAACAGACCTAAATCAGTGAAACTGGGGTGGTCTGTTTTATTTTTGGGGGATAATAGTATTGTGAAAGGGAGAAACTGATTATGGTTACGAAGAAGGAACTAAAAGAATCACTAAAAGCACTTGGGATAGAAAATGGGATGACCTTGGAGGTACATTCTTCACTAAGCAGTTTCGGCGAACTAGAGGGTGGTGCAGAAACAGTGATAGATACGTTAAAAGAGCTTGTTACAACAGAGGGCAGTATTTTCATGCCTGCACTACGCCTAAGCCCAGAACTGCCGCTATCTGAGGAAGATAAAAAGCTTGGTGTTACGGTGAAAATAAAAGTACTTCCAGCTGATGCTTACAGGACAGCCATGGGAATAATTGCTGATACATTCAGGAAAATGCCAGACACCTATACGGGAACAGATACGATCAGCACTTCCGGTTGGGGAAAGCACGGAAAAAAGGCGGTGGAAAGCGGCTTCGATTATCCAATCCACAATGGAGGAAAGGCTCTTTTGCTGGGAGTTGATATATATAAATTGACAGCGATGCATTACGTGGAAAGTATCACACCTGAGGATATCAATAAGAGGTTTGAACCCAATGAGGAGATAAATCGAATATATCCCCCGGGGGAGTGGTTTATGGAAGCAGGGCATCCACCTGTAAAGGCATGGTACAAAATACAGGATATGGCTTATGAAAATGGACTTATCAGAGAAAGCTTTATCGGCGACTGCAAGGCAATGTTTTTTGATATATGGTCTGTAGTTTCTTTATATGAAAATGAATTAAGACAAGATCCTTACGGTCTATGGGGTATGAAAAATGAATAAACGGTTCAGACAATATATAGGCATAGTAGTTGCAATAGTTACGTATTATGTGGTTCATGAGGGTGCTCACCTTATCTGCGCCGCTTCTTTTGGCGTATTTAAGCAGATCATCTTTTCAGGGATAGGCATGCAGATAGATGTCTATCGTGAAAAGATGACAGATAATGAACTTGGCATTTTCTGCCTGGTAGGTGCGATAGCTACTTTGCTTGTGGGATATGTTTGGGTTCTTTTGGCAAAGAGAATCTGCAGGTCAAAAAATAAATTGATACTTGCATGCATGTACTACATAACAATAGCGCTTCTATTCCTGGATCCGCTCTACCTCAGCGTGATATGTGGCTTTGTGGGAGGCGGGGATATGAACGGCATCAGGCTCATATGCCCTGAAGTGGCAGCCCGAGTGATGTTTGGGGTGTTATTTATTATAAACGGCTTAGTTTTCTGGAAAAAAGTACTACCATGTTATAGAATGGCTTTCAGTATCAGCAAGATCAAGGATGATAATAGCACAGAAGCTCTTAAGGAAGATGCAGTATAACGGGGAGTAAAATGCAGTGTAAAACAGACTCAAATCAGTGTAACTGGGAGAGTCTGTTTTATTTTGCTGTAAATTATTGTTGGATTTCGTATTTGATATGTGGTAGATAGAGAGGAAAAAATGGAAAAGAAAATTAAAAAGTACGTAGTTTTAAGCTATCTTGTGTTTTGGTGCATGGTTCTCGGAATATGTGGAACAGCAAGTATGGTATTTCACTGTCCGCCCGTAGTAATGCGCATATTGTCCAATGTATGTGCCTGGTCACCGACCATAGTGCTCCTTAAGGGATTTAGGTATTTTTGTCCCGGAGTGACCATTACAGGGTTC
>JAEEGJ010017348.1_pt1 | contig 16305 bp, 13 predicted proteins | sample 8958761 | NCBI WGS metagenome assembly JAEEGJ01 (sample SAMN16246546, study PRJNA631951) | gut metagenome | biome: gut microbiome; feature: rumen; material: RS-attached | host: Bos | place: Iran: Karaj | collected 2018-10
GCAACGTCCCTGAATGTTTGAAAAAAGAATTGGGTGAAGATTATTCATTGGAGGTCAATCAAAAAATTAGATTTAATCATCAGACTTTTGAACACGACTTGTGCCATGCGTTAGGCATCGCCTACCTCTACGACAGCCAAAATGAAAAACTTCCGCGTTTTTCAATGCCCTTTGTGATGGATGACCTTGTTGCCCGAGACGAAAAGGTTGACAATCTTTGCGACAAAATATTAAATAATCACGTTTTTAATCTTATCGGCATTGGAGGCATCGGCAAAACCACGCTTTCTTATCTTTTGACTAAAAGGTTTGGTCCTCTGTTCAATAACATTGCATACGTCGTTGTCAATGGTAATATCAAAGAGGATTTTGCATCGCAAATAAATGCAACATTGAATTTGGATATTGCACCCAATGTGCCGATTGAAGAACAATACAAAACGATTATTTCCTATATGGACCAATACCAAACGGGAAACAATCTTTTGATTTTGGACGTTAATGAAACGGCGGATAAAAAAGAAATCGAAGATTATGCCAAGAAACTAAAAAACAACACCTTGCCTATAAACAAAATATATCCAAACAATTGGAAAATTTTGATATTGTCGCGTGAGAAATTTGGGCGTTTTCACTACGAAGATCTTAGCGATGATGAGGACAAGGAGTTTTTGAAAGAGTTGTTTTTGAAGAGAGCGAACAAAAACGAAGATGATTTTAAAGATTATGACGGATTGTTTGAGTTAATCAAATATAGTCCGCTTTTGGCGGAGCAACTCGGCATTTATTTTGAATGTCAACCGATTCCATCATTAGAGGAAATCAAAGGCATACTTTACGGCAATTTGCGCGAAGAAGATATTCTCGGCACTAACGCCCACAACCGCGAGGAAAGAACGCTTATCTGTTTCTTGCAAAATCTCATTCATTATCACGAATTTAATGATGATGAAAAAGCCGTTTTACGTCATTTTGTCTTGTGGAAAAGTGAATATTTAAGTATAAATATAATTGGCGATTTGCTCAAAGATACGTGCCGAAATTTGAACGAAGCACTCGGTTCACTTGCCAATCGTTCCATATTAAATTATGACCAAAAAGAAATAAACGCATATTACAAACTTCACGGCTTGTTGGCGGACTCATTGCGCGAACAGTTTGATATAACAAAACAAGATTACGAACTTTATTTTGACAATATTTTAAGAATCTGCGACTACAAATTCCGTGAATTTTTGCCATACGCCGATTGCATAGGCAATAGTTTGTGCGAATACGAGATAACAACAAATGTTGCTTTCTTAAATCATAAGGCTATAAAATTTAAAGACACTTGGAAAACCGATTATGCAAAAAAACTGTATGACAAATGTATCAAAATTACAAATCAAAGACTTGAAGCCGAGCCGGAGAACATCGATTATTTAGAGCATTTGTCAGCCGCATACGGCAACCTTGCTAATTTGCAGAAAGACCAATTAAACGACTATGAATTAGCTGAAAAGAATTACAACAAAGCAATAGAAATACACGAAAGAATAATCAAAATCTCGGCTACTCCTAAATATCTAAACTTATTGGCAACGGACTACAACAACCTCGCTGTTTTGCAGGAAAAACATCTGAACGATCCTAAATTTGCCGAAAAAAATTACGAAAAAGCAATAGAAATACTCAAAAAGCTAACTAAAACCTCAGACAATATCAAATATCTAAACGGTTTGGCACGCGCATATTACAACCTCGCTTTGTTGCAGTATGAGAGTCTAAACGACTATAATGCCGCCGAAACAAACTACGACAAAGCAATAGAAATTGGAGAAGAAATAAGAAAAATCTCGAATGAACCCGAATATTTGGATCTGATGGCAACGGCATACGGTTCTCTTGCTAATTTACAAAAGGGAAACGATAATAACGACGCTGCAAAAGTGAATTATGACAATGCAATCGAAATCTTAGAGAATATAAAAGATACAAATCTTGAATACTTAGTTGATTGGATGCTTGCAAAAGATTTACTTGCAGATCTTTATATCGCTACCGGCAATCCGGCTGAGGCGCGAGAAATTGTGAACGAGATAAAACCGATAGCCGAAAAATTGCTTGAAGAATATACGAATTATGGTAAGCTGAAACAGGTATATGGATGGATAAAGGACACGGAATCGGATTTGAATCAATAATCCGCCGCCTTGCCGTAGAGACGATGTGCACATCGTCTCTACACAAATTTTCAAATTAAATTTTCACGAAAAACAGCAATCCGTAATCCATCAAACAAGGGAAAAAAGCGGAGAATTTTTTTTTGTATTTGATGGAAAGTTGTTATCTTTACCACGACAATTAATCATAGTAAAGTTATGGCACAGACATACGACTATTTCATCAGCTACCGGCGGGCGGGCGGCGGCGCATTGGCGGCGCGGTACGTGAAGACTATATTGTGCAAATACGGCAAAAAGGTTTTCCTTGATGTTGACGACATCAAGAAAGGCGAATATAAGCCGCAGATTTACAGTGCCATAGAAAATTCCACAGATTTTATTTTGATTCTTAACGAGGAATCGTGGAGAGAAAAAGTAAAAATCGACGTTTACTACGAAGAAATCATAAGAATCACCAAGCAAGACGGCGACATTATCCCGATTGAATTTGCAAAAGACGTGTTGAAAAATGTTCCGGGTATTTTGAGTTTAAAAATATTGAAAGACATCGGGTCGTTTGAAAAGATTAGTTACAATCACGAGGATTATTTTCTATTTGAGGAAAAGCTGTGTGACAAGTTAGGCCTCACCTACTCTCCCGACAGCAAAATCAAACAACTTCATCATTTCTCGATGCCGTTTGAGATTGAAGAAGGCGAACTTGTCAAGCGCGACAAAAAAGTGAGGGAGATTTGCGATGAAATTGTCAAACACCGCATTTATAACCTTGTGGGCATAGGCGGCTGCGGAAAAACTACGCTCACTTACCTTTTGGCGGATCAATACAAAAATCTGTTCGACAACATCGCATACGTGGTGGTTAACGGCAATATCAAAGAGGATTTTGTGGCGCAGATTAATGCGACGTTGAAATTTGATTTTGAGCAAAATATACCGATTGACGACAAATACAATGCTCTTATTTCCTTTATGGACCAATACCAAACAGGAAACAACCTTTTGATTTTGGACGTTAATGAAACGGCGGATAAAAAAGCAATTGCAGATTATGCCAAGAAACTCAAAAACAACAACTTGCCTACAAACAAAATATATCCGAACGGTTGGAATATTTTGATTTTGTCGCGTGAGAAGTTCGGGGATTTTCATAACGAAAATATTAGCGATGAAAAAGACAATGACTTTTTGAAAGAATTGTTTTTGAAAAAGGCGGACAAAAACGAAGATGATTTTGATGATTATGATGGTTTGTTTGAGTTGATAAAATACAGTCCGCTTTTGGCGGAGCAACTCGGCATTTATTTTGAATGTCAACCGATTCCATCATTGGAAGAAATCAAAGGCATACTTTACGGCGATTTGCGCGACGAGGAAATCCAAGGCACCAACGCCCACAACCGCGAGGAAAGAACGCTCATCTGTTTCTTGAAAAATCTCATTGATTATCAGGAATTTACTGATGACGAAAAAACTGTTTTGCGTCATTTCGTCTTGTGGAAAAGTGAATATATAAGTCTCGATATAATAAGCGATTTGCTCAAAGGCACGTGCCGCAATTTGAATAAAGCACTTGGCTCACTTGCCAAGCGTTCCATATTTGATTATGACCAAAAAGGTAAAACCGCATATTACAAACTCCACGGCTTGTTGGCGGACTCATTGCGCGAACAGATTGATGTTACAAAACAAAATTACAAAACATATTTCTTCAATATTTTAAGAATCTGCGACTACAATTTCCGCGATTTTTTGCCATACGCCGATTGCATAGGCAATAGTTTGTGCGAATATGAGATAACAACGTGGGTTGATTTCTTAAATAGTACGGCTGTAAAATTTCTAGACACTTGGAAAACTGATTATGCACAAAAACTGTATGACAAATGTATTAAAATTTCAAAACAAAGACTTGAATCCGAGCCGGAGAACATCGAATGGTTAGAGGATTTGTCAAACGCATACAACAACCTTGCAAATTTGCAGAAAGACCGCTTAAACGACTATGAATCAGCCGAAAAGAATTACAACAAAGCAATAGAAATAGACGAAAGAATAATCGAAATCTCGGCTACGCCAAAATATCAAAACTTATTGGCAACGCACTACAACAACCTTGCTAATTTGCAGCAAGACCATCTGAACGATCCTGAATCTGCCGAGACAAATTTCAAAAATGCAATAGAAATACTCAAAAAAATAACTGAAACCTCAGATAATCCCGAGTATCTAAACGGTTTGGCTCGTGCATACTACAACCTCGCAAATTTGCAGAATTTCAATCTTAACGACTATGATTCCGCCGAAATCCACTACAATAAAGCAATAGAAATAGGAAAAGAAATAAGGAAAGTCTCGGATAAGCCTCAATATTTGAATCTGTTGGCAAAGGCATACAACAACCTTGCAAATTTGCAAAAGAACCAAAAGAGATACGACTCTGCAATAGAGAATTGTATCGAGGCAATAGAAATAGGGGATAATATTAAAGATACAAATCTTGAATACTTGGTTGGTTGGATGATTTCAAAAGGTATGCTTGCGGATCTTTATATTGTGGCTGACAAACCGACTGAGGCGCGAGTAATTTTGGATGAAATAAAACCGCAAGCCGAGGAATTGCTTGAAGAATATCCGGATTTTGGTTATCTGAAAAAGGTATATGGATGGATAAAGAACGCGGAATCTAAATTAAATTAAGTTTTACATAATTGCATTTGACCCAATATAGAACAATCATTTTGAATTTCACAAAACTATTTGCATAATTCATACATTTTTTCTTTTCCACCCCCATCCACCTTTTCTCTTCCATATATTTATTCCAAACCCCGCCCCATTTTCCGAAAAAATCTCCAAAAATCATCTTCCTCTTGGTAAAAAACGACCTTACCTCTACCTTTGCAATCGTAAAACATTTAAAAAAATGACAGATTTAACTACATATAATTTTAACTATTGCGTCGCGGCAACCTTCGGGGATTCAGAATGTTCCGAGGGTGTTTTTGGCGTATATGGACGATGTAGCGGTGTCTGTTGCCTTTTCTAATCGGGGAGTCGTTTCTCTTTCCCCTGCAATTAAATAATTGCAAAATTTCCATCTAAAATTATTGTGTTTTTTTAACTAACATTGCATCATTATGTCAGTGTATAACAACATTTTGGACACTATCGGCAACACGCCGGTTGTTCAACTTTCGCGATTGGATACGGGCGTTAGTAGCCTGTTCCTCAAATTGGAAAATCAAAATCCGGGCGGCAGCATCAAGGATCGCACGGGTTTGAATATGATTGTGCAGGCGGAAAAACGCGGCACTATCCACCCCGGCGACCTTATTGTGGAGGCTACGGCGGGCAACACAGGTCTCGGTCTCGCGCTCGCAAGCCGTTTGAAGGGTTACAAACTCCTTCTCGTGATTCCCGACAAGATGAGCACCGAAAAAATCAACCATCTCAAAGCCCTTGGCGTAGAGGTAGTTATCACTCGCAGCGACGTGGGCAAGGGTCATCCCGAATATTACCACGACCTTGCCGAGCGTATCGCCAAGGAGCGCGGCGGCTACTACATCAATCAGTTTGAAAACCCCGACAATCCCAAAACGCACGAACTCACCACCGCTCCCGAAATTTGGGAACAACTTGACCATCAGGTAGATGCAGTGGTTGTGGGCGTTGGTTCGTCGGGAACATTGTCGGGACTGACGGCGTTTTTTAAGCGTGTAAGTCCGCAGACCGAATTCATTCTTGCTGACCCAAAAGGCTCTGTGTTAGCCGATTACATCAATCTCGGCAAACTTCGCAACGATGCCGGTTCGTGGTACGTGGAGGGTATTGGCGAAGATTATATTCCTAAACTCGCTGATTTTTCGTTGGTAAAAAAAGCCTACGAAATCACCGACGAGGAGAGTTTCTCGGCGGCGCGACTGTTGCTCCGTGAGGAAGGAATTTTGGCGGGATCGTCCACAGGAACGCTCCTTGCCGCCGCCCTCAAATACTGCCGCGAACAAACTGAGCCTAAGCGAGTTGTAACCCTCGCCTGCGACAGCGGAAACAAGTATCTTTCTAAGATGTTCAACGACGAATGGCTCAAAGAGAAAAACTTGAAAATTGAATAATTGACAGTTGACAATGGACAGTTGACAATTCATAATTCAAAATTCGTAATTCGTAATTCAAAATTCGTAATTAATATGACAGCATTTTCTACAAGGGCAATTCACAATGGTGAAGAGCCGGATTTCAGAGACGGGGCAAGCGGCGATGTGGCTGTTCCGATTCATTTATCAACAACATTTGCAAGGCTCAGAGCCGACTCACCCACAGCGGGTTACGAGTACACACGCAGCCTCAATCCAACCCGCAAGGCGTTGGAGGAAAAACTTGCAGCCTTAGACGGCGCAAAGTATGGTTTGGCGTTTTCGTCCGGCTTGGCGGCAGCGTCAACGGTGATAATTTCGCTCCTGAAAGCGGGCGACAATGTGATTGGTTTCGACGACCTCTACGGCGGCACACGTAGGCTTTTGAGTAATGTTTTTGTGAATTTTGACATCTCCGCAACCTACGTGGACGCCACAAAACCCGAAAACATCGAAAACGCAATCACGCCAAAATCCAAACTTATTTGGATCGAGTCGCCCACAAATCCGCTGATGAAGTTGGCAGACATCAAAGCAATTGCGCAAATCGCTCACAAACACGGGCTTATCCTCGTGGTTGACAACACATTTTTGTCGCCATATTTTCAGAGACCTTTGGATTTGGGCGCAGACATAGTGGTTTACAGCACAACAAAATACATCGGCGGACACAGCGATGTTCTCGGCGGCTCTGTGGTGCTCAACAATGATGATTATTACAAGAAACTCGCTTATAATCAGAACGCTGTGGGCGCGGTGCTTTCGCCGTTTGATAGTTATCTGACTCTCCGTGGCGTCAAAACCCTCGCCGTGCGTATGCAACAGCATCAGAAAAATGCCTTGGCTTTGGCTGAGTTTTTGGAGAGTTCGCCCAAGGTAAAACGTGTGAATTTTCCGCTGTTCAAATCGCATCCGCAGCACGCTCTTGCTGAGGCTCAGTCGTCGGGTTCGAGTGGAATTTTCTCGTTTGAACTCGTTGGCACATTGGACGATGCGCAGAATTTTCTCTCAAAACTCAAACTCTTTGCCACGGCGGAAAGTCTCGGCGGAGTGGAGAGTCTCATCGAGATTCCGGCGATAATGACGCACGCCTCCGTACCCAAGGAAGTCCGCGAACAAAACGGCATTTCTGACACCTTAATCCGCGTTTCGGCAGGCATCGAGGACACCGAAGATTTGATTGAGGATTTCAGGCAGGCGTTGGAGTAATTGACTGATACCAAGATGATTGAAATTACAACAGATTACAGCGACGGTCTCAAACAGGATTTCATCAATCTTAACAAGCATTGGATTGAAAAATATTTCCACTTGGAAGATTGTGATATTGAGACGTTTAGCCACGTTGATGATATTAATGCGCACGGTGGGCGGATATTTTTTGCCGTTGATAAGGGCAGCGGCAAAACCGCCGGCTGCGTAGCATTAATCAACAAAGGTTCAGAAGGTTACGAATTGGCTAAATTGGCTGTTTCGGAAGAATTTCAGGGGCAAGGTATAGGAGATTTGTTGGTTGGCGAACTTCTTCGCCACGTCCGCAAAATCGGCGCAAGACGTGTATTTTTAATTGGAAACACCAAACTAAAAGCATCGATAAATCTCTATAAAAAACACGGATTCAGAGAGATACCGATTGACGGAAATTCATACGAGCGTTGCGACATTATGATGGGAAAGACATTCTGTATCAGGAAGATACAACCACAAGACCAAAATGTGGTTGCACAAATTGTCAGAAATGCTTTTATAGAATTTTCTGCACCTCTCAAAAATACTGTTTACGACGATTCGCGCACATTCACTATCTATGACACAGTAAATAATTCAGTATCAGATTATTATGTGTACATTGAAGACGATGTGCTACTTGGTGGTTGTGGTTTTTATCCCACCGAAGGTCTTCCGAATGGTTATGCAGAGGTAATTAAATTCTATTTGCGACAAGAATCTCGTGGCAAAGGTATTGGCGGAATACTTTTGAATACAATTATAAACGCCTCTAAATCAAAAGGATACAATCATCTGTATATTGAATCATTTCCTGAATTTTCGTCAGCGGTGGCGATGTATCAAAAATATGGATTCCGTACTATACCACATCGTCTTGGCAATTCGGGACATACGGCGACAAGTATTTTTATGGTCAAAGATTTGGCGCAAGTTTAAATCAAAGACCGAAACAATTATTTTGACATCATTTATCCAAATAAAACAATTATGAAAAAGATAAAACCGACATTCAAAGAAAATGTTTCAGAAACGCTCCTGATTCCTTTGTATATGCATGCAAAGGAGGCTGAGGAGAAGAATCTCACAGAAAATCAGATAAAAAGGATTTTCAAGAACATCGACAACAATTTCCCAAATGCCGAAATCCACATTGAGCGAATCAGCAAAGATTTCAGTCAACGCACTGAAACTCAGCAAAGTGTCAGCGCAACCAATGCCACTTTTGCGTGGGGTTGCGACAATCCTTTGGAGATTGAGGATTGGGGCTTGAAGTTGATATTTCAATCCGAGTTCTACTACTTTTCGCAGCACTTTTCGCAAATGTATAAACGCCTCGGTATCAAGGCGTTTATACTGAAATATCTGTCCAAATACCGTCGTTCGATAGGTATTTGGAGTTATCGGAAGGCGGGATGATTACTTCTTTTTGCAACATCCGCTGTCCTCGTGGCAATGCTCCACTGCCTCGCCTTCTGAGACTTTGCGGGCGGTGTAGTTGATTTTTGCAAACGCTTGGATGATAGCGTCTTCGGTGGTCTTATCCGCATCATAGACGATGGTCACAGTTTGGGCGGCAATGTCGGTTTCAATCGACTTGACGCCCTTTTCAAAGCGGATGTTGTTTTTGATTTTGTTTTCGCAATTCTCGCAGTGCATCTGCGGATTGGTAGTGAGCACAAGGGTCTTGATGTCTTTGCCCGCTACCGTCAACGCCATAATCATAATGGCGAAAAACAATACTAATTTTTTCATAGTGTAAATTTTTATTTGTTAAACGTTTATAATATGAAAATTATTCTCTAAACAAATTGCACCTAAGTCCCACATAAAACATCGCGCCGCTCACAGGTGCATAAACCAACGTCGGCTCAAAGGTTTCAGACCAAGGATTTTCCGACGAAATTATAGGATTTTTCTGTTTGTACCCCGTCAAATTTTCGCCGCCGACGTAAATTGAAAACTTCCTGAACCATTTGGTAATCTGAATATTGAGTTGCGGAAATGCGTCAAATTCAGCATCGCTTACTAACTCTCCGTTTTCATTGAAATAATCGGGCAGACGGCCACCGCCATTGAGTTGGAGGTTCGCATCAAACTGCCAAATAGCCAAAGGCGTTTTGTACGAGGCTGTAAAGAGTGCTTTATACTTGTTGGTCAATGGTTTAACCCGCAATTCGCCACCCGAATAAGCCCTCACGTCGTTCAATCTGTAAGCCGCCGAAAGTTCAAATCCCTTGAACACATCATACGCCGCATCTGCCTGAAATGTATGCGAATACGAGCGTTCGTCAGAAGATTTGATGACAATTTTGCTTGGCGAAATGTCGTAATCTGCCAAAGCCTGCGATTGGAATGTGGTGTAATAGTATTCTGTGTTGATTTTTCAGATGTTTACCGGCAATTGGAATCTTCCACGAAAGGCTCGAACCAATGTTCCACGCGCTCTCTTGTGAGAGGTTTTCGATGGAAATTTCACGACCCGACGATAGCAAAAAGTGATTCTCTGCCAATGCGTGAGGCGACCTGTAACCTTTGCCTGCCGAAAATCGCATTGAAAACGCCTCCAACGGTTTGATTTTCAGATGGAAACGCGGTGTAAAAAATGTACCGAAATCATCGCTGTTGTCTATTCTCAAACCTGCCATCAAAATCCAAATATCGTCGTAATTAAACGTGTATTGAGCATAGCCGCCAATTACGGTTTCGTTTTCATCGAGATTTTTGGTTTGGAGATAATCTTGCGACATACGGTCGGCATTGACGCTGAAACCCGCTGATATATTGTGCATTTCGCTCAAATCAGTTTCAAAAATGAGTTGTGCGTAGAGGTTGCGCTCGTCGTTGTTATAAACCTTGCTGCCAAACTGCGATTCCAAGTTATGCATTGTGGCAGAGGTAATTAGCGCAACGCTCGAATTGCGTGCGGGGTCGATTACAAAAGCGTTTTTCAAATATGCATTGTAACGGCGGGTGTCCATCGATATCTTGTAAAGTGGCACATTTTCAATGGATTTCAACTGTCCGCCATCGCGTTTTTCGTCCAAAATCGAATATCCGCCGTGAAAAATATACCGTCCTTTGTGGTAATGCCAACGGTTGTGAAAATTCACTTGATTGACATCGGGCTTGTCGAAAAAATTGTCGCCGTTCTCGTCCATATCTGCCAAAGAATTTTCGTAATGCACTAATACTTCGGTGCTTAGGTGGTGTGTAATGTGCTTGTTGGCATCTGCGTTTACCTCCATTCTGCCCTCAGAATTGCCATAAATGTTGAGACCGATTCCTTGTTCGTCGTCGGGTTTGAGATATTCCACATCTATCTGACCTGTAATGCTTTCGTAGCCGTTTTTCACCGACGACGCACCCTTCGACACCTGAATACCTTTAAGCCACGCGCCCGGTACGTATCCGAGTGCGTATGGCGAGGCTGTCAGGCGAAAATCGGGAATGTTTTCTGCCAACATCTGCACATACAATCCGCTGAGACCCAATAGTTTAATCTGTTTTGCGCCCGTTGCCGCGTCAGAATAACTCACATCCACAGAAGGATTTGTCGTAAAACTTTCGCCAAGGTTGCAGCAAGCCGCCTTGAAAAGTTCTGCCTGATTGATTTTCAGACCGTTGAGCGCACCTCCCATTTCAGACGTGCCACGACGACGCTCCGAAACTACAACCTCGGAAACGTCCTTTGAATTGTCCTTTAATGTTACTTTAATTGCTTGGTTGTCAGATATTTTGCCAATATCCACAGTGTCGGTTTCAAAACCTAAAAACGAGATTGCAAGGAGTTTTTTGCCTGCAATTCTTTCGATTGAGAATTTTCCGTCAACATTGGTTGTAACGCCTGTGGAAGTGCCTATCCAATAGACATTTGCGCCAACGAGCGATTCACCTTTGTTGTCCTTTACTGTTCCCGAAACTACATTCTGAGCCAATGCGCCCAATGAGGCGAGCATACACAATGCCGCCATTAAAAATATTTTCATAATTTATTGATATTCAAAATTTTAATTGATTAATAGATATACAATTCCTCCGCAGAACGTACATATAAGCATCCTGCGAATTTGCAGTTACGCAAAATCTCAAAAATCAAATTCTGAACACCTTAATTATCGAAAGCAAATCCTTTGGAGGCGGATTTATTTTTTGAGTAACTGTATAATGCTGATTGTCAAATGAATAATCATTTGTGCAGAAAAGAATGTCGTTAACAATGGCGGGTATCTCAAAATGAAAGTCAAACGCCTGATAATCAGGATTTACGCACGGAATATACTGCACAAATTCGGTTTCCATACATCCGTGCGACGGAGTGCAGGAAAAATTTTTGTCAACCGTAAAAAACGCCGACGATATTTTGTATTTGCCTGAATGATTGCATTTTACAATATTAACACCCGCCCCGATTAACAGAATGAAAATCGAGAACGTCACCGAGAATAATATTTTTGCAATCTTTTTCATACCGCAAAAATAGAAACTTTATTCGAGATTGAATGATAAATATTGTTAATAATTTTTAGGTAATTTTTCGCTCGAAACTTATTCTGTTTTTGCCCAAAATTAGGTATTAATTTAATCAAAAATTCTTTATTGTTTTGTAGTTTGGACAATCTTTCTGATATTTCGTTTCTTCTTGGTCAAAATGTCTATCAATCATACTTTTGCACAATAAATACCTCCCGACTTTCAACAAGTCGATCGGGGTTTGGAAGTATGAAAAATAAAGATTTTTTTTGCTTAAATTTATGACAGCCGGTGCAGACCTCAGCGTGATGCTGAAATGTTCTGCGCCGGTCTTTTTTTTTGCAAAATTCATTATCCGAAATATTATCTTTATAACCTATATTTAGTCTCGATTTAGTATAATATTTTTCCGTGATAATTCATTGAAATAGATAATTTATCCATTCTTTTTATTCTTCTTGGACAAAATATCCACTCATCATATCTTTGCACCATAATCATATAACATTAATTAAAACATAAAACGAAATGGCAAATATTCATCAATCAATAGCAGAACTTGTGGGCAAGACGCCCCTTCTGCAAATCAACGGTTACAACAAGGCTAAAAACCTAAATGCCAACATTATAGTTAAGTTGGAATATTTCAACCCCAACCAAAGCGTCAAAGACCGTATCGCGCTTGCAATGGTGGAGGAGGCTGAGCGTACCGGAAAACTCAAAAAGGGCGACACCATCATCGAACTCACAAGCGGCAACACAGGCGTTGGTCTCGCTGCCATAGCCGCCGCAAAGGGTTACAAATTCCGCGTCTACATTCAAGACCAAGTGTCAAAAGAGCGTTTTCAGGTGATTCACGCTCTCGGCGGCGAAACCGTGAAACTCTCAGAAGTGCCTGAAATAGTGGAGAGTTTCGAGAAAAATGGTCCCGATTTCATTGAGTGCGTAAAGGCTTTGGAACGCCATCTCGAAGCCAAGGGCGACAAGAATTATTGGTTTGCCGACCAAACCCGCAACCCCGAAAATCCCAACATTCACTTCAACACCACGGGTCCCGAAATTTGGAACGACACCGAGGGCAAGGTTGACGCTTTTGTGGCGTGCGTTGGAACAGGCGGAACTCTCTCAGGAGTAGGCAATTACCTCAAATCTAAGAATCCAAATGTGAAGATTTTTGGCGTTCAGCCCACCGAAGATTCGTTCCAAAGTCCCGAACGTCCTGACCAAGAGGAAATTACCGGTGTTCACCCCTTTGAAAACACCAAGGAGGAGTACATTCCCGCCAACCTCGACCGCAAGGTTTACGACGGTTATTTTGAAATTCACACCGATCAAGCCTACGAGGCGGCTCGACTTCTCGCCAAAAAAGACGGCGTACTTGTTGGGGCATCGTCAGGTGCGGCTCTCTATGCTGCCACACAATTGGCACAACGTCCTGAATACAAGGGCAAAACCATCGTTGCTCTCCTCGCCGACACTGGATTGAGGTATTTGAGCACGCATTTGTTTGAATATTAATGGATTGAAACATCATTTGGATGAATGTGGGGCGTACATTGTGTGCGCCCTTTTTCATTAATGTTCAATCACCTCATACCTTGTCAATTCCCAACCGTTGGCGTAATCGCGTTGCTTTATTCGTAACACATTGCCTTATAAAGATTTATAAGACATTGTTGAAATTCCAAAAAATCCGATGATTCTTGAAGTTGCGCTTCAAGGTTCGAATTTTGAGCCGTAAGAACCTCTAAATAAGACGTTTGGGCGTAACGCATTGTTTCGCGGCTGTTTTCAAAGGCTTTTTGGGCGGCAGCCACTTGCAACAAACGGGCTTCTTTGCGCATTGCAAACGCTTGACAATCAGCAAGTGCGTCGCTAACTTCGGCAGAGGCAACGAGCAAAGTTTTTTTGAACGTGATTTCAGCCTGTTGATACTGCAATTGGGCAGATTTGCGGTTGGCTTTTAGTTTTCCTTGTTGAAATAATGGTTGAATGAGCGAACCTAACGCATTCGGCGGCGTATTCGGTTATTAAAATCGCTTTTTTAGAAAGTAGTCCCACCAACATTATAAGTCCGATTTGCATATAAATATTGTTTTCTATGCCGAAAATTTTGGCGAACAACAGGCTTCCTTTCGTCAAACGTTGCGCCGGGGCTTTCGAGGGCGATGATTCTAAGTTGTCCGGGTTGCTGTTTTTCGGTAGAAATACCACCGGCAATGTCAACAGCGCAATCACGCCCAATGCAATTATAAAAATACTGATAACCTCAGAAAACAACGGTCTGTCTATGAATGTTTTAGTGGTCATATTCTCACACAGATAATTACTGTGCAAAATAATCAGCGGCTGTGTAAAAAAAGTGTATAAAAATGAACCGATATTGTATATTTTCGGAACTATTTGTAAATTTGCGGTATGAAAAATTCAATCAAAACATCACGCGCCTTTCGCCATTATAAAAACCGACATCTCTAACACGTGGATTTGCCGCGTAAAGAGAGGCCCAGAAGAAAAAGCAGTATTCCAAAAAAGACAGGGAAAAAACCGAGCGTGTCGCCGAATATAAAAAGCCTAAACCAGAAAGTGCAATGGAAATGCTTAAAAGAGCCTTTAAGCACGGCTTTAAAGCAAAATATGTGCTTGCCGACAGTTGGTTTTGCAGCATTGAACTTATAAGGTTCGTCATAAAAACATTGAAAATAAACTTCCTTGGCATGGCAAAGCACGGGAACACGAAGTATTCTTATAATGGCAAGTTGTTGACAATAAACGACTTAATAGCCAAAAGAAGGGACACGAGAACCTCCAAGCAATACAACTGCAAGTATATCCGCCGCGACGTCGTGTTCAAGGGGACGCCTGTAACATTGTTCTGCATCAGGCTCACCAAAAAGGGCAAGTGGCGCACAATCATTACCACAGACAGGGACTTGGACTTTGAAAGGGCTATGGAAATATATGCCATGCGGTGGTCTATAGAAGTGTTCTTCAAGGAATGCAAGCAGCACCTACTCCTAAACAATTGTCAGTCAGTGGATTTTGACGTTCAGATAGCGGATATAACCTTTTCTTTCATAAGGTTCAACATACTCTCCACGATACTTCGGAAACAAAAGTATGATACAATGGGCGGCTTGTTTGAAGAAATAACCAAAGACACTCTCGAACTAACGATAAATGAACGTATTATTCTATTTATCAAAGACTTAGTGGAAAATATTAAGGAACAATTATATAATAGCAAGAACACTTTACTTGTTGATTTAGACGTTGATAATCAATTAGTTAGAAATTTGATAAAATTAGAATAACTTGATGGTCAGCGCGTTATGACACTTGCGAAAGTTTAGTAACTGACTCTCACTGAAATTCAATCCTGCCGACGCAAATGTTGACGTAAAAGCGACATGTCTCAGATTAATCTCCGTGATTAGAGGCTTACCTTCCGAATTTTCTTTCAAATCAACGACAACCAGTCCATTCATAGGAACATTTGCAATGTCCAATATTTTATTGACTCCTTTCAATGCAATTTCGTAACATTCATCATAATTCAATAGTTTGCCGTAGGATGTATTGCCAGTGATACCTGATACAGCAACTTTTCCCATCAGATAGTTTATTCGCTGTGCGACACCGTATTGAATCATTTTGCCATTATTGTATGACAAGAAACAAGCCAAATTTCTGCCTGGCAAATATTGGGCAAGCATAAACGTCTTTATGTTCTCGTTAATTTTTATCCAAGCACAAAGGTGTTCATAATCTTTGGCGAGATATGCCCCTTTGCCTGACGTTGTACCTTCAGAATAATCCCGAATCCACATAGGATATTCAAGTTTAACTGACGAAGGATTTTTTAGTAATTCTTCTGTATCAACTACTTGAAACTGCGGAGTAAGCCCCGTACATTCAAGGTTTTCATACAACTTGCGCTTGCTTAAAACCTCCCGTCCAAACTCTGCGGGAATTCTCATAAACTTAACATTAAACGGATGCTCCGCCCAAAATAGTGCTTCCGGTTCAGGAATAACAAATGCATATTCGATTTCGTTTTCTTCAATGATTGTTGTCATTGTAGAAGCATAGTCAGGCTCATTGAAGGGCGGAACCTTGTACAATTTTTTATAAAGCCCTTCGTACGGAGCATACAAAAGATTACAAATGTCCGTGCCAATAAATTCGCATTTTCCTGCAAAATAATCACTCATATTTAAAGAGCGAACAACGGAGCGCGATGTAACGCCACAAGCACCTGTGATTAGAATTTTGATTTTTTCCATTATGATTCTATATTTTGA
>JAEEGJ010017350.1_pt1 | contig 16303 bp, 7 predicted proteins | sample 8958761 | NCBI WGS metagenome assembly JAEEGJ01 (sample SAMN16246546, study PRJNA631951) | gut metagenome | biome: gut microbiome; feature: rumen; material: RS-attached | host: Bos | place: Iran: Karaj | collected 2018-10
AGGCGCACCCATGATGGTACTGATTATTTGCTAACTATTTAACTGTAGATTAATATCCAGGATTCTGCCACATACCTTCAGCGGTAGAGGTATACTGGAGTACGCCGTTAGCATCCTGAGTGGCAGAAGAGGTGGTACGGTTAGTAACAGACTCCAGCTCATTCAGAGGAATGGGGCGATAGTAATGCTTCAGTTCAATGTTGCCAGATGCCTGTGCGTTGTACTTCTTTACGTGGTCGAGCAGCGTGTGTGTACGCTTCAGGTCGAACCAGCGCTGGTACTCACCACAGAGCTCAAGAGCGCGTTCCTTCAGGATGGTCTCAATGTCAACACTTCCCTTGATACTGTTGTCTTTACCTTGAATAGCACGGGCAGCACGTAGCTTGTTGAGGGTAGAGAGTGCATCACCGCCAGTGGCAAGCTCTGCCTCTGCCTTGATCAGGTACATCTCTGCCAGACGCAGCACCATGATATCACGGTGAGAGATGTCGTATGTGGGGTACTCGACCTCATACTGGTCATCCAGGAATTTCTTGATACCTGGATATGAGCGGCGGCCTTCAATCTTCTCGTTCTTATAACGGTCATCACCATAGACAGCTTATTTTGCTTTACCTCCTTGGGTAGGCAATGCCTTCGCAAAGTCACTGCTTGTATAGACGGGGATGTCACCGCCATAGGCAAACTGCAGACGATACTTGTCCTTAGCCTCTGCCTGAAGGGCCTTACCCTCATCAGAGTTTCCATCGAGCAGGCTGTACAGAATACCGATACCACCGCCATTGAAGTAGTTACCGTCTTCTTTATATGCCTCATCGTAGTCTTTAAACTCTTGTTCGCTCATCTTCGGATACTTTGGCGCATTCTGAGCCAGTTCCTTTGGAATGCGATAACTGGTCAGCAGGGTGCCATTGTAGCGCTGGTCGGTCTCCTTCACTTCGTCGAGGATTGTCCAGAGGTAGAGAGAAGGCAGGTAGCGGGTAAATCCACGTCCGTAGGGAGAATAGTATTTACCAACCTCGATATTCTCACCAGTTGCCTTGCTCGGCATGGTGGTCTTATTCGCTGCTACACGCCAGAACAATGATGTGTTGTTCTGTTTGTTATTGCCAATATCGTCACATCCGTTGTTCCAAAGTGAAACGTACATCAGAAGGTCTGCACTACCACCATTGCTGCTATAGCCTTTACGGGTAAGCAGAGAGTTGAATTGGCCAGTGGCATCGTCAGCAAAACGATATGGGACACAGTTGTCACGGCCAGAAGAAAGAACGTTGTTGTAGTGTACAGCAAAGAGGTTCTCGGAGTTCACATTAGCCTCCTCGTTGTTCATGTTCCAGGTGTCTGAATAGCGGCTGTAGAATGATGCACCAGAGTTGTTGATGACATCATTGGCTGCATTGAGAGCTTCTGTATAAAGATTGCTAACCCCAGAGACACTGTTTGCTCCCAGCCATGAGGCAGCATAGAGACAAACACGGGCATACAAAGCTTCTGCAGAGTAGTAGTAAGCTCGGCCTGTGCCAGTTGCTGCTTTCGCCTTCATGATATTGGCAGACTTGTATTTTGCCATTGACTCTTTCAAGTCGGCCATAATGTTGCCATAGATGGTTGCCTCTGGCTGACGTACAGGAGTTGTACTGAAGTTTGTGGCATCAATGGGCTGTGCATTGTAGGGAATTGGGCCCCACATGGCTACCATTTGAGAATAATACAATGCACGGAGGAAGTAGGCGTCAGCGAGATAGGCATCTTTCTGACTGTCGCTCAGTGACGCGCAGTTTGGTACATATTTCAAAACATTGTTGCAGACATCGATACCTGCATAGAACAACTCCCAGTATTGATCCAAACAAGGGTTGTTGTTGACGGCATCTGTACCACCCGTAGAAGAAAAACCAAGGCTCTCTGCTGACAGGTCATAACTTAACAGCGACTTCTGCTTGTTGTCGTATCCATAATAGAATAGGTCAGAGCCCATTTCTGCCAGACCTACGGCTGGTTCCTTACCCCACCATCCGCGGGCATAACTGTAAGCAGAGTAAACTAGACCGTCTATACCTGTCTTGGTCTGATATACCAAGTCTGCGGTCTCACCTGCCTTATTGTCCTCCTCCAGGAAATCAGAGCAGGAGGTCGTGCCGAGCCCAAAGGCTGTGGCAGCCAATAACATGCTTAATATCTTTTTCATATTGTTCTCTGTTTTGATTTAGAAAGTTACATTGAGACCAACAACAACCTGCTTCATCAGTGGGAAGTTCACTGCACCACCGCGCTCAGGGTCGTAATTGTCGAAATGGCTGAATGTGAAGAAATTCTTCAGTGAGCAATATATACGAGCATTGCTCATATAAGCTTTCTTCAGAATGTTCTTTGGCAGGCTATACGATAAAGTGATATCCTTGATCTTGAAATAGTCTGCCTTCTGCATCATGATGGCATTCTTGAAACTCGTAGAAGAAGATCCGCCTGCACCTGGTGACGGAATGATAGCGCCAGTATTGTTAGGCGTCCAGTAGTCGAGTTCACCCCAGTTGGCGTTGTCATAAAGGTAGAGGTTGTATCCCTGATAGTTCATATAACCACCCAGACGCGCCATTGTAGAAACGCTCAGCGAAATGTCTTTATAGGTTACAGAAGTTGACAGACCGAGGATTGCTTTCGGTGAACGGTTGTAGATAATCTTGTCGCTGTCATCGATAGCACCATCGCCATTCTGGTCAATCACCTTTGTAGTACCAGGATTGCCATAGTCTGAGTAGGGCTTTTCGAAGTCTGGATGTGCAGCCATATACTGATCAAATTCGCCGATGTTCCAGCAGCCATCCACCTCGTAGGTGTAGTAAGCAGATACTGGCTCGTCAATCTTCAGGATATCAATACCATTTACAAACTGATTGACACCGTCGGCTAATTCATCAACATAGTCGCGAGAGAAGGTCGCAGTAGCTGTTACGTCCCAAGTTAGGTCGTTAGTCTGTACGGGAATACCTGTGACAGAGGCTTCGACACCCTGTCCTCTGGTCTTACCAATGTTAGACAATGTGCTGGTAAATACAGTTGAAGGAGGAGCTGTCTTGAAGTACAGCAGATCGTAGGTCTTGCTCTTATAGTAGTCAACCGTACCGCTGATGCGTCCGTTGAGTAATGAGAAATCGAGACCAATATCAAATGCAGAGGTCTTTTCCCAAGTCAGATCGGGATTGGACATGGTCATCGGGGCTTTCTCTGTAGCGTTAGGAACGATAGCCTTAAGTGTAGCCAGTGTCTGATAAGGATCGATGGCAGCATTACCAGAGAGACCCCATGACACACGGAGTTTCAGGTTGTCTAGCCATGACTTGGTGTCCTGCATGAACTTCTCTTCAGACAGACGCCAACCAGCGCTTACTGATGGGAAGTAACCCCACTTCTTGCCTTCAGCGAGTACTGATGAGCCATCAGCACGGAGAGAAGCCTGCAGCAGATAGCGAGAGTCATAAGAGTAGTTTACACGTCCAAATAAAGAAACCATCGAAGCCTTTGTGTAGCTAGAGTTCTTATCAGGAGTTGTAATCTTACTGATGTCGTAGAACGAGTTCTTGTAGTAATGCTCTGCACCTGCAGAACCACTGATGTTAACAGCCTCTTTCACAGACTGGGTCATTTCGTGACCGAGCAGGAAAGTGAAATCGTGCTTGGCGAGTTCAAGGTTGTAGTTCGCGGTGTTCTGCCATACGTATTTTGTGCTAGTGGAATTGTTGTTCTGGATGATAGTGGTCTGACCAGCCTGATAGCGTCCCTGGCTCTCATAGTCCTGATACATACCATCGCGAGCGTCAGAACGGTCGAGGGTGAATTGTGATTTAAGTACAAGACCCTTGATCGGGGTGAACTGTGCATAGGCACTACCGAAGAAACGTGTGGTTTCAATATTGCGCTGGTAGTTGCCGTTTTCGTCAAGCAGTGGTGAGCAGTGAGCTGCATACCATGGGTTAGGCGTCTGGTTGATGGTACCGTCTTTCTGATAGGCATGAGTGATGGTTGTCATCTTCTGTGCCTGACCATATACACCGCCATTACGACGGTCGTTACTCTTGTACGCATAAGACAGGCTTGCGCCAACCTTAACAATCTTGTTGATAGAGTGGTCGATGTTGGCACGACCTGTGTAACGGTTGAACTTGTCGCCTTCCATCAGACCCTTGTCGCTCATGATGGCTGTAGAGATGTTGAAGTTCGTCTTTTCGTTACCACCCTGTACGGAAATCTCATAGTTCTGAGAGACACTGTTCTTCATGAACATGTCCATCCAATCAGTATAGGATTTGTCATTGTAGATGTCCAGGGTCTTCGTACCATCTACCAATGAATAGGTCAGTACGTCAGCTGCTGTTGTGCTGTTGGTGAAGTTCCAGTTGTTTGTAGCGGCATTCTCATAGTCCTTTTTGTCGATGAGGCGCTGAACTTCTGCATCACCGTACATGGGTTTGACAACGCCTGTGGCGCTGTTGAATGAGAGATAGCCGTTGAAATTGACGGTTGTCTTACCTGCCTTACCGCGCTTGGTGGTGATAAGGATCACACCGTTAGCACCCTTCGTACCGTAGATAGCAGTTGAGGCTGCGTCCTTCAGAATGTCCATAGACTCGATATCGGAGGCTGGAATATCCACGGTTGAACCGTATTCAACACCGTCAACCAATACGAGTGGGGCATTGCTGGCGTTCAGCGAGCGGTTACCACGGAAAGTCATGCTCACGCCAGAACCTGCCTGACCGCCATCACTTTGCTGCAGGTCAACACCAGGCACCTTTGCCTGCATGGCTGTAAGGGCATTGGCACCAGCAACAGCCTTCAGATCGTCGGTCTTCACGCTGGCAACAGAACCTGTCAGGTCCTTTTTCTTCATAGTGCCATAACCGACAACCACAATTTCCTCGAGGCCTGTAGCATCCTCTTCCAGAGTTACTTTGAGACTTTCCTTTCCGGCTACAGAGACCTTTTGGTCCTTGAAACCGATGTAGGAGAACTTGAGTACGCCATTGTCGGGAACGTTCTTGATGGTGAAGTTTCCGTCAAAATCGGTTACACCGCCATTGGTGGTGCCATCGACCATAACGCTTACACCAATCATGGGCTCACCTGCAGCGTCCACCACAGTACCTGTGACTGTCTTCTGGGCATAGGCCACGAAGCAGAACACAGACAAAAGCATAGCCATAAAGGCTCTTTTGATTTGATGATTCATACACGTTAGTTTTAGTTATACAATATTAATAAATTAGAGATATTTTTTCGTTTGTTTATTTTCTATAGGTTTTTATTGGGTACAAAGGTACATAATATTTGTGAATAAATACTTTTTTTAGTTCTTTTTTTTTTGAAAACGTTTACGTAAGAAATGAAAATAAAGAGGTGAGCCGAGCGGCCCACCTCTTTTATAAATAAAAAGGGAATGGATTTTAGTACCAGCGAGGATCGCCAGCCTTCTTGTCCTTCACGTTGTCGTTTCCGATGGTGAAGTCTCCCTTGGCGGCATCCTTGAACTTAGGATCGAGCACAGTACCCTTACTATCGAACCAACTGATAGTTGCATCTGCAGTATCGTCGGCAGAAATCAGGTTCTTAGTGTTGAAATAGATGTTATTATCCAGCATCGGATCCTGATCAGTGGTCTTCTGGTTTGCAAAACCGCGCTTGTTGTTGAAGTCGGTCACGATGTTGTTTGTGAACGTAATCTTGTTACCAGCAAAACGGGTGTAGAAGAAACGGTAGTTAGCATTGCCGCTACCGACCTGGCTGAAGGTACAGTGGTCAACCTTGATGACAGGCATTGCACTGACGTTCTTCGACGCATCATCCATACGAACCACATCGCGGCTCTTTGCTGAGTTGTAGATGGTCGAGTTCGTCAGGTTGAAGGCGTTGTAACCACCTGCACGGCTGTCGAAGAGATCACCACCAGAGCACTCGATGTTGCTGATGATACATCCATCAATAGTAATGTCGTTGATGACGGCAGCTTTATTGATATAGAAGAATCCCTTGGTGTAATTCGTAATTTCACAGTTCTCGATCTTCAGATAGTCGAAGTCTCCATCGGCTGTGTAGTCGAAAGCCTGACCACCATCGGTGCCTGTACCGTCGAGTGTAACCTGACTGATGGCAAGGTTAGCCTCTACTTGCAGACGACCCTGAATGACAGGATGGTCGTTGATACGAAGTCCCTTGAAGGTGATATCCTTAGTAATCTTGATGGCTGCACCAGAAGCCTTCTCTGCATCTGCCAATGGATAGACACCTGGCTCAATGACGAGACGATAGCCTGCAGGAGCATCAGCGATGACTTGTGCAAGGTTAGCACCAGTCTTTACGAGGATGTCAGTTGGTTCGAGCACCACACCTGTTGTGAACTTCACAGTACCGCGTGTGCGACCGTTAGAACGGGCAAGAACGGCAGTGTAGGTTGTCTCAGGCTTCAGTCCAGTGATAGTAGCTGCACCTGCTGCAATATCTGCTGCAGTCACATTATAGACAATATCACCAGGTTTCAGCGTGATGGTGGCAGCCTCCTGTCCAGCTGGCCAGCGGAGGATGACAGATGTAGGCTGGATATCCTCTTCGTCCACTTCCTTGAATATCTGTTCTGCGTCGGTCTTTGCAGTGGCAGTGCTCCACTTTGAGTCACGGCTTGAATTACCCTCAGTGGTAGCTTTTACACGGAAAGCGTATTCGGTCTCACCATTGAGATACTCTACTGTGAAAGGTATCAAGTCTGGAGTAATCTCATAGGTCCTGATAGGGGTACCTGAGAAGGTCGGGTCATTTTCAAATACTTCGATGATGTAGTTCGTCACACCTTCAGACTTGTTCCAAGACAACTCAACGTTTGTGCGATTGCGCACCTTGGCCTCAAAGCTGGTCGGTGAGAAGTTGCGGCTGTAGCTGACGCTTGTAAGCTCGTCGGCAGGCTCGCTACAGGATGCCAGGGCTACCATTGCAAGCCCGAACATGAATGATTTGATAAATATCTTTTTCATATAGTTCTTCGTTTTTTATTATTAGTCTGACAATTGACCATAGTTGCCATCATTGTTCAGCTGGTTGTTGCTGGCATCAATGAAGCACTGCCAGATAGGCCACAGGCAGTTTGTACTCGGCGTATTTACATAGAGACCGTCGATGTTGCCTTCTGTCAGGGCGTTGGCGCTATTGGAAACGAACCAATTCTTTGATTCCCATCCTGCAGCTGTTATCTTGCTGATCTTATCAGGATCGTCTTCACCCCAGAAAAGTCCATATACCTCGATGGCATCCTTGTCCTCAGCGTTGTTGATATACACCTTGTCAGGCAGACCGGCATAGTAACCGGTTCTGTTAGCAAGTTCCGTGAGCTTGGTCTTGGCCTCGGCCATCTTCTGGTCGATAATACCCCAGCGGACGAGGTCTTGCTTACGGAGTGCTTCGCCTGCGAATTCCAGGGCGCGCTGCTCATAGATACCTTCACGGAAAGCTTGTTGTGAAGCTGTGTATTCAGCCTGTAACACAGCAACCTTAGCTGAAGGAAGTGCACGGTCAAGGATTGGTTTCATGTAGTTCCAAGCAGCACTTGTGTTGCCAAGTTCATTCTCAGCCTCTGCTGCCATCAGATAGACGTCTGCCAGACGCATGTACTGCCAGTTGATACCGTCATCGTTGGTTGAGGTGACCATACGTTTCATCCACTCGTAACGGAGCTTACCGAACATCCAGCGGTTGATGGCTGTCAGTGTAACGTGTGATTTACCATTGACAAGCTGCTGGCTCCACTCGTAAGGTACGCATGTGATATCACGACGGATATCTTCATGATCATACTCATAGTAGAGGGTCGGAACGGGACCGTTCACACCACCCTGAGACTGCTGGGTATATTGGTCTTTCGCACGGTGACGCACACCCCAGGTATAGAGCACACGGCCACGGCCGTCTGAGAACGGTATCTCCCAAAGGCTCTCACCACCTGCAGTCACGTTATCCTCGCAGAGCTTTGTGAAGTTCTCCTTGAAGGAACCCAGTCTGGTTGAACCGTGGGCGATAACCTCCTCACATTCCTGCTTGGCAATCTGATACATCTTCTCTGGTGCCAAATCTGCATCCTTCGAACGACGGTAGCCGTCACCGCGGAGGCCATATCCACCAGCATAGAGCGCCAGACGTGCACGAAGACCTTTTACGAAGTCCTTGCTCACACGTTCTGTGGTCTTGGTGATGCTGTTCTCGTTAGCCCAATAGCAGTATCCTTCAGCCTCCAGGAGGTCAGCCAGTAACTGCTTATAGATCACATCACGGTTGGTACGGGGCAGATACATGTTGTCTGCATTGTTTGGCTCAAAACGTGCAGGCACGTCTCCCCAGGCCTTCATCAGGTCATTGTAGATGACTGCACGCAGGGTCAGAGCCTCGCCTAGGAGGTGGCGCATGTTGGCGTTGTTCTCAATGTTACCATATTTACGGATGCCGTTGATGGCCAGATTGGCACGCTCGATACCTTCATAGAATTTGGCATAAGCGTTGTTGGTGGTGTTCATCTGGCTGTTAGCAGGCAGTGTGTTGTAGTTCCAAAGGCTCTGCTTATCTGTCAGACGGTCTGCATATTCTGGTGTGTTACCCCATTCTATATCAGTGTTGATACCATAGTAGGGCAGGAAACGTCCACGATAGGAGTTGGTCTCACCAAACGATACGTGGATGGACATCACCTCAGATTCTGCCAGAGAGTATGTCGCAAAGACAGAAGACTCGTCAAGCGTAGAGATGCTGGGGGCATCCATGTCGCAGGATGCAAATGCAAAGAGCGACATTGAAAGTATTGATAATTTAATCTGATTCTTCATTGTTTAATTCCTCCTTCATTTTAGAAATTCAAGTTCAAACCAACGACAAACTGACGGCTGCGCGGATAACCGGAGTGGTCAACATTAGGTGTCAAGGCTGTACGACGGTAGCAGTCTGATTCAGGATCTGTACCGCTATAGCCCGTGATGGTGAATACGTTATAGGCAGTCACGTAGAAACGCAGGCTGCTGAGACCAGCTTTCTTGGTAAGAGAAGCAGGAATCGTGTAACCCAGTGACAGGGTGTTCAGACGCAGGAATGAAGCATTCTCAAGAGCCCAGTCGGTAAGCACCATTCTGGCCATGTATGGAGACCACATGGTGGTATTGGCATTGAGTTCGGCCAGACGGGTAGGATCGTTGCTGATGAGACCTGTGTTTGGATCGAGGTTGGTCCAACGGCTGCCTGCCTCCATTTCTGTTGACATACTGCGGTACTGATACTTAGAGGTTGAGGTGAACTCAATCTTGTTGGCGTTGTACTCCTTATTGCCGAGGCTGAAGTTGAAGGCTGCACTCAGGTCAAAGCCATAAGCATGGCCGGCGAGTGTGAATCCACCAAATGCACTTGGATTGACGTCACCAAGCACTTCAGTATCCTTCTCGTATGTGACTGCGCCGTCACCATCGAGGTCTCTCAGTTTTAATGATCCTGGACGAATCGTTCCTACGATAGCAGAAGCGTCAGCGACACCATCTTTCAGGATCCATCCCTCTTTCTCATTATATCCGCTGAAATCGCTGACCTCATAACGGCCGTTGCCATCAAGGCGGAAGCCGATGACCTGTCCAAGAGGATTGCCAACAGAGATCCAGTAGTCGTTACCGATTTCCGTAGATGCCCAGTTAGAGTTCCAACCGAAGTCGTTCATCACACCAAGGCTCTTTACCTTGTTCTTGTTCAGACCAATGTTACCACTGATGTCGATACCCCAGTTCTTCTGGTTGACAGCATGCCAGGTAAAGCTGAATTCAATACCCTTATTCTCTGTCTCACCCATGTTGCGATACTGGTTGTCATAACCCGTACCACCAGTGGGGAACTGGATCAGCAGATCCTTTGTGGTATTCAGGTAGGCCTCAATGGTACCATTCAACTTTCCACCGAAGAGGGTAAAGTCAATACCGGCGTTACGAGTAATGGTGGTCTCCCATTTCAGATCAGGATTGGCCATTGTCTTAGAAGGTGCCCAGTAAGAACCGATACCATTTACCCAAGCTGTAGAGCTGGCGCTATAGGTCTGTACGAGCTGTCCGACAGGAATATTGTTATTACCTGCAGTACCATAGCTGACGCGGAGCTTCAAGTCGTCAAGCCACTTCTCTGTGCCCTGCATGAATGGCTCAGAAGAGATACGCCATGCGAGTGCTACAGAGGGGAAGTAACCCCAGCGGTTTTCCTTAGAGAACTTAGAAGAAGCATCGGCACGGAATGTAGCGCTCAAGAGATAGCGGTCCTTGAAGTTGTAGTTCAGACGGCCGAAGAATGACAACAGCTTGTCGTCAGCACTGTAGGCATCGTCGATAGAGAAGGGCACACCCTGAGAAGAGAGCTTCCAGGCTGTAGAAGCATCGAAGTCAACGGGGAAGCCGTGTGATTCATCAGTGTTTACACGCTGTTTGGTAATCACGTACTCATGACCAGCCATGATATTCAGACTATGATCTTCGCTGTTAAGCAGTTTCTTGAAGTCGTAGTTGATGGTATTGGTGTTGCGGAAACGATGGCGGCTTGTGCTTGTCAGACGAATAGCCGGCTTGTTCTGATTACCAGAGGTAGGTACATTCTTAATATAATAGGTGGTCAGACCCCAATAACGCTTGTCGTAGTTGTTATAGTCGTCATAACCGAACTCAGTGCGGAGTTTCAGGTCAGGATATACCTCCCAACCAAATGCACCTGCGATATTCAGGTTCTTACGCTCCTTCTCCTGGTCATTGTCATTCTGAGCCTGGATTGGGTTATAGAGGTTGCCCAGTTCCTCATCACCGTCGGAACCTGCAGAGGGGTCGAGGTTCTTCAAGGGAATGGGGGTGTAGATGACAGCATAGCGCAGACGACGGTCTGAGTCATAGACACCTGTAGCATCCTGTGCACCACCACCGTAGATGTCGGTGTCAGAATAACGGGCCTGGAAGTCCAGAGTCGTGGTCTTCGAAGGCTTGGTGTTCAGTTTCAGAGAGAAGTTGTCACGTTTGTAGCTTGATCCGATCTGGATAGCCTTGTCGTTCATGTGTGCATAGCTGAATGCATACTTGATCGTCTCAGAACCACCATTGATGTTGATGTTGTGGTTGAAGGTATGACCTGTGCGACCATAGACGAGGTCCTGCCAGTCGTTGGTGGGGATGTTGTCATACAGATCCAGATCCTGATAGTTGCCGAAGAAATCTGTATATGAAGAAATCTTCGAGGGATCATTGTTGTTCTTCAGCATAGCGAGCTCATACTGCCAGGTAGCATAGTCTTTGGCAGAGAGAACGTCAATCTTCTTGGCAATCTTCTTCCAACTGTAGTAAGCATTATAGCTTACCTTGGTCTTACCTTCCTTACCGCTCTTGGTGGTAACGAGGATTACACCATTGGCACCGCGGCTACCGTAGATGGCGGTAGAAGAGGCGTCTTTCAGGACGGTGATGTCCTCGATGTCGTTAGATGGAATATCGCTGATGCTCTCTACGGGGAAACCGTCAACGATGTAAAGCGGGTCGTTCGACTGGGTGATAGAACCACCACCACGGACGCGGATCTTCACCTCTGCATCAGGAGAACCTTCAGTTGTGGTGATCTGCACACCTGGCATCTTACCAGTCAGGGCCTCCGAGGCATTAGCAACAGGTACGGCCTGCAGTGTCTCACTGTTCACTGTGGATACAGAACCTGTCAAGTCCTTCTTCTTCACAGAACCGTAACCGATGACGACGACGTCGTTCAGTGTGGTGGCATCATCCTCGAGCGTAACGTTAACCTGACTCTTGCCAGAAACGTTAATCTCTTTGGTCTTCATACCGATGTAGGAGACGACGACAATATGGCCGCTTCCCTTCAAGTTGATAGTGAAATTACCGTCGAAATCGGTTATACCACCATTTTGGGTACCTTTTTCGATGACACTGGCGCCGATGAGCGGTTCGCCGGTGGCGTCCACTACCGTAACCTTTGTCTGTGCCGAGATTCCCATTGCAAACAGTGCGAAAGCAAGGGTCAGCACAAAGCGTAGCTTTTTAAAGTTTTTAGACATAAATGATAGTTATAAAATTGGTTAATATATAAATCCTATTTGTAGAATTTTCTCGTTATAGGTCTTCCCGCAGCATCTTTGCCGATGCCTATACAGATACCTCGCGTCTGCAGGTCTGTTTTGGCTCCAGAGAGTGTGTAGTAGTCCATTGCTGAAGTCTGGACACTGGTGGCAGAAGCCAGCCTAGTCGTATATTTCTGTCCTTCTTCAATCGTCAGTGTAGCTCCAGCTTCTTCCTTCACCACAGCTTCGACTTGATCTTTTCCATAGACCGTCAGCGTATAGCCTGATACAGCATAGGGATTGAAGTAATCGATATCACCAGAATGACTCTGCTCGTCTTTGGCACCGAGGCAATCTGTTACTGTGATATTGTAGTCGGTGTAGGAACCATTTGTCGCATAGTTCTTCCACGGATGTTTCTGATTGATAAAAGCACATTTCTCTACATAGGCATTGCATCGATAGCCTGCGCCCACACAATAGTTGGCGACGCTACTGCTATACAAGCAGTTGACGATATGTACCTGTCCGAAACGGATGCGTGGCATTCGCTCACGGCAACCTTCATCCCACCAGCAGTTGGCATAGGTGATGCGGAAGCGTCCTTCGTCTTCAGCGGCATTCTTGTCACTGCTTCCGATTAGGTTGGTATAGCGATGGTCGTTTGCACCGCCAGACCCTCCGTTCCATGGGTTGACAAGATAGCGGAAACGGCACCAGGAGATACAGATATAGTCGCTGCCGTGTTGACAGTCCAGATTACCATCAACACCATCTTGAAAGTCACAGTGGTCGACCCAGACACGCTGACATCCTTGAAGGGTGAGATTGTCGTTGCCGTCAATATCATAAGCACCTGCTCCTTTGAAAGTAAGATTCCTGAGGATGATATTCTGGCAGTTCTTGAGAACGAGTATACCACTTTCGTTTTTGTTATCAGAGTGAGTGGGATTGCTTAAGGCACTTCCTGGCAATCCGTAAATGGTCTTGTCGTGAGCACCGCTGATGGAAAGCTGCTTGTTGAAGATAATCGTGTTCTTGACGTATATCGTATTTTTCTCCGAAGTCTTCATAGCAGCAGCCAACTCTTCAGTGGTAGTCACGGTGATGGGATTCTCGTCGTCGCTACCAGTGACTTGCCCCTCTACCATAGCCCATCCAACAGGCTTGTTCTCGTCGAAGCCGGTCGTGGCATAGGTGGTGAGGATTGTCATATTACATGCAAAAATGACTGTTAGTAATCTTGCTATATTCATCTGTAGTTATTCTTTCAATATGCAGAAGGAAACGGCAATTTCTTGTATTTGTTTAGCGATTTGTCTGCAAAGATACAATAATTATTGCAGATTCCCCTTTTTTTTCTTGTTTTACCGCCGTCTTTTTGTGAAAACGTTTACGGAAAACCGTTTGAATTTTTCTTAAAATTGGCAATAATTTGTTTTAGTCTGACGAGTGCAAAGATAACTAAAAATCTTGAGACATGCAAGTTTTAACCCTAAAAATTGATATTTCTACTGCATTTTTTGCAATCCTTCCCAACGGACATTCCATTTGCCGTCTTTGGGGAAACCGGGATTCAGTGGTTCCTTACAACCGTCCCAGCCTGCACACATCATGGCGACAGCTGTAAGCAGAGCACCATTGCCAGGCAGATAGATGCGCAGACGGTCTGGTGTCTGGAAGTTATGGCCATTGGGCAGATAGGTGTTTTTCTGAGTGTCGATGAACAGGGCTTTCAGGGCTGTCTCTGGATCGCCGAGACGGGCAGCACACATGGCTATCATGCCGTAATCCCAGCCCCAGGTGGTCTGCCAGTTCCAGTTGGCCATCACCCAGTCGAGCGTACGTTTCATCTGTTCTTTATTATATAATAAGGTATAGGCGGTGTGCCCTGTTGGCAAGAGACCACAGGCACCTAAGACGGCAGGATGGTCGTTGCGGCATTTGTCGGCAAAACTTTCCTTGGATGTTGGTTTCGTACTCTTTCCGCCTACGGTATTGAAGGGGTCGAAGGATTCCAACTGGTCCACGTTTCCAATAGGGAGGCCAGCGGTATAGATATTGTTGGCTGCTGGAAGCGGGGAGAGTTTGTTGATGATGTCGTCCCATTGCGCTTGGCGTGGCTTGCCTTGACGGATGCGCCATGCTTGTGCAATGCTGAGGCCGTATTGCCAATAGGCCAGTTCGAAGGGGTGGTTATAGCTGATGTCCTTGGTCATACATTCTTGCATGGCCGTTGCTCCTTTTAGTGTGTAGCGTTTGGTCTTGGCATCGTATGTGATGAAATCTGCCATGAACTCAGCGGTTGCCTCAACCTGCTCGCCGTATTTCTTCAGCGTTTCAGTGGTAGGCTTGCTGCGATAGATTTCTTCTGCCAGATAGATGTAGTGAGGTTGCTGCCAGATCAGGAACGAACCTGTGTTGGAGGGTGCCTCACCAGCCCAGGGATCAGTCATCTTCATCCATCGGACTCCCTTGAATCCTTGGCGCTCTGCTATCTGTCGAGCCACCGGGTAGGCGGTGTTGTTATACCAATCCAATATCTGCTCCACGACCGCTGGACGATTCCAGAGCGCAAAGTCAACGACATGCCACCACGTCATCTCGAGGTGCGGACGTCCGAACCAGGTGTTGTAGGTGAGTCCTGACTCTTGTGGGGGCATGTTGTTGGCGCAGTTGATCTGTGTGAGGTATTGTGAAAGGATCACTCGGCGTTCTAATTCCTTGGCACGAGGGTCAGTACACTGACTGAAATCGATGAAGGCACCTTCTTTCCACCAATGGTTCCAGTGGCGCAGGGTGGCCTTGTGGTATTGATCGTATTCGAAGCTGATGGCGTCGGCTTTGTTTGAGATGTTTGGTTTATAAGGCAGGTATTCTGCAGAGAAAGTCAGGACATCATCTGAAGTGGCGAGCTCGAAGTGGTGGCTGTCGCAGGCCTCAAGGTTAGCTTGCCCTTCCCATTGTATGCGAACATAATATTGGGTGCTGTCGAGGGTGCGCTCGATGAGGGCGGAATGGGTGTCTTGTACAATGATGGACGACTGGTGGCGCTCTGGCTTTGTCCAGTCGTTGGCATCGTCAGCATGTTTTCCAGTGGGGTAGGAGAAACGAAATGCAATTGTGGCACGCTGGTCTTTCAGCAAGTGGCTCTTGACTCTGGCATAGAGTGCGTCCTTGGTGGGGTGGACGCCTGTTGTGACTTCCATCTGCTCACCGTCGGCTGTAAAGACGGATTCGATCTCTCCGTCCCAGAGCTTCTGCTCCTGATGGATATCTTTCAGCTCCTTGAGCTTGAGTTGACGACCTTCCTTGTCTTTGAGGTCGAAGCCTATTGTTCCGAGATTCAGACGATGTGGGTTCACACGGAAATATTCTGTAGCCTCCTTATGACGCCCGTCCTCTGCCTTCTTATATTCCACTGCATAGATCTCCTGATGCCCGTGGCCGAAATCGAAACTTTTCTCACTCTCTGCAGGTGTCAGGCGGCTGGTGTTTTCGAACTTGTGCCACCCCCAGTCGGACATGGCGTTCAGGGGCACACCTGCCCCATAATCAAAAGGGAAGCTCTGCAGTCCAGTGATGTCAACCGTTGTGGCGAAATGGCCGTTTCCGACAGTGAGCGATGCCAGGTCGTTGGCCTCAGTGATGACGGGGTTGTGCCTATTTACAACAGCGTGACGGTCTATAGAGGCCGTCACGTTGTTTACATCGTATCCTAGTTTCTCAATTTCGAGCGAAGCCCAGATAAACGGACCTACGCCCTTGGCATCGTTGTCTCGGATAGGTTCGGAGAGGTAATAGGCATAGCCTCCGTCTCGTCGCTTGTTCTCTTTCACGTTGCCCTTGGGGTTGATTTTCTTCATGGCTGCAATGACTTGTGGGGTGGCTGCAGGACCAAGTCCTGCTACTTCGCAGCACTGTGTCAGCGAGATCGTCTTGTCAGCATTCACGCGGATGAAGTTCTTGATGATACCCTGATAGGCCTTGATACCTGCATCGCGATATTTCGTGCCGAGATAACCTTTGTTATAAGCCTTGAGCAGGACATAGGCGAACATCGAAGTACAGGTTGACTCCAGATAGTTGCCTTCCTTGCCAGGAGCGTCCATCACCTGATACCAGGTGCCTGTCTCCTTGTCTTGCCATTTGATGACAGCGTCAAGGTCTTTCTGCAACAGCTCGAGCACCTCTCCTCTG
>JAEEGJ010017351.1_pt1 | contig 16303 bp, 12 predicted proteins | sample 8958761 | NCBI WGS metagenome assembly JAEEGJ01 (sample SAMN16246546, study PRJNA631951) | gut metagenome | biome: gut microbiome; feature: rumen; material: RS-attached | host: Bos | place: Iran: Karaj | collected 2018-10
GTACAAGGTCATAATCAGACTTCTCGTCGCATGTTGCATCTGCGGGGTGTTTCTCTCCATGGGGATTAAGCACCCCTCCAGAAGCCAGTTGCGCCGAGACCGCCTGCTGCCCTTCCAGCTCAAGGACGTCAACGAGGTGACCCTGACGCTCGCCAATGGCAACGAAATCGTCCTTGAAGCTTCCCCTTCGGGGTGGTACATGACGAGTCCCAGCCGGAGTCGAGCGCTCGATTCGGCCGTTCAGCGGTTGCTTGACGCATTTGAGCAGGCACCTTTGCTGGAAACAATAGACTCCGAGGAAAAAGAGCTACGAAATCTGACAACGGCGGATTTCGGCTTGAACAACCCCGTTGGCCGGATGTCGATATGCGGGCCGCGTTTCAGCGTGCATTTTTCCATTGGCGATTGCGACGCCGTTTCCAACAGCCTTTTCGTTGCACGCAACATGAACCAAGTGAACGAGCATGACCAAGCCGTCTACGTGACCACCTCCTTGCTTCGGGAGTTCTTCCTCAAAACCCCGAGCGACTACATGGACCGTCGCGTCTTCCAGGGAGACATGCGCCTGGTTCACACGGTTATCCTGCGCCGTCCCGCGCTTGGCGACGTCAAACTCGTCCGCGATGAACGGAACCGTCATCTTTGGAACATCGTTCAACCCGTCAGCGCACGTGCTGACAGGGAGGTGCTCGGACACTTCTTCGACATTCTTGCCGACGCCACTTTCGTCGACAGCTACCCTGACACAACGCGACAACCCGCCAGCGGCCTTGGCGAAGGCGAAGCACCCTCCGTCACCCTTTTCAGCAAGAACGACCTCGCCGGACAGACGCTCGTTCTCGGCGACCATGTGCCCGGCAATGCCGACCTCACATATGCCCGCGGGCAGACAGGCGTGATGACTGTCACCGGTGCCGTCCGACGCCTCGTCCTCATCCCCTCCTACGAATTCCGCGACAAACGCCTTTTCCCGTCCGCCAGAATTCCCGAAGTCCAGTCCCTCTCCATCGACACCGAGGGCCGTTCCCTCTCCCTGCGCCGCTCAGATGACGGATGGGCCATCACCGCGCCCGTTTCCGACGCGGCCGATTCCGATGCCGCAGCGAGCCTGATGCAAGGCATCATCTCGCTTCGCGCGAATGGATTCGCCCCCTTTACCCAGCAGACCGCCGACGCGCGCATCGCCACTGTGGCCCTCACCCTCGGACGAAGCCGCACGCCCTTCTCGTTCGCGGTCTATGCCCTCCAATCGGACGACGATGACCGGGTTGGCGTTCTCCCCGAAGGCGTGGATGTGCTCTACATCACCCCCGCCCAGACCTTCTCCAATGTCCTCGCCTGTTGCTCCGATCCGCGTCCCCTCCTTTCTCGAACCGTCCTCGCCCTCAACGAAGAGCATGTGCGCGCCGTGACCATTTCGGGCCCCGGGGCAACAACCCAGCGCCTCGAAAAAGTCATTGGCGAATGGAATTCGGCCACCCCTGGCCACCAAATCAACGGAACCGCCGTCCGCCGATTCTTCACGGCCGTCGCCTCGATTCGTGCAGATCGGATCGCCTCCCTCGCGCCAACCCCGTTATTCCCGCTCGACGGCGGCGTTGAAATCGCCTTCGACATGGACGACGGCGTCTCCCTTCGCCGCATCCTGACCATTGGCCCGCGACTGGAGGACGGCTATCCGGCCGCAGTCAAGGGCAATGACACCATTTTCATTCTCTCCCCGGAAACCGTCTCCAACCTCACGCGGCCGCTCTTTGTCCCCGAAGAGCCGGCGCCGACGGAGACACCCTCAAATCCGCCAGTGACGGACAAGGACCAAAAATGACCAAAACAGGCTTCGACAACGAAAAATACCTTCGCGAGCAGTCCGCCGCCATCTTCGAGCGGCAGAAGAAGTTCGGTAGCAAACTCTACCTGGAATTCGGCGGCAAGCTGATGTTCGACATGCACGCCGCGCGCGTCCTCCCCGGATACGACCCCAACGTCAAGCTCCGCCTCCTCCAGAAGCTCAAGGACCATGTCGACATCGTCCTCTGCATCTACGCCGGCGACATCGAGCGCAAGAAGATGCGCGCCGACTTCGGCATCTCCTACGACGCCGACGCCCTCAAGCTCATCGACGACCTCCGCAAGTGGGACCTCACCGTCCGCGCCGTCGTCATCACCCGCTTCGAAGGCCAGCCCGCCGCCGTGCAATTCCGCAGCAAGCTCGAGCACCGCGGCATCCGCGTCTACTGCCACCGCCCGACGCGCGGCTACCCCGTCAGCGTCGACACCATCGTCAGCGAAGAAGGTTACGGCGCCTCAGAATACATCGAGACGGAGCGCCCGATCGTCGTCATGACTGGCCCCGGCCCGGGCTCGGGCAAGCTCGCCACCTGCCTCTCGCAGCTCTACCACGACTGCCGCGCCGGACGCCAGGCCGGCTACGCCAAGTTCGAGACCTTCCCGATCTGGAACCTCCCGCTCAAGCACCCGGTCAACATCGCCTACGAGGCCGCCACCGCCGACCTCGCCGACGTGAACATGATCGACCCCTTCCACATGGAGGCCTACGGCAAGAGCACGACCAACTACAACCGCGACGTCGCCGCCTTCCCGCTCCTCCGCGCCATCTGGGAGCGCATCACAAACTCGCCCTGCCCCTACAAGTCGCCCACCGACATGGGCGTCAACTGCTGCGGCTTCGGCATCGTCGACGACGCCGTCGTCCGCGAGGCTTCCTGCCAGGAAATCATCCGCCGCTACTTCCGCGCCGCCACGGAATACGCCGTCGGCGCCAACAACCACGGCCCCGTCGAACGCATCGAACTTCTCATGCGCGACCTGCAGCTTAAGCCCGAAGACCGCAAAGTCGTAATCCCGGCCCGCGAAGCGGCCGAAGACGGACGCCGCCGCGGCAAGGGATTCCAGGGCATCTTCACGGGCGCGGCCATAGAGCTTGCCGACGGGATGATTGTAACCGGGCGAAACTCCGCCACGATGCACGCCGCTTCGGCAGCCGTCCTTAACGCCATAAAGAAGCTTGCGGGCCTACCCGACAAGCTGCACCTGCTGCCGCCCGAAGTCATAAGGCAGATTGTCTACCTGAAGTCCGATATCCTTCACGAAAACGAGCACAGCCTGAACCTGGACGAACTCCTCGTGGCGCTGTCGATGTCGGCCTCGGCCAACCCCGCGGCCGAAGCCGCCATGGCCCAGCTCCCGGCCCTACGCGACTGCGAGATGCACCTCACGCACATCGTCGCGCCGGGCGACGACTCCGGCCTCCGCCGCCTCGGCCTCCGCCCGACCTCCGACCCCAAGTTCCGCACCGCCTCGCTGCTCGCGTAGGTCACGGCGGTAGCCGCATTCCCTACGCCTCTCCGCGTTCGGCGCGGCGGCGGGCCTGGCGGGTCATGTGCTCAGGCTCGACCGTGATTGTCGCGGCATCGACGCTCTGCTTGCTGAATCGGCGCTGGCGCCAGAGCTGGACAATGGCGAGAATCTGGCTCACGCTCCAATAGAGGACGAGCGCCGACGGCATCTGGTAGAACATGACCAGCATCATCGCCGGCATCATGAACATCATCATCTTCTGCTGGGAGGCGTCGCCCATCGAGGGCGTGAGCTTGCTCTGCAGGAACATCGTGGCGGCCATGACGATTGGCAAGATGTTGATCGGCAGCGGCAGAAGACCGGGGAAGAGGTTCTCCTGTTCGCTGAGGTCCCTGATCCAGAGGAACGGGGCGAAGCGGAGCTCGACGGCGCTGCGGAGGACGAAGAAGATCGCGATGAAGAACGGGATCTGAATGAGCATCGGCAGGCAGCTCGACATTGGGTTGACCTTGTGCTCGCGGTAGATGGCCTGCTGCTCCTGCATGAGCTTCTGCGGATCGTCCTTGAACTTGGCCTGGACCTCCTTGAGAAGGGGCTGGATCTCCTGGAGCTTCTTCATGCTTTCCGTGCTCTTGTGGGTGAGCGGCCAGAATGCGATGCGGACGAGGACCGTGATGATGATGATCGCGACGCCGTAGTTGTGGAAGACTGAGAAGAGGATGTTGAGAAGTCCAAGAACGGCGATGCAGATGTACTTCCAGGTGCCGAAGTCCATGATGTCGCCCGACTTGGGACCGAAGTGACGCAACACGGAGAACTTCTTCGGGCCGATGTAGAGGCTGTAGCCGCGTTCAAGCGTGCCCCCGGGCTGTATGACGGCGGAGGGGAAGAGCAACGCGCCGTTCACGGATACGATTCGAAGCGCCCCGCCCCCCTGTGCGCGGCGAACGCCGACCCTGTAGCCTGCGTTTGGAGAGGAGGATGTAAGAACCTGGGCGAAGAAACGTGACTTGAGGGCGACCCAGACCTGCTGTCCGGGAACAGTCATCGATGCCGATTCTGGAAGCAGATCCGCTCTTGGCGCGCCTGAGCAGCCGCCGGCCTCGCGTCCTGTCAGCACGGAGGCGACGCGTCCCTTCTTTTCCCAATGGTCTACCTTGCCATATGAGCCGTGCTTGTCCGTGACGGCTGAAAGGGCGTCTATCGAAAGCATGTTGAGCCTGTTCTGCTCGATGCGGTGGATTTCACCCATGGAGACGGCCTGCCCGTCAAGGGCGACGGGCGCGTCGGATTCGTTGGCGATTGTGTCTGTGACGGAGACCTGATAGTTGGGGAGGAGCTCAATCGTGCGGCGAACGGAAAGCCCGGAGGCGGCCTTGGCGGTGAATACCGCGCCTGTCTCGGAGGAGGTGACGAGAGTGAAATCGGCGCGCGCCCCTAGGCCGGGGACGCCTTCAAGCGCGAGAATCGGCGCGCCTGCGGAATCGAGTACAACGTCGGGGCTGTCCTTTTCAACGGTCTGGCGGTAGCCGGCGAGGGTGGTACGGAGTATTGTCCCGCCCTTGCTGGAGAGGGTCATTTCGACCTCGTCGTCACGGAGCGTGAAGGTCTGCTCCGGCACGCCGGTCTCCTCCTGCGGGACCGGGGCGGGCGTCTGCGTCGTGTTGGGGGCTTGCCCGGGCGCAGGCGGGGTGCTCGCGGCGGCGTCAGAAATGGCGGCGGACGAGGCGGCATCGGCGGACATGGCCGCAGGGCCGGAGGCGGTCGCCGGAACGTTGTTCGTAGCGGCGGCCATTGCCATCTGGCGCTGGCGCTCGAGGAGGGCGGCGCGGTACTTCTTCGTCTGCCCGTTCTGGTAGTAGAGCCATCCGCCGAGGAGGATGACGAGGAGGACGACGATTGTGATGTCCTGTTTGTTCATGGTGTGTCAGTTCCTTTTTTCCGGTTTCGGGGCGGCGGGACCGGATCGTAGCCGCTTGGTCCGAAGGGCCGGCATCTTAGAAGTCGTTTTATTGTGAGCCAAGAGCCGTAGTATGGGCCATGGACGCGGATTGCCTCGATGCAGTACTTCGAGCATGTCGGCTGGAAACGGCAGCAAGGCCCGATTATTGGCGAGAGGGTCATCTGGTAAAGGCGGACGCAGCCAATCAGGAAGGCCGCAATGAGTCGGGAAATCACGGCGTCTCCCTCCAGATGCCGGCCTTGCGACACTGCCTTCCAAACTCGTCGGCCACTTCGCGGGACGTGGCCTTGAGAATCATGCGCCTCGCAAGGAGAACCAACTGGACGCCTGGTTCGAGATGCCCCCGCTGCGTCCTGTAGGCCTCCCGAAGGAGGCGGCGGGCGCGGTTTCGCTGGACGGCGTCGTGGAAGGTGCGCTTGGAGGCGACGGTTCCAGCCCGTCCGACGCCCTCCCCCTGTATACGGAGAATCCACATTGCGAAAAGTCGGGAAGCCTGGGACTTGCCGTTTTCGAATGTGGATCGGTAACCGCCGGAATCGAGACGAAACGCCTTTGGAAGGCGCTGTCGGGCCGCGGTTGGAACGGGCGGCTGCGTTGCCTGGTCAGACCCGTTCATTGATCGGCGACGGCCAACGGCTAGACTGCGGTAAGGCGGATGCGGCCCTTCTGGCGGCGGCGTGCGAGGACCTGGCGGCCGCCGCGGGTCGCCATGCGGGCGCGGAATCCGAGCTTGCGGACGCGCTTGATCTTAGAGGGTTGCCAAAGTTGCTTCATGGTGTTTTTTCTCCTAGAAAATGAATATTTATGATATCAAAAAAGGCGGGTATTCGTCAAATCACAAATCATGCGCACGAAATATGCTATACTATAATACACTCGTAAAAGGAATTCTCATGGAGCCAATTGTAATCGGTCTTATTTCGGCGCTCGTCGGCCTGCTTGCCGGCTACGGGCTGCGGCTGCTTCTCAGCCGCTGGCAGGCGGACTCCATCGAAAAGCAGGCGGCGGAACGGCTGAAGTCCGCCGACGGGGAGGTCGTGCGCCGTCTCAAAGAGGCGGACATCCAGGCGCGCGCCGAGGTCGTCCAAGCGCGCGAGACCTTCGAGCAGTCCACAAAGGCGCGCCGCAAGGAACTCGAGGACTTCGACAACCGCCTCGCCCTCCGCGAGGAGAACATCGAGAAGAAGCTCAAGGTCGTAGAGGACAAGGAACAGGCCGCCAAGGCCAAGCACGATGACCTCCTGAAGCTCAGCGAGCGACTCGACTCCCGCCGCATCTCTTTGGAGGCGAAGCACCGCGACGCCGACCGCGCCCTTGAACGCCTCGCCGGAATGACGCATGAAGAGGCCAAGGCCGAAATCCGCAAGAAGGTCGAAGATGACGTGCGGGCCGAAACCGGTTCGCTCATCCGCCGCCTCCAGGAGGAGGCGCGCGAAACCGCCGAAAAGGAGGCCGTGGTTCTTGTCGCCAACGCCATCGAGCGCTACGCGGCCCCGCACGCCGGAGCCTCCATGACCACCACCGTCTTCCTGCCGAACGACGAAATCAAAGGGCGCATAATAGGCCGCGAAGGGCGCAACGTCCGCGCAATCGAGGCCGCCACCGGCATGACGCTCATCGTCGACGGCACGCCCGAGGCGGTCGTTATTTCCGGCTTCGACCCCATCCGCCGCGAAATCGCAAGACAGGCGCTCGAGGAACTCGTCGCGGACGGACGCATCCATCCGGCGAGCATCGAGGAGGCCGTGGCCAAGGCGGAGGAGAACATGGAGACTACCATTCTCCAGGCCGGACGCGAAGCCGCCTACGCCGCGCACCAGCAGAACGTGGACAACGAAGTTCTCCGCCATCTCGGCCGCCTGAAGTTCCGCACCAGCTACTCGCAAAACGTCCTCGAACATTCACTGGAGGTCTCGCGCCTCATGGGCGAGCTTGCCGGCGAACTTGGACTCGACACGCAGCTCGCGCGACGCATCGGCCTCTTCCACGACATCGGCAAGAGCCTCAGCCAGGAGGCCGAGGGCGGCCACGCCAAGATCGGCGCCGACCTTCTGCGCAAGAGCCACGAGGACCCCGTGCTCATCAACGCCGTCGCCTCGCACCACGGCGAGACCGAGCAAACGAGTGTCTACGCCGTTCTCTGCACGGCGGCCGACGCCATCTCCTCGTCGCGGCCTGGCGCACGCAACGAGAGCACGGAAATCTACGTCGAGCGCATCGAGAAGATGGAGAAGATTGCCAAGAGCAGGAAGGGTGTGAAGTCTGCCTTCGCCATCCAGGCCGGACGCGAACTCCGCGTCATCGTCGACCCCGACGTCCTGAACGACAATGACGCCATGCTCCTCGCCCAGGAAATCAGCAAGACCATCGAATCCGAGCTTCGCTACCCCGGGCAGATTCGCATCGTCGTCATCCGCGAGCAGCGCTGCCTGGAATACGCACGATAAGCGGCAGGCGCGTAAATTGGCGTCCAGCGCGCATCAGACCTTCTTGTTAACTTTTCGGTCGCCGCAAACTATAATGTGATGTCATACGTACAAGGAGAAAACAATTATGGCAACTAGACCTTATTACAGACCGTTGGAAAAGACCGTTGGATGCAAGACTGTTGAGTCCTGGCAGTTCGAGTGGCATGGCGGCTTCGCGATGTCGCAAAAGCAGAAGAATGTCGTCGCGCTTCACGAGGCCATTCATTTGGCGGAACCTGAGGCGAATATTCTGGAGATTTCCAGCAAGTCCCTTCAGCCGCTGGGCGTGAGCCTGAGCGCCTTCAACCTGAAATTCCAACATGGGGACGCAATGTGCTCCGTGGAATCGGTCTTTCAGGCAAGCAAGGTCTTCGACGGCGGCATCGGGCCTTTCCCCGAACTCTATTCCCACGATTCACGCGAAGTCCGGAATTTCGTCAAGGAACACGCACAGTGGCACAGTCTTCTCGCATTTGAACTGGATGGAGTCCGCTGGGGGCTTGAGCCCAGGACGGCTTTCTACGATTGGCTTTACATCCGCGCGCTCATGGCCAACCCGGAACTCGCCGAGGGGGTCAGGGAATTCAACGCCTTCACGGACATCGAGTTCAATCCCGCCAAGTCGATAAACTGCCAGGCCGCGGCCGCAGCCCTGTATGTTTCCCTTTGCCGGAATGGGAAGCTTGAGGAGGCCATGTCTAGCCGCGAGGCGTTCCTGAGCCTCCATGCTTGGTAAATGTTTGAAAAACTCTGCGGCGGGAAATAGAGTGGGAGAGGACCCTATGGACGAAAACAAAACTAACGGAAGCGGAAACGGGTGGGCCGATCTGGTCGCTCTCTATCCTGAACTTGCACAGAGGGGCTGTCGCGAATGGAGAGACCTTGACGGCGATGACTGGCGTTCTCTTCTGATGGAACAGCCCCAGTTAGCCGACAAATGCGACTGGGAGAAGCTGGAAGGCGAAGACTGGGAGATGCTTTTGAGCAGCATGCCGCAGTTAGCTGGCAAACGCGCCAAGGGAGGATGATGCAACATGTTTCTTGAAATCTTCAAGACCTATATGCTCTTTTTTGAAATGATATCTCCCAAGTAACCCAACGGAGGAAAGGCACCTACTTTTCCCCTTAACTTCTTGACCGCCATTTGATAAAATGGATGCATTCAACAAAAGTTTGGCTCCATGGTTATGAAAATGAAAACCAAAAGCATTATCCATCTGCTGGCCGCAGCGTTGGCGGCCGCTATCGTCAAGACTGCGCGAGCCGCTGATCTGCCGCCAGACCTCAAGCCGCTTGCGCTTGAGGTCTACGGCTTGCGCGGCGCTGTCGCCATCGACTCAAACACCGTTGTGGCGGTGTTCGGGGTGTCCGCGACGGGACCGCGCGGCAAGGCCTCCGCCTGGCGCGTCAGAAGCGAGGAGGACCCGGCATACGCATACGAGTCGTTTGTCGAGCCGGTCTCCGCGCGCGCCTATCCTCCGCGCGTCGAATTCCCGCTGCCGCCCGGATTCTCGTCCGCGAAGGCCGCCAAGAACGACCTCAACCGCTACGTGGTCGAGCTCAAGCTTCCGCATCCGCTCAAGCCTGGCGTCCGTTACGGCCTCGTCGCGCATGGCGACGGCGCGCCGACGACAGGCGGCAAGACAGGATGCAGCTTTGTCTGGGCTGGCCCAGACAAAGAAGAGTTAAGAGTCGAAGCGGCGGACGTGCGGGTGCCGGCGGATGAAATCGCGGGGCGGATAGTCGGATTGCGCAGGGTGTCGCCGCTTGGGGACGGGAAGATAGCCCTTGAGTTCGGCGCTTCGTTTTCGCTCTCTGCATGGCGCGATCCGTCACGATACCATGTAAAGCTCAATGGCACCGACGTGCCAGTCGCCGAGTTCGGCCGTCGCTCGAAGATCGACGTCTACCTGCCCGTCGGCTGGCCATTCAGAACGATCATGCAGCACGACGTATTCCTCGATCTCGGCCGCGACTTGAAGAAGGGCGACCGAGTCGAGGTCTCGGTGGATTCGGCAATCTGCTCGGGCGAGCGCGCGGCATCGTTTGTCTTTGATCCAGACAAGACCATCACGCGCTCTATACAAGCGAACCAGGTCGGCTACCTTCCCGACGCGCCAAAGGTGGCCTATCTCGGCTTTTGGCTCGGCTCCTTCCCCGAGACGGTGAAGAAGGCGGAGAAGTTCGACTACACAACTCCGCCCACGGCGGCGGAGGCCTACTTCGTCCCGCCACCCGAAAATGCCGTGGTCCCGGCAAGCGCCCCCACAGTGCCTGACACCAGTCCATCACTAACCACTAACCACTTACCACTAACCACTCCCTATGACGAGCTCGCCCCGTGGGCCGTGCGCTTCCGCGAGCCGCCGCAATTCGAGCTGGTGAACGAGGCGGACGGCAAGGTGGCATTCTCCGGAACGGCGCGGCTTATACACGACGGCCACTTCAACGACGGAAAGGTGAACCATTCGGGGGAAAACGTCTACGAGCTTGACTTCACGAAGTTTTCAGGCTCGGGCCGCTTTTATCTGCGCATACCCGGCGTCGGCCGTTCTATCGCGTTCGATATCGCTCCTGACGTCTATTCGCGAGCCTTCCGCTTACAGGCGTCGGGCGTCTTCGCGCAACGTTGCGGCATCGAGCTCACGCCCGACCGCGCGCCAGGGTGGCGCCGCATCGCGTGCCACACGAACGGCGTGCAGCTCTCCACCGTCGAGCACTGGCGTCACCGCGAGTTCGGTCCCTTCCGCGAAAATCCTGTCCCGGCACCGAATCCGGCCTTTCCCGCTTTTGCGGCGGCGCACGAAAAGCTTCTCTCCGACAAGTCGCTTGAAGCCCGCTTCCCGCTTGAAGGCAACGCGAAGAACACAAAGGACGGATCGTCCGTCACACTCTCGCCGCTCCCCGCGAAAAAGGGCGGCGGATGTGGGTGGGCCGACGACGCCTCGTTCCGGGCAAAGGTCATGCGCTCCGGCGAACGCGACAACGGCTTCTCCGGCACATACCAAATCGACCCCGCCAAGGGCGCGACAATCTCGTTCTGGCTGAGGCGCGACGATAAGGACGGCAACAAGTACGACGGCGACATCTTCCGCCTCGGCGGCGACAAGGGGCGCGCGCTTGTCATGGATGCGCTTTGGGGTGTAATCAGATTCGGCGGCAAGCAGTGGAGGCGCGTAGGCGACAACAAGTGGCGCCACCTCGCCATCCGCCTCTCACCCGCAGGCGATGATGGCAAGATGGACGCCGAACTCTTCGCCGACGGCGAGTCGGTCGTCTCTCAACGCATGTCGCCTCCGGAGTCGCCCGAGTTCTTCCTCGCACGCGTCCGCAATGACTCAGCTGCAGGTTGCCACTTCAGCGACTTGCGCATCTATTCCCGTCCACTCAACGAGGATGAACTCGGTCTGCTCGCAACGCGCGCAGAGCCGACAATTCCGACGGTCATACCGCTTCGCGGCGGACACCATGACGCAGGCGACTACAACCCGCGCAGCCACATAGACGTCGCGCAGACGCTCCTCACCGTATGGGAGCATGCGCCAGCCAAATTTGGTGACGGACAACTGGACATCCCCGAATCCGGCAACGGAGTGCCTGACATCGTCGACGAAGCGCTCTGGGCGCTGCGTCCGTGGTACGCGCTTCAGGACAAGGACGGCGGCGTGCGCGCCGGCACGGAGTCGGCCGGCGATCCAAACTTTTACCAGACCGTCGAACTCGACCCGACGGGCGACTTCGCCTACGCCAAGGACAGCAAGGCGTCGTTCACCTTCGCGGGGACCTTTGCGCAGGCGGCGCGCGTTCTCGCCGCATGTGGACGCAAGGTCGATGCCGCAGACTGCCTCGCGCGCGCCCGCCGCGCGTACAACTGGGGCGTCGCCAACGTTCCTGAGGGACTCTCCAGCCTCAGGCAGTTCACCGAATACCGTTACGAGGCGCGCGCATACGCCGCGGCCGAACTACTGCACACGACGGGCGAGGAGTCGTTCCTGCGCGACTTCCGCGAATGCTCGCCGTGGGGCGCCTATGCGGACGCTCCAGTCCGCGCTGAAGGCCGCTACGACGCCATGCAGGCGGCATACGCCTTCCTGCGCGACCCCGCCGCAAAGACGCGCGACGCGACGCTCTACGGGCGTGTCCTGGCCGCAGTCGTCCGCGAGGCCGACTGGTACATCGACTACTCGGGCAAGATGGCGTACAAGTTTGTCCGCCACCCCGACGCGCCGATCTCGTGGGGAACGGGCGCGTACGGAGTCCACATACGTCCTGTCGTGGCGGCATGGTTCGCGACGGGCGACGTGAAGTACCGTGATTGGATCATACGCACATGCGACGGCATGCTCGGCGCAAATCCGCTTGGCCTCTCGTGGATTGTCGGCCTTGGCGAGCGCACAATACGCGCGCCGCTCCACAACAGCCGCTACCGTCCCGAAGGCATGGTCGTGGACGGCATGCATGGCGAAGGGCCAAACAGTCGCGGACAGGGCTACAACTACCAGGAGACCGTCTATCCCGCGCACAACCGCGAATTCGCATCGATGCACGCTTTCGTCGACTGCCACTTCGCGATAGCGATGGACGAGGGGCTTGTCGGCACGCAGGCGCTTGACATGGCTCTCTTCGGCCTCCTCTTACCCGACATCCGCTAAATTCGTCCCCACCTCTTTTCCCCTAGATATGTCCTGTCCCTTTCCGTGAGAGTATGCGCAAGGTGCATTTTGGTCCGCACCGTAGTTGCATTTTCCTTTGTTCCGTGGTATAATGGTTGACGATTGGAGGCGGAACGCCGCCTACGATGAGGTCTGATATGAAGAAGAGGAAGGAACCAGAAAGCATACTTGACGAGCTGATGCCAGTCGATGACCTGCCCGGCATGGCCCTGTACTTCGACATCCTGCGGCTTGTCGGGTATTTAATCAGCGAGTTGGTCGACTCAGACATCGCGGCGATACGAGCCGTGGTTCCAAGCTATCGCCGTAGCGCATTCTACTGTGGAACCTTTATGATGGCGGTTGCTCCTGTCAGCGCCGTGGCCGCGCTGTGGTTTGTTCCGCGACTCATCGCCATCGCGCTCCGCAAGGCACGTCGTCCCGGCTACTACGCGCATGAGAAGACGCGCCGACAGGCACTTGCGCACGAGCGGCGCAGCACCCGCAAGCGCACCACGCTCAACCCCATCCCCACGCCGGAGGCGCTTCTGGCACAGTTCGGGCGCATCCGCCGCAACCCGCGCGAGATGCTCATCTTCGGTTCGATGCTGGAGGATCTGGAGGCGTATGTGGACAACAGCCTCGTCCGCGACCCCGACGGCACGATTGTCGGCCGTAATGGCGGAATCAAGCAGTGGCTCAGGGAGAACTGCGCCGAACTCGGTAAGCGGTACCACACGGTGATGCGCTACAAGGCTCTGGCAAAGCGCTTCAAGCAGGCCATCGACCTCGAGGATCCGGTGCCCGTCGCCTACGCAATTGCGGCGGCGGAGACGCCCATCGAGGTCGTCGCGGGCGACCCCGAAGGCGGTCGCACCATAAAAGCGGTGGAAATGCAACTACGGTGCGGACAGGAACAGAATGCCGATGCCTATGGTGAAGAAGGATGGTGTCAAAAAGAAGCAGGAGTTGGAGAGAACGGAGAATGCGTGGTGGAGGCGGTGACGCCGGAGAGGTTTGAACTGCTACGTGGGTCGGCGTATGTCGCGGATGGCTACAGGCGAATGATTCGGTTCATGATCGCCGGCAATAACGCGAAGGCGTTCCTGGCAGGGTGTCAGGCTACGAAGAAGAACCTTGACGAGCAACTCGCCTTACTGCTTGAACCAAACTTGGCACCAACATCTTCTCGTGATGCCCTCGGTCCCGGTAAGCCTTTTCAGGCGAGAAACTCCGCCACAAGCGCTCTGGCGTAGCGCAATGGCATTTCAACCGCAGGGGCATCAGCCCTGGGCGGTCGACGGGCGGGTGGCGACGGGTTTGCCGTTGGCGTCGAACAGCTCCGCGCAAAACGTCGCGGACAGTTTATGCGTTGCGCCAGGCGCGATTTCAACCGGGCCTTCCCCGGCGTTGGCCGTTTCGACGCAGACAAAACGCAGGTAGTCGTCCGGGGCGAGGTCCGCCATGCGGGCGGCCTTCTCCACCCACGGGTTCCACACAACGGCGGCGCTGGCGCCATCCTTCGCGATGCGGATCTTCCGCCCGGTGGATGCGTCGTCAATCGCGCATTCGTCCGGCGCCCCGACATAGATGCGGTCCGTCTCCGCCGTAAAGGCAATGTCGCCGGACTGGACGCCGTCGGCGCCGCCCGGAGCCTTGTCCAAGTACCTGACACCATCGAGTCCGGAGATCTTTGTTTCGCGGATGTCCTTGACGCGGAAGTACGAATGCAGCGCCTCGGTAATCGCAAAGGGCTCGGAGCCCGTGTTTGTCGTCGTCAGCGTCACCTTGAGGTTTGCGCCTACGGAGACTTTGAGTTCAAGGCGGAACGCGTGAGGCCAGATGGCGCGCGTCTCGGCGGAATCCTCAAGCAGGAGCGTCACGGACGTCGAGTAGGAGTCGTAGTCGGTCTTCAGGAGATTCCAGCGCGCCGTGCGCGCGAAGCCGTGTGAGGGGCCCGCACCTTCCGGATGCGCGCCGAACCACGGCCAGCACACGGGAATGCCGCCTCTGATGGCCTTGCCATCGGGCGTCGTCATGAATCCCTTTGCAAGCCATAGGACGGGCGAATGGCCGGTCGGCCGGTATGAAAGGACGTTGGCGCCGTAGATTGCCACCTCGCAAGCCCCGTGTTCCTCCACAAGGACGATGATTGGCTCCCCGCAGGGACCTGGGCGGAAGGCTATGCGGCCCGGCACTCCGAAGTCGCGGTTCAACATGGTGATGTCATACGATGCGTTCATGGTGGTATAGCTCCTTGCGCCGTTCAGGCGCGCTTTGCGAAGATGCGTCCTATTGGAAAGCGGAAGGCGTCCTCTATATGGCGGACAACTGGCGGATCGGAGGCGTCGCGCGACCCCACGACCTCGACGATGTCGAAGCGGTAGGTAAGCGAAGGGTAGTGCGCCCGCCTGATGAAGGCGGACGCGCCACGGCAGAGGGCCTGGCGTTTGCGGCGGTCGACGGCGAGGGCGGGGCGGCCGAAGCGCTCGTCCTTGCGCGTTTTGACCTCCACGAAGACGAGGAAGCCGTCCTTCCGCGCGATTATGTCGATTTCGTCGTTCCGCGCATCTGGCCTGACCCGTCTTCCGGCGATTGTGTATCCTTCCTTGCGCAGTTGCTTTACCGCTATGTCCTCGCCCCACTCGCCGGTTTCCTGCCGCGTGGTCTTACGCGCGCCATCATCGCGTCTGAAAAGGGAGCGTAGTTTCGACCACGCCCCCCGCGCCATGTCTAAAACGCGGGCGATCATTTCGCCACCGCCTCCATGATGGCGCGGGAGGCGTGGGCGATTTGCGCCCCGACGTAAGAATACGCCTGCGCACCGCGCTTCAGCAACGCGCCGTGGTATTGCGGAAGCGAGGCGCCGGTGACAGCCACGATTCCGTAGCCGAAGACGAGGACGTTGATGAGGAGGATCAGGGCGTAGGAGATGACATGGCCGAACTCCCTGATGTCGGGCTGCCGTTCCGTGAGGCTGCGGATGGTGTAGGTGACGTGGAATCCGTATGCCATGCCGAAGAGACCGAGCCACCAAAGGGCGTATGGCTCCATGTCGCAGAAGAGGCCGATCAAAAGGCGGAGAAGAAGGACGACGACGAGGTAGAACGGGACAAAGTACGGCGCGAGCGTCGTGAAGATGCCGGGGTTCGTGAGGTTCACGTAGCCGCCTTTGTCGCTGACTTTGATTTTGCCGACTTTCGAACCCGTCATCAGCCCCCAGAGCGCGTGCGTGAGTTCATGTCCCCAGACGTACATTTTGATTGCGGGCGGCAGGAAGAGAAAGAGTATTGTCCAAATGGCGTACCCGGCCACGAAGGCGAGCGGTTCCGGCGCGATAAACGGCAACGAGGACGTCAACAGCGTGGGAAAGAGGTCGTAAACGGCGAGCACAACCGCGCAAATGGCTGGAATCAGCGCGACTCCGATAAGGAAAAGCAGGAAGCGCTTGAAACGTCCGCGGTTTTCAGGGTCGGGCATCGCGTCTACTCCCGCCGGTCTTCTGCGGGTTCAACCCCTTCCAGCGTGACGGACAGCGAGGCGCTTTCCCCGTCCGGCAAGGCCTTAAGGCGCATTGCCGCAATCCGCCACTGGCTTGCCGATGAGAACGATTCAAGGACGGCGAAGGCCTGGCCCGTCTTCAACGACGGCCACGCGAACGTCTCGCGGACAGAGACAAAACCGTCAATGGCGTTTCCGCGCTCCGTAGTGCGTTCCGCCTGTGGAACGCCTAGGGGCGTTTCAGGAACCTTTGCAATCGACCCCGCATCGCGCAGCCGCGCCTTGGCGGCGTCGTAGGCGCGTACAGCTGTCAAATAAGGGGAAAGCGTCGCCGCCGCCTGCGCACACGCCTCGCATTCATGCCAATTGCGCGTGCTGCGCTGCACCAGAATGTGCGCGGC
>JAEEGJ010017356.1_pt1 | contig 16301 bp, 14 predicted proteins | sample 8958761 | NCBI WGS metagenome assembly JAEEGJ01 (sample SAMN16246546, study PRJNA631951) | gut metagenome | biome: gut microbiome; feature: rumen; material: RS-attached | host: Bos | place: Iran: Karaj | collected 2018-10
CTCCCGCAGATCCGCCTTGCTCAGGAAAGGCAGTTTGTACAGGTCATCACGCGAACGGATATCGTCCGGTGTCAGGCCTTTTTCCTGCATCTTGGCACGGTAATACGGGACGCGGTCCCATACGTGCCGGACCTGTTTTACGAGCTTTTCGTCCTGAATCGCACGGATCTGTTCAGGTGAAGCGCATTCGATGCTCTGACTGTAATAATGCTCCTCCATCAGCTATTCCTCCCCAGCTCAAAAGCTTTCAGATTGACATCCACAAACCTGGGCGGTACGGATTTCCGGACGGCGTCAAGCCACTGTTCTTCCGGGATGTCAAAGTAACGGGACAGCCGTCCCATCAGGACAATGTTTACAGCCCTGGAGGAACCGGCCTCCGACGCGAGCGCGAGTCCATCGATTGCGTCGATCGGCACGCCTTTCGCCTGTATCTTGGAAACGATGTCTTCCGGATACTCCGCAGCTCCGGTAATGACAGGCATCGGATCCATCTGCTGTGTATTGGTGATGATGCGTCCGCCTTCCTTCAGGTAAGGCATCCAGCGGGCTGCTTCGAGCAGCTCGAACGATACGATTATATCGGCTTCGCCCCTGTCGATGATAGGGGAATAAACGTTATCGCCGTAGCGCACGTAGGTGACGACGCTGCCTCCGCGCTGGCTCATGCCGTGCACTTCGGAGACCTTGACGTCATACCCCTGTTCTACCAGCAGGTGGCCGAGCAGCTTGCTCGCAAGGAGGCTTCCCTGACCGCCTACGCCGACTATCATGATGTTTCTGGTTTCCATGGATCAGGCCTCCTTTCCCGTGCTTTCGAACGCGTCTGCGGGGCAGAGCTGTGAGCAGACTCCGCAGCCCACGCAGAGCGTCGCGTCGACGTGAGCCTTGCCGTCCTTGATGGCGACCGCCGGGCAGCCTACGCGCATGCAGCTCTTGCAGCCTATGCACTTTTCCGGATCAACGCGCAGCGGAGCCTTGTGCTTAACGTACTTGAGCAGGGCGCAGGGGCGCCTGGAGATGATCACAGAAGGCTCAGCGGCAGCGAGCTCTTCTTTGACGGCCGCGTCGCATGCCTTGAGGTCGTAAGGGTCGACCACGCGCACGCGCGCAAAGCCCATGGCTCTGCAGAGCGCCTCGAGATCGATCTTGCCTGCCGGCTCGCCCTTGATGTTGTAGCCTGTGGTCGGGTTCTGCTGGTGGCCCGTCATTCCTGTAATGGAGTTGTCAAGTATGATGACAGTCGAATTCGACTGGTTGTACGCGATATTCGCAAGACCCGTCATGCCGGAATGCATGAACGTTGAGTCGCCGATGACAGCTACGGTCTTCTTCTCAGCGTCAGCGCCCAAAGCCTTGTTGAAGCCGTGGAGAGAGCTGATGGATGCGCCCATGCACTCTGTAGTGTCGATGGCGCAGAGCGGCGGAGTTGCGCCGAGCGTGTAGCATCCGATATCGCCCATGACAGTGAGCTTGAGCTTAGAAAGAACGTAGAACATGCCTCTGTGAGGGCATCCTGCGCACATGGCCGGAGGTCTTCCGGGAAGTCCTTCAATGGGCTTGCAAGCGGGCTTTTCGGGAAGTCCGAGCTTGGTAGCGATGAGGCCCTGTGAGAACTCGTCGATGAGCGGGAAGATATCCTTGCCTGTTACTTCGAGGCCTAAAGTCTTGCAGTGTGTCTCGATGATGGGATCAAGCTCTTCAACTACGACGAGCTTATCAACCTTAGCGGCGAAATCCTTTATCTTCTTAACAGGAAGCGGATTGATGAGACCGATCTTGAGTACCGGATACTTGTCACCGAAGACTTCCTTAACGTACTGATAAGAAGTGGAGGATGTGATGATACCCATTGATGTATCAGAACCCTCTTCAACACGGTTGAGATTTGAAGTTTCAGCAAGCTCGATGAGCTTTAAGGTTCTCTCCTCAACAATGGGATGACGCTTCTTTGCATTTGCAGGAACCATTACGTACTTGCCTGCATCCTTAACGTAAGGCTTAACGGCAACCTCAGTCCTCGAGCCGAGCTCGACTACGGACTGGGAGTGTGCGACTCTCGTGCACATCTTGATAAGTACGGGGGTATCAAACTGCTCGGAAATATCGTAAGCCGCAATGACGAAGTCCTTGGCTTCCTGTGAATCTGCGGGTTCGAGCATAGGCATCTTTGCTGCGATCGCATAGTGCCTTGAATCCTGCTCGTTCTGTGATGAGTGCATTCCCGGGTCGTCTGCGACAAGGATGACCATGCCGGCATTAACGCCTGTATAGCTCATGGTAAAGAGCGGATCTGCGGCAACGTTGAGTCCGACGTGCTTCATTGCGCAGTAAGACCTCTTGCCTGCCCTTGATGCGCCGAAAGCGGTCTCCATGGCGACCTTCTCATTAGGTGCCCATTCGCAGTAGATCTCTTCAAACTTCGCGGCTTCTTCTGTCGTCTCGGTCGACGGAGTTCCCGGATAAGAACTCGCGACTGCAACACCGGCCTCGTAAAGGCCTCTTGCGACAGCTTTGTTTCCAAGCATTAGTTCTTTCATGTGAACATCTCCTAATCTAAACAGATTCTCAATATCATACTACAAACTATGCCGATTGGATATTATAAATTAATATATTAAAGTGATTCTCCCGCCATGATCCTCTTGAGTCTGGTCTTGGCAGTGTTAACGGATTTCTGGTCAGGCTTCATGACGTACGATTTGAGTTTCGGAGCGGAATACGTCGTTTCAGAACCGTTTGTTCCGGTAACGGCATAAGTGCTGATCTTCCACTCTGCCATGTCATTTAACTGCATCTTTACGAGCTTTTCGATGTCAGATGACGGCATGCTCGTTTTAAACATTCCGGAGATCGAGCTCATTATCCCGCTGTAGTTCTTCAAAAGCTTTGATTTTGAAGCCGTCAGCTTCTTGATCATGGCCGTAATGATGCGCATCTGGTTCTGGCCGCGCATGTTGTCGCCGGTCGCAAATGCGTGGCGCTCTCTTGCGTATGCCAGAGCCTGCTTGCCGTCCAGTGTTATCGTGCCCTTCTTGAACTGATAGCCGCCTGCCTTAAACGCCTGCGGATTGTCGATCGTGATGCCGCCTAACTGGTCAACGAGCGTCTCAAGGCCCGTAAAATTGATCTGTGCGGAATAATCGACCTTGCAGTCGTAAAGATCAGCAAGTCCTTTCATTGAGCATTCAACGCCGTAAAGGCCAAGGTGCGTGAGCTTGTCGCGCTCGCCCGTCTCGCTCTTCGGATTCGGGATGTAATAGTCTCTCGGAGTGTTGATAAGGAGTATCTGCTTCGACTTGGGATTGACGACCATGAGGATGTTAACGTCACTCCTGGAAGTCTTGAACTTCTTGCTTCTCGTGTCAGATCCGCTCAGATAAACTATGAAAGGCGTGTTGGTAATGCTGCCTTCTCCATCCGCTTCAGTGAACGTTGTTTTCTGGCTTTCAACAGTCTTTTCAGGCTCAGTCGGAATGAACGTCATGTCGGATCTGTTTATCTCGTACTCACGGATCAGCCTGAGCCTGTCGGTTATGTCGCCGAATTCCTCCGTCTCCGACAGGATCTCCACCTGCGCAGAACTGATGATGACCGCATCGACGTCTCCATCGTACAGAGCAGATATCATTTCGCCTTCAGAGTCGAATTCCTTTGACTTTACGGCGATGCCGGTATCAGAAGACATCTTGTTCAGAGCGGCTTTTGAATAACCGCCGTTTGAACCGTTTGCGATGCCGATCACATAGTTCTTGCAGTCAGAGGCGCTCTTCGCAGGATCAGAATATGTCACGTAGAGATTCATCATCGCCAGCGTTGCTTCCGCTGCATCGGTCTGTTCCGTGGCCGCAACTTCACTGATCGTCTTTTTGACGCCGTCCATGCCCTTATAGCCGACCATACTCACAAAGCAGATGAAAGCGGCAAGCATGACCGCGATAATGCGTTTTGCAATGCCTGCTGCCGAGAAAATGCGTTTCAAGCCTACGAACAGCAGAAGGGCGCTGACCATCATCAGCAGCCACAGCATTATTCCGAGCACGATGAGATATTTGTCAGGAACTATCCTGAGAGAAAACGCCTTGAAAAAAAGGATCCCCGAAGCGGCAGCCTGGGCTATGAATACCAATACCGCAAAGAATTTAATGATAACGCTTCCTGCAGATCCGGAAGAATTCTCACTGCTGCCCATCTGACTGCACTTTCTGCGTGTTATCCTTTTGGCTACGAAGTTTTTTCACGATCAGAACGATAACAAAGATAAAACAATATCCGCACAGGGCTCCCATCGTATTGCAGAAAATGTCGTCAACCGTAAACACGCCGACCAGCAGATGGAACTGCAGGCCCTCGATCACGCAGGTAAAAAGTATTGCAAAGGTCATGCTGATAAGGAACCTGACGAACAAGTAAAGCTTTTCGTTCTTCCATGGGGTTATGGGTTTTGTCTTCAGATCGATCGCACACATCAGCATTCCGAGCGGCGTAAACAGAAGAATGTTCTCGACCATCTCACGTCTTGCGCTTGAGAACAGTTCAAACGAAAACTTTCTTTCATCGAAAGCACTCCTTGCGAGAACGTTCGATGTCAGGATCAGATAAATATAGCAAATGACAAGCGCCATCAGCACCCTGTCGGCAGCCTTCCGTCCCGGCGTTATCAGCACAAGGATCAGAAGCATGAGAACAAGGAGTGTTGCGGCGGGGTCCTCCATCGCACACCTGATCGCTTCGTTGATATATATGAAGACGTCTTCGATCAAAGATTCCATGCGGAAATTATATATCAAAGAGACAAATTATCAAAAAAGAGAAAAAGGCAAAACATTGGCAGCGGAGTAAAACACGGCCGTTTTTGCGGTATTATAGTTTCAGAAAAGCATTTGGGGGTAAGACCATGGCAGTCCTTACGGTAAACGAATTTGAATTCTTAAGAAAACTCATATCGATCGAAAGCACAGGCGGCGATCCCCTGCCCGGAAAGCCTTACGGCGAGGGTCCTTATCAGGCGCTTGAATTCTTTCTCGGAAAAGCGGAAGAATGCGGCATGAGAACCGGGATCTTAGACGGCCGCGTCGGCTGGTGCGAATTTGGCCCCGAATCTTCCTCCAAGATCTTCGGCATCATATGCCATCTGGACGTTGTCCCCGCAGGAGACGGCTGGGAGACTGATCCCTTTGATCTGACATTTGACGGCAGGCGCTTCAAAGGTCGCGGCATCGTTGACGACAAAGGCCCTGCGGCTGCTGCTTTTTTCGCTATGAGAAGGCTCATGGAATCCGGCTTTGAACCTCCCGTACGCATAAGGCTCATCCTGGGAACCGATGAAGAGCGTTCCTGTTCATGCGTTGAATACTATGCAGAGCACGGAGAGGTTCCCACTTTCGCGATAACACCGGACGCTGAATTCCCCGTCATCTTCGCTGAGAAAGGCATCATGCACGTAAAGATATCCGGGCCTGCCTCGAAGATCTCGGCAGCCGCGGGAAGCGCAGCAAACATGGTCCCCGCTTCCGCATGGATGAACTCGGGAAACGGCAAGGTCACAGCTGAAGGAAGGACCGCGCACGCTTCAAGGCCCGAGCTTGGCGTTAACGCGATATTTGAGCTTTGCAAGAAGCTTTCTTCAAGCGGATTCAACTTCAAGAAGTCCCCTCTTTTGGATTTCATCAACAATGAGATCGTTCCCTGCAGCGCCTATGAATACACGGGCTGCAATGTAAAAGACGTATCCGGGACAGTTACTGCAAACCCCTCGATCCTCAAATGCAACAAAGACTTGGAGTCACTGGTGATAGACATCAGATGTCCGATAACATACGAGATGGAAGACATAACGTCTCATCTGAACGATCTTGCCTCAAAATACGGATTAAGCTGCAGCACGATCACAAAGATGGCGCCCGTATGCAAAGACAAAGACTCCAAAGAGATAGGGATCCTTACGGATATCTGGAAGGAAAACATGTCCAAATACTACGGATTTGAGGAATCTTTCACAGAAAAATACTCTGAGCCTCTCGCCATCGGAGGCGGAACCTACGCAAGGCACATCCCGAACACCATAGCTTTCGGGCTTCAGGCACCCTGGCAGGAAGACCTCTGCCACCAGGCAAACGAATCACGCCGTCTGTCCGATTTTGAAGCTGACATAGACGTGATAACGGAGGCGGTAAAACGCCTCGCTTCAGAGATCTGAATTATCATCTGAAATTCCCGGAACCAGCGTCAGATGAATCTGCGCGCTGCAATTATGTCCTTCTTCTGGGCAAGACTTACCTTGATGACGCCCGTACGCGCATTTGAAGCGTGTACCATCTTACCGCCGCCAACGTAGATTCCGACGTGATCGGCCTTACCGTTATGGTCGTGGTCGAAGAAGATGAGGTCGCCAGTCTGAAGAGCGCTCAGGCTTACTTTCCTTCCGCGGTGCATCTGCATGTTCGCGCCGTGAGGAAGGCTGATATTGTAGTACTTGCTGTAGCAGTACATGGAGAATCCCGAACAGTCAAAACCCGAAGGAGTGGAACCGCCATATACGTATCTGCAGCCGACGAAGCCGCTGACGTATCTTGCAAAGCCTGAAAGCCTCATGTATCTGAGCTGTGCGGCAGACGGCTTTGGAGTAGGCGTGGGGGTTGCCTTCTTTCCCGTTGCTGTCAAAGGATAATTAACGCAGAGATCCGCCTTTACGTACCAGCCCTTATCAGACTTGATCCAGCCGTTTGCAGTCTTGGATGCGACGACAATCTCCGTTCCCGTCCTGAGAGTCGAGATCTTGGAATATGTCAGTCCCGGACCCGAACGCGTGTTAAGTGAGCAAGTCGCGTATACGCAGTTCTTCTTGGGCTGGGGAATATAATATCTCTGCGGTTTCGGTGTAGGCGTCGGAGTACTTACCTTCTTGGAAGAAACGCTGCCGGAGAGCGCATAACCTTTTTTGCCGTTTGAAAGCCTTATGTATGACCATTCACCTGTATAAGAAATACGAATGAGCTTTGTACCTTTTTTGAAGCTGGCAAGGGCCTTGGAAGTAGTATTTGGAAGCGAATAGACCTTCGTCACGGCGTCCTTGGTCCAGACGTACTTACCGTCGTAATTCTCCTTGGTTATGTCGGGCTCTTCCTCGTCTCCACGGACCTTCTTTGCGATCTCTTCATAATTGGCAGGTGCAGTTATCGTGTAATCCTCGAGGTTAAAGACTTCCGGATTGTCAACTCTTACTTTATTGGCCTCTTCCTCGCTGTCAGCTTCTTCCGCAAGGCGCTCAGCCTCTTCCTCTTCTTCCCTTGTCATTACCTTTGCGTTCGCATATCTGTTCGTGTTCGATACGCTCGCGTAAAGAAGCGAGGGAGACTGGAGATGGACATCGATCTCGGGGCCTGCTCCGCCGCCGAAATCAAGAAGCGCCAATGTCGTGACTGCCGTAAGTATGCCTGTAATGATCTTAAGTGTTCTAGTTTTCAATCAGCGTATCCTTCTTACCATGAAGACGTCTTTGAGCTTGCTGACGGAAACGCATTTAACGCCCGTCTTGACTCCGGAAGCGTGGACCATCTCGCCGTTTCCGACGTAAAGTCCGACGTGATCCGCCTTGCCGTTGTGGTCATGGTCAAAATAAATAATGTCGCCTACCTGCATACTGTCAAAGGAAACCTTTGTACCGTACTTGGTCTGCATATTGGCTCCATGAGGGAGCTTGATATTGTAGTAATTCTTATAGCAGTACATCGTGAATCCGGAGCAGTCAAAACCTGAAGGTGATGCGCCGCCTGAAACGTATCTGCAGCCTACGAAGCTTCTTATGTACTTTGCGAATCCGCCTGACTTGTCGCCTCTCTTTATGTTTGAAGAGGAGGATGACGGCTTCGGAGTAGGTGTAGGAGTACTCTTCTTGGTGGTTGAGGGAGCTTTTGTCGATGTAAGCGAGCTCAACACATACCAGCCCTTGTCAGACTTATACCAGCCGTTGGAAGTTTTTGCAACGACCTTGATCGCAGTACCCGCCTTGATAGTGGAAACCTTGGAATAAGAGATTCCCGGGCCGCTCCTTGTGTTGGTCGAAGACGTGGCATAAACAGTCTTATTTTCTGACTTTGTTGTTATCTTCGGCTTGGGAGTAGCAGTCGGCTTCTTTTTCTTCGGCTTCGGAGAAGGCGTAGGAGAAGGAGTCGGCGTGGGAGTTGCGACTTTTGACGCGGACAATGTGGAAGTAGGGATATAACCCTTCACTCCGTTAGAGAGCCTTACGTAAGACCAGTCTCCCGTATAAGAGATCCTGATCATCTTTGTTCCCTTGCCCACTTCTGCCACCGTCTTCGAAGTGGTAGCAGCCTGGGCGTATATCTTTGCGCTTCCCTTTACCCAAACGGAATTTCCGTCATACTGTTCCTTGTTCTGGGCATCAGCCTGCTCGTCTTTTCTGAGGTTATTGGCGATCTCCTCATAGTTGGCAGGGGCAGTGATCGTATAGTTGTCCAGACTGAAGAATTCGGAATTGTAGATGCGGTAGGCGTCAGCCTCTTCCTCGGTATCAGCCTCTTCGGCAAGGCGGTCCGCTTCTTCCTGTTTTGCGATCACGTCGGCATTGGCATATCTTCCCGCCATGCTGACATAAACAAGCGACGGGCTCTGGAGATTGATCTTCTCAGTCTCCGGATCCTGTTCACCTATGTTGAGGAAACCAAAAGTGCATACAGCACTCATGACCCCGCACATGAACTTGACTGCCGCTTTGTACAATTCAGGACCTCCGTATATAAGTCGAGAGTTACTTTATTCTAACATCAGGCGCATGCATTTCCGCGCAAAACATAGGCAGAAAGCCGTTTTGTAACCTTTTTGACATTAAAATGCCGCAATTTCAATGTGTTTTGAGGCGAAATGGGCGCCGAAAAATAAAAAAGGACATGTATGCATGCCCTAATGTCATATGGTTATCAATTGCCTGCCGGCATCATCCGAATATAAACAGATATGTATCTCCGCCCTGATCTGCAAGATAAACGTCAACAGGACTGGATTTGACTGTACTGCCGGATCTGAATGACACGAAATTCCTGATATTTGACATGCGCTTCAATTCAGTAACATACTCATGTCCCTGATAATCCGTAACCATACCCGGCTGAACGGTCTGATAGTTTCCGAATTTTCCCAAAAGGTAATCGAAGATCTCTTTTTCTTTACCGGACTTAACTCGTATCCTGATCTTTCCGAAAGTATCGGATGTAACACTGTCGGACATGATCTCAGCCTCTTCGATAAACGCATCGTCAATATCAAAGCCGAGTATGTTCTTAATACTGTCATGGATCTTTGCCATATGTCTGCGCTGCTCGCCGGATAGCACTGAAGTCTCAACGGAAGGACCGGATGAACATGCGCAAAGGGAGAAAATGCAAAAGACAGCCAAAATAACGGAGATCACGCGCTTTACCGCCGTCATTCTTCCAGTCAAAGCCTTATTGAACATTTGAAACTCCTGTCAGCGCATCCTTCTGACCATCAGGATATCCTTAACGTTGCTGACACTTACGCATACGACACCGTACTTAACGCCGGAAGCATGGACCATCTGGCCGCCGCCGACGTAGATACCTACGTGATCGGCCTTTCCGTTGTGGTCATGATCAATGAAGATGATGTCTCCGACCTTCGCGCTGCCAAGGCTTACCTTGTGGCCGTAGGAGCTCTGCATGTTTGCTCCGTGCGGAAGCCTTATGCCGTAGTACGCCCTGTAGCAGTACATAGTAAAGCCCGAACAGTCAAAACCTGACGGAGAAGCACCGCCGGCTACGTATTTGCAGCCGACATAGCGTCTGACGAAACTGCCGAAACCGCCTCCCCTGCTTGAGCTTCCGCTCTTTGAAGATGACTTGGATTTCGAGCTTGAATTATTGCTGCTGCGCCTGACGGGCTTCGGAGTGGGAGTGGGCGTATTGACCTTCTTGGAAGAAAGATTCTTCGAGAGGATGTAACCCTTCTGGTTGTTTCCGAACCTTATGTATGACCATTCGCCGGAATATGAGATCCTTATGGCCTTTGTAGCCTTTTTAAACTGCGCAACGACCTTGGAATTTGTATTATCGCTTGCATAGACCTTGGAAATGGTGTCCTTCGTCCATACGAACTTACCGTCGTAGTTGTCCTGATCGGGTTCGTCTTCTTCATTGCGGACCCTCTTGGCTATGTCTTCATAATCGGCAGGAGCGGTAATGGTGTAATCGTCAAGACTTAATGTTTCGGCATTATTGAATCTGGCGGCAGCCGCCTCAACCTCAGTATCGGCCTCTTCCGCTTCACGGTTGTCATCATCGTCTTCAGGCGTGACGTTTGCATTGGCATACCTGTTGGACATACTGGCATAGATAAGCGACGGACTCTGGAGGTTGACCCTCTCATTCCCCGTGGTCTTGTCATCCATGCTCAGGTTAACGACCGTTAACACAGTCCCGAGGACGACACAGAATGCCCTGCTCAATCTCTTAAACAAACCCTGACCTCCGAATACACTTATAAGTCAATTACTGAATATAACATCTAATAAAGGATATGGCAATTCAAATGACATAATTCTGAAATCTTCTTGACATATTGCCACAAATTCAATTCAAACAGAGAAAGGCCCGGGATCGTAGTTCCCGGGCCATAAAAGAACAACTTCGGCTATTTTTAATTCTTCCAGTTCACTCCGATATCAGCAAGAGACGTATCCATAGTCGCCAAGCCGTAATCCATGCTTGCCAGGAAGTTCTCATGATGTTCCCAAAGCTTGTCGATGATCTCATCTTTCGTGTAGTATGTGCATCCGTCGGCTTCAAAAGACTTTTTGAGCTTGTCGATATTCGCCTTTTTACCCCACGCATTGGTATAAGCACCCTTTTTATTTGTAATATTCAGATGGACCGATGCGTATTTCTTTAAGGATTCTTTTGATTCAAACACCTTGCCGTACTCACCGGGTTTAGCTTTTATATCCACCGAATAATGATATTTCGGTAAAACGTTTCCTTTACCGACAGAGATTTCTTTCATTTCAAACAAATACTGCATAGTGACAGTGATCTTCTTTGTCTTTTTAGTTGATGTATCGTCAATTTTAATCAACAATTGTTCGGATACATCATTATCATTCGCCTTCGGCGATACATAATATATTCCCGCATATTTCTTCTTGGCTTTATCAAAGGGAATGAGTCCTGCAACATACTGAACATAATCATCGGGTTTGAGCATCGCCGAATAACTCTGGCCATATGCCGAACGCCAGTCTTTTCTGGTCATATTGCCCATAACGCCAACGGCATTATAGTAATACTCAGTCCATGGTTTCTTGCCTTCGGTGCTGATCCCGTTCTTATATTCAAGAGTCTTAGTGACTACACTATCGAAGCTCATCTGCTGCACAGGATCGACCGTTCTGTATTTAGTACCCAGATTGATACCAAGGTCCTCAAGTTTGAGGCCCAACTCGGGGAAAGCCTTATCCGCTACTGCAATAAACCTGGAATACAATATCGGAAGATCCTTTTTTATGTCTTCCTGATGATCCACATAGGCAGATCTGTTGGAATAAATTATATATGAGCCTGAATCGTCAACAAGATCGTCAATGAATTTTTCAACATTGTCCAAGACGGGATCACCGCTTCCGCTTAAGCGCTTGTCTCCGTTATAGATCAAGTCAAAAGATATGTCCGCGGTACGCTTGCCGGATGAAAGACGGACATCGAATGTTGATCCGTTGCTTAACGCATAACTAAAGCGAAGGACACCGTCGTCAACAGAATAATTTCCGCCTCCTCTGACACCATCGGCATAGATCCAGACCGCGTTCTTTCCTTCGGGTTCTTTGGAAGCATAAAGATCCGCGACCTTCTTCATGTTGTCCACGTTGATCTCAGGATTTGCCGCCGTTGGAGCAGGCTCAGTCTCAGCTGCAGTCGTGGCCGCAGATGTCGGAGCTTCAGTATCGCCCGTGGCTGGAACCGTTGTTTCGGTTACCTGGTTGCAGCCGCAAAGAATGACTGATGACACCAAAGCAGCGCAAAACAGTTTTGTTACGATTTTTTTCATTTCTTATCCTCCTTATCCCTTAAAACTCTACCCCTATACAGCCATCGCCCGCCGGCGCATTCAGCGTCCGGTGGCGAAAAGACCTTGATATCAAAAACCGTTTTTATTTCTTCCAGTTAACGCCTATATCTGCAAGCGAAGTTCCCATTCCGGACAAACCGTGATCAAGGCTTGCCAGGAAGTTCTCATGATGTTCCCAAAGAATATCGACCAGATCATCTTTGGTATAGTATTTGCATCCGTCAGCTTCAAAAGACTTCTTAATTTTGTCGGTATTTGCCTTTTTGCCCGTCAAACGGGTTATTTTACCCTTATTGTTGCTGAGAAGCAGAGTGACTGTGACATATTTCTTAAGAGATTCTTTTGACTCAAAAACCTTGTCATATTGACCGGGTGCTGCTGATATCGTTACCCTATAACGGTATTTGTACGTGATTACGCCTTTGCCGAGAGGAATTACTTTCTGTTCCAGCTCATAGAGCATCGAGACACCAATTTTCTTTTTCTTTTTCGTTGATGTGTTATTTACAAAGATCCAGAATGATTCGCCAGGTTCCTTATCGTCGGCGGTACTCTTGTGATATAACATATCACCGTACTTCTTACTGGTTGCGGAATACTGAACGTAGTCACCTGTCGTGAGCATCGATGAGGATTTTTCGCCGTATGCCGAATGCCAGCCTTTGCCCGTCATGCCGCCCAATTTGCCGACGGCATTATAATAGAACTCCGTCCAAACCTTCTTATTTCCACTTACACCGTTTTTATATGTATTAGGATTGGCAACCGTTTTTTCCATGCTGGTTGTCTGTGTATAATCGACCGACCTGTATTTGGAGCCAAGCCTGACGCCGAGATCTTCATACTTAAGACCGAGCTCAGGGAAAGCCTGATCAGCATAAGCAATGAACCTTGCATATAAGATCGGCAGGTCCTTCTTTACCTGTTCAGCATAAGCATCCAAAGTCAGATCTTTGTATATGTAGAACTTTTCTTTATCATTCGCAATAACGTCATCGATGAACTTCTCCACTCCATCTATCGAAGTCTCACCGGTTAATAAAATATTCATCCTCATGCCCTTAAAGACCAAACTTAAAGTAACGTCCATCGTACGCTTTCCTGACATGATGCTTGTCGTAATCGATGAACCGTACTCTGAATGATAGGCAAAATAAAAAGCTCCATCATTATTGGTATAGTACATTGCAGAGCCTCTTATACTATCGGACTTAAGGATTACCGCATTATTACGGTCAGGCTCTTTGGAAGCATAAAGCTCTGAAACTTTGATCATGTTGTCAACATTGATCTCAGGACGGTCATCTGCCGTTGTCTGAACCGGCTCCGTTTCGGCCGTTGTCGTCGTCGTCGGAGCTTCAGTCACGCTCGTCTCTGTTTCGGTCGTCTGTTTGCAACCGCAAAGTATGACTGATGTCAGCATCACGCCGCAAAGTAATCCTGATACGAGTTTTTTCATTTCACAATCCTCCTTAACCCTTAAAAACTCTATCCCCTGGCTCTAATCGCCCGTCAACGCAATCCGCGTACGAAAACGAAAAGACCTTGATACCATAATACACACATCTTGCTCCGTTGGCAAAGATATTTGATATCTCAGAATACAAAATAGCACATTGCACATAGAACCGACCGTGAATGTCAGATTTCTTTTATAAATATCATAAATGTGTCAGGATGCCGTTCTTCAGCATAAACAGCCAAAGAACTGAAATAAGCAGTTTCAGCCTGGATCAGTCACTATTTCAAAGGTCCTTCAAGAGGGATGATGATCTTTCCATCCTTTACGGCACAGTCATATACATCGCCGATCTGAGCGCTTGATATTTCCACGCCAAAAGGCCCGAGATCAAAGAACCCGTATTTGTATTCACTCCCCTTGTCGTCTGTAAGGCAAATACTGAAATGTCTCATGCCGTCGTAATCGTTACGGGTCACCTTGAGTTTTTTACTCTTGAAAAGATCCTTGCAGTTACCGATCAGTTTGAGTTCGGCATCACCCTTCAGTTCATACCAGGATCTCGGGTATGCGGGATCAGTTTCATTTACAACAACATTTTCAGGTATAACATTCTCTCCGGGTATGAACACGTCCCCGTATTTGTATTCTGTCGGAGAATGTTTCCAGACGACCATATCAACATCTTCCCCGTCGAAATAACGCAAGCGGGCATATTCATTATTGTCTCCCATAGTGCCGATGATGACATAGTATTTTCCATACTTAAATTCAGGGATTTCTTTTGAAGTCTGTGTTTCTGAGGAAACAGATTCAGACGAGCTTTTCCCGCTCTCATTTAACGATCTGTCACAGGCAGCAATATTCAACGTCATGATCGCCAGCAGCAATGCAGTAATTATTCTCTTCATGGAGCATCCTCCGCATTTTTCAGACTCATTTTCCGCACATACATGCAAACAGTCTGACCATCCTCGATAAACGGGATCTTAAGGTATTCCTTTTTCTTATTCATATGAATCAATTCCAATCTTTCATTCATGGCAGTTATCCGCTTAATCAAAAAAACCTTTAACAACCTTATAGTCATCGCAATTAGTGATAATTATGATTTTACCTGAAGGATCCATGTACATGTCAAGGGTATAAAGAGCTGTTCTATCCCCAGCCATTACGGAATAATGTGCCTTACGATCACTTCATCTCGATAAACCGGGAACCATCAAGGGCGAAAACATGATTCCCCTTAACAATTTGAAAATCCCGTGTCAAAGATTAATAAATGACAATGCCTGTAGTTTGCCAGTTATATCCGTTAATAACGGAAGAATGCAGCTCATAATTGCGGCCGTCTGTTGTTATGACCATTGTGTGATTGGGCAAGCACAGATAATACATATTAACTCCTAAGGCGAACAGCGCTTGCTTTTTCTTTCCGTATCTCAAATAGATCTTGTTGCTTCCCAAAGCATAGGTAAAACCCGTTATGTAATTTCCCTTGCTGCATTTATATACCTCGCGGGTCTCGCCTGACGGAATATCATACTCATATAAAACAGGAGCATCATCTATAGTTTTAACAAACAGGACTTTGCTTTTATCACCGTTCAATACGATCAGTTCATTGAAGTTTCTTTCCGGCTGTTTTCCAATGTCAGTTGCAACAGTTTTAATTTCTCCTGTTGTCTTATCATATATATTCAGATCATTTCTGCTCATATACACAAAGAAATTACCCGTATCCCTTACAAAATGAGGATTTTTTATGTCATAGCGGGCTGTATTCTCCAGCTTTTCTGTTTTGTAGTCATAGGTAAAGACAACAAGTGTATCATCAGCTTGATTCATTGCATATACGTACACTTTGCCGTTTTCATACCAGGCATTAAGTCCAACCATCTTCTGTTCTTCATATTTGAAATCGTAAAGCATGTCTTTGCCGATATTAGTTATTGCGCCGGTTTCCAAGCTATAGATTTGTACGGTCGTCCTTGATGCTATGAGAAGCTTATCATCGGGATCGTATTGCCAATAGCCTGCGCCACCTTTATCCAAAAGCTTTTTCTGCCCGGCAGAATTGACCTCAGTTATGTTTTTCCCAATTTGCAGCATTACTCTATCATCAGAGTCCTTTTTTACTCCGCATCCGCTGATCAGAAAAGAAACTACTAAAGCTCCTATGAGAAGAGCCCTGGTCTTTATCCCGTTTAACATATTCAGTATCCCTCTCTAACATGGCTTATTCTTTTTTGTTTATGCAAGTGTAATTTTACACCATTTTAGTATTTTTGCAAGTAGCACTAAGATACGCGGCTTTTCATCTTGGTGGCTCACTGGAGGCTCGAACTCCAGACCCCTTGATTAAAAGCCGGCCCTCCCGCCACTCGCAGCTCTACAAACTTCTTCGAAATCGCCTTATTTTATTGGGCTTTCCGGGTTTCATTGCTTCACAACTCTTCGCAAAAAATCATAGGTTTTCGAGCTTAGTGGCTACATTTTGTCTACATTCTTTCGCCGTCAGGTCTGAAAACTCGACAGTTCTTTGCCATTGAATAATTATTCAAATTGGTTCTCAGAGGCTCCTGTTGAATAAAAATACATTTTGTAAAATATTTAGCCATTACCGTTTATTAGCTGTATTGCCACTCAACAGAAAAAGCGGGGCATTCGTATTATAATTCTAAAAAACAGAGGTGTTCATCATGGCTGTCAGAACCAAACAACATATTTGTGATGCTTTCAT
>JAEEGJ010017357.1_pt1 | contig 16301 bp, 13 predicted proteins | sample 8958761 | NCBI WGS metagenome assembly JAEEGJ01 (sample SAMN16246546, study PRJNA631951) | gut metagenome | biome: gut microbiome; feature: rumen; material: RS-attached | host: Bos | place: Iran: Karaj | collected 2018-10
CGGGCGGGCAGATAAAAAACATCGTCGCTTATCCACAATTTTATTCACAAAACATCCTTTCGTGTGGAAAAGTTTTTGCTCGCGCCTGTTTTTCGCCTTTGTTTGTTCACAAAATATCCACCGTTTTTCCCTTGTTTTTCACAATGAAATCTTTTATCATATAAGTCGAGTTTTAATTCAATGCAAAGGAAGGGATTTTATGAAGCAAAAGTTCCAACGGTTTTTCAGCTTTGTGCTGGCGGCAGTGTTCACGCTGGCGTTCTCGGCGAGCGCGCTGGCGGCGGACGTCGTCATTCTGCACACGAACGATATCCACTGCGGCATTGAGGACAATGTGGGCGTCGCGCGGCTCTCTCAGTACAAGAAGAACCTGAAAAAGCAGGGCTTGGCCGTGCTGCTCGTCGACGCGGGCGACGCGGTGCAGGGCGCGCCTATCGGCAAGCTTTCGACGGGCGAGTCGATTGTGAACGTCATGAACGCTATCGGATATGATTTCATCATTCCGGGCAATCATGAGTTCGACTACGGCATGGCGCGTTTCTTCGAGCTTTTGAAGATGCAGAAGACGCCGTATTACTCCTGCAATTTCACCGACCTGCGCACGGGGGAGCATCCGCTCCAGTCCTATAAAATTGTGAATGCAGGCGGCCACACGATCGCCTTTGTCGGCGTGACGACGCCGGAGACGCTGGCGACTTCGACGCCGAAATATTTCCAAGACGAGAAAGGCAAATTCATCTATGGTTTTTCGGAAGACGAGTCGGGCCAAAAAATTTATGCGGCGATCCAAAAGGCGGTAGATGAAGCAAAGGCGAAAGGCGCCGAATTTGTAATCGTCGTCGGCCACCTCGGTATGGACGGAACGATTCCGCGCTGGTCCAGCACGGCGATTGCCGAGAATACTAAAGGCGTCACGGCGATTATCGACGGCCATTCCCATGAGAAGTACGAGGCCCGCATGGCGAAAGGGCTGGACGGAAAAGACGTCTTGATTACCCAAACCGGCACCAAGATGCAGACCGTCGGCAAGCTTGTGCTGCACGACGACGGCACGATGACTTCGACGCTGGAGACGGTGGAAACGGGCCTGCCCGAACCCGACCCGAAAATCCTGAAAGTCATCGAAAAGGAAAACAAGAAGTTTGAGCCGATTTTGAAGCAGCCGGTGGGCGAGTCGCTGGTAGATCTGCAGGAACGGGATCCCGCGACGGGCGAGCGCCGCGTTCGCAGCCAGGAGACGAACATGGGCGACTTCGTGGCCGACGCGTTCCGCGCTGTGCTCAATACGGACATTTCTCTCGTGAATGGCGGATCTCTGCGCAATACGATCAAAAAAGGCGTATTTACTTATCAGGACGTTTTGACCGCGTTCCCCTTCGGCAACATGAGCGCGGCGGTGGAAGTGACCGGCCAGACGATTCTTGACGCGCTGGAGCTCGGCGCGATGAATTTGCCCGAGGAGAACGGCGGTTTCCTGCAAGTGTCGGGTATAAGCTACACGATTGACGCGACAATTCCCTCCACGGTAGAGTTGGACGCTCACGGCAGTTTCGTCGCCGTGAACGGCGAGCGGCGGATTAAAGACGTGATGGTCGGCGGGAAACCCATCGACCCGGAGAAAATCTACACCGTCGGCGGCACGACGTACGTGCTGAAGGACGGCGGAAACGGCATGGTCATGTTCAAGGGCGCGAAGCTGATCGATGACGGTTCTTTGACCGACGCGGACATGATCATGGAGTTCGTGCAGAACCACAAGAATGCGAAGATCGGCGAAGAATACGCGGACTGGAAGGGACAGGGCCGCATCACGATCATCGAGTAAAAATTATACTGGGTGCAAGAAACAAAAACCGCTCGCGCGTCGGGCGGTTTTCGTTTTGCCGGAAAGGGAATTATGCTATAATAAAAAATAAGAAATATGGTACTGATTTTTGACGCAAAGGGGCATCGTAAAATGAAAAAAGCGTTGATTACGGGAATCACGGGGCAGGACGGCTCGTATCTGGCCGAGCTTCTGCTCGACAAGGGTTACGAGGTACATGGCGTCGTTCGGCGTCACAGTACGATTTGCACGGAGCGGATTGACCATTTGTATGACGACCCGTCGCTGAAGGACCGATTTTTCCTGCACTATGGCGATTTGACCGATTCCTGCAATTTGACGGGACTGATTCAAAAAATTCAGCCCGACGAGGTTTACAATTTGGGGGCGCAGTCCCACGTCGCGGTGTCTTTTGAGGTGCCGGAGTATACGGCGGAGACGACGGGCGTCGGGACGATCCGCCTGCTCGACGCGATTTATCAGAGCGGCGTGAAAGCGAAATTCTATCAGGCGTCGACATCGGAGCTTTTCGGCGGATTGCCGGAGACCGCGCCGCAAAACGAAAAGACGCCGTTTTATCCGAAGAGTCCTTACGGTGCGGCGAAATTGTACGGTTATTGGATTACGGTCAATTACCGCGAGTCTTACGGTATGTTTGCGGCGAACGGCATTCTTTTCAACCATGAATCGCCGCGTCGGGGAGAGACGTTCGTGACGCGTAAGATTACTATCGCGCTGGCGAAAATCCTTGCCGGAAAACAGGAAAAGCTGTTCCTGGGGAATCTCGACGCGAAGCGCGACTGGGGATTTGCAGGCGACTATGTCGAGGGAATGTGGCGCATCCTTCAGCAGGAAAAGGCGGACGATTTCGTGCTGGCTACAAACGAGACGCATTCGGTGCGGGAATTTGTCGAGACGGCTTTCGCTGAGGGCGGCGTCGAGCTTGCGTGGCGCGGCAAAGGCGTCGACGAGAAAGGGTACGATGTGAAATCGGGCAAGGTGCTGGTCGAAATCAACCCGCGTTACTTCCGCCCTGCCGAAGTCGACCTGCTTTGGGGCGATTCGTCGAAGGCGGAGCGCGTGCTCGGCTGGAAACGCAAGGTGGATTTCAAAGGGCTCGTGCGCATGATGGTGAAGGCGGATATTGAAAAATACGGGAATTGAGGAAGAGGGATGGAAAAAAACGCGAAAATATATGTGGCCGGACATCGGGGCATGGTGGGTTCGGCCATAGTGCGGGAGCTCCAACGGCAGGGATACGAAAATCTCTTGACGGCGACCCACACAGAGCTTGACCTTACGCGGCAGGAGGCCGTGGAGCGGTTTTTCGCGGCGGAGAAGCCGGAGTATGTTTTCCTCGCGGCGGCAAAGGTCGGCGGCATTATGGCGAACGCGGGCGCTCTGGCTGATTTCATGTATGAGAACATGACGATGGAGATGAACGTGATTCACGCGGCGTGGAAAAACGGCTGCAAACGACTGGAATTCCTCGGCTCGTCCTGCATCTATCCAAGGCTTGCGCCGCAGCCGATGCCGGAAAGCTGCCTTTTGACGGGAGCGTTGGAAGAGACGAACGAGGCGTACGCGCTGGCGAAAATTTCCGGGCTCAAATATTGCGAATACCTGAATCGGCAATACGGGACGGATTATCTTTCCGTGATGCCGACGAACCTGTACGGTCCGAACGACAATTATCACCCGGAGCACAGTCATGTACTCCCTGCATTGATCCGCCGCTTCCATGAGGCGAAGGCGACGAACGCGTCGGAGGTCGTCTGCTGGGGCGACGGCAGCCCGCTCAGAGAGTTCTTGTATGTGGACGACCTGGCGGAGCTTTGCGTTTTTCTGATGAATCAGTATCACGGCAACGAGACGGTGAACGCCGGGACGGGAAAAGAAATCACAATCAAAGCGCTGGCGGAGCTTGTCGCGCAAATCGTCGGTTACAAGGGAAAAATCGCGTGGGATACATCGAAGCCGAACGGGACGCCCCGCAAGCTGTTGGACGTTTCGAAGGCGGCGGCGCTCGGCTGGCGGTACAAAACGGAGCTTGCCGATGGAATTCACAAGGCGTACGAGGATTTTTTGAGCCGCGGGACAAGAAACGGATAGATCGAGGAGACGTGAAGATATGCGAATTGTCTATGTGAACGGAGGCTTGGGCAACCAGATTTTTCAATACGTTTTTTTTCGATGGCTTGAAGTCGAGACGGGCGAGAGCTGCGTGATTGACGACGGGCTTTTTTTCGGCGGAAACGTCCCGCATAACGGTTATGAGCTGGAGCGATTGTTTGGCGTGCGGAAGAAACGTTTAAGCCGAATGATTCCCGAACCGATTTGGAGGGAGATGATAAGACGCAAGGAATCCGGCGTCGGCATTGCCCAACAGCTTTTAGATGCGGGGAACGATATCAAGGTCATTTGTGAGGAAAACATAAGCAATATTTCCTTCAACGGTGAAATGATCCATACGGAAGGAACGCCGGAGGCGGTACGCTCTGTAATTCAGGACGACGTATATTTTCATGGGTATTGGCTCGGTTACGGGTTTTGGCTGGCGTTTGAAAACGTTATTCGAACGGAGCTCGTCTTCCCGGATATCCAGGGGGGGAGAAATCAAGAACTTGCGCAAATGATGAGTAAAGAGCGCAATTCGACGGCGGTTCATATTCGCCGGGGGGACATGGTGAAATTAGGTTGGGCGACGTCTATGGCATGGCATAGGGAAGCGACGACGGCGGCCAAAAGGGCATGGCACCCGGAACATTATTACCTGTTTTCCGACGATCTGCCGTGGTGCATGGAGCATCTGGACGAACTTGGTCTTGCGGGAGAAGCGGCCAAGTTAGTGCCCGTGGACGGTAATGTGGGAGAGAATGCATATATCGATATGCAGTTGATGTCACTTTGCGCGCATCGACTGATTCCGCGCAGTTCGTTCAGCTTGGCAGCGGGGATGTTCTGCAGCCGGAAGGACAAAGCGGATCTGATTGGCTGGGGGAAGTGACGAACATATGAAGGTTTTGGTAACGGGTGGGGCCGGGTATATCGGCAGCCATGCGAATCGGGTTTTGGCGCGGCAGGGCGTCGAGACGGTGGTTTTGGACGATTTGTCCAACGGACATCGGGAAGCGGTGACGGAGGGGCGGCTTGTTGTCGGAGATATGGGCGACCGCGCGTTGCTCGACGAGCTGATGGCGGCGGAAAAGTTTGACGCGATTATGGACTTCGCGGCGTTCATCGAGGTCGGGGAGTCGGTCGAAAATCCGGCAAAGTATTACGAGAACAACGTGGTGAAGCTGAAGACGCTGTTGGACGCGGCGGTTGCACACAAGATCCGCTATTTCGTGTTTTCGTCGACGGCGGCGGTCTTCGGCGAGCCACGCTACGTGCCGATTGACGAGGCGCATCCGAGGGAACCGATCAATCCTTACGGTATGACGAAGCGGATTGGCGAGGCGATGCTGGATGATTATGGCCGCGCCTACGGGCTTGTTTCCTGCGCGTTCCGGTATTTCAACGCGGCAGGGGACGCGCCGGACGGCGCAATCGGCGAGGCGCACGAGCCGGAGAGCCATTTGATTCCGCGCGTACTTCGGGCGGCGAAGGGCGGACGCGCGATGAAGGTCTTCGGCACGGACTATGACACGCGGGACGGAAGCTGCGTTCGCGATTACGTCCATGTGGAAGACTTGGCGGAGGCGCATTATCTGGGGCTTCGCCATATCATGGAAACGAACGAAAGTGAGCAGTTCAACCTCGGCAGCAGCGAGGGATTCACCGTGTTGGAACTGATTCGAGAGGCGGAGCGCGTGACGGGCGGGAAAATCCCCTATGAGTTAGCGGAACGCCGTCCCGGAGATCCGGCGACGTTGATTGCTGCGAACAAAAAGGCGAAAGAAATCTTAGGGTGGGAGCCGAAGCGAAGCGACCTTACGACGATTTTGCGGGACGCCTGGAATTGGGAGCAGAACCGGAAGTATTAGTTTGGAGTGATTTGTGCTTGCAAGAAGGGTCGCTCCAAGCTTTGGCTTAATTTGCACGAGTGTTTCATTAAAGCGTTTCTTGATGTAAGGAGGTTGTGTCATGGGAGTTGTCGGAGCCGTCGTCGTGCCGCATCCGCCGCTGATTATGCCGGAAGTCGGGCGCGGCGGGGAGAAAAAGATACAGGCGACGATTGACGCATACCGCGAAGCGATGCGCCGAATGGCGGCGTTGAAGCCAGATACCGTGGTGATTTCCAGTCCGCACGCGACGATGTACGCCGATTATTTCCATATTTCGCCGCGGGAGCGTGCGGAGGGAGATTTCGGCGATTTCCGTGTACCGGGATTGAAGCTCTCGGCGGAATACGACGCGGAATTCGTGAAGACGATTTCGCGCCTGCTCTCAGAGGCGGGCGTGGACGGCGGTACGGAAGCGGAGCGTATGCCGAAGCTCGACCATGGCACGATGGTTCCGCTCCGCTTCGTGCAGGAAGTCATGCCGGACGTGAAAATCGTCCGCGTCGGTTTGTCTGGCCAGTCACCCTGCGCTCACTACCGCTTTGGCGAATGCGTGGCGCAGGCGGCGACGCTTTTGAATCGGCGCGTGGTCTATGTGGCGTCGGGCGACCTTTCACACAAGCTGAAGGCGGACGGTCCTTACGGTTTTGCCGCCGAAGGTCCGGTTTTTGATAAAGAGTGTATGGCAGCGCTGGCGGCGGGGGATTTTCTGCGGCTCCTGTCCATTGACGCTGAGCTTGCCGAGGGTGCGGCGGAGTGCGGACTTCGTTCGTTTTGGATGATGGCGGGCGCTCTTGACCGTCGGCGCGTCGAGAGCGAGCAGCTTTCCTATGAAGGACCGTTCGGCGTCGGCTACGGCGTGGCCTCTTTCATTGTCGGCGAGCGCGACGAAAGCCGCGCCTTCGGGGATTTGTTCGAGAAAGCGCAAAAAGAACGGCTGGAGGCGCGCAAAGCGGCGGAAGACGAATATGTGAGGCTTGCGCGCATGAGCCTTGAAACCTTCGTGAAAACCGGAAAACGCGCAGAGGTGCCGAAGAACCTGCCGCCGGCGCTTTCAGCGTCGCGGGCGGGAGCCTTCGTCTCGCTGAAAAAGGACGGCATGCTGCGCGGCTGCATCGGGACGTTTCTGCCCGTCACGGAGAGCCTCGGCGCTGAAATTGTGCGAAACGCGGTCTCGGCCTGTTCGGAAGATCCGCGTTTCAACCCCGTGACTGAGGACGAACTGGATTCCCTCGTCTACAGCGTGGACGTGCTGACCGAGCCGGAGCCGATCGACTCGGATGAAATGCTCGACCCGAAGCGGTACGGCGTCATCGTCGAAAGCGGCGGGCGTCGCGGGCTGCTGCTTCCCGATCTTGCGGGAATCGATACCGTGGCGGAGCAGCTTTCCATCGCCTGCCGCAAGGGCGGCATCGATCCGAACGGACCGGTGAAGCTGTGGAGGTTTGAGGTGACAAGACATCATTGATTCATGCCGGTTCTTTTCCCGGCATGCTGTGTCAGACAGCGCTCGACGTAGTCCCTTGCTGCAACTTCTCGATGTCTTCCTTGCCTGACGGGAAAATCCCTCGGCATGCCCCCGTTTATTTTCCATTTTTCGTGGAAACCGGAAGGTGAAAATGATATGCCGGAAAAAACAAGCTGTCCCGTCTGTCCCCACCATTGCGCTTTGTCCGAAGGGCAGACGGGGAGGTGTCGCGCACGGGGAAACCGGGACGGCGAAATTGTCAGCCTTTCTTATGGGCGAGTGACCTCGATTGCGCTGGATCCCGTGGAGAAAAAGCCCTTCGCCCGCTGGCAGTCCGGTAAATTCATCCTGTCGGTCGGTACGTTTGGCTGCAATCTTTCCTGTGCGTTCTGTCAAAACGCCTCGATTTCGCAGGTGGGCGCTGAGACGGAAACGGAACGGCTGTCTCCCGAGGGACTCGTCAGGCTTGCGGAAGAGTTTGCGCCGCGCGGCAACGTCGGTGCGGCGTTTACCTATAACGAGCCGCTGATTGGTTGGGAATATGTCTATGACGCGGCGAAGCTTCTTCATGAAAAGGGTCTTCTTGTCGCGCTGGTGACAAACGGAACGGCAGAGATGGAAATCTTGGAAGCGCTTTTGCCGTTCGTGGATGCGATGAACATCGATCTAAAAACGTGGTCGTCGGAAGGTTACAGAAAACTTGGCGGAGACTTCGAAACGGTCAAGCGGACGATTGCGCGGGCGGCGAAGTCCTGCCACGTCGAGGTGACGACGCTGGCGGCGCCGGGCTTCGGCGACGACGTGGACGCGATGGACGAGGAAGCGGCATGGCTCGCGTCGATTTCCAAGGACATTCCTCTCCATATCAGCCGATATTTTCCGCGCTGGAAAACGACGGAACCGCCGACGCCGCTCGCGAAGATACAGAAGCTTTGCGAGACGGCGAAAAAACATTTGAAGTATGTGTATGCAGGGAACTGTTAAACGGGTGAAGACAGATGACGTAAAATCTTCACGTTAACGAAAGGAAGCGCGATATGCGACGCGACTATAGTTTTGATTTTGACGACGAGGAGCGGCAAACCTTCTCGACGCACAGGCTAAACATGCACCCGGTCATCGAGCCGACTTCGGACGGCCCGATGTTTTCACGCGGGCAAAAAATGAGCATGCTGCTCTCGCTGGCGCTGCTTGTCTATGCGATTGTCAACGGGGACGTGCCGCTGGCGTTCCTGCTGCTGTCCTTTCTCAGCTATCTTTTTCGGCCGTTGGCGGAAAAGCTTGTCGGTCCTTGGCTCAGCAACGCGATGAAAGGTTTTTCGATGGCCCTCGGTGTGGGGGCGGTGGTGTTGGCGTTTTTGTGAATATATTTTGGGCGCATAAAGAATCGCCGGTTCCCAAGGGCGGGAATCGGCGATTTTCTGTAGTCGTTTATGGATTGTGCTGACTGCGGCAGGTCTTTGGCTGTCATACAGGGCATGTTCGTGTTAATTTTTCCAGTCAACCAAAGAGCGGTGACGCAGGTGCGTCCATTTTTTCAGATGTTCCTGCGGGATATCCGTCATCAAGGCCTCGGTTTCCGGGTCTGCCGGCGCCGCGTAACCGATCTGCTCCAGGAAAGAGAGGAAGTTGACGGCGTCCCGGGGCCGTTCGAATCCCTTGATAGCGATGTTGAAGCGGACGGCGAGCAGGACTTTGATGAGCGCGCACATTTCCGGAATACCGTCGTGGGCTTCCAAATGCGCGGGCAGCTCTTCCGGTTTCACGTGAAGTTCTTCAGCGAGGCACTCATAATAGGGGTCTTTATCGCCCACGGCCTTGACGAATTCTTTGACGGAGGTATACGCCGCGGTGTCGGTGGACCAAATGGTGTGCGCCTCGTTTTCAAATCTGCCGACGGCCATGGCCCGGTATTTTGGCTGCTTCTTCTTTTTGAGAATCATGTTGTGGTGCGCTCCTTTTAAAGTTATGTCAGGTTTGAAAATACGACGGAAACATGAAAAAAGCACAAAGCGCTACTTTGTGCCTATTTTTGAAATAAAATGCATATATCGAAAAAGGCAACACGACCGTTTGGTCGATTGTGAAGGATGATTTTTTCGCCGGTTCGAATGCGCAGCAATGCGGAAAAGTAGCTCCTCTCACACAATCATTGTAACGAATGAAGCGCAAATCTGTCAAGAAAATTGCTATTATTGAAGAGCCGATTCACAAAGAAATATTTCGGCAAATTAAATCCTTTGCGAAAAAACCTGTTTTTGTTGCAGGAAAATCAAATTTTACGAAGAATTATACAAATAAATATGTTCGTACGTGAATAACAAAATATAGGAGGGGAAGAACCGTGAAAACGAAATGTTTGGCCATGATCCTGGCAGGGGGACAGGGCAGCCGGCTGGGGATTTTGACTGCGAAAGTGGCAAAGCCGGCGGTGCCGTTTGGGGGTAAGTATCGCATTATTGATTTCCCGCTTTCCAATTGCGCGCATTCGGGAATTGAGCGCGTGGGAGTGCTGACGCAGTACCGTCCGTTTGAACTCAACAATTATCTTGGCAACGGCAATGCGTGGGACCTTGACAGCCGTGGCGGCGGCGTGTTCATTCTGCCGCCGTACGCGCGGGAGAAAGGCGCGGACTGGTATCGGGGAACGGCGGACGCGATCTACCAAAACCTGAATTTCATCGAGATGTCCGATCCGGACTATGTGCTGATTTTGTCCGGCGACCACATCTACGCGATGGATTATTCGAAGATGCTGGACGCGCATATCGAGAAGAAGGCGGAGGCCACCATCGGCGTCATTCGAGTGCCGATGGAAGAGGCGTCACGATTCGGTATTTTGGACGCGGAAGCGGACGGACGCATTACGCGCTTCACCGAGAAGCCCGCGCAGCCCACCAGCGATCTGGCTTCCATGGGCATATATATCTTCACGAAGGATTTTCTGCACGATTATTTGGTGGAAGACGCGAAACGGGAAGATTCGAGCCACGATTTCGGCAAGGACGTTATTCCGAAAATGCTGGATGACGGGGCGAGACTTTTCTCTTATGCTTTTGACGGATACTGGAAGGACGTCGGAACTATCGAGAGCCTCTGGCAGGCGAATATGGATTTCCTCGAGGACGAGACGCCCATCGACGTGGGCGGCGCGTGGCGCATCCATTCGGCGAATCCGCCGCTGCCGCCGCATTATATCGGACCGGAGGCGCGGGTTTCTCACGCGCTGCTGAACGAAGGCGCGGTGGTGCTGGGTGAGGTGGAGCATTCGGTGATTTCTTCGGGCGTTCGCATCGGCAGCGGCGCGAAGGTTACGGATTCGGTGGTTATGCCGTTTGCAGTCATCGAGGACGGTGCGGTGGTCGACCACGCGATTCTGGGGCCGCGCACGCGGGTCATGGCCGGCGGGAAGGTCAAAGGGACGCCGGACGCCATTGCGGTGACGGGTGAGAACGAGACCGTGAAAGCGGCGGGTTGATGCCGGCCGTCTCGGGAAACTGCATTTCCGTTGTGACGTATGCATCCGCCGGAAGAATTTTCAAAAGGCGGCGCTATTGAGGAGGAGAAGTTGATGAAAAGAGTTATGAGCCTCGTGGATTTGCAGCGCGAGGAGATATATATCAAGGAGCTGACGGAGGACAGGCCCATCGCGTCGCTGCCCTTTGCCGGGCGTTATCGTCTTGTGGACTTCGCGCTCTCCAGCATGGTGAATTCGGGCATCCGTAATGTGGGCGTGCTTCTGCCGGAGAACAAATCCCGGTCGATTTTGGATCACCTTCGCTCCGGTAAGGATTGGGATCTGGCGCGCCATCACAAAGGACTTTTCTATCTGCCGCCGGTGCGCCCGGAGAACGGGGAGAAGGCCAGCGACCTGCGGAACATTTATTACAACCTGCATTTCGTCGAGAACAGCAACGAGGAGTTCGTGCTTTTGGCGCGCGCGACTTCTGTTTACAACATTGATTTCGGAAAAGTGCTGCAGTTCCATTTGGACCGCGGCGCGGACGTGACGGTGGTCACGAGCAAGGCGTGGCACAGCGACCCCTGTTCCGGACTGATTTTGGAACCGGGGAAAGACGGGCGCGTGAAAGACGCGGCTATCAAGCCGGGGCTGGAAGAAGGGGACTACCGTTCCCTCGGCATTTTCCTGATGAGCAAGGAACTTTTCTGCAATGTAGTTCGCTACGCTTTCGAACACGGCGGCACCGACTTCCGCCGCGACGCGATTTTGAAGCAGGCGACGGGGCTGAATTTCTACACTTATATTCACGAGGGATTCGCGGCGCGGATCTGCTCGACGCCGGCGTTTTACCTGTCAAACCTCAAAATGCTGGAGCCGGAAGTCTGGAAGGAGCTTTTCATGCAGGAGGACGCGCCGATTATCACGAAGGCGAAGGACATGGCGCCGACGGAATACAAGGAGGGGGCGCAGGTCACAAACTCTTTGGTGGCGAACGGCTGCGAGATTTACGGCACGGTGGAGAACAGCGTGCTGTTCCGGGGCGTTCGGGTGGAGCCCGGAGCGGTGGTGCGCAATTCCGTCGTGATGCAGAAGAGCGTGGTGCACGCGGGGGCGGAGATAGAATATGTAATCGCCGACAAGAATGTGGTCATCACCGAGGGCAAGCGTCTGCGCGGCGCCACCAATTTCCCGGTGATGATCGGGAAATACATCACGATATAAAAACGGTGCGCAGGCTGTGCCGCCGAGCTTTCGGGCGGCGGGGAATGTATGATGAGGGGGAAACAAGATGCCGATGGCCAAAGCCAAGGAAAGCGCGTCGCAGGTCGAAGAGCTGAAACAGCGTTTCGTGATGACGGCGCACGTCCTGTACGGACGCGATATCGACGAGCTGACGCCGCATGAGATATATATGACCATAGCGACGACGACGCGGGAACTCCTTTCTGAGAACTGGATCAAGACGAACAAAGCATATCAGGAAAAAGGCGCGAAGCAGATTTACTATTTTTCCATCGAGTTCCTGCTGGGCCGCCTTTTGAACATGAACCTGATCAATCTGGGCGTCAAGGATTTGATGGAGGAGGCGCTGGGCGCGCTGAACCTGAGCCTCGCCCGCTATCTGACGGAGGAGCCGGACGCCGGCCTCGGCAACGGCGGTCTCGGACGTTTAGCGGCGTGCTTCATTGACTCCATGGCGGCGCTGGGACTTCCGGGTCACGGGTGCAGCATTCGTTACCAATTCGGCCTTTTCGAGCAGAAAATCGTCGACGGCAACCAGGTCGAGCTGCCGGACAAGTGGCTCCGGGACGGCTTCGTATGGGAATACAGGAAGCCGGACAAGGCGGTCAACGTGCGTTTCGGCGGCAACGCGTACATGCAGGAGCAGCCGGATGGAAGCCTGCGCCTCGTGCATGAAGATTACACGACGGTTCTGGCGGTGCCTTACGACGTGCCGGTGGTGGGCGCGAAAAACAACACGGTCAATACGCTCCGCCTTTGGAACGCGGAGGTGGACAAGGACTTCGTTTTCGGCGGCTCGCTGACGCATGAACAGATGCAGGAGAGGATGCGTTACCGCAGTTATGTCGAAAATATCACGCATTTCCTCTATCCTGACGACAGCACCGAAGAGGGACGCCGTCTGCGCCTGATTCAGGAATATTTCTTCGTTTCGGCGGGCGTTCAGAGCATCGTGCGCCATCATAAGAGAGAAGGCATTATGCTCCATGAGCTGCCGGACAAGATTGCCATCCATATCAACGACACCCATCCGGCTTTAGCGGTAGCGGAGCTGATGCGGATCCTTGTCGATGAAGAGAAGATGCCTTGGGAAGAGGCGTGGGAAATCACGACAAACGTGATGGCCTATACGAACCATACGATCATGCCCGAGGCGCTGGAACGCTGGCCCGTCGGGATGTTCCGCGGAATGCTGCCGCGGATCTATATGATAATCGATGAAATCAACGCGCGGTTTTTGAAGCATGTGCGCCGTCGTTACCCGAAGGACGAGGAGCGCGTTCGCGAGCTGTCGATTATCCAGGACGGCCAGGTCCACATGGCGCGTCTCGCCGTGGTCGGAAGTTACAGCGTCAACGGCGTGGCGGCGATTCATTCCGAGATATTGAAGCATACGACCCTGCGGTCGTTCTTTGAATTCTTCCCGGCGAAGTTCAACAACAAGACGAACGGCATCACGCATCGCCGCTGGCTGATTGCGGCGAACCCGGAACTGGCGGATTTCCTCGACGAGAAATTGACCTCCGCGTGGCAGAAGAGGCCGGAGCTGCTGTCCCATCTGGCGGAATTGCAGGACGACAGGGAAGTTTTGGAGCGGCTGGCGGAGATCAAGTTGACGCGAAAGAAGATTCTCGCGCGCCGTCTCCGCGAAAAGACCGGTCTTCGCGTCGACCCGGGGACGCTGTTCGACATTCAGGTCAAGCGTATCCATTCTTACAAGCGGCAGCTGATGAATATCCTGCATATCATGTATCAGTACGACCGCTTGCGCCGGGGCAAGGACTCCGACATGGTGCCGACGACGTATTTCTTCGGCGGCAAGGCCGCGCCGGGGTACCATATCGCGAAGGAAACCATCCGGCTCATTTGTGCCGTCGCCGACGTGGTGAACAACGACCCGGCTACGAATAAGATGCTGAAGGTTGTGTTCATCGAGAATTTCGGCGTGTCTATCGGCGAGGTGGTCTATCCGGCGGCGGACGTGTCCGAGCAGATTTCCACCGCCAGCAAGGAAGCCTCCGGCACCGGCAATATGAAATTCATGATGAACGGCGCAATCACCCTCGGCACGATGGACGGCGCCAACGTCGAGATCCATGAGGCCGTGGGCGGAGACGAGCATTGCGTGATTTTCGGCCTGACGGCGGAGAAGGTCATGGACTATTACGCCAACGGCAAATATTCGGCATGGGAGGAATACAACAACAACGAATCGGTGCGCCGCGTACTCGATCGTCTTGTGGACGGCACTTACGGCGATTTCCGTTCGCTGTTCGACTACCTCCTGCAGAACAACGACGAGTTCTTCATTTTGAAGGATTTTGACGCGTACCGCGCGGCCCATGAGGAAATCATGCGCCGCTACCGCGACAGGGAGAAATGGAACCGTTCGATGCTGCTGAACATCGCGGCGTCGGGACGATTCTCCTCCGACCGTACCATTGAGGAGTACGCCAACGATATTTGGCATCTGAAGCCGGTCACGGTGAAATAAGAGGGGCAATGAAAAATGAAAACTGCGGCATTGGCGGAATATGACCTTTATCTTTTTCATCAGGGCACGAATTTTCACGCCTATGAAATGCTGGGCGCGCACTATACGGAACAGGACGGCAAGCGCGGCGTGCGGTTCGCCGTTTGGGCGCCCAACGCGCGGGCGGTGAGCGTCGTCGGCGATTTCAACAACTGGGATACCCGCGAGCATCCGATGGAGCGGCTTGGCGACGGCGAGACCTGGATGACGTTCATCCCCGGCCTGCCTTCCGGCACGGTCTACAAGTACGCGATCGACCCGCAGTGGGGCGGCCCGCGCATCATGAAAGCCGATCCGTACGGCTTCTATGCCGAGAAAAAGCCGCTGACGGCCTCGCGCACTTACGACTATCCGAAATTCGAGTGGCACGACGCCGAGTATCAGGCGGCGAAGAAAAAAGGCTCGTCCTATGAAAAGCCGATGCTGACCTACGAGGTGCATCTCGGCTCATGGCGCAGGCATCTCGACGGCGGCTATCTGACCTACCGGGAGCTTGCGGACCAGCTCATTTCCTACGCCAAGGAAATGAACTACACCCATATCGAATTGATGCCGCTCTGTGAGCATCCATTTGACGGCTCGTGGGGATATCAGGCCACCGGTTATTACGCGGTGACGAGCCGTTACGGGGAACCGGCGGACTTCATGTACTTCGTGGACAAAGCCCACGAGGCGGGAATCGGCGTCATCATGGACTGGGTGCCCGGCCATTTCTGCAAGGACGACCAGGGGCTGCGCATGTTCGACGGCAAGAACCTCTACGAGTCGGACAACGAGCAGCGGGCGGAGAACAAGGGCTGGGGCACCACGAATTTTGACTACGGCCGCACCGAGGTACAGAGCTTCCTGATTTCCAATGCGCTCTTCTGGATGGAGGAATACCATATCGACGGGCTGCGCATCGACGCGGTGGCGAATATGCTCTATCTGAACTACGGGCGCGAGGAAGGCGAATGGCTGCCGAACAAATACGGCGGCAACGGCAACCTGGAAGCGATGGAATTCCTGAAAAAGCTCAACATGGCCGTGTTCGAGTACCTGCCCGACGCGCTGATGATCGCCGAGGAATCCACCTCCTGGCCGATGATCTCGAAACCTATCTGGATGGGAGGCATGGGATTCAATTACAAATGGAACATGGGCTGGATGAACGATGTGCTCAAATACATGAGCCTCGACCCGATTTACCGGAAGTGGAATCAGGACAAGCTGACTTTCTCGCTGATGTACGCGTTCTCGGAGAACTTCGTGCTGCCGCTGTCCCACGACGAGGTCGTCCACGGCAAATGCTCGCTGATCGAGAAAATGCCCGGCGACTATTGGCAGAAATTTGCGGGACTTCGGGCGTTCTTCGGTTACTGGATGGCCCATCCGGGCAAGAAGCTCCTGTTCATGGGCGGCGAGTTCGGGCATTTCATCGAGTGGAACTTTGACGACAGCCTGGACTGGCATCTTGTCGAGGGCTATCCGAAGCATCAGGAAATGCAGAGGTATTCCCGGGACCTGAACCGGTTCTACAACGACCAGCCTGCGTTTTGGCAGGTGGATTTCGACTGGCGCGGCTTCGAGTGGATCGACTGCAGCGACGTGGACCACAGCATCCTCGTTTTCGCGCGGCGCGCGAAAAACGGCAGGGACTTCATCGTCGTCGTCTCGAGTTTCACGCCGGAAGTCCATTACGACTATCGGATCGGCGTGCCGGAAGCGGGAACGTATCAGGAAGTATTCAACAGCGACGATACGCGGTACGGCGGCTCCGGCGTCTC
>JAEEGJ010017361.1_pt1 | contig 16297 bp, 14 predicted proteins | sample 8958761 | NCBI WGS metagenome assembly JAEEGJ01 (sample SAMN16246546, study PRJNA631951) | gut metagenome | biome: gut microbiome; feature: rumen; material: RS-attached | host: Bos | place: Iran: Karaj | collected 2018-10
CTTTCCAGGGTTCGATTTTAGTTTTGTGTACAATTAAATCATTCTTTCCTTCAGAATAATCAAATGTTACATCACTCCTATGAAGAAAATATTCTGAAAACCACTCTTTTATCATGTGCTGCTTATAACCTGCGCATATAATAAAATCATTGTAGCCATAATTTGAATACTCTTTCATAATATGCCATAAAATAGGCATACCGCCTATTTCAACCATGGGCTTCGGTTTCATATAACTTTCTTCTGATATTCTGGTTCCGTAACCACCTGCTAAAATTACAACCTTCATTTCTTCCCCTTTTAAAACAATTTTTTTATGATTTCTCTTCTTTATTATCAGAAAAACCAATTCTTTCCTCTTCAATAACAAGAGGTCTGACTTTAATTCTCTTAAGTATTTCTCCTACATATTCTCCAATAACTCCAACGAACATCAAAAGAACACCGCCTATAAAGAATATACCAATCAGTATAGGCGCCTGGCCTGTATCAAAATAATTCCAGTTAATCAATTTCCATACAAGGTATGCTATACCTATACCAAAACTGATAAATGAAGTAATAAGACCAAGTATTACAGCAAGTTTAAGAGGCACTATGGATGTATTAATCATAGTATTAAAAGCATAGTCAGCATAAGAGTTGAAATTAAAACTGCTTTTACCGGATTTTCTTTTAGGCTGTGAATATTTAACGAAACTAACCTTATAACCAAGTTCTGCAATAATGTGTCTGATTGAAGGTTCCGGTTCATTAATCTGTTTAATAACCTCGATAACGCTTCTGTCATATAAGCCAAAACCTGTAGTCTGTTTAAACTGCTTAATATCAGACAGTTTATTAATAATAAAATAATAAAGGCTCCTGCATGCACGCATAATCAGACCTTCATCGCTTTTATTCTTCTGACCGAGAACAACCTTATAGCCCTTCTCCCATTCGGACACAAAATCCTTAATAAGTTCTGGCGGATCCTGAAAATCGCCTGCAACAGAAATCACAGCATCGCCGTCTGCCTGGAACAAACCGTAAGACAGTGATCTTAAAGGTCCAAAGTTTCTGGCATTATGGATACCCTTAATATGAGGATCTGCTTTACTGCATTCACATATAATATCCCATGATTCATCAGTAGAGCAGTTATCTATGATTAAATGCTCATATTCATAATCAAGCTCAGACATAATCTCACGGACTTTGTCAGTTAATGCCTTAATATTTCCTTTTTCGTTATAGCACGGAGTAACTATACTGATTTTCTTCATAATATCCTTTCAAACTAACACTTGAAAAAGAAATTAGTTTCCACAGTTTCTTCTGTAATCTTATCTATCTGAATTAATTCTTTGTCTTTCATTACGTAGCATTTATATCCAAATTCAGCCATATAGTCTATAACTTCATTCGGATGATATCCGAAGCGGGCTGAATGAATTCTTAACAATTCGCAATATACGAGAGGTTTGTATTTTCTTAATGTTTCTTTAGCTCCCAGTAATACAAACTTTTCATTTCCTTCAACATCAATCTTAATAAATCCGATATTATCTATTCCTTTTGATGCAACAATATTATCAACTGTATCTACAAGGCAAACTACTTTTTCCATCTTGTCTTTACCGGTATATTCGCCCATTTCATTGCTACCCTTAAGATAGAATGAATCTTCAATAGGCTGCATGGAAGCAGCTTCATCAGTTGCAGGAAGATAAAAATCAAAACTTCCGGCTTTATCTGATAAACCGATATTGTAAGTATTAAACTTGCTCTCTTCTTTTTCGTTTAATTTAATATTTGCAAGCAGTTTATTATATGTATTGGGAATAGGCTCAAAAATATGAAATGTCAGCGAATCTTCTACAGCTGATAAATCCAGACTGAAAGATCCAACATTACCGCCTATATCGAGTACATTTAAACAGTCACATTTCTTTAAGTACTCGCCAATATAACTCATTTCATTCTTCTCATAATCTTCACCCATAAACAAATCGCCTTCGGCACGACAGATTGTCTGAGAAAAATCAAAGAAAAGTTTAACACCGTTTTTCTTCTTTAAATACGAACCTTCTTCGGAAATAACTATACTGTCACAATCAGCACCATCTTTAACCATTTGCTGAAGTTGAGGGATAATTGAAGAATAATTATCTCTCATTAGTGTCCAGTAAAGTTTTTTATTTACTTTTCCTGAAATAAAGGAATTTTTTAATTCCAACATATTCATAAACGTATCTCCTATTTTCTAATTATTTTGAAAAAACAAATCTTAACGAACTCATAAAAACCTTATCTTTGAATAATAATGCAAAATAAAGAATTGGAGTAATTAAAACACACACAACACAGCGAATTAAAATATTAATAACTTCATTTTCAAAATAAAATCGTATACATATAAAATAAATGATAAAGGAAATTATAGCGGTGATTAATAAATATTTTAACTGATATAACAAATATTTTTTCATACCGTCAATAAAATAATATTTAAAGATAATAATAGTAGAGCCCAAAAAACCGATAAAGAACAAAGTAAATATTGTGGCTAAAACTATTCCAAAGGTACCAAACAATCGTAATAATATATAATTCAATGCTAAATTCGCAACGATTTCTATATAACACCTAATTCTGTTTTCCCAGAACAAACCTGCGGCATCTGAATATACGCCTCTAATATCCCCTAATTTACTTATATAAAAATAAATAGGAAACAAAACCGCAATATAAAACGGAAAATTAAACTCAGGTCCCATCCAAAGGCAAATAAAGGGCTGAACTAAACATAAAAAGCATACAGTCATCCAACCGCTAACAACCATATATAAAGAATTTACTTTCAACATATTATCGTAATTAAATTCTTTATCATTCAGTTTTATTTGATTCCCTACTCCTGCCAATAATGCCGATAGAATAGCATTAGATATTTGATTTAATGAAGCAAGAATAAAAAAATAGGAAGAATATATTGTATTTTCATTTAATGATATAAAGTAAGTAATAAAAATACTATCAAATGCATTTCTGGTAATTCCACAAATATTTCCAATAAACAAACCGGAAACACTTTTTTTAATACTGCTCAAGATTTCGCCGGAAACTTTTCCTTCCGCCGAAATATTAGGAAAAATTTTATTAGCAGAATAAGCAGAAATTAAATTTCTTGTAATCGTTGCAATTATAGATATAACAAGAAAAGCATAATAATTTCTAAAAACTATTAAAATGACACTTTGAATAATCGCTGAAACAATTAATATAATAAAATTTATTATACTAATAATATCAACTCTCTGATAGGCTAATAAAAGCGATGATTTATATGCAAAAAACCAATAAGAAAACGCAGAATTAATTAAATATAATAAAAACAAAATCCTTAAATTTATTTCAGCGGGATAAGAATCTTTTACCAGTTGCGGGATAATTGGAATAATAGCACAACCAATAACCAATATAATTAACCCGACAAAAAAATAAATTTTGCGATAAAGATTGAGTAACGATTTAATTAATTCGGTATCATCTTCTGCAATGGGTTTATACATATGATATATAATAGCCGTTCCTAAGCCTAATTCAGCCATACTAAGAACAGTTAAAATAGAATCAAATAAACCTCGAATGCCAATATAATCAGCACTTAAAAAATACCTTATTAAAGTTTGTAGCAAAAAAGGAATAATAATCGATATTATTCGATAAATAACACCAAACGCAATTCCTTTTTTAGCATTTACTTTTACATTAAGTTTCATATTACTTTATAAACTGCAGAAAAATTTATTATTTTTTGACGCAATAACATGACAATTTTTTATACTCTCGTAGGAACCTTCATAAAACTCTATATTATTGGTTTCCAATTTATTTTTTATTTCATTAATTGTATCTTTTTCTCCAATTCTATTGGTGTCATCCATTAATATAATAAAATCTTCAGCTAATATCTCAGGAATATAATCAACAATATCCCTTCGAGAAAACCTTTCAGATCCTTTAGGGCCATCAATGGAAATAAAATCATATTTTTTATTATTTACAACAGAATTAAAAGCTTCATAATAATTTATTTTATTTCCTTTATATTCCTTTTCTAAGCATTCCAATATATAGATGTTAGTATAGGCAGATAATTTATTATTACTTTTATAGAATGTCGCCCAATCTTCATCCTGTTCAACAATATCATGAATCATATCATCATTTTTAGAACAATAATGAGAGATAATAGTACTGGAAATTCCCAATCCTAAATCTAATATATTATGAGGTTTTCTTTCCTTTAATACTCGAGTGAGAACATATATATAATTATATCCTACTGCCCAACGACCCGGTGATATAGAAGGAAGTTCTTCAATCCAATCCACACCTTTTTTTGTATCATCCCAAATTTTAGACCATACTATCTCATCCGTCTGGCCCTTCATAGTCTTTAAAAACGTCTTGGCATCATCATAACCCAACATAATTACTCCTTATAATTACAATCTCCACCATGTAAATCCATATTTATTTAATGTTTCGATATCATAAATACCTTTGACATCAATAAGAACCTTACCGGAATTATCACAATTCCTGAAATGCTCATTAATATCCGATAATGTTAATTTTTTAAATAAATCATGCGCAACTGTTACTATCATACAATCAATATCCTTTAAATCATTTAAAGGTATTAAATCAATTTCATACTCACGCATAACATCTTCTTTTTGAGCCATGGGATCAACAATGAAAGGATTTATGCCATATTCTTTCAATCTTTTAATAATACCAACAACTTTACTGTTACGAATATCATTACAATTTTCTTTAAATGTTAATCCCAAAATAGCAACATTACTGTTTTTGGGGCTTTGTCCGGCTTCAACCATTTTTTTTACAGCAACATCAGCAATATAATCTGACATTGAGTCATTTACTATTCTACCGTTAAGTATTATCTGACTATGATATCCAAGTTTTTCAGCCTGATAAGTAAAATAATACGGGTCTACTCCTATACAATGTCCTCCAACCAATCCGGGGCGAAAACCTAATGAATTCCATTTCGTATTCATTCCATTTACAACTTCATTAGTATCTATATCCATCTTATCAAAAACCATTGCTAATTCGTTCATAAAAGCAATATTGATATCGCGTTGACTATTCTCTACTACTTTAATGGCTTCAGCAGTGCGAATATTAGAAACCTTATATGTACCTGCTTCAATAATAATTTGATATACTTTCTCTATATCATATAAAGCATCGTCATCCGATCCGGATATAATTTTAACAATATTTTCCAATCGATTTACTTTATCTCCGGGATTAATACGCTCAGGGCTATATCCAACTTTAAAATCTTCACCAAAAACCAATCCGCTTTCCTTTTCAAGCAAAGGAATACATACATCCTCGGTGCAACCTGGATAAACAGTTGATTCATAAACAACAATAGATCCCTTTGAGAGATTTCTTCCAACTACAATTGATGCATTTATTACAGGCGTCAAATCCGGTGTATGATCAATATTTACAGGCGTAGGAACAGCTACTACAAAAAATTTAGCTTTCTTTAAATCATTTTCATCTGAAGTAAATGATGCTAAAGAATCTTTTATGGCCGCATCACCAACTTCAAGTGTTGGATCAATTCCGTTTTTATATAATTCTATTTTTTTAGAATTTGTATCAAATCCATATACATTAATTTTTTTTGCGAACGCAACAGCAAGCGGAAGTCCAACGTATCCCAGTCCAACAACAGCTAAACTTTCTTCTTTTTTTGTTAACTTATCATATAACTCAAATTTATTTTTCATAGTTCTCCTAAATCATCATTATTTGAAATGGCTTTACTTGAAATTCTTTTATAAGAAAATATCTTTGTGGCTTTTTCTTTTGCAACTTTTTTCGCTTTTTCATAAGCATTTTTATTATACAAAAAATACTCAACCTTAGATATTATTTCTTTTAAATTCACATCCTCAATAAAATATGCATTTCCGCCAACATCAACTTGATGCATATCCTCAATATCTTTAACTACAATCGGTATACCGCAGGCACAAGTTTGTTCCCATAAAATCGAATGAGTACCGGGATAAAAGCCAAGATCCGAAGCAAGAATCAATTTATAATACTCTTGTGGCTTCATCCAACCGGCATATATAATTTTTTTCGAATCTATAAGCGGCAATAAAATGCTTTCTATATCTTTCTCAATTTTCCCAAATAAAATGAGTTTTAATTGACGATTATCTATTTCCGAAATTGCCTTGGCTAAAATATGAATTCCTTTTTCTTTATTAATTTTTCCTCCCGAGATTATCAAAAAATCATCGTTAGAAATATCATATTTAGTTCTGACTGATTCTTTAATTGTATCCGCTTCATCCAGATCAATAAATCTGTCATCGCCACCCATAACCAAAAGCTTAACTTTATTTTTGGGTACGCCAAAGACTTCTGTTAAAAAACGACATCTCCATGGTGTTACTCCCCAGAACATTTCAACATGCTTGACCGAAGAAGATAAAATACTTCTATATATCACATAATACAATATATGAGGCTTAAATCCTTTTATATGAGAGTTGTAATAATCGTCATGATTATCTACATAAATTTTTACTTCAGGATGTTTTCTTTTATATTTAATTATTTTTGGAAAACTTATAAACTGTGCATTATGAACATATATTATTTGAGGTTTAATCTCATCTAATGTTTCATATAAATCAATAAAAACTCCAAATTTAGATAATATAAATTTACTTGAACCTCTTTTTAGTCTAAATACTTTATTATCATCAAGACCGTTTTCTTCTATTTCTGTATCAGAAAAAGAAATTATATAAACGTCATATCCCATTTGTTTATGATAATAAGGCATGATGTTTTCATCATAACCCATACCATAAACATATGGAGCTGTAAGACAAACATGTACCAGTTTTTCCATGTTTTCACCTGTTTTTCAAAAATGATAAGTCACAATTGATTACAAATAATAAATATAACAAGATATTATTATGTAACAAGATTATTTTTTATAAACGTATAATCATCTTTATCTTTATAAATCAAAACGAATCCCATTCTATGTAAATCAAAATACATTTTCAATAAAACAATATCTTTAATAATAACCGGATAAAATCTTTCATGAGTTTCAAAACATATTTGATCAATGCTAATTGGATATTTTTTTAGTTTGTCAATAACTTTAAATTCAGAACCCTCAATATCCATTTTTAAAAGATCAATATGGTGAATATTTAATTGATTAGCAAAATATTGAAGCGTTCTCATTTCTACAGTAATGGGATGATTATTCAAGCTTTTATTCTTTTTTGAAGATCCAGAAACATATTCATTATTTAATGGTAAATAAAAATCTTGTTTACCACATCTGTCCGAAAGCCCAAAAGGAAAAAAATTAAAATTAGTTAGTTTCCTTAATCGATGATTTCTAACGTAACTTATACTTTTAGGCGTAGGATCAAATGCAAAAACCCTTGTATCAGGGCATCTAGATATAATATCTTGAGAAAAAGATAAATCTTCTCCAATTCCAAAAGAGAAAATAATTGATTCTTTGTTCTCAAAAGTATTTAATACACAAAATCCACCATATTCATTTCCAAATCGTTGGAGATTTCCGTGATTTTTTAAGAAAATACTTGCAAAAAAATTTGACAACATTTGAAAACTTACCTCTTTATACAAAGAAAAATATTATTACCATATAAACTGACGTCTTTCGGAAGAATTGCACCGAAAATCAACCCTTTAAATGTTAAAGATGATATTATCAATAATTGAACAATTCTCTTAACTGTAAGACTTTTAAATTTTGAAAATACACTTCTCCAATATTCAGCTTTCATTTGATATATGATTTGAATGTAATTCATAGATTTCCTTTGTTCAATTACATCAAATCCATGTTTTTCTAATAATGCTTTTAATCCAAAACTGGTATATCTGGCATAATCATACGGTGCTTCATTTTCATTCCACAAAAAAGGCGTAGTTACAAGAAATAAACCATCCTTTTTTAATACCCTATTAATCTCATCAAAAATCTCATCAATATTTGAAATATGTTCGATTACTTCGCTACTAAAAACATTGTCATAGGATTCATTTTCGAACGGAAGCTTATGACCGTCATAAAAATAATCAATTTTTTCATTTGTATGTGCATGGCCGCTTTGATCTATATCAACGCCTTTATACCCTGTACAATTGGTAAATAAAGATACATATGGTTTAGAGCCACATCCAAAATCCAAAACCGTTCCTTTCAATTTTGGAGCTAGTTCTTCGATATTCAAATATAGCCCTTTTCTCATCAAATAGAACGGATTAGTCCAGAATGCAACAAATCTGTTTTTCTTTTCAAAATTAAATTGAGCAATCTCGATTTTCTCAAATAGTTTCACAAATTTCACCTAATAAATTTACTTAAAGTCTCTTTTGTTACGAAAAATTACTCTGTATAAAAACCACAATAATTTATTAAAATAGAATTTCTCATATCTAACATCAATTACATCATAACCATCACTTTTTGAATACTGATGAATATGATCGAATTTATCTGAAACCTTGAATTTAATATCTTCTATCCTGATTTCTTTCTCTAATTTTTCTTCAAACGCTTCTTTGTCTAATTTATTTACGGAATATATTTTTAAATAATCTCCGTAAGTATTTCTGCAATCCTGAATAACCCTTTTTAAGTTACCATTTTCATAGAAAAAAGTCCCACCTGGCCTTTCTTTACAAAAATCCCCTGCCGGATATATTTCTTTAAGTTTCATACTGGTCCAGTTTAAAATAAAACATCTGGAAGAATTTACGTCTAAATCGTAACTTACAATATATGTTTCTTTATTCAGATCTATTAGAGAATGATCAACTAACTTTACATCTTCAATCAAAGGATCGGTCTTTTCCCAAGAATATGGAAAATCTACGCAGCGATACATATGAACATCATTAGCACCATAAGTTTCCGGAATCATATATACCACTCCATTATGTATAAAAACATTCGGAAAAGACATATGATTCTTTTCGCGTATTATTTCCTTAAAAGGCTGTATGTTACCATCAATAATTTCAAATACACCTATTGTTCCCCAACCATATTTCTTATCCATTAGTTCGACAAAAACAGCCGTTTTACCTTTATGTTCAAATACAAAGGGATCCGCATAAGAAAACCTGTTGGTCGGATAAACGACATCAAAGGAATCCTCTATATTTTTTTTGAATGCAATACCATAAGCATCTTTATAAAACAGAACTTTGGCAATATTTTTTTTTATTCCCATAATTACTCATCAATCAGTTTCAAATGTTCGGCTATAACATTGACATTAAAATTTAAATCTATACGGTTATTAAGAGATTTGTTTGATAGCAATAGTTCTATAGCCTTCAAAGCCATACCGTCTAAATCATTTATATCAAAAACAAACCCATCATCTTTGTTATTTATCATTTCAGGAATTCCGCCTACATTAAAAGCAACTATCGGTGTACCACTGGGCTTACATTCCTGAATCACCAACGGAGCATTTTCAGCTACTGAAGTCATAAGTAATAAATCAGACGCATTATACAAAAGGTTCATAGTATATTCGTCAGAAACATCTCCCATGAAAATTACCGGGATGTTTATATTATCGCTTAACTGCTTATTTTCTGTTGCTCCGAATAAAATAATCTTTGTGTTTTCGATTTTTTCTTCGGAAACCTTCCGAGAAAGAATATCAATTACTTTAAGAAATAACTCATATCCTTTATAAGGATTATTAACAAGATTATTTGCCCCGTATAGAATATACTTATAGTCTTCTTGTAAACCCAAAGCCTTTTTTGAAAAATCTTTATCTAGTTTGAAGAATCCGCTACTTAACGCATTCGGAATACAATGAAGCCTTGCAGAATTAACAGCCACAGAAGAAACAGCTTTTTCATACAACCATCTGCTGGGAGCTATCCAGTGCATATTATTATATAGTCTTAACTTACTTTTAGTATATAACTGTTTGGATTGCTTATTGCTGTTATTGAAAAAATGACAATTTTTACATTTGTCTGAATACCCTTCACAGCCAAATGAATGATGACATCCTCCGGTTATCGGAAACATATCATGCATCATCCATAAAACCTTTTTACCCTTTTTAAGCAAATATTCGATATCTTTAGTATTGATTAATCCATAATTTACCCAGTGAAGATAGACAACATCAGCTTCATTTATAATCGAGTTATTTTTTATATTTCCACCCAGATTAAAAGAAGAATAATGTCCGAATTTCTTGTTTAATGTGAAAGATTTAATTCCAAAAATATAAACCTTAAACTTCTTAACAAGACTGTCAAACCCTTCTTTATAAACAGTAGTTATCCTGTCTTCTTTTCTTAAATTTTCAAAAACAACCATTTTCGAATCGAGACCGTTTTCAAGCATTAACTTATGCAATCTATAAGCCGCAACTGCCGCTCCACCGACTTTATCAGAAAATGTAATGTGAACTATTTTTTTACCCATATCTTTAAAATATTATAAATGTCTGAAAATTCTAACAAATTGTTTTAGAGGATTCGTAATCAAATAAGCAAATCTAAAGTTTTCTTTAATAACTCTGTCATTTTCAAGAATCATATTTTTTAAGTTCTCACGCTTGGAACTAATCCCTTCAATGCCGTCATATTTAACTATGTCTCTGTCAATACGCTTAAATGAGATTTTATTCTTTAGAAGTTTTGCATACAAAGCTCTGTCCGCACATATCTTATACGACAAATCAAACATATATTTTTTTATTAATTCCGTTTTTGTAAAAATAGTCTGATGATTAATCATATATCCGGATAAAAACATTATGAATAATCTAAACTTTTTATCCGAATATTTTTCTCTGACTATGCCTTCCTGCTTTTTAATTAATGCATTTCCGAAAACAACATCTGCTTTCAATTCTGATGAAATATCTTCCAACACTTTTGAATCAGCAAAAACATCTCCACTGTTCATAAAAATTATATATTCTCCGGATGAGAGTCTGATACCTTTATTCATCGCATCGTAAATACCGTTATCTTTTTCGGAAACAAGAATAATTCGTTCATCTTCAAATTCTTTAATGATGTCAATCGTATTATCTTTTGATTTACCATCAATAATAAGATACTCAAAATCTGTATATGACTGGCCAAGAACTGATTGAATCGTTTCTTTTATGCACTTTTCAGCATTATAACAAATTGTTACAACAGTTATTTTTTTCATATATTATTTCTGTAAACTATAGTATACCTTAGCTACAAGTTTCATCGAAAATACAGACATTATACAGGCTGCTTTTGTTTTAATAGTAGATTTAATATCAAACAAAACTTTCAAGTTATACTTCTTTATCAAAGATTTGCTTCTTTCTTTGACAAAATCATATTCATTTGATTCATTATGTCTTGCAGCAATTAAATAAACAAAAAACGAATAATTTACTATCAAAGATCTGACTGCTTTGGTTTTTACATAATTATTCTTTTTGGAAATATCTGCTATCATTTCCGCTACGTTAAGAATATCGTTTAAATGTCCTGCCTTCTCTTGCCCCGTGATACTTTTCTTATGTCTTACGTAATAGTATAATGGCTCTTTAATATAGCTTACAGTTATATCCGAAACAGCCAGATTTTCAACATTGAATACGGTATCTTCGCAATAACTGATATTTTTAAATGATTCTTTTAGGATATCCTTTTTCCACATTCTTCCCCAGCAAAAACTATTAGTTGTTCTGCTGTAAAGAATATCATTTAACAATTTTAAAGAACTAAATTCTTTTTCATCGTATGCAAGACTGCAGGCATTTTTTTTATTTTCACTAACTTCATAATAATCACAAACAGAAATACTATAATCTCCTGATGTTATTGAGGAATGAAGTTTTTCGATATAGTTTTCATCAATATAATCATCAGAATCAATGAAGCAAATATAATCCCCGAATGCTTTATTTAATCCAAAATTTCTTGTTTCGGATACACCTATATTGGAATTATGAAAAACCTTAAGTTTCTCATATTTTTCAGCATATTCATCACATAAACGAGGCGAAGAATCAGTTGATCCATCATCTACCAGTATAATTTCCAAATCCTCAAAAGTTTGATTTACAAGCGATGAAACACATTTATCAAGTTCTTTTTCCCTGTTATATACAGGCACTATAATAGATACCATAATTTAATTTAAATTCACTCTATAAATTCTTATAGTTCTGTCAAAAATACAATCTTTTCCAACAAATTCAATGCTTTCTACATCATCTAATGATTCATAATGATTAATAATATCCTCTTCTTTTATCATTACATCGGAATATGCCACATTGTACATTGAATCAGGATCATCATCCATTATTTCCTGGACCTCATCAGTAATAACCAATGAACAATCCAGTATGAAATAAAGTGGTTTGTCACGGTCAACATTTTCAAAGCACGCTGTTTCATTCTCATAATTGCCATAATTCACGAAATAATATGAATTAGTATCATATAATTCATTTGTTAAACTAACCATGAACCAGTTTGATAATAGTAAAATATAACAATTGGCATTGGGTTCTATCTGATCGAGGGTAACACCTTCTTTTTCATAAATCATCAAATACGGTTCATAATTAAGAATCTGGCTTAATGTTGCAAGGAATAATGCAACTGAAACAACTATAACGCTTATAACTTTTTTATTTGGAATTAAGAATTTAATAATGTAAAAGAATGTTACGGTTGCAAAAACACATATTACAGGGAATACCATATAAATATATCTGGTCGAATATTTAATATTCATCGTATAAATCGATGTTCTTACAGATGCAATATAAATCACAAAAAAGATGCAAACAACGAAAGCAAGCAGAAATACAAAATTATAACCTATATCTTTAGAATTAGATACTACTTTATTCTTCAAATTCTTGAGAAATTTTTTAAACCACTCTTCTTTTCTAAAAAAAATAAAAAGAGGAACACAAAGAATTGCTATAAATAGAAAAATCGCTATAGAATTCTTAATCCAGGGATTTGCATACATACTGGTATGAAATCCGAAATTTTCCATAGTTGCAAGGAATGTATATATTCTGAACTGCATAAAATCCGAATATTTTGAAATCGAATATGAATACGAGTCCACACTTTGCATAGTATCGTTAACCGTTTGAGGGAAGGCCAAAAATGAAAGAATAACAGCTCCCAGACAAGTAAAACCATAGGCTAACATCTTCTTTATTTTCTTAAGAATTAGATATGATATGCTTATAACCAATACAATAGGGAAAGCATATACAAGGAATAAATGAAGTGTATAAGCTCCTGCAAACAGGCTTAGAAAAGAAATCAAAAGATAAACAATGCTCTTTTGTTTCTGATCATTTACAAAATACATGTAAGAATAATATAAGAACACTGTACCCAAAGCCATTCCCATTGCATACATTCTTAAAAACATCATTGAATTAAAGCATCCGGCACCAAAACCAAATAAGCTGATGCAAGCAACTGCAGCAGGAATACTTTTAGTCATTTTTTTTACAAGTAAATATAAAAATACCTGAATGACTATAAAACTGACTATATTAATCGAAAATGAAAACCATTTGGAAAAAATACCAGGAAAAAACGAACAGATAGTATGCAAAAGAAAAAGTTTCAAAGGAGGATTATAGTAATCCATTGAAGCATGTTTAAAAATATTCGAATATGAAAATCTGTGATCTTTTTCTACAGAAATATAATTTAATAAATCCTTAGAATCAGTCCATTGTCTGTCTAAGCCAACACCGTTGTTATCCATTTCCAAAACTCTGAGATCATAACTGTTGGCAAATCCGTATTCATATAATTCATCAGAATGATAACCCTGTTTAAAAAAGGCAAAAGTAAAAATAAGTACGAATAATTGAATAAATAGTATGCCTAAAAACAGCCAGTCTTTTTTGATGAATGATTTCATTTTACAAACCAATCTCCCATTAAATATTACACTTTATTATTATATCATACAAACCCAAATTTTTCCCAATTTTTCTATACATTATTTATATAAAAATATTATTTATTGATTAAAAAAAATATAAAAACAGGCTCGGTAAAAACCGAGCCTGTAAAAAATTTACACCAATTTCAAATTAGAGTGTTGTATCACCAGCATGGATAGCACCAGGAGTTGTGGTGTATGTTGAGTATGAACTCTTCTTACCTGAATCATCAGAATTTGTGATGTAAACAAGAACTGAGTTAGAACCAACCTTGTATGTAAGAACACCAGAGTTGTTCTTTGCAGAAGACTTAATCTGTGTAGCAGGGTTATCTGTACCAAGGATTTCGTAAACTGCCTTCTGGAATTCAGTACCTGAAGATGAGAATGTACCAGTTGTAACTGCTGTTGTAGTTCCTGATGCAGGAATACCGCTGTTGGAAGCGTTGATAACTGTAGGATCCATCATAGCTGTCTGAATAGCTTCACGTACTGTATCGCAGAGCTGAACGTCTGAAGAAACGTTTGTCTTCTCGATGTACTTAATAAGCTGAGGTGCCATAACACCAACGAGGATTGCCATGATAGCGATAACGATGATAAGTTCTACTAAAGAGAAACCTTTGTTGTTTTTCATTTTTTAATCTCCTTTTAACATTTTTTTGTGACGTTTGTTTTTTCTGTAAACATAATATAACAAATTAAAAACAAATTGTAAACAGAAATTTATACTTTTTTTATATTTAAGCGAATATTTATACATAATTCATAGTGCACTTTTTACTATATTAATCATTTTGCACAAATGACTAGACAAAAATATTAATAAAGTATTAATAGAATGTCATGAACTAAAATGTTCTATTTTGGGGTCTCTTTTTTCGCAATACTAACTTCCGCTTTGCAATACTAATTTCCAGTTTGTATTACTTATTTTATGTTGTTTTGAGCCAGACACACTAAAGTGAGTCAAGCACAAAAATGAAATGAGGAGGTTTTTTAACCTCCTCAAAATTTATTAAATATTTAATTAGCTCAATGATTCGTAGAGTGTGAACATAGGGCTTAGGATAGCAAGTACGAGGAAACCTACTATGAAAGCCATCGAAATAATGATCATGGGCTCCATGAGGGCCATCATAGACTCTGTTGCGTTCTGAACGTCTTCCTCATAATACTTAGCAACGTTTTCAAGCATTGCTTCAATATTACCTGTTTCTTCACCGATTGAGGTCATATGACAAACCATCGGAGGGAATAAACCGGAAGTCTTAAGAGGTCTTGAAAGAACTACGCCTCGAGCAACCTGCTCTTTTGCATCTCTCATGGCACGTTTATAACAGTTATTATCCATTGACTTAGCCGTGATATCCAAAGCATCAATCATAGGAACGCCGGCACCAAGAAGTGTACAAAGAGTACGTCCGAGCTTTGCGCAGGCTTTTTTCATCTGGATAGGTCCGAGAACGGGAATTCTTAAAACGAACTTATCGATGATGTCTTTTCCTCCGGGTGAATTAGAAAATGCTTTAAATCCAATAAATGCAGCGGCGGCAAGAATCAACATTAACCACCAGAACTTAACGAAGAAGTCTGAAATATGAACAATTACCATGGTGATAGCAGGCATTTCTGCATCAAGGCCATCGAACATTCCCATAAATGAAGGAATAACGAATGTCATCATTGCGAATACTACACCGATCAAAACCAGGATAAGAACTATAGGATAGATAACGGCTTTCTTAACTGCAGCTTCGAGCTGAGCATCTTTTTCGAACTGGGTAGCCATTCTGGAGAATGATTTGTCAAGCGAACCTGATGCTTCACCGGCTTCTACCATGTTACAAAGCATGCTGGGGAATACACCGCTTCTCTTTCTCATAGCAACCGCAAGAGGTTCGCCTCGAGAAATATCCGTGTGTACTTCCTGTACTGCAAATTTAAGAGCTTTGTTTTCTGTCTGTTCACCAAGCATTTGGAAAGCTTCTACGATTGTAACGCCGGCCTGAATGATAGACACGAACTGGTGACAAAATACCGAGAAGTCTCTCGCTTTAACTTTCTTACCAAAAGAGAAATTTACTCTTTTTGCAAGTCCACCTGCTTCAGTTATATTAAGTACTGTATTCTTTTCTGCTTTAAGATTGGCAACTGCCATCTCTTTTGTTTTAGCTTCTACACGACCTTTTTTCTTTTTACCGTCGGGACCGA